>LSQX01370945.1_pt1 | contig 15402 bp, 14 predicted proteins | sample 654561 | NCBI WGS metagenome assembly LSQX01 (sample SAMN04489861, study PRJNA283612) | anaerobic digester metagenome | isolation source: 4 biogas reactors fed with cattle manure at either 37C or 55C with and... | place: Denmark: Kongens Lyngby | collected 2014 | reverse complement strand
GTATTCCTATTTTAGGGCCCACTCCAAGTCCTGAAAGGATATACCTAGCTTTTGGCGAAACTGTTCCATGAAGAGAAGCCACCTCCATGGGTTTTTTTGCCATTAACTCTATTTCGAGGATCGGCTTCTCGTTCCTCTTTCTCAGAGGTCTTCCTCAGTCTCCATCCCATCTTTTCCCACAAACATTTTACACAGACGCGGTTGCTGTGTTGGTCTGTGATATTGTCAGGGTACAGTCAAGTGGAGAAACACACCGAAAACCATGACGTGCCCTTGCCGCGATTATGACGGGCATGCTTTGTTTGGGTTTCAGAAAAGGCGCGCCTTGGCATAGTGTTCGCAGCGAGGGAGGGATTAAGTTGAGGTTGCTGTGAGTCTGGTGGCAGGAGTGGGTTCCAAGAAAGGGGAACTAACACATGGATTGGAGGGATGCTGTTGCGGAGTGCCCGTAGGATTTTTGCCTTGATGACCTTCATGTTTTGGAGTTCGTTGTATGTGTACCTGCCGGTGTTAGGCCCCCAGGCGGAACGACTCGGGGCGTCATTATCATTAGTTGGACTGATCATTAGTTCTTATGGATTTGCCCAGTTGTGGCTGCGTGTACCTTTGGGCGTGTGGTCCGATCGAATTGGTCGTCGCAAGCCTTTTATTATGTTTGCCTTCGTAATCGCTGCTTTTAGTGGTTTTGGACTCTGGTGTGCTGGAGATGCGAGGTACATGCTGATATACCGGGGTCTAGGGGGTGTGGCTGCTTCCGCTTGGGTAGTATTTACCGTGCTTTTCTGCAGTTACTTTCCGCCAGACAAGGGCAGCCAGGCCATCGGGTTGATAACAGCCATTACCTTTTCGGCGGAGATGGCATCAACTTTAGCAGGTGGATTCTTAGCGGACAAGTACGGATGGGGAGCGCCTTTTTTCTGTAGCGGCCTACTGGCCCTGGTGGGATTAGTCTTGTCGACCATGGTGAAAGAAAAGCCCCAACCCCAGTCGGCGATTTCATTAGTCGAGATGGCCTCGATGGGGAAAAATAAGCGGCTACTGAGCGTTTCCCTCATCGCCGTTCTAAGTCAGTATGTAGTCTTCGTGACCCTTTACGGGTTCACACCAGTCTACGCGGCCAGGCTGGGAGCAACGGCGATGCAGCTTGGCTTTCTATCGGCAACGGCTTTTGTGGCCATGGCTGCAGCCTCCCTGATCGGAGGGGCCTTGTGGGCCGAGAAATTTGGAGAAGCTCGCGTTGTTATTGGCGGGTTGCTGGTCGTATCCTGTTGCAGCATCCTGATTCCGCTCATTGACAATCTGCAATTCCTCTACGTGATCCAAGCCTTAAGCGGTTTTGGTAGGGGGCTTATCCTACCTTCACTGATGAGCATGAGCATCCAGGGGGTGCCCGATGCGCGCAAAGGAACAGCAATGGGCTTCTTCCAAGCTACTTATGCGTTGGGGATGTTCGGAGGTCCTGCTTTGTCTGGGATGATGTCGGAGTTGATAGGTCTTCGGGGCATCTTCTTTTGTACGGGAGGGATTGGCCTAGTGACCGCCCTGGCGGCCCAACGTCTGCTACGAAGTCCCATGGAAGCAGGAATCGAAGAGTGGATTTAAGAATATGGGACTTATGGGATCGGAGAGGAGGTGAATGTCGTTGAGGGCCCTGTTGCTTGTCGGTTTATTCCTCATCGGTACGTTTGGCACTAATATAGAAGCTTCGCCGGCAGCATTTGTCGAGACTTGGGCTGAGCATTTTCCCGAGGTCACCTCGGTGGGCTGGGGGGATTTGACGGGAGACGGACAGGAGGAAATTCTGGTAGCGCAGGGCGATCGGATACAGGTTCTAAGGCGTGGAGGGGATGCCTTGGAGCTTGCCTGGGAGCTGGAGCTGCCGGGCATTTCCGTGACTAGCATATGTGTCGCTGGCCCCGGCAGGCTAATCGTGGGCACGGGACAGGCGGGAACGGTTCGTTGTTTTCGACTGATGGGTTCGCAGGCAGTCGAGGTGCAACGAAGCAGCTACCTATGGTCCCCCGTCAAGAAAATACTGTCTGCCGACTTGACGGGAACAGGTCGTGAAGAGTTCGTCGCCTTGACGGAAAAGGGATCGGTCCATCTATTTCAACTAGATGAAAGCGGGCTGGAACAATTGTGGGTTAGCCCCGGGGACATTCCTCTGCACTTATTGTTGGTTGCAGATTATGACGGCGATGGTCGGTCGGAGCTGGTTGTGGGCGATGAGAGTGCCGTTGAAGTCCTCAAGTGGGTAGAGGGCGAAATGCTCACCGTGTGGAAGAATTACCCATGGGGACAGCTGACAGGTGTGTTCCAAGGAGCCGACAGGGAGCTGTGGCTCCGTACCGGACAGGATGTGCTCTATGCTTACCGGTGGAACGGGGAGACTTTTGTCTTGAGCTGGAGTCTCTCAGACCCTCTGTTGAACATGGAGGCGCCTGTCCTCGGACAGATTGATGACCAGCCGGCTTTCATCGGCGGAGCAACTCTGCCCCTTCCGGGAGTTGGCGTGTGGAAGGCCTCCAGAAGTGGTCTGGAGGAAGTCTGGTTCAGTGGTCCTATCGGTGTAGTGAAGACCGTCTTGCATCTTCCCACTGGGGAATTCTTAGTGGCGACGGACAGGGATGTTGTTCACCTTTGGCGACCTGTCCCTGCAGACTATTATCGAGCCTTTTTTGACGGACAGCCAATTCAGTTGCTCCATCCCCCCGTCCAACGAAGGGGCAACCTCTGGATATCCTTACGGGACATCAGCGAACTGTTCCGGCTGACCATGGCTTGGGATCGAGAGACGAAAAGCATTACGATCCTAAAGGACAGTCTGTATGTTATTCTTAAACCAGATGGGCAGCAGATCGAAGTCAATGGACAAAGCCGAATCCTATCTGCCAGTCCCTTTATCCAAGAGGGTGTGACCTACGTTCCCGTCGATTTCGTTCGTTTTGCCCTCGGTGGTTTTGTGGATTGGAATGATCGCACACGAACCCTTTGGATTCAGCCTTAGCAGGTGGGGAGATGTATGATTGAACTCCATGAGAAGATGCGCTCATGTCGTTCATGTGGGTTGCATCGGTTACGAAACAATGTAGTGATCGGCAGCGGTTGGCCAGACAGCCCCATCGTGTTCTTGGGCGAAGCCCCGGGTAGGGATGAAGACCTCCAGGGGGAGGCTTTTGTGGGAGCAGCTGGTCGAGTCTTGAACCGGGTGCTGGAGTTGTTAGGGCTCGATCGGACCCAGGTTTGGATAACAAATGTTGTTCACTGTCGTCCTACCAATGATGGGCGGAGCAATCGGGCTCCTACCGATGAGGAGATGGCTGCCTGTCGAGCCTGGTTTGAAGGAGATCTTAAACGTGTGCCTAGACGCCTGATAGTCACCTTAGGGAATATACCCCTAAAGGCCCTGACCAATGAAGGGGGGATAACCAAACGACATGGTCGGTTGATAACAGGCTACGAAGTACCCATCTTCCCCATGTTTCATCCTGCCTACGTTCTCTACCGAAGGGACCGGGCCGATATCTATCGCCAAGACGTTGATCGACTGCAGAAAATCATGACCGGAATGGAGCTATTGGCTGCGGAAGAGCCCGACGATGACGCTGACAGACGGATTGAACAGCTGCAGTTGTTCTGACGAGTACAAAGGCAAGGATGAGGGCATAATTCGGGCTAGAATTGTTAAACGAGGGGAATCCTGAAGCAGATCTCGGGCTGTTTAAGGGGAGGATATGGGAGAGTATCGGCGAAGTTTTAGCTGAATACTCTTGCATGGCGCGGTACACTGGGCACAGAGCTATTGAAGGTGAACTAGCGATCTATTGGTAAGTGAGGGAGAGATGCTGTTTGAAAAGTTATTCTTCTGACAAACTGCGCAACCTAGCACTAGTATCCCATGGCGGTGCTGGTAAGACATCGATTGCTGAAAGCATGTTGTTTTCAGCTGGAGCCACTAAGCGATTAGGTCGGGTTGATGACGGCACATCAACTCTAGACTATGACCCGGAGGAAGTCCGGCGCAACATATCAATCAGTGCTTCCTTAGGCCCCTGTGAATGGAAAGGGCACAAGCTGAACGTAATCGATACTCCGGGGTATTTCGACTTCGCCGGCGAGGTCAAAGCTGCTCTTCGCGTCGTAGAAGGTGCGGTTGTCGTCGTTTGTGCTGCTTCCGGAGTGGAAGTTGGCACCGATAAGGTTTGGGGCTACGCGGATGAACGGAATCTGCCCCGGATGATTTTCATAAACAAAATGGACCGGGAGAATGCCGATTTCGCCAAAGTAGTAGGCGAGATCACGGAAAAGCTGGGCAACAAGGCTGTTCCAATCCAAATCCCCATTGGGGCCGCAGACAGCTTCAAAGGGATCGTCGATCTAGTCAAGATGAAGGCGTATGTAGCCGATGATAAGGGGAAATTTGTCGAGAGTGAGATCCCGGGCGACTTGCTGTCCGAAGCCGAGTCCTACCGAGAGGCCCTCATTGATGCGGTAGCCGTTGGCGACGAGGAATTGATGATGAAGTATCTTGAGGGTGAAGCCTTGACCCAGGAAGAGGTTGAGCTTTGCTTGGGCATGGCGACCAAGAACGGGGATGTTATTCCCGTCTTGTGTGGTTCAGCAAGCAAGCTGGCCGGCATTGACCTGTTGATGGACTACTGCATCGAGTGCTTGCCTTCGCCTGTTGATGCAGGCGCCATCCACGGGACCAATCCAAAGACGGAAGAGGATGCAGTCAGACAGCCTTCTACTGACGAGCCGCTAAGCGCTCTAGTTTTCAAAACGATGGCTGACCCCTACGTGGGGAAACTCACGATTTTCCGGGTTTATTCCGGCGTGCTGAAGTCGGATAGCCAAGTATACAATGCCAACAAGGACAAGGACGAACGGATCGGTCAGGTTTTCCTGCTGACAGGAAAAGAGCAAGACCCGGTCGAGCAAGTAGCGGCTGGAGACATCGCTGCCGTTGCCAAGCTCCAGGTGACGACTACTAACGATACTCTATGTGCCAAGGATCAACCGATCGTCCTCGAGCCTATCCAATTCCCCGCGCCCAAGATGGCTATGGCAGTACAGCCGAAGAGCAAGGGCGACGAGGAAAAGGTAGGAGCTGGCTTGACCCGCTTGGCGGAAGAAGACCCGACCTTCTCGACGGAAAGAACGGTGGAAACAAAACAGACCTTGATCCATGGAATGGGAGAGCTTCATCTGGAGATTATTACCAGCCGTCTCCAGAAAAAGTTCGGCGTCGATGTGGAATTGGCTCCGCCTAAGATCCCTTACCGCGAGACCATGCGGGGCAAGGTAAAAGTCGAGGGCAAGCATAAGAAGCAGACAGGCGGCCGAGGCCAATATGGCCACGTGTGGTTGGAGATGGAGCCGGCTGCCCCTGGTGAAGGATTAGTCTTCGAAGACAAAATCTTCGGCGGAGCAGTTCCCAAGCAGTACATTCCAGCTGTCGAAAAGGGCATACGGGAGACTATGGAGGAAGGAGTCCTTGCGGGTTACCCTGTGGTCGATGTCAAGGTGGCGCTCGTGGATGGCTCCTACCATAGTGTCGACTCCTCCGAAATGGCCTTTAAGATTGCTGCTTCCATGGCTTTCAAGAAGGGCTTCCTTGATGCCCGCCCGGTACTGCTCGAGCCCATCATGCGCGTCGAGGTTGAAGTGCCGCAAGAGTACATGGGTGATGTGATGGGCGATCTCAACAAGAAACGAGGCAGGATCTTGGGGATGGAGCCAAAGCAAGACAGACAGATCATCAGGGCGTTGGTGCCCCAGGCGGAAATGACCCGCTTTGCCATTGATTTGCGGTCCATGACCCAAGGACGGGGAGACTACACCATGGAGTTTGAAGGTTACGAGGAAGTCCCAGCCAACTTGGCGGAACAAGTCATTGAGGCCTCCAAGCAAGAGGCGGAATAACCTGTCAAGGCCCCCGGTCGGGGGCCTTCCTGATCCCGGTGGCATAAATCCTATCTGGGGGCATATCTTCTACTACGTAGACCACGAAAAGGGGAGTAGGAGTTATGCCTGCCCGTCCGGTCAAGAAGAATGGAGGGGGACAGTCGCCGGGGATTATCCAACCTTTAGCTTTGTTAGGTGGTTTCGGGTTAACCCTAGCCGTTTTAGGGTGCGGTTCTGTCTTGGTGGGAGCAGTCGTCTTCATTACGAATATTGAGGTTAACCTAATCCCACTGATGCGGATTTTTGCTTGCCTGAGCCTTTTTGTCGGCGGGATTTATGGTGGTTTGAAGGCAGAACGGGCCGGTTGGCTACACGGGGCCTTGGTCGGGCTGATCTATTTCATCGTCTTTTCGCGGTTCGGTGACGATCAGGTTGTGAAGGGGGCCTCCTTGGTGGGCCGGGGCCTACTCTGTGTTGCGGCCTCGACCATCGGCGGAATCATTGGCGTCAATCTGCAGGAGACTTAGAAAGGCCGGACAGTCCGGCCAAGTCATCCTGCTTGGTGTTCATCTTGTATTTCTTCCTCTTCGAACTCTATCTGAAGAACGTTGCCCCACTTGTCGAGGGTGGTTTTCATATGGCGTTTAATGTCCCCCACCGACATCATCTGTTTGACGCTCGAGCTGTTCATAAAGACTTCAAACCAACCGCAGGCATCTTCATATTCCTGTTTGATATTGGACAGTTTGTTTTCGTACTCCGACAGCTTAGCCCGCAATGCTTCGATCTCTTTCCGTTGGCAGAGGACAAGCCTTTCCAACTCTTGAGACTGTTGCAGTCTCTGAGCTGTGGTCACCAGCTCCCCGACGAAGGACGCAAAATCAAACTTAGGTCTCTCCTCGAGCTTTCTCTCTAGGTCGGCGATCTTCCCGTTAAGTTCAGCGATGTAGTCGGGCAGTCCTTCGAAAGCCTCTAGTACTTCCCAGTCGTACTCCAACCCCACCAGCTCATCGGCCGTGATCTTGCTGCGCTGATGTTTGCTCATATCGGGAGTAACCTTCCTGATTGCCGTAGGTTTTGACTGGGAATCGCCCCTTTGGTTCATTATGTTTCGTGCCCTTTGTAGATTGTAATACTTTTGTGCTATTGCCTGAGCCCCGCGGCCGCCTACCTCTGGCTTGTTCTCCAGTCTCTCAAACACTCTCTTGGCTGGTATTCCTTCACGTTCGCCCTCGGCCACCTGGGAAAGTAGATACTCAACTTGCTCAGCTGTCCATCGCTCCATAAGCCATCGCCTCCTTTGCTATCTATTAGTATGACATAAATCCTTTCATGCCATTCCATGTATATGTCTGATAGTGCTTTCTTGGACTCGGTGTGTGACCGTTTGGCTATGGATAAGTTAACCAACATAAGGGCATACTGACAACGAAAGGGGGGCATGCGTACGCGGTTGTTGCTTGACAACGTGGGACACGGCTATGGCAGAGGATTCCTGTTTCGTAATCTCAGCGTGGAGCTGCGGCCTGGCTCGGCCGCCGTGATCGCCGGCGCAAATGGAACAGGGAAGACTACCTTGCTTCGCATTTTGGCGGGTCTGCTGACGCCTCGGGAAGGTAGCGTGATGTACTACCGCGACACAGATCCGCTGCCCCTTGCTGTGGTACGACCGAGGCTCGGATTCGTCACTCCTGATATTAACCTGTATCCGGAGCTTACAGCCCGGGAAAATCTATCGTTGGCCTGCGCCCTACGGGGGGTGAGGACAACAGCTGATGTGGACTCCTGGTTAGGCAGATTAGGTCTTGACGGCGTAGAAAATGACTTGGTCGGCTCCTTCTCCCTCGGTATGAGGCAACGATTGAAATATGCTTGTTCATTGGCCTATCGACCTGAAGTGCTGATCCTTGATGAGCCGTGTTCGCATCTAGATGAGGAGGGGAGGCGGATAGTCGCGGAACTAGTCCTGCGGCAGCGAGAGGAAGGGGTGGTAGTCATTGCGACAAATGATCCCCGGGAGGTTCAATGGGGTGAATTACTCATCCATTTGGGCAGCTGCAGTCATCCTGCGGAAGGATATTAGAACCGAACTGCGCAGTCGCCATGGAGTCAGCGTTTTAGTACTCTTTGGAGTGACTGCTACGATGGTAATCAGTTTTGCCCTCGGGATTCCGGAAACTGACGAGGTCGTCGCAGCTGCCCTCCTTTGGATCATCCTTTTTTTCCTGAGCGTTGCCGGCTTAGGGTATAGTTTCCTCCGGGAAGAGGAACAAATGACTATGGATGGCTTGTTGATGGCTGCGTCGGTAGAAGGGGTTTACCTGGGGAAAGCCCTGTTCAACCTATTGCTGTTGATGGTGGCCCAAGGGGCGGTATTGCCTCTTTTTATCCTTGTCTTCAACCTGCAAATAGGTCCTTGGGCTCGATTCCTGACGGCCATGTTCCTTGGTAGTTGCGGACTATCCGCGGCCTGTACTCTAGTAGCTGCCCTCATCAGTCGAACCCAGGCGAAAGGTCCATTATTGGCCGTCCTTGCCTTTCCCATTCTCTTCCCCCTGTTGATTGCAGCCAGCGCCGATACAGCAGCCGCTCTCCTTGGTGGAGCGGGGGATAGCATCCAGGTGTTGGTCTTATATCCCGGCGTGGTAGGTGCCTTCGCCTTGCTGTTGGTGAAGTTCATTTGGGAGGAGTGAATCGATGGATAACCTGCTCAAGGCTAGCCTTGGTCTTTGGATGACGCTGGTCCTTGTTGGAGCTTTCTTGTACGCGCCGACCGCCGCTGGTCTAAGGGAGCTTTCGCGGATCATCTATTTCCATGTGCCCGCGGCGTGGGTTGCCGTCTTGGCCTACGGAGTGGCGATGGTCCAGGGAATTTTCTACCTTCGACACAGGGATCTGCGGTTTGATGCCAAGTCCTCTGCGGCGGTGGAGCTCGGCACCTTGTTTGCCGTATTAGCCACCGTTACGGGGGCCCTATTTGCCCGGGAAACATGGGGTGTGTATTGGAACTGGGATCCTCGGCAAACGACCATTGTCGTCCTGTTTTTCATCTACGTTGCCTATTTCTCCTTCCGCGGTACACTGGCCGATGCCCACCGCCGGGCGCGGTTGAGCGCTGTCTACGTCGTGTTTGCTTTCAGTGTGGTGCCGTTTCTGGTCTTCATCTTGCCTCGGGCTTACGTGACCCTCCACCCGTCGCCCCTGCTCAATGCCGGGGGCAGGGTGGATATGAACCCGCAGATGCTGCAAGTGTTCTTAGCAGCTCTGGCCGGCTTCACCGGGGTTTTTGTTTGGATGCACAACTTGCGCTGGAGGGCCGAAGTACTCTCGGGAGGCGATGGAGATGGAGAATAGCACTGTATTGATAGTCAGCTTGCTAACGTGGTTGGGGGTCTTTGCCTACCTATGGTACATCGATCGGAAGCTTAAGGGGCCGAAGGGACAATGACAAACCGGAGAGCTTTCTTGCTTGGGTTCTTGATCGTCCTCAGCCTTGCCGTGGCAAGCAGCAGTTTCCTTTCCGGTTTAACTCCTTATGTGGATTTTGCCCAGGCCAAGAAGTCCAGCCGAACCGTCCAAGTGCTCGGGATTTTGCTCCCCCAGACCGTGGAAGATGAGACCGGACTTCGGTTCTTCCTCAGGGATGATCATGGCGAGGTGATGCCCGTCGTCTATCATGGGGCTCGTCCCTTCGGCTTCGACGGGGCGGAACGGGTTGGGGCAGTGGGGATCTACAAAGACGGAGTCTTTCAAGCACAAAGACTCTTAGTTAAATGTCCGTCGAAATATCGGGGGGAATAGCCATGGTGCTCTCAGCTTTCTTATCGTCAGTGGTTGCTGGCATAGGGTGGGGGCTGGCCAGCTGGGGTCGCAGGCCGATGGGGAACCTATGTCGCTGGGTCTATCGCGGGCACGTCTTCTTCATGAGCCTGGCCGCCCTCAGATTGTTGCTCCTGCTTATCAACCACCGGTTTGAGTACGCTTATGTATACTACCATACGAGTACGAGCCTGCCTCCCCTGTACCTTGTGTCGTCTTTCTGGGCGGGGCACGAAGGCAGCATCCTCCTGTGGGGGTTGATTGGGGCCTGGGTTGGGCTGGTCTTCTCGCGAACTGCCCGCCCGCTGGAGATGTTTTTTTATAACCTTACTCAATTGGGGCTAATTACTTTGCTGCTCCTCAACAATCCCTTCGCCCTGCTTGAAGCAGCGCCCACAGAAGGGCTAGGGCTGAACCCTTTATTGCAAGATCCCTGGATGGCGATCCATCCTCCCATCATCTTTCTAGGATATGTGGGATTAGCGATACCTTTCGCCTTATCCTTGGCTGCCCTCCTGGAACGCAAAGAGGGTGAGTGGGCCCAAAAAACTCTGCCTTGGACCCTGTTTGGGTGGCTATGCTTGGGTAGTGGCATTATCATCGGCGCGCTTTGGGCGTACGAGGTACTGGGGTGGGGCGGTTATTGGTCCTGGGATCCGGTGGAAAATGCGGCCTTGGTACCTTGGCTGATGACCACAGCTCTCCTTCATGGCCAGTCGCAAAAACCAGGCATTACAAGAACGAATTTTGTTCTGGCCATCGCCACCTACCTGATGGTTCTCTTGGGCACCTTTGTAACCAGAAGCGGTTTGTTTGCCGATTTTTCCGTCCATTCCTTTGCTGACCTGGGGTTGGGTGGGCTCTTGTTGACAAAGATTGTCTTGTTCGGAGTCCTGGCTTTAGCTGTCTTGGGTTCTCGGTGGCAGACCCTCCGGGGCCAGAAAGCTAGCTTTTCCTCGGCGGCAACTATCGCTGTCCTGCTTGGTGCTGCTTTCATCGTCGCCTTGGGCACGGCTACGCCGCTAATTACCGCGGCGCTAGGCAGGCCGGCGTCTTTGGAGGCTTCTTTTTACAATAAGGGAACCTTCCCTTTGGCTCTCCTTGGAGGACTGTTGATCGCTTCTTTTCCGTGGCTAGAGCGCAGGCACTCCTTATTCATCCCGGGGATCCTCGTCCTAGCTGCGGCAACGCCGATGGCAGCGTTAACAAGGCAGCCCCTCCAAGCGTTGTTCATCGGAGTTTTCCTCGTGGCCCTGTTGACCAACGCCGTCGCTTGGGTTGTATCTCGATGGCGGAGCAGCTATCTGCTCCATGGGGGAATGGCGATGATTCTCCTTGGAATCATTGTGTCGGCAAATTTCAGCACCACCGAGAGGGTTGTACTTGGAACCGGCGAAATTGGACAAGCCTTGGGACGTGAAATCAGATACCTCGGGGCGACGCTATCCGGTTTGGAGCTGGAGCTAACGGGGCAAGGGGGTTCCTTCAAAGCCTTTCCCAGGATAGTCTCCCAGGGTGGGGAGATGGTGCGTAAACCCCACATTAACCGGGGATTGCTCAACGATGTTTACATCACTCCTTTGGGTCTGCAATACGACTGGGGACCCGGTCTTCGCGTTGGTAAAGGAGAGACAGTAGTCCATGGTGGTTATGAAGTAACCTTCCACGGTTTCGATTTAAAGGGGCATCAAGGGGGAAGGGTGGCCACCCAACTGACTATCGCCGCGGATGGGGCTGAACACCAGGTGGTGCCTGCCCTCACCATTAGACCTAATGGTCGGGAGCAGGAAATAGCATATGTCCCGGATCTAGGCGTAGCTCTCGCCCTCGATGAAATAGACCCGGGGGGAGAAGTTGTTTTGCGCCTGTTCCATCCGGATGCGGCTCCCCAGGTCTTAATCCTCGAGGTTAGTCAACGGCCATTGATCAGTTTCCTTTGGATAGGCTCTTTGCTGGCCATCGTGGGGGGCATCATGACCTTGCTGCAACGAAAGGGTTATTCTCCGGACCAAAAGCATTAGCTGCTGTGTCAAGTAGCCTTCCGAGGCTGTGCGAGCAGAAAAGTCGAGCGGGATTGACTAATCTGCCAATTATAGGTATAATATGGTCAAAATATATCTAGGCTCCGATTCTTTGGCCCTAAGGGAAAAGGATTCCTATGGACAAAGAACGATAGGGTATTACCGGAAACAGTAATGCCTCCCTTTTTGGAAAGGAGCTGCAGAAGCAACCTTTTTGCGATGGAAAGGGTTGTTTCCATCTGCTCCTTTGTCAAGACGACGAAGGAGTTCTTTTTTCCCCAAGAGGGCGGAGCGGCGAAAGGGGTACGTAGCAGGCATGAAGATGATTATTGGCGGCGAGAAAGTGGATTCTCGGGACGGCAAAGTAATCGAGGTTACGAATCCGGCAACCATGGAACTCCTTGATACTGTGCCTAGCGCGACAAGTGAAGATGTTGAAAGAGCCCTTGACATCGCCCAGGAAGGCAAGCGGGTGTGGGCGCAGACGCCTTTGTATGAACGCTGTCGCAAGTTGATGGCCTTTGCGGATTTAGTGGAGGAGAATAAAGACGAGCTGGCGCTCTTGCTCTGTAAAGAAACCGGCAAAGCGATAAAGGATGCATGGGCAGAGGTTGGTGGCATTCCCAGCGTAGTGAGGGCGTATGCCGAAAGGGCGGCCCATCTGTACGGCTCCTGCTTGTCCGATGTACAACCTGGTACGGAGCACGACCTTATTATCACCATTAGAGAACCCTTGGGCGTGATTGTGTGTGTAATCCCATTTAATTTCCCTGCCGGGACTCTCGCCCATAAAATAGCGCCGGCATTGGCCATGGGGAACGCGGTGATCGTTAAGCCGCCCTCGGATAATCCTTTGAACAATATTCGGATGGTAGAGCTGCTGCTAGAAGCCGGTATTCCCGGCAGTGTCGTGCAGGTCGTCACTGGCAGCGGGAGTGTTGTTGGCAAGGAATTGATTGCGAGCCCGAAGATCGATGGTCTTAGCCTCACTGGAAGTACGGAGGTGGGGATCGACGCAGCCCAGACTGCGGCTAAGCATCTTCATCATGTCATGCTTGAGTTGGGTGGGAATGACTCGCTGATAGTATTTCAGGATGCAGATCTCAAGGCCGTGATCAATGAACTGTTTCGGTCGAAGATCTCTTGCTGCGGCCAGATTTGCTCGGCAACGAAGAGGCTGTTGGTCCAAAACCCGGTCAAAGACGCTCTGACAGACTTGATCGTCGAAGAGTTCAGCAAACTCAAGGTTGGCGACCCCCTCGATCCGGAGACTGATATGGGCTGTCTGATCAGTGAAAAGGCAGCCATCGAAGTTGAGAACCAGGTGAAGCATACGATCGAACAGGGTGCTAGGTGCGTCTTTGGTGGAAAACGCTTCAATCGGACATTCTTTGAGCCTACGGTGTTGGTTGATGTCACCCCCGATATGGATATCGCCAAAGACATGGAGATATTCGGTCCTGTGCTCCCCATTATCGGATTCGATACTTGGGAGGAGGCCGTTGCCATCACCAATGCTTCCAAGTACGGCCTGATGGGCGGCGTTATGACCAAGGATATCAATATAGCGATGAAGGTAGCGATGCGCATGGAGAGTGGGGGAGTAGTGATCAACGGTGCCGGACGCTATCGAACTCCTGATTTCCCCTTCGGCGGCTACAAGATGAGCGGCTTGGGACGAGAAGGCGCCAGCACCACCCTCGAAGAGATGAGCCAGATGAAGGCAATTGTATTGAAAGGGGTACGGTGAGAAAGCTAGGAATCGTCTGATCTAAGCTTACGCCTCATCTACCAGTTACGGGGAGCCTATCCAAGTCATCTCCTTCAGACCTATTTGGTAAGGCTCCCCGTCGCTATGTTCCGGACATACTGCCACACTGCTAAGACACCCTCAAAATGGGCATGAAAATGGCAGGGGAGACAGGACTTGAACCCGCAACACCCGGTTTTGGAGACCGAGTGCTATTTTTTTATACCTGCAGGGCACAGCCACGCCGAGCAGGTAGTTTCTTGACATAGCATGGGCAAAAACGCAAAAACCTGGTGTCTATTGGGCAAATTTGGGCAAATCGTCCGTTTCTGCCTCCTCTTTTTTGTGTAGTGTTTCGTGTAAGATCATGGCTGTTCCGCGGAGGCTCTCCTGGTAAGTTCTGATGTAGTGAGCCGAGGTCACCTTAGATCCCGCTTCATGGCCTGCCCCTTGCTGGATGGTGTGCAAGGGTACGCCGAGGGCGTTCATAAGCGATATGTGCGTGGTTCGCAGGTTCTTGGGGGGTATAACCGTTATTCCCAAGTCTTCGGCTTTTCCCTTGATGTATCGCCCTATATACCTTCTACATGGAACGCTCCCCTTAGAGTCCGCTACCACTAGGTTATTGTCTACATAGTTTTTGTTCTTGCGAATCCGTCTGGCCGACTGGTGGTATATGGATCTCGTGGTGGACCAGCTCCCGGTCCAGGGTGTGGATGGTGATGTGAGCACGACCTTTTACCTGCCAGAGGTACTAGGCAAGACTATCTATATATCTGTAGGCGCACGCAGCGGCGTCTGGCATAGCGCTAGGCCGTTGACGGTGTATTGGTCCATCGCCCTAAGGTTCTAGAACAATAGAGAGGTAACGTTATTGAAGCCCCGGTCTTAGGATCGGGGCTTTTTATTTGCTTTAAATAGACAGAATATTAGAACTTTAATCAGGTGGGAAAAGACCAGCTATTTTGCTGTCCTCCTACTGATCTTCCAACAGCTAAATCAAATTAAGGCCATGAGTAAATCTTCGGACAAGGTTTTGAAAGTGCCTTAAAACGGGAAATGGGGAATATTCCCAGCTAGACTGGTGTATGTCTACTTGGAAAATGCCTCGCGCATTGTTTTGATAGCTTTTGCAGAGCCAGATAAGGGGAATTCAAAGTAAACTTTACCGCTTCCATACCACTCTAACTCTATAAGCACTTTGTTATGTTTAGAAATCCTTGAAATTATCTCGTGGTCATTTAAAAAGTGTAGGAATTTTGAACCCCATGTTTGCGTTAAGGTTGTTTCTGTCAATTCATCGTCCCATTTTATCCTTATTTTTACAGAGTTATAACCGTTACCTATTTTAGTATTTACTAGATTAGGTTCGTTAGTGAAACCAATATAAACCCATTCATCTTTGCTGTCTTTGCCAATTCCTATCCACGCTTCTGTACCAGTATACGGAAAGCTCATTTTAGATGTGGAAGTTACATATGGTGATATAGCCCACCACGTCATTTCATTAGTCATTGGGTCCAGAGAAGATGAGTTCCTCCATTGGCTCGATGCTAAAGATATCCCAGAGCCAACCAGAATAAAAACCAGTATACTTAATGCAACCCTCTTTAATTTCATTATTGACAACCCCCTTTTACTAATGATTTTCTATATTTAGGAGATATATCCTTTTATTATCTGTGAGGTTATAGATACTAACCATAACAAGAAAGAGTGTGATCACATTCTTCCTTGTTATGGTATAGCCCAAATAACCTAGTAAAGCTACTTTAAGGCATTTAAGCATTCACATGGACTTGTTTGATTGGCTTGATGTTATTGGGCGCTTGCGGGATGAAGGATTGACCCAAGCGGAAATTGGGGAAAGGATCGGTTGAACGCGTGAACAGGTTAAGCATTATA
>LSQX01396558.1_pt1 | contig 15403 bp, 9 predicted proteins | sample 654561 | NCBI WGS metagenome assembly LSQX01 (sample SAMN04489861, study PRJNA283612) | anaerobic digester metagenome | isolation source: 4 biogas reactors fed with cattle manure at either 37C or 55C with and... | place: Denmark: Kongens Lyngby | collected 2014 | reverse complement strand
GGCTCGAGGAATACTTTACTAAGGTTGGGATAGCGCGCTCGGAACCTGATGAGCTGGGCCATCAGGTGCTTCATATCAGAATCCTTGCGTGTGATATGGTGCCTGCCACCCACATTAAACCATTTGGCCTGGCGGATTAAGTGAGCGAACTTTTCTTCCACCTTTTCGAGGGTGCGCTCAAGCACAAAACTGTCGTGCTCGCACAATACATGGAAGTGCAGTCCCTCAATGCCTTCAGGAAGTGCGTCGCCAAGCTGGTCTATGGTGATGCCCAGGCGGGAGCCGGGGATGGCGGGATTGTACAGCTCTGTTTCCACCTCCGAATATTCGGGGTTGATGCGCAAGCCCATCGACACAGGCTCGGGAAAGGCCTTCACCCTGTCCCTGAACCTTTCATACTGGCTGAGGGAGTTAAAGGTGATGTGACTGCTGTACTGCAGGATGGCTTCAAACTCATCATCCCTGTAAACGGGGCAATAAGTATGGGCTTTCACCCCCATTTCCTCAAAGATCAGCCGTGCCTCGTGGAGTGAACTGGCGGTGGCACCCCTGAGGTATTGCCCCACCAGCGGAAAAGTGCTCCACATTGAATAACCTTTCAGGGCGCAGATAATATCCACCCCTGCCTCTTCCTGCACCAGGCTGAGTATTTCCAGGTTTATCCTAAGCAAAGTCTCGTCGAGCACATAGCAGGGCGAGGGGATCTGGTTGAAGTTTATGCTCATCGATAAAAAGTTCGAGGTTAGGAGTTCGGGCTTCGATGTTAACTCCTGTTACTAAACCTTTTCCATTATTTTTCAACTGGTAAAGCTTGGTCTATCTGCTCGTGCCAGGGAAGACCATACTTGGGCAGGGCTTCCATGAATGGGTCGGGGTTGAATTGTTCGACATTGAAGACCCCTTTGCCTGCCCATTTTCCTGTAAGAGCCATCATGGCGCCAATCATTGCAGGCACTCCCGTGGTGTAACTGATGCCCTGGGCTTTTACATCGCGATAAGCTGAGGCGTGCTCAGTATTATTCCATACGTAATAGGTGCGCTCCTTGCCATCCTTAATGCCGCGGATCTGGCATCCGATGGAGGTCTGACCCTTATACCCTTCACCCAGGGAAGCCGGCTCGGGCAACACAGCCTTCAGGAATTCAAGGGGGACAATATCCAGCCCCTTGAAGTTGATCGGCTTGATGCTGGTCATTCCAACATCCTGAAGCACATTGAGATAATTGATGTATTGCTTTCCAAAGGTCATCCAGAAGCGTGCTCGCTTAATGGTGGGGAAATGCTTTACCAGTGATTCAAGTTCTTCGTGGAAAAGCAGGTAGGAGTCGCGGGGACCTATCCCCGGATATTCGATGGGCTTATTGATTTCAAGGGGTTCAGTCTCCACCCATTTGCCGTTTTCCCAGTAACGGCCATTCTGAGTGATCTCACGGATGTTGATCTCTGGATTGAAGTTGGTGGCAAATGCTTTGCCGTGGTCACCGGCATTGCAGTCAACAATATCCAGGTAATGTATCTCATCGAAGTAGTGCTTAGCAGCGTATGCAGTAAAAACGCCTGTAACTCCAGGGTCGAATCCACAGCCGAGGATGGCCAGCAGCCCTGCATCCTTAAAGCGTTCGTGGTAAGCCCACTGCCAGCTATATTCAAATTTGGCCACATCCTTAGGCTCATAGTTGGCGGTGTCGAGGTAGTGGGTTTTGGTTTCCAGGCAGGCCTCCATAATGGTAAGGTCCTGGTAGGGCAAAGCCACATTGATCACCATATCGGGCTTGAACTTGTTGATAAGCTCCACCAATTCAGGCACGTTGTCAGCATCCACCTGTGCTGTCTTAACACGGTCGCCTCCAATATCGCGGGCGATTTGATCACATTTTTCCAGGGTGCGGCTGGCAAGCATAATATCTGTGAACACTTCGGGTACGGCAGCACATTTGCGGGTAACCACGCTTCCTACCCCGCCTGCTCCTATGATCAATACTTTGCTCATAATATGTTTTTATTTGGTTTAACGTTCAACGGTCAATAGATTAGCAAAAATAAGAAATTAGCCATTAGCAAACGTTATTTTTTACCGCTTTCAGGCGATTTGAAAACAAGTATTAATGCAAATTTTTTGATTTGATTTTGCAGGGCGAAACAGGGAAAAGCGCCTTAGAAAGGGGCAATGAACGCTAAAAATATTATGCTTCCGCCTGAAAATGCTGCAATAATAAGCCATCTGTAAAGGGACAGGTATAAAAATTTGTTTAACTTTAGGGGCAATCTGTCTTATCCTGTTCAAAGCCTTGATCTCTATGGTAATCCACAAAGTGTTTGTCTACGGGTCACTCAAAAAGCGGCAAACCCAGAAAGACCTTTTTGGGAAGCAACCCCCTGTATTTTCGAAGGCCATCCTAAAGGACTGGGTATTGATTAAAAACAAGGAATATCCTTACATTAAGCCCTCAGAGGGCAAAACCGTCGAGGGTATGATCCTTCACTTGAATACCGAACAGCTTGAGCAAGCTGACCGCTGGGAAGAGGTCCCCGTTGTTTACCAGCGGGAAAAGTTAACTGTAAAAACCACGGACGGAAGCTTTTTTAATGTTTGGACTTATACCCGCCGCAATGCCGACTGAGGCTGCAGGTCGTTAAATCATCCCCCGCCCCAGGTTTCCCTGTCGAGACTGCGATAATGAATGGCTTCTGCCAGGTGTTCAGGAAGGATAGCAGGCTTTCCGTCGAGGTCGGCAATGGTTCGTGAAACTTTCAAAATACGGTCGTAGGCACGTGCCGACAGGTCCAGTTTCTCCATGGCGGTTTTCAGTAGCAGGCCCCCTGCATTGTCGATCTGGCAAAATTCACGTAACAGCTTGGTGTTGATCTGAGCATTGCAATAAATGCCATCACACGCCTTATAACGTTCGGCCTGGACCTCGCGGGCCTGGATCACCCGATCGCGGATCAGGGCACTTTTCTCGGCAGGTTTTAGTTCACTCAGTTCCTTAAAAGGAACAGGGGTGACTTCCACGTGGATGTCAATGCGGTCGAGTAAGGGCCCTGAGATGCGGTTCAGGTATTTCTGTACCATCCCCGGCGGGCAAACGCAGTCCTTCTCGGGATGGTTATAATAACCACAGGGACAGGGGTTCATCGATGCCACGAGCATAAAACTCGCAGGATATTGAACACTGAATTTGGCGCGGCTAACGGTCATCACCCGATCCTCAAGAGGTTGGCGTAAAACCTCCAGAACAGTGCGCTTAAACTCGGGCAACTCATCCAGAAACAAAACGCCGTTATGGGCCAGGCTGATTTCGCCCGGTTGGGGAAAAGATCCTCCGCCTACGAGAGCAACATCTGAAATGGTATGGTGAGGCGCCCTGAAAGGCCTGACAGACAGCAGGGAGGCGTTCTTTCCAAGCCTCCCTGCCACACTGTGGATCTTGGTGGTCTCCAGGGCCTCCTTAAGCGTAGGAGGCGGAAGAATGCCGGGCAAACGCTTGGCAAGCATGGTCTTTCCTGAACCAGGGGGGCCGATCATCAGCAGGTTATGCCCCCCGGCCGCCGCCACTTCAAAAGCCCGCTTGATGTTTTCCTGGCCCTTGACATCCGAGAAGTCGAACTCATAATCATTGAGCTTGGAAAAAAACTCCTCACGCGTGTTGACCTCGGTTTTCTCAAGCTGGTTCACCCCATTGAAAAAATCAATCACCTCCCTGATGTTCTCTACACCATACACATCCAGGTTATTCACCACTGCAGCCTCGCGGCTATTGTTCTCGGGGAGGATAAAACCACGAAAACCTTCCTCCCTGGCTTTGATGGCAATGGGAAGGGCCCCCTTGATGGGCTGCAGACTGCCATCGAGTGACAGTTCACCCATGATGACGTATTCGCCTACTTTCTCGGCGCTGATCTGACCACTGGCAGCCAGGATACCGATGGCAATGGTCAGGTCGTAGGCCGAGCCCTCCTTGCGGATGTCGGCAGGTGCCATGTTAACCACAATTCGTTTCCCCGGAATTTTTAGCCCCTGGTGCTTCAGGGCGGTTTCAATGCGCTGGTGGCTTTCCTTTACAGCGCTGTCGGGCAGGCCCACCATGAAAAAATTCACCCCCTGACCAACGTCCACCTCCACGGTGATGGTGGTTGCACTCACTCCGTGAACGGCACTTCCGAATGTTTTGACCAACATAATCCCAAGTGTTTTTTCGGTTATTAAAAATACATCTTTTTACAAAGAAACAAAAAGAATTAAATGCAAGATATATGTATTAAGTTATCAATATGAATTCATATATTAATAGGTTAAACCTAATATCCAATAATTCATATAACCCTAAGACGGAAAACACCGGGAAAGGCAGGATGGAACCCTTTTAGGCAAAGGAGATCAAAACTATTTCTCAAAGAAAAAGGGGCCCGCAGGCCCCTTAAGTTCCAATAAACGGATAACGCTATTTCACGGCGATAAGACTGATTTCCACATCCACAAAAAGCGGGAGGGCTCCTACCTGAACGGTCTCCCGTGCAGGGGGATCAGATTTGAAGCAGCCGCCATAGACCTCATTCACCTTGGGAAAGTCGTGCATGTCCTTTAGAAAAATGGAGGTTTTCACCACATTGGAAAAGTCCATTCCGGCAGCCTTCAGAATGTTCTCAAGGTTTTTCATCACTTGCTTGGCCTGAACTACAACGTCGCCTTCAACCATTTTGCCTGCAGCTGGGTCAATGCCAATCTGGCCCGATATATACAAGGTATCATTTGCCATAACAGCCTGGTTGTAAGGGCCTATGGGTTTTGGAGCATCGGGGGTATTGATAATTTTTTTCATTATGATTGTTTTTTAGATGTGATTTGTGAATGGGCAAATTTAAGAAATTATTTCAGGGAAGCATTTTGCAATTATTTTTTGTAAGCAGTGGAACAAGTTTCCGAAAAAAAAGCGAAGGATAAAAACGCATAGTTCGCTAAGCCATTTATCACAAATTCCGCGTTAAATAAATTACGATCTTTGCATGAAACAGCTAAAGCCACCCACATTAGCCCCGAATGAAAATCCTGATCCTCGACAATTACGACTCCTTCACCTACAACCTTTTTCACATCGTGGAGGACCTCCTTGGGAATAAAGATATCCTTGAGGTTTTCCGCAACGATCAGATTTCTTTGGATGCAGTGGGTGCCTACAATAAAATCATTATCTCACCCGGACCAGGCTTACCTGAAGAAGCGGGCATTATCACTGAATTGATCCGCAGATATGCTGACAAGAAGAGTATTCTCGGGGTTTGCCTGGGGCATCAGGCCATTACCGAGGTGTTTGGCGGTAAGCTGAAAAACCTGGATGAGGTGCTTCACGGGGTGGCCATCCCCACCCGTGTGGTAAAAACCGATGCCCTGCTTTTCAGTAATTGCCCTGAACTTTTTGAAACGGGGCGCTATCATTCGTGGGTTCCCGACAAGAAAAGCTTCCCCCATTGCCTGGAGATCACTGCAATAGATCCCTCGGGCAACATCATGGGCTTGCAACACAAAACCCTGGATGTGCATGGGGTCCAGTTTCACCCCGAGAGCGTATTGACCAAGGTGGGAAGACAGATCCTGAAGAACTGGGTGTTGGGGTAAGGGTTACTCTTGAAAATAAACCCGCTTAACCCTTTGAGAAATAGAAGTCAGCACTTCATAGGGGATGGTATTCAAAGCGCGGGCCATTTCAGTAACGGGCAAACCGGCTCCAAAAATAATGACCTCATCCCCTTCCTGAACATTCAAACCGCTGACATCAATGGTACACATATCCATGCTGATATTACCCACAATAGGCACCTTTTGCCCTTTGACCATAAGGTGTCCTGCACCATTGCTCAGCTTGCGGTTTAGCCCATCAGCATATCCAACGGGCACAATGGCGATCTCCATTTCTTCGCTTGACCTGGCAGCACGGTTATAACCGATACTTTCCCCGGCAGGGATGCGTTTCACCTGTGACACCAGCGAGCGAAATGTGCTCACATGATTTAGCAGGCCCTGCAATGCGGGTTCAGCAGAAACCCCATACAGGCCAATCCCCAATCGAACCATGTCATACTGTGCATCGGGAAAACGGGTAATGGCAGCGGAATTGCTGATATGCTTCTGGAAATCATAGCCAAGCCCTTCCCTGATCTTTTGGCTCATGCCCTCAAATACCTGTATCTGCTGCCGCGAAAAATCGTCGTGAAATACATCATCGCTGGCGGCAAGGTGTGAAAATACCGAGGCTACCCGGATTTGTGGATTGTTTTTCAGCCCCGCAATCAGTTCCTCAAGCTCTTCGGGCATAAACCCGAGCCTATGCATGCCCGTATCCATTTTCAGGTGGATATGGAAAGGGGTTCCAACACCTATGCCATCAAAGGATCGTGTGGCCTCGGCCAGTTTCCAGAATAATTTCAGACTGTATACCTCAGGTTCGAGGCGATACTGGTGCAGCACTCCAAAGTTATGCACTTCGGGATTCATCACCACGATGGGGATATGAATGCCCCCTTTACGAAGATCCTTACCTTCATCGGCATAAGCCACAGCCAGGTAATCGGTATGGTAATACTGCAGCACGCCTGCCACCTCCACGCTGCCACTGCCATAGGAGAAGGCTTTCACCATGGCCATCACCTTCACTTTGGGCCTCAGGAAGGAACGAAAAACATTGAGGTTGTGGACCAGGGCATCCAGATTCACCTCAAGGATGGTCTGATGATCCTTTTGTTGCAACAAATTGCTGATTCGTTCAAACCCAAACACCCTGGCCCCTTTCAGAAGTATGGCCTCATGGCTGAACTCCGAAACATCAACGAGATGCAAGAATTCTTCGGTAGTCTGGAAAAAACGTGACTCCTCATCAAAGCATTTACGGTTTGACATCATCCCCTGTCCAATGCCTATGAACCGCCCCACCCCTTTAGCCTTTAGCATGGCAGCCACTTCGGCGTATAAGGCTTTAGCAGGCATGCCTGTTTGCAGAATATCTGAAAGAATCAGCGTTTTTCGCGGCAACCGCGTCTGGCTGTTCAGGAAATCGAGGGCAATCATCAGTGAGTAGAGGTCATTGTTGTAGCTGTCGTTGATCACCAGGCAATCGTTGATCCCTTCCTTCATCTCCATACGCATGGCCACAGGTTGCAGCTGCACCATCTTCTCACGAATCCAGCCATTGCTGTAACCCCTATGGCAAAGGAAAGCCATGCAGTGCATAACATTTTCAATTGAGGCGTGATCGGTGAAAGGAATCAGGAAATCGAAGGAGACACCCCTGAAATCCATCTGTATATGAGTTTGATTTTCCCTGTGCCTCAGGGAAATTACCTGTATATCGGCACCTGGCTTATGCGACCAGGTAAATAAAGCAACGCCAGGGTGCAGGGCCTGCCATTTACGTATATTGTGGTCGAGCTCGGTATGGTCACGACAATAAATCAATGATTCGGCATGCACAAAGAGCCTGAGTTTTTCACGAATCTTGCTTTCCCTGTTGGGAAAACCCTCATCGTGCGCAGGCCCGATATTGGTGAAGATGCCGAATTGTGGGACAATCATCCGCTCCAGCTTTTCCATTTCCCCGGCCTGGGAAATGCCTGCCTCAAAGATTCCCAGGCGATGTTCCTCCTCAATTTGCCATAACGACAGGGGAACCCCCAACTGTGAGTTATAACTGCGGGGATTGCGCACCACGGGCATTTTTTCGGAAAGCAGCTGGAAAAGCCACTCCTTTACAATGGTCTTCCCGTTACTCCCGGTAATGGCAACCACAGGCAGGGAAACAGCAGCTCTGTGGGCGGCTGCCACCTGCTGAAGGGCAGCCAGGGTGTCATTCACCACGATAAAGGCTGCCTCCCTCAGCATTGGGGATTCCCTGTCAGGCAGACGCGACACCATAAAGCACCTTACCCCGCGCTCAAACAGGGCCTCCACGTATTGATGCCCGTCGTTTTTTGCAGTAACAATAGCCACGAAAACCGTGGAAGCCGGCGAAAGAAGCCTGCGGCTGTCGGTGAGCAAATGCCTGACCTCAAACCCATTCAGAGGAGCTCCATGACACGCTCCCCCGGCCATCTCACAAAATCTCGAAAGCTTATAGGCAGGCATGGGCAGGGCAAAATATTAGTTAATCGCCTGTCTCTGGCAATTCTTTTAATGCATTGCGGTCGCTGTCAGTATCTGCATCCAGTGAAGAGGCTGACAAGGGATTTGCAGTGATCTCTTCATACATGCGGCGGTTTCTCACCACATCAATGGCAAGATATACGGCCTCGCGAAATGCATCGGGTGAAGCATCATTTTTCCCGGCAATATCATAGGCGGTACCGTGGGCAGGGCTGGTCCGCACATAGGGCAGACCCGCTGTGAAGTTCACCCCGCTTTTAAAAGAAAGGGCTTTAAAGGGGATCAGTCCCTGGTCGTGGTACATGGCCAATATCCCGTCAAACTGGCGGAAAGAAGCCGACCCAAAAAAGCCATCAGCGGGGTAAGGCCCAAACACCAGCATGCCTTCATCAAAGGCTTGCTGTATGGCAGGGATAATCACCTCCTGCTCTTCCGTACCAATCACACCCTGGTCTCCGGAGTGGGGGTTAAGCCCCAGGACCGCAATGCGGGGCTTGCGGATGCCAAAATCACGCAGCAGCGACTGATGCATCAAGCGCGTTTTCTTCAAAATCAACTCTTTGGAAACCATTGCTGGTACCTTCGACAGAGGCACATGACCCGTGATAACGCCAATACGCATGTGATGGCTCACCATCAGCATCAGGCTTTCCCTAACCCCGAATTTCTCCGAAAGGTATTCGGTATGCCCCGGAAACTGAAAGGCCTCGCTCTGTATGTTCTGCTTGTTGATGGGGGCAGTCACCAGCGCATCGATGTGGCCTTTCTTCAGGTCTTCGGTGGCTGCCTCAAGGGCAAGAAACGCAACTTCTCCTGCAATTTCGGTGCATTGCCCCAGGTCGATCTTGATCTCCTGCTGATAAATATTCATCAAATTGGCCTTACCCTCCTGGGCATATTCGGCCGATTTCACAATATTGAAGTTAAAATCATGCAGATCCAGGGCCTTGCGGTGGTAGGAAGCTACCTTTGAAGAACCATAGACCACAGGCGTGAAGAATTCAAGCACCCTTACATCGGCAAGGGTCTTCATAATCACCTCGTATCCTATGCCATTTACATCCCCATGGGTAATCCCAATACGGATGGAGGCCTGCTTATCGGTTTGGTTTTCCATATGTCTCCCAAAAATTTCCTCAAAGATACATATTATCGGCAAGCCAATCAGTTTCCAAGGATAAACTCAGCGTAACCCACCTTTCCGTTCTCCCCTACTCCCTGGATTACAATGCGGTACTGGCTGAGCCCGGGAATGGGCCGGAACTGAAAGGTGGCTGTCCCGTCTTCCCCTGACTTCAGCAATGGCTCCCAAAAGGCCGTCTTCACCTTATTCATGGAGTCAAAGCCTGACAGGGGCTCCGTTTCGGGCCTGAAGGATTCCGCGACATGGAATCCATTGACCAGGAACATGCTCGACAACAGCAGTTCTGCCTGGAAATCCCGGCGCTTGGAATAGGCTACCAAAGCCCCTGCCGCACCCCGGGCCCCAAAGGCTGCCGTGCTGGCACCCCTGAAAATCTCTATACGTTCTACATCCCTGGGATGCAGACTGCTAAAGGCTCCCTCGCTTTCTACCCCATCCACAATGAACAAGGGAGGATTCTGATAATTGATGCTGGTAATACCCCTGATTGTAATGAACCCCGAAGGCGAGATACTCAAGCCAATGGCCTTATCCCTCAATACGTCGAGGATGTTGGTATAGGGCTCATTGCTGTCAATATATATGGTCTGATCTGGTGTTCCGTACAGCTGACCTCCCCTTTCGGGAGGCGTTCCGCTGCGGCCTGTCCTTGGACGCCTCCAATCTTTTCCCCTTTCGGTAATCTGCTGAAGAGGCGTATTGGCCTTGGGTGTGAATACCAGGGGAGGAATACCCTGATCAAGCCTGCCTGTTTGGTCGAGCTCCACTTCGGGGACCTGCCGGCCGGCAATCATGGGTGGGATGACCTCCACCATAGTGGTGTCAAACAATTGAAGCCCCCTGAACAAGAATCTTCCCTCTGCATCGGTTTTCGTTTGGTAAGCTTGTGAGGGTTCTTCAACCACCCGCAACCTGACCTCTGCATTGCCTATCCCCACTTGCCCCTGAGGTGCTACCAGAGCCCCTCCCACATCCACTCCATATTCGGGCAGAAAAGGGCCATCCGGAATCATTGAGTCCATCACCTCAGACCACGAGAAGCGCCCCCAGGTCTGGGTCATTAACAACAAATCGAGCAAAGCCTCAGGATTATCCCGGCTGTAATCGAAATACTGCCCCGGGAGGTCAAGAAACCTTTCCACATCAGACCCCAGGAGCAGGTTACTGAAAATATTATCGTAAGAAGTCCTTTCACCTACTTGCCCATACTGCACCGCAACGGAGAAATTGCCCTGAACAGCTTGCCCTTCCTGGTCGCTGGCAAGAACCTCAATGCGCAAGACGGCATCCCCTTCCGAACGCAAAACCCTGGCATTCATATCCAAATAGATCTGGTCGTCGTGATTGACAAATACAAGCCTTTCCGCAAGGGGAACCCCTCCGGGCGAAAACAGCACAACCTGGCTTATCCCTGTAGGAAAATATTCCAGTGAGAACCTGAAGGTCCGGTTCTTTTCATTGGGCAAACCATCTTTAATGAACAATATTTCTCCACCGGATTGAACAAGCAGCGAATGCCCTGTCATTTCCATGTTTCCGGAAATTTGAACTTCCAGTTCATCTTCAAGGATATCTGCCTTCAGTACAAAGCCTTCCTTTTTGACAGGAGGCAGTGGAACCACAGACAAACCCCTCCTGGCACCGGTAACACCCGCCACGTAGCTCTTCCCCGGTTCCGGCCTGAATACAACCAGCCCAAGCCCATCAAGCCCGGTCTCAAACTCCGTGACAACACCCCCGTTCTGTTCGCTGATTTGCCCCTTGACGCTTTTTCCTTTTCCCAGTCCATCGGCAACCCTGACCACCAAACGGCTCTCAAGCCCTTCTACCAAGCTTCCTCCTTCAGCAAAAAAATCAACCCGGGTGGCATCTCTGAAACCCTGTATTGACTCGTTGAAGTCGCGGTTGAATTTTCGGGTTTCATTATCAAGCCGGTTGGCAAAGGACGAGTTGCTGATATAGATGTTTTTGTGAAACCAGTAGGATTCATCCCTGTTAAGCATCCGGTCAGTAAAGGCCCTGATCGCATAATTGCCATCAGCGAAATCACTCCCTATCGGTATTTGCCCATAAAAAGCACCTTCACGGGGCCGGAAGATCAGTTCGGTGATCTTTTCCCCGCGAGTATCCCACAACTCAAGATAAACATTGGCCGAATCCCTCAGGAGGGCATGGTCGGCGGCCTCCACCAGGTAGCCCTTCAGCCATATAGTCTCCCCTGCAGCATAGGCCTCCTTGTCAAAATGAACAAATAGCTTCTGGGGATGTATTGCCGCCCGGTAACGCTCAAGCTGCTGCTGAAAATTCGTTGCGGTGGGCTGTTGCCCCATTAGAATGGCTGGGATGCCCGGGAAAACTTGGAACATTAACAAAACAGCACAAATGAACCTGACTTGTTTCATGGATAGGTATTTAATTAAAAAATGAAAGAGCAGGATTTCCAAAAACGTAATAAATGTACAAAAAAAAGAGCAAGAAAAACAGGAATCACCGCACCGGCAATAGGCAGCACTCTGTTTTCCTCCTGAAAGGGAAGAATGCAAAAAACTGGGTTAAGTTACCCCATCCGGAACGCCCTTGCCCTTCACAAGGCCTTTTTTCAAAAAAAGAGAAAACCCGGGATTCCCCCGAACTGAAACATACAGGAAGTTCGACCGTATTTCGACCGTATCTCGACCGTATCATGACCGTATCATGACCGTATTTTTACGGTCATGATACGGTTGAAAAACGGTAAAAAAAAAGCGTTTTACCAAACCTGAAAAAGTCCTGTTCCGTATTCCTTCCCGGGTAAAAAAGAAGCCGCCTCAGGGTTGTGAGGCGGCTTCTTGTATATCCAGGATCAGTTCATATTACCAACCGGGGTTCTGCTGGGCAGCCAGGGTGGGATTCGAGTTGATCTCAAGTTGTGGAATCGGCCATACAAACCTGTGGTCGGTGTAAGGAATCGGGGCCAACGGATAGGGGCCTGTGTAAGGTCCTAAAGAAAGGTCATAGTTGGCCGGATCGGTATAACCATTGGCCAGCTTGCCGGGAATCCCGTTAATGGGGAAATGCGGGCAAGCCTGCAGCCTGTGGATATCGGGCCAGCGGCGGCCTTCCATTGCCAGCTCAATTCTCCTTTCATTTAAGATGGCCTCGAGCAATTCGATGTTGTCGGCAAAGCTGCTTGCCGTGTAGGCCTGGGTTTCAGGATCGGCAAGGGCACGGTTCCTGACCATATTCAGGTAGGTCAGGCCATTGGTTACGTCTCCCTGGCGGGCATAGGCCTCCGCAAGGTTAAGCACCACTTCGGCAAACCGCATCATGGGTGAAAGGTCGGTATAGCCTACATCATCCCTGTACTTATTGGTAAAAATGTTCCCACTGTTGGTGAAAACCATTTGCACAGGGTCGCGGCGCTTATCATCTGCCAGCCAGAAGGGATTCCTCCAGTTGATGGGGCTGTGGGCAACCAGGAAGCGGCGCTTGTACTGGGAGGCAAGGGCACCGTTCACACTCGGATAGTTGGTTGCCGAGCTTTCCATCCCGAAGAGGTATTCGTCGCTGCCATAGTTGTTGGCAAACACGGTCCAGGGCTCAGCACCCAGAGCATAATGACCGGCATAGATTCCGCTGCCAAAGAACTTGGAAGCTTCGGTAATGACCCCGGGCATATTCCACATGTGCTGGTGTACCCTGGCCTTATAAGCGGCGGCAGCGCCTTTGGTACCTCTAGAAACCTTGAAGTTACCCGTACGCTGTGACTTCAGGGGCAGGTATTGCTCAGCAAGCTCCAGGTCTTCCAGTATCCAGGCATAGCATTCGGCAACGGTATGACGGCCCGTAGCAAAGCCTTCATCAATAGCTTCCTGGGTAGTAAACGAACGCTTGTGATAAGGCACCCCAAGGTGTGAACCATCGGCAGTATGCTTGTAAGGGCGGGCAAAGTGGAACAGCAACTCATTATATGCTGCGGCACGCAACAGAAGGGCCTCGCCCTTATACTCATTGGCTTTTTCCTGGCTGATGACGCTATTGTCAGCAGCAATTTGAACCCCTTCCAAAACAATGTTGATGGTATTGATCAGGCGATACGTGTCAAGCCAGTAATACACATTGTTCAATGTGGTGGGGTTGTAGGTGGTTTGATAGGTAATGGCATAGAACGCAAAAATGTTGATGACGTCCTCACCACGGTTGTCACCCTGTTGCACAAAAGCAGCGCCAAAGGGATAACCGCGATAGCCAAACAATCCTGATCCGGGAGGGTTCTCGTAGTAACCCAGCTGGGCAGCACGATACATACCGATCACGGAGAGTTCCACTTTCTCAGGGGTGGAGAAGGCCACCGTCTCAGAAATCTGGTTGAAGGGTTGCAGATCTATGATGTCTTCCTCTGAGCAGGAAGTAAAACATAAACCCACCGCAAAAACCCCAAGCATAAACAGCTTGCCGGTCACTTGCTGAATTTTATGTAGTTTCTTCATAATTTACTTCTTTTTTTAGGTTACAAACTCAGATTAAGACCAAAGGTAAATGTCCGCTGACGGGGAGTTCCGTTGTAGTCATAACCTGCCCCACGTTCCATCTCCGGGTCGATCCCCGTATAATCGGTGATCATGAACAGTTCGGTAGCGGAAACGAAGATCCTGAGGCGGTCAACCCCAATGCGTCCAACCAATTGGCTGGGAAGGGTATATCCCAGGATCAGGTTCTGCAACTTGAGGAAATCACCTTTTTCAACAAAACGACCCGAAGTTTCATTCTGCTGGTTGATGAAGTTTGTGCGTCCATAATACAGCCTGGGCGTCCAGCCATCACCGGGCTCCTGCGGGCTCTGCCACCTGCCAAGAAGTTCCTTCCCTGAGTTAGTGAACGAGTTAGCTACGATTTCTGCACGGGTACGGTTCATGATATAGTTGCCACCCGAGAAACGGAACATGGCCGAAAAATCAAAGTCCTTGAACCTGAGCATAGAATTCACAGCCCCATAATAGGTGGGCAGCGAGGGTCCGAATACGATGCGGTCCTTGCCTTCAAGAATGGCGGCCTGGGATATATCACCAGGATTGGCAGGGTTATAAACCTTATAGGCCTGGGCATCGATGTCACCCTGGATCAAGCTGCCATCAGCCTTGCGGTAAATGGGGTTACCATTGGCAGCGTTTACGCCTACATAATCATAACCATAAACCGAACGAATTGATTCGCCTACATCAACAATGGTATAGACATATGTTATAGGCTGATCATCAACCAATTCCACAATCTCGTTTTGAACCAGGGAAAGGTTGAAATCAACCGTCCACGACAAATCGCGGGTGCGGATAAAGTTTGCCTGAACGCCAAATTCATGACCCCAGTTCCTCAGGCGGCCAATGTTGGTGGCTACCCTGTTGAGGGGAACCCCAAAGGACGGAGGCGTGGGTTTATCAAGAATCAAACCATCTACATCATCAACGAAGTAATCATAGGTCAGAGAGTATTTTCCCTCCAGAACTGCAAGGTCAACCCCAAAGTTCAGCTTCTTACTGGTTTCCCACTTCAGCTGGTCGTTACCCATCTGGCTGAAGAGAATTCCTGTGTAGTCGGCATACCTGACACCGCTGTACAGGCCAAGGTAGGGATAGTTGCCAATGTTGGCGTTACCTACCTCTGCGTAAGAAGCCCTGAGTTTAAGGTCAGACAGCCATTCAACATCCTGCATAAAGCTTTCGCGCGAAATGGTCCAGCCAATGGAACCGCCGGGGAAGAAACCCCATTTGTTGGCGGCCGGAAGCGACGATAGACCATCATAACGGGCTGACAATTGCAGGAAGTACCTGGAGTCAAAGTTATAGTTGAAACGACCCGCATAAGATATGATCCCATTTTCCGACATGCTACCCGTGGAGGAAAGCGTGGAATAGGTACCGCCAATCAGACCCTGGCTGAAATAGGTGTCAGAGAGGTTAGTCCCTGAACCCTCGAAGTAGTTATAACGCTGCTTACCCACCTCGTGAACCAGGGTAACATTCAGGTTGTGAAGGTCGGCGAAGGTCTCGACAAACGTAAGGGTGTTGATTGTGTTCCACCTCAAATAGTTCGTCATATTGTTGTGGACCCTTCCGTTTACTGAAGCGCCATCGCCGTGGATCGGGTTATAA
>LSQX01311435.1_pt1 | contig 15403 bp, 17 predicted proteins | sample 654561 | NCBI WGS metagenome assembly LSQX01 (sample SAMN04489861, study PRJNA283612) | anaerobic digester metagenome | isolation source: 4 biogas reactors fed with cattle manure at either 37C or 55C with and... | place: Denmark: Kongens Lyngby | collected 2014 | reverse complement strand
AGCCACCAGCGCGACCTCTACGAGGCGATCGAGCGCGGCGAGTTCCCGAAGTGGACGATGTACATCCAGGTGATGCCGGAGGAAGAGGCCGAGAAGGTGCCCTACCACCCCTTCGACCTGACCAAGGTCTGGCCCAAGGGCGACTACCCCCTGATCGAGGTCGGGGAGTTCGAGCTCCACCGCAACCCCGAGAATTTCTTCGCGGACGTCGAGCAGGCGGCGTTCGCGCCCAGCAACCTCGTGCCGGGCATCGCGCCCTCGCCGGACAAGATGCTGCAGTCGCGCCTGTTCAACTACGCCGACGCGCAGCGCTATCGCCTGGGCGTGAACTACCACCAGATCCCGGTAAACGCGGCGCGCTGCCCGGTGCACAGCAACCACCGCGACGGCGCCGGGCGCATGGACGGCAACTACGGCAGCCTGCCCCACTACGAGCCCAACAGCTTCCAGCAGTGGCAGGAGCAGCCGCAGTACCGCGAGCCGCCCCTGAAGCTCAAGGGCGGCGTGGCCGACTGGTTCAATTTCCGCGAGGATGACGCCGACTACTACAAGCAGCCCGGCGACCTGTTCCGCCTGATGACGCCAGGGCAGCAGCAGGCCCTGTTCGACAACACCGCCCGCGCCATGGGCGATGCCCCCGACTTCATCAAGCGCCGCCACGTCGACAACTGCAGCAAGGCCGATCCGGCCTACGGCGCGGGGGTCGAGGCCGCCCTGCGCAAGCTCGGGGCCTTCGCCGGGGAGGCCTCGCCCAACAGCCTCGACTGACCCCGGGGCTGGCGCCCGGGGGAGCGGCAGCCGTCGCACAAACAAGGCCGCGATTCCCCCGGGGGTCGCGGCCTTTCCGTTTGCGCACTCAGCTCAGGTCGATGTCCCCCAGCGCCCGGATCAGGCGCCGCGCCCGCTTGTCGGGCCGGTGTTCGGGCGGGCGGTAGCCGTCACGCGCGGCGCGCCGTGCCAGCCGCGCCTCCTCGCGGGCCTTCATCGACGCCTCCGACTCGCGGTACAGCTGCCGCGCCACCGACGCCGGGCCGCGGTCGTCGGACAGGGCCAGCACCTCGAGCTCGAAGGTCTCCTCCCCGCGCACGATGCGCAGCGCGTCGCCCACGCGCAGCGCGCGCGAGGCCTTGGGCCGCTGCCCGCCCACCTCCACCTTGCCGGTGTCGATGGCCTGGCGCGCCAGCGTCCGCGTGCGGAAGAATCGCGCGGCCCACAGCCAGACATCGATGCGCACGCTTCCAAGCGTCCCGGATGGGTCCATTCGCTGCGACATGCGTGGATTCCAGCCCTCGAACGCGAACGGCCGCCCCGCGGCGGCCGTCCGGTGGCGCGATGGTCCGCGCGGTTACTCGGCCGCGCCCGACGCGGCTTCGGCGGCGGCAGCGGCCTTGGCGCGGGCCTTGGCATTGCCGGCGAGATCTTCCTTGATGCGCGCCTTGCGGCCCTCGAGGCCGCGCAGGTAGTACAGCTTGCCGGCGCGCACGGCGCCGCGGCGCTTGACCTCGACCGAGTCGATGGCGGCGCTGTGGCTCTGGAACACGCGCTCCACGCCGTAGCCGTGGGAGATCTTGCGCACGGTGAACGAGGAGTTGAGGCCGGCGTTCTTCTTCGCGATGACCACGCCCTCGTAGGCCTGGACGCGCTCGCGGTTGCCTTCCTTCACCTTGACGTTGACGACGACGGTGTCGCCGGGGCCGAAGGCCGGGAGCTGGCGCTGGACCTGCGCGGACTCGAAGTCCTGCAGCAGGGTGTTGATCGAGGGCTTGTTCATGGTGGTGGGTGCCTGTTGGTAGTGCCCTGTGGGCTGTTGTAGCGCGAGTGCACGTGGACCCGCGTCTTGGCGTGGTGACAGCTAGCCGCGCATTGTAACGTGGTTCCTGCCGTCGGGGCCAGCCCCCGCCCTCAGCCGGCCGGCGGCAGCCCCTCGTCCGCCAGCCAGGCGTCGAGCAGCGCCCGGTCCGCGGCCGACAGCGCCGCGAGGTCGAGCAGGTCGGGGCGCCGGGTCCAGGTCCTGCCGAGCGCCTGCTGGCGCCGCCAGCGGGCGATCCCGGCGTGGTTGCCCGACAGGAGCACCGGCGGGACCGTCCCCAGCTCGTGGTCGACCGGGCGCGAGTAGTGCGGGCAGTCGAGGAGCAGCGGCCCCTCCGCCCCGTCGGGCGGGGCCTCGAAGCTGTCCTGGTCCGCCGACCCGGCGTCGTTGAGCGCGCCCGGCAGCAGGCGCGCGACGGCATCCACCACCACCGCCGCGGCGAGCTCGCCGCCGGACAGCACGTAGTCGCCGATCGACAGTTCCTCGTCGACCTCGGCGGCCAGCAGGCGCTCGTCCACGCCCTCGTACCGGCCGCAGAGCAGCACCAGCCGTGGCAGCGCCGCCAGCTCGCGCACCCTCGCCTGGCGCAGCGGTCGCCCCTGCGGGCTCATGTAGACCACGTGGGCCGGCCCGGGGCCGGCCGCGCGTGCGGCCCGGATCGCGGCGCGCAGCGGATCGACCAGCATCACCATCCCCGGCCCGCCGCCGAAGGGCCGGTCGTCGACGCGGCGGTAGTTCCCTTCCGCGTAGTCGCGCGGGTTCCAGCCGTGCAGCGAGAGCAGCCCGCGCTCGGCGGCGCGGCCGACCACGCCGTGGCCGACCACCTGGGCCACGAATTCCGGGAACAGGCTGACGATGTCGACGCGCAGCGGCCCGCGACCGGTCCCGGCGGCCACGCTAGAACTCCGGATCCCAGTCGACCGTGACCAGGCCCCGGTCGAAATCGACCGAGACGACGTAGTCCGGGACCACGAAGGGAATCATGCGCTCGCGATCGCCCTGCGCGACCAGCACGTCGTTGGCGCCGGTGGAGAACAGGTGCGACACGGTGCCGAAGTCGACGCCGTCGACGTTGGCCACGCGCAGGCCCTCGAGGTCGACCCAGTAGTACTCGCCCGGAGCGGGGGGCGGCAGCGCCGATCGCGGCACCCAGACCTCGGTGCCGCGCATCGCCTCGGCCGCGTCGCGATCCTCGACGCCGGGGATGGTCGCCACCAGGCCCTTGCCGCCTTCGCGGCCGCGGGCACCGTCAAGCTCGCGCTCGCGACCCTGCGCGTCGCGCAGGATCCACGGCTGGTAGCGGAAGATGGCGCGGGGCGGATCGGTGAAGGACTCGAGCTTCAGCTCGCCACGCACGCCGAAGGCGCCGTGGACCCTGCCCAGCAGGATGCGGCGCCCGGAGGTGTCCATGATGCGGGATGCGGCCGCGCGCCCGGGCGCGGCCGGGGCATCAGGCGGCGGTCGCCGCCGCGGCCTTGGCCGCTTCCTTGTACAGGTCGCGGACCTTGTCGCTGACCTGCGCGCCCTTCGAGACCCAGTGGTCGACGCGGGCGGTGTCCATCACCACGCGCTGCTCGGCGCCCTGCGCGACCGGGTTGTAGTACCCCACGCGCTCGATGTTGCGACCGTCGCGCGCGCTGCGCGAGTCGGTGACGATGATGTGGTAGAAGGGGCGCTTCTTGGCGCCGCCGCGGGTGAGGCGGATCTTGACCATTGGTGTCTTCCGGTGTTGCCCAGTCGCCAGGATGGCGAGGTAAGCCGGGAATTGTAGCGGAAGCCGCGCCGATGCGCGATACCCCGGCCCCGGCCGCGCTCAGAACGCCTCCCAGTCGTCCCGCTCGAGCAGCGCGCGCAGCCTCGCGACGAAGCCCGGATCCCCTGGGAAGGCATGCCCGTCGATGGACGCGATCTCCTGGAGGCCGCGCGAATTGAGCGCGACCGCGGTGCGCTGCCCGTCCAGGTCCCCCAGCCCCACCGGCACCCGGCGTGCCGGGATGCCCTCCTGGCCCAGCGCCATGTGGAGCCGCCAGAAGGTGACGCCCGGCAGCGCCGGGGCCTTCGGCCAGGTCAGCACCGACCCGTCCCAGAAGGCGATGTTCCAGAACGTGCCCTCGGCAATGCGGCCGTCGGCGTCGACGAGGACGGCATCGTCGAAGCCGGCCGCGACCGCGGCCTCGCGGGCGCGCAGCTGCGGACCGGTCGCGAGGTGCTTGACGAACGGGTGCTCCCGCAGGCCGCGGTGGCTGCGCAGGCGCAGCGCGCCCGCGGGGACCTCGCCCGGCGGCCCGAACTCCACGTCGACGCGCTGCGCGGGCGGCACGGTCCCCGCGTGGCTGTCGGGCTGGTATTCGAACGGCGGGCGGAAGACCGCGCCAGCGTCCGGCCCGGGATCCCCGGCCACCGGGCGCACGAGGATCCGCAGGGTGCAGTTCCTCCCGGCCTCGCCCGCCGCGGCGAGTCGCTGGCGCACCAGCGCCCGGACCTCGCCCTTGCGCGGCCCGCCGCCGTACATCGTGCGCGAGGCATCGCGCAGCCTCAGCAGGTGCAGGTCCCTGCCCTGCACCAGGCCGTCGCGCACCTGGACGGTGGTGAAGTGGCCGGCGGCGAGCGCGTCGGGCGCGTCCGGCGCTCCGTCCCCTGTTCCCCGGCCGGTCATCCGCGCTTCCCGGCGTCAGCGGAACGGCATGCCGCCGCGGCCGCCCATCATGCCCTGCAGCCCGCGCATCATGCCCTTCATGCCGCCGCGGCCCAGCTTGCCCATCATCTTTTCCATCTGCTGGTACTGCTTCATCAGCTTGTTGACGTCGGCCGGAGTGACGCCGGAGCCGGCGGCGATGCGCTTGCGGCGCGAGCCGTTGAGCAGCGCCGGGTTGCGCCGCTCCTTCTTCGTCATCGAGTTGATGATGGCCACCATCCGCGGCACTTCCTTGCCGGTGACCTGGTTCTTCACCGCGTCGGGGATCTGGCCCATGCCCGGCAGCTTGTCCATCAGGCCGTGGATGCCACCCATGCCCTGCATCTGCTCGAGCTGGTCGCGCATGTCGTTCAGGTCGAACTTCTTGCCCTTGGCGACCTTCTCGGCGAGCTTCTGCGCCTTGTCCCTGTCGACCTGCTGCTCGACCTGTTCGACCAGCGACAGCACGTCGCCCATGTCGAGGATGCGGCTGGCGATGCGGTCGGGATGGAACACGTCCAGGCCATCGACCTTCTCGCCGGTGCCGATGAACTTGATCGGGCGGCCGGTGATGTAGCGCACCGAGAGCGCCGCGCCGCCGCGGGCGTCGCCATCGGTCTTGGTCAGCACCACGCCGGTCAGCGGCAGCGCCTCGCTGAAGGCCTTGGCGGTGTTGGCCGCGTCCTGGCCGGTCATCGCGTCGACCACGAACAGCGTCTCCACCGGCTTGACCGCGGCATGGAGCTCCTTGATCTCGGCCATCATCGCTTCGTCGATGGCGAGGCGGCCGGCGGTATCGACCAGCAGCACGTCGATGAAGGACCTGCGCGCCTCGTCGACCGCGGCGCGGACGATGTCGGCCGGCTTCTGCGAGGCGTCGGACGGGAAGAAGCGCACCTCGACCTGGTCGGCCAGGGTCTTCAGCTGTTCGATGGCGGCGGGACGGTAGACGTCGGCGCTGACCACCATCACCTTCTTCTTCCGCTTCTCCTTCAGCAGCTTCGCGAGCTTGCCGACGGTGGTGGTCTTGCCCGCGCCCTGCAGGCCGGCCATCAGGATCACCGCCGGGGCCGGCACGTTGAGGTTGAGGTCCGCGGCGGCCGCGCCCATGACCGCGGTCAGCTCGTCGCGCACCACCTTGATCAGGGCCTGGCCCGGCGTCAGCGACTTCAGGACTTCCTGGCCGACGGCCCGCACCTTGATGCGCTCGATCAGCGCCTGCACCACGGGCAGCGCGACGTCGGCCTCGAGCAGGGCGATGCGGACCTCGCGGGTGGCCTCGCGGATGTTCTCCTCGGTCAGCCGGCCGCGGCCGCGCAGGCGCTCGATGGTGCCGGAGAGGCGCTGGGTGAGGGATTCGAACATGCAGGGACCTGGGGCGGTGGATCAGGCCGGCCAGTATAGCTTTCGGGTAGACGGCTTCCGCACTGCGCCCCCATGGCCCTGTAGGAGCAGCTATAGCTGCGACCGGCGGGACGCAGCCGCGCGCGGGTCGCAGGCTGTAGCTGCTCCTACAGGGGCGCTGGGCCGCGGGTGGGATCGGGGGGCCGGCGCCGCGCCGGAGGGCCGCGGTGGCGCACGCTGTCGCGGACGTCGACTTCGAAGGCGAGCCTGAGCGGCGCGCCGCCCGGCGACAGCACGAATTCAAGCGCGTCGCGGCAGGGCAGCCGGCCGACGTAGGCGCCGACCGCGCCGGCGGGCAGCAGGAAGGTCCAGTCGTCGCCCTCGACCTCGAGCCGGGGCGAAGTGTCTTCCGACAGCCGCAGGCGCTGCCGCAGGGCCGCGTCGCCCGCACGCGTCTCGTTCACCAGCTCCCCGCCCGCGAGCAGCCGGGCGAGCCCGTCCTCGTCGATCCGCAGGCGCAGCGACTGGCCCTGCACCTGGACCTTCATCGCCGGCCCTGCCCCGCCGGCGTGCCGTGGCCGCCGCCTTCGCCAGCGGCCGCGTCGCCGGCCTGCCCGCGACCGTCGACGCACAGCGAGCAGCCTTCGCTCCAGGCGCTGTCGCCGTCCTCGTAGTGCTCCTGCTTCCAGATCGGGCTGGTGTGCTTCACGCGCTCGATCAGCTCGCGGCAGGCGCGGAAGGCCTCGTCGCGGTGGGGCGTGCCCGCGGCCACCACCACCGCGGGATCGCCCACCGCCAGGCGCCCCTTGGCGTGGGCGACGTACAGCCGCACCTTCGGACCGAAGCGGCCCTCGATGTCGCTGCAGATCGCCCGGAACCCGTTGAGCGCCAGCGGCTCGAACATGTCGTAGCTGACGCCGGCCACCGTGCGGCCGTGGTTCAGGTCACGCACCCGTCCGACGAACATCGCGAAGCCGCCGAAGCCCGGGTCGGACACGAAGTCCAGCGCGGCGGCCGGATCCAGGCGCCCGTCGGCGACATCGAGCACGGCGGCGTGGAAACGGTCCACGCTCAGCCCCCGCTCACCGGCGGCAGCACCGCCATCGGCACGCCCACAGGCACGGGCTCGGCGTCGCGCAGGACCGTGGTCTCGCTGGCGAAGGCCGAGGCACCGAGCAGCTCCGGCCGGTACTCCGGCCAGTGCGCGCGCGCATGGCGGTCGAGCGCCCGGCGCAGGTCGGCGACCAGCGCGCCGTCGGGCAGTTCGAGCTGCACGCGTGCGCCCGGGTCATGGCTGCGGAACGCGCCGAACAGGCTCAGCTCCACCTTCACTTCGTCACCTCCTCGATCATCGGGGCCTCGAGATGCCCGGGCCCGTACACGTCCACCATGCTGCCCGGCTCCAGCGCGTCCGCATCGGGCGGCACCACGATCCAGGCATTGGCCGCCAGCAGCGGCAGCACCTTGAACGACTCCTGGCCGTCCAGGACCCGCGCCCGCAGGCATCCATCCGCGAGCTCCACCCGCCCCTTCAGGTGGAAGCGCAGCGGCGCGCGCTTCCGGTACGGCGCGGCCAGCGGCACGCGGAGCGGCGCCTCGGGGGCCTGCCCCGACATCGCCCTCAGCGCGGGTTCGGCGAAGAAGCGCAGGCCGACGGCGGCCGACACCGGGTTGCCTGGGAGCCCGAAGAACAGCTGGCCGCCCGGAAGCCGCGCGAACAGCAGCGGCCGCCCGGGCCGGATCGCCACCCTGTGGAAGCGGATGTCGGCGCCGAAGCCGCGCAGCGCGTCGGGCACGAAGTCATGCCGGCCCATCGACACGGCGCCGGTGCCCAGCACCACGTCGGCGCCCGACTGCAGCGCGCGCCCGAGCGCCTCCACGAAGTCGCCGACGTCGTCGCCCACGGTCTCGCGCAGCACCACTTCGGCGCCCGCGGCCGCGGCGCGCGCCGCGAGGAACGGTCCGTTGCTGTTGCGGATCTGGCCGGGGGCCAGCGGCTCGCGCGGGTCGTCGACCAGCTCGCGGCCGGTGTTGATCACCGCGATGCGCGGGCGCCGGCGCACCTGCACCGACTCGATGCCGAGCGAGGCCAGCACCATCAGCCCGGCGGGATCGATGCGGGTGCCGGCCGCCATGACCGCGGCGCCGCTCGCGATGTCCTCGCCGCGCAGCCGCACGTTGTCGCCCGGCGCGACGTCCGCGGCCAGGCGGATGCGGCTCGGCCGTCCCGCTGCGTCGCGCTCCAGGATGTCCACGCGCTCCACCGGCACCACGCTGTCCAGGCCGTCGGGCATCCGCGCACCGGTCATGATTTCCCATGCGCCCGTGCCGGCCTCCACGCGCCCATCGCCGGCGGCCTGGGCCCCGGCGACCTCGAAGCTGCGCCCCGCCTCCAGCGTGCCACCGGCCGCGCGCAGCGCAAACCCGTCCATCGCCGAGTTGTCGAACGGCGGCACGTCGACCGTGCTCGCCACCGCCTCGGCCAGCACCAGGCCCAGTGCGTCGGCGACCGCCGTGCGCTCGACCGCGAGCGGGCCGGACAGGCGCAGGATCTCGCCCAGCGCGTCCTCGTAGGCCGTCACGGGTGGCCCCCGCCATCGACCATGGCCAATGCGTGTGCCAGCAGCGGCGCCAGGATGGCCATGCCCTGGCGAGCAGCCCTCCGGCTGCCCGGCAGCGCGAACACCAGCATGCCGCCCACCTGCACGACCTCGGCGCGGCCCAGCCAGGCCAGCGGGGTGTGCTTCGCGCCCTCGCTGCGGATCATCTCGGCGAGTCCTTCGATCCTGCGGTCGGCCACCGAGCGCAGCGCCTCGGGCGTGGCGTCACCCGGGCCGATGCCGGTGCCGCCGGTGCACAGGCAGATCCGCACGCCCTCCGCGGCCAGCGCGCGCAGGCGGCCGGCCAGGGGTTCGATGCCGTCCGGAAGCACCTCCGCGCCGTCCACCCGCGCCCCGAGCCGCCGCAGTCCCTCCACCAGCTCCGGCCCGGAACGGTCCTCGTATTCGCCGCGGCTGGCGCGGTCGCTGAGGGTCAGGACCGCGCAGGACACGCCGTCCAGGCCGGCGGGGGAGCGCGGCCGGTACTGCGCGCGCTCGTCCGCGTCCATGCCGTCGGGATGCAGCCACAGTCCGCTCTTGCCCCCTTCCTTGAACAGCAGGCGGACGCCGCCGATCCCCAACGCCGGCTCGACCGGCTTGGTGAGGTCGTACAGCGTCAGCAGCGCGGCGCTGGCGCCGGCCAGCGCCTCCATTTCCACCCCGGTGCGGGCTTCGGTGGCGCATTCGCAGTACACGCGGATGGCGTGGCGCCCCGGCACCGGCACGCAGCGCACCTGCACCAGCTCCAGCGGCAGCGGGTGGCAGAGCGGCATCAGCGCCGAAGCCATCTTCGCGCCCTGCAGCCCGGCGATCTCCGCCATCACCAGGGCATCGCCCTTGGGCAGGCGGCGCTCGACGATCAGCGGGAACGCGCGCGTGCCGGCCAGCAGTTCGCCCACCGCCACCGCCCGGCGGCGAGTGGGCCGCTTGTCGCGGATGTCAGCCATGTGGAAGGCCGCGGGTCCGGGTCCGGTCATGGCCTGGCTCATCCTCCGATCGACGCAAGGTGGGGCGTGAGGCCGGTCTCGCCCTGGAAGAGGCCGTGCCCGGCGGCTTTGAGCCCGAGCTGGGTGGAGATGCGGGCCACCAGCGCCTCCTGGTCGCCGTCGGACTGCAGAAGCGGCCGGAGCGCGATCCCGAAGTCGCCGAACAGGCACAGCCGGAGGTCGCCGCGCGCGGTCACGCGCAGGCGGTTGCAGCCCGCGCAGAAGTCCTTCGAGTACGGCGCGATGATGCCCACGCGCCCGCGGTAGCCGGGGTGCGCGTACTCGCGCGCAGGACCCGCGTCGCGCGCCCGCGGCCGCAGCGTCCAGCCGGCGTCCAGCAGCTGCCCTTCCAGCAGCTCGGCGCGCAGGTGGTGGCGCTCGAAGAACGCGAGGTTGTCGCCGGTGCGCATCAGTTCGATGAAGCGGATGGCGACGTCGCGCCCGCGCAGGAAGTCGAACCAGGCCGGCAGCTCGTCGTCGTTGCGGTCGCGAAGCAGCACCGCGTTGAGCTTGACCGAGTCGAAGCCCAGCCCCAGCGCCATCTCGACGCCCTCGGTGACCTCGTCGAACCGGTCGTGGCCGGTGATGGCGTGGAAGCGGTCGCGATCGAGCGTGTCGAGGCTGACGTTGAGGGCGGTCAGCCCCGCCTCGCGCCAGGCGCGCACGTGGCGCGGCAGGTTGCAGCCGTTGGTGGTGATCGCGACCCGCTCGATGCCCGGGACCGCGGACACGGCGGCGATCACCTGCACCAGGTCCTTGCGCAGGCTGGGCTCGCCCCCCGTCAGGCGGATCTTGCTCATGCCGAGCCGGGCGAAGGCGCGCACCAGCCGCTGGATCTCGTCCAGCTCGAGGAACCGCTGCCGGCCCCCGGCGCGGTAGCCGTCGGGCAGGCAATAGCTGCACCGGTAGTTGCAGGCCTCCGTGAGGGAAAGCCGCAGGTAGGGGAACGACCGTCCGAAACGGTCGACCAGGGCCGCCATGTTGTTCTCCATTCCGATGCAGGGAGGCCGGACCGTTTCCAGTCCGACCCGGTGGCCGCGAAGGCCACGGCCCGGTTGCCATATCCCTGCGGACACAGGCGGCCGGGCTTGGAGTCACGGAACCACGGTCCCGCTTGCCGCCAGCATAACCGCTTCGCATGGCGACGGCTGCAGCCGTCGAGGCCGCTCGCGCGCTATGCCAAACTGTGGCGATGACTCCCGCCTTCGCCGCCATCGCGCTGTACGTCCTGGCCACCGGGCTGCTGGCGGCCGGGCTCCGCCGCGGCGGCCGGTCCTGGCTGCCGGTCGCCGTCGCGGCGATCCTCGCGCACGCGCTGGAACACGCCCTGGCGTGGCGCGCGACCGGCGGCGCCGACATGCATTTCTTCGCGGCGATCTCGCTGGTGACGCTCGGGATGGCGGCGCTGACCTCGGTCGTCGGCGCACGCGGGCGCATGGCGTCGCTGGGGGTGGTGGTGTTCCCGCTGGCGGCGCTCGCGGTGTCCGGCACGTGGCTGCAGGGCCCTCGGCCGCCCGAGCCGCTCGACTGGCGGCTGCAGCTCCACGCCTGGCTGGCGCTCCTGGCCTACGCCACGCTCGCCATCGCGGCGCTGCTGGCGGTGATGCTGTGGCTGCAGGAACGCGCGCTCAGCCGCCGCGAGATCCACGACTGGCTGCGCGTGCTGCCGCCGCTGGTCGAGCTCGAGACCCTGCTTTTCCGCACCATCGCCACCGGCTTCGTGCTGCTCAGCGCGACCCTGCTCACCGGGGTCCTGTTCGTGGAGGACCTGATGGCGCAGCACCTGGCGCACAAGACCGTGCTCAGCGTGCTGTCCTGGCTGGTGTTCGGCGTGCTGCTGCTGGGCCGCTGGCGCTACGGCTGGCGCGGCCGCAAGGCGGTGCACTGGACGCTGGCGGCGATGGCCCTGCTGGTGCTCGCCTTCTTCGGCTCCAAGTTCGTCCTCGAGCTGGTGCTGCATCGGATCTGACGCCCCGGCGCGGCCGGCGGCGGAGCGGAGCCCGGCCGGCGTGGGTGGGCGCGTCAGCCGGCGGCATCGATGGCATCGGCCAGGCGCTCGACCGCGACGACTTCCAGCCCCTTGTAGCTGCCCGCCCGGGGCGCGTTCGCCTTCGGGACGACGGCGCGCCGGAAGCCGTGCGTCGCCGCCTCCTTCAGGCGCTCCTCGCCGTTGGGCACCGGGCGGATCTCCCCCGACAGCCCGACCTCGCCGAAGGCGACCGTCTTTTCGGCCAGCGGACGGTCCCGCAGCGAGGACAGGACCGCCAGCAGCACCGGCAGGTCGGCCGCGGTNNCGTTGACGAACACGTCCTGGTCGCCGACCGCGATGCCGCCGTGGCGGTGCAGCACGGCCAGCAGCATGGCCAGCCGGTTCTGCTCGAGGCCCACCGCGACGCGCCGCGGGTTCGACAGCGGCGAGCTGTCCACCAGCGCCTGCACCTCGACCAGCAGCGGGCGCGTCCCCTCCCGGGTCACCATCACGCAGCTTCCCGGCTGGCGCGACGCCCCGGACAGGAAGATCGCGGACGGATTGGGCACCTCCTTGAGGCCCTTGTCGCCCATCGCGAACACGCCCAGCTCGTTGACCGCGCCGAAGCGGTTCTTGAACGCGCGCAGCACGCGGAAGCGGCTGCCGACGTCGCCCTCGAAGTACAGCACCGCGTCGACCATGTGCTCCAGCACCCGCGGTCCGGCGATGCCGCCCTCCTTGGTCACGTGCCCGACCAGGAACACCGCGGTGCCGGTTTCCTTGGCATAGCGCACCAGGCGCGCGGCGGACTCACGGACCTGGCTGACCGAACCGGGCGCCGCCGTGAGCGTTTCGGTCCAGAGCGTCTGCACCGAGTCCGCGACGATGAGGCGCGGCCGAAGCCTGGCCGCGTGCCCGAGGATGCGCTCGACGCAGGTCTCGGCCAGCGCGTTCACGCCGTCCAGCGGCAGCCCGAGGCGCTGGCCGCGGCCGGCGACCTGCGCCAGCGACTCCTCGCCCGTCACGTACAGGCCCGGCAGCACGGACGACATGCCCGCGACCGCCTGCAGCAGCAGCGTCGACTTGCCGATCCCGGGGTCGCCGCCGACCAGCACCACGGCGCCCTCCACCAGTCCGCCGCCAAGCACGCGGTCGAACTCGCCAATGGCGGTGGAGACGCGCAGGTCGTCGACCTGGCGCACGCCGGCAAGCGGGGTCACCTGCGGCGCCTCGGCCGCTCCGGCCCAGCCACCGCGACGCGCCGGGGCCGCGGTCCTGGCCGAAGCCGCGGGCTCGAGGACGATCTCCGACATCGTGTCCCAGGCGCCGCAGGCCGGGCACTGCCCCTGCCATTTGGCGGTGTCGGCGCCGCATTCGTTGCAGACGTAGGCGGTGCGCGCCTTGGCCATGGATCTTCCGTGCGTTGCTGCGGGCCCCGCAGGATAGCGGCCGGCCGTCGCGCCGGGCGAGACCGGGCCGCGGCGGCGGCCCCGCCCGCGCGGCGTTTTGACCGCGACGCGGACGCGCCCCTACAATGTGCGGCCCGCCGGAATAGCTCAGTTGGTAGAGCGGCGCATTCGTAATGCGTAGGTCGTAGGTTCGAATCCTATTTCCGGCACCAGCACCATCGAAAAGGCCGCCCCCCGGGGCGGCCTTCTTCGTTTCTCCGCGGTGGCCCGGGCCGCCGCGACCTACTCCACCAGCTGCAGCCGCAGCTCCTTGGGCAGCGCGAACACCATGCTCTCCTGTTCGCCCGACAGTTCGCGCACGCCGTTGGCGCCGAGCTCGCGGAGCCGCGCCAGCACGCCTTCCACCAGGACGTCGGGCGCCGACGCGCCGGCGGTGACCCCGACGTGCCGACGGCCCTCGACCCAGCGCGGGTCGATCTCCTCCGCGCCGTCGATCAGGTAGGCCTCGACGCCCTCGCGCTCGGCGAGCTCGCGCAGGCGGTTGGAGTTCGAGCTGTTGGGCGAGCCCACCACGAGCACCAGGTCGCACTCCGCGGCAAGCGCGCGCACCGCGTCCTGGCGGTTCTGGGTGGCGTAGCAGATGTCGTCGTTCTTGGGTCCCTGGATCGCCGGGAAACGCTGGCGGAGGGCCTCGATCACGCTCCGGGTATCGTCCACCGAAAGCGTGGTCTGGGTGGTGTAGGCAAGGTTCCCCGGCTGGCCGACCTCGAGCATGGCGACGTCGTCCACGTCCTCGACCAGGTAGATCCGGCCGGCGCCGCGCTCGCGGTTCCACTGCCCCATCGTGCCTTCGACCTCGGGGTGGCCGGCATGCCCGATCAGCACCACGTCGCGTCCGGCGCGGCAGTGGCGGGCGACCTCGAAATGCACCTTGGTGACCAGCGGGCAGGTGGCGTCGAAGACCTTCAGGCCGCGGCGGCCGGCTTCGTTGCGCACCGCCTGCGAGACGCCGTGCGCGCTGAAGATCACGGTGTTGCCGTCGGGCACCTCGTCCAGCTCCTCGACGAAGATCGCGCCCCGCTCTTTCAGGTCGTCGACGACGTAGCGGTTGTGCACCACCTCGTGGCGGACGTAGATGGGCGCGCCCAGGGTCTCGATCGCGCGCTTGACGATCTCGATCGCGCGGTCGACGCCGGCGCAGAAGCCACGGGGATTGGCGAGGAGGATGTCCATGCCGGCATTCTACCCCTGCACCCCCTCCCCGGCAGCTGCCGCCGGATCCGCGGCAACCGCGGCGGATCAGCCCTTCGCCGCCCCCGATGCCTTCGGCGAGAGGAAGCCGAACAGGGCGATGCCGATGGCGCCGCCGACGATCGCGGCGTCGGCGACGTTGAATGCGGGCCAATAGTGGTCCCGCCAGTGCCACTGGATGAAATCCACCACGTGGCCGTGGACCAGGCGGTCGACCACGTTGCCGATGGCGCCGCCGATCACCAGCGCGAACGGGAGGGCGGTCCGCCAGTCGGCGCGCGGCGTCCTCGACAGCCAGGCCGCCAGCAGGCCGCTGATGCCGAATGCGAGCGCGGTGAAGAACCACTTCTGCCAGCCGCCGGCGTCGGAGAGGAAGCTGAACGCGGCGCCGGTGTTGTAGGTGCGGTACCAGTTCCAGACGCCGTCGATCACCGGGATCGCGGTGAACTCCGGCAGGCTCGTGAGCACCCAGAGCTTGCTGAGCTGGTCGAGCACCAGCACCAGCAGCGAGACCAGGAGCCAGGGCAGCGCGTTGGGACGCGGCTTCAGAACCATCGGCGATCCTCCCCCGGCCCCTCGACGTTCGAGACGCAGCGGGCGCAGGCCAGCGGGTGCTCCGCGACCGCGCCGACATCGGCCCGGTGCTGCCAGCAGCGCACGCACTTGGGCTTGCCGGTGGGCGCCGCGGCGACCGTGATCCCCTCGGCGTCGTCCACCGCCACGAGCGACACGTCGCCGCTGATGAAGAAGAAGCGCAGCTCGTCCACCAGGCCCGCCAGCCGGTTCTGGTCGGCCACGCCGCAGGACAGGGTGATCTCGGCCTCGAGCGCGGCGCCGATCGCGCCGCTGGCGCGCATCGGCTCCAGCACCCTGGCCACCTGCTCGCGCAGCCGCAGCAGCTCGTCGAACTCGCGCGGCGACAGCGGCGCACCGTCGGGCAGCGGTGAAAGGCCGTCGTACCAGGTGGCGAACAGGACGTTGTCCTCGCGCCGGCCCGGCAGGTAGCCCCACATCTCGTCGGCGGTGAAGGCCAGGATCGGCGCGATCCAGCGCACGAAGGCCTCGGCGATGCGGTACATGGCGGTCTGGGCGCTGCGGCGCCCGCGCGAGTCCTCGCGCATCGTGTACAGGCGGTCCTTGGTGACGTCCAGGTACAGCGATCCCAGGTCGACGCTGCAGAAGTTCATCAGCAGCTGCACCACCTCCGCGAAATCGTAGGCCTCGTAGGCGGCGGCCAGCCTTTCCTGCAGCTCCCAGGCGCGATGCACGATCCAGCGGTCGAGCGCCACCATGTCCCCGGGCGCGACCAGGTGCGCGTCCGGGTCGAAGCCGTGCAGGTTGCCCAGCAGGAAGCGCGCGG
>LSQX01189233.1_pt2 | contig 15406 bp, 12 predicted proteins | sample 654561 | NCBI WGS metagenome assembly LSQX01 (sample SAMN04489861, study PRJNA283612) | anaerobic digester metagenome | isolation source: 4 biogas reactors fed with cattle manure at either 37C or 55C with and... | place: Denmark: Kongens Lyngby | collected 2014 | reverse complement strand
GGTCACCAGAAAGGTAACGGGGCGGCGAGCCCGAGCAGTTCGTCGTACCACTCAACGATCTGGATCCAGTCGGTCTCCTCGGGTCGCGGGGCGTCCGCGTGCAGTGCGGCGATCGCGGCCTGAGCCTGGAAGGCACCCAGCCTGTCGCGGGCCAGGGCGGCCTGCAGGATGTCCACGCCTTCACGGATCATCACCGTGTCCCACGTCGAGCGGTCCTGCTCGGCCAAAGGAACCAGCCGGCCGCGGGCATCGATGCGCGACGCCCGTCGTGCATGGTGCAGCAGCATGAGAGCGAGGAGGCCGGTCACTTCCGGCTCGTCGAGCAGCATCGACAACTGCCGGGTCACCCGGATGGCCTCCGCCGACAGGTCCACGGCACCCGAATAGCCCTCATTGAACAACAGGTACAGAGTGCGCAGCACGGTGGCCGCGTCACCCGGTTGCTGGAGACCGGCGGCGGCGACCTGCCGCTTGGCCCGGCTGATGCGCTGGGCCATCGTCGCCTCCGGCACCAGATAGGCCTCCGCGATCTGTCGTGTCGTGAGGCCGGCCACCGCCCGCAGGGTGAGGGCGGCCGCCGACCCCGCGGACAGAGCCGGGTGTGCACACAGAAAATAGAGCCACAGCGTGTCGTCGACGGCCGGCACCGCGCCGGGGATCCACTCCCGCTCGGCCCGCTCTTCCCGCGCCCGACAGGCTCGGTCACCGCGGACCTGATCCAGGAACTGGCGCCAGGCGACCGTCACCAGCCAGGCCTTCGGGTCGCGGGGCGGCGCATCGGTCCAGGTCTCGAGCGCCCGCACGAGGGCGGACTGAACGGCATCCTCGGCCGACGGGAAATCGGCTCCCCTGCGGACGAGGACGCCGATAACCGCCGGGATCCGTTGCCGAAGACCCGCCGTGTCCATCGCTCGTCCTAGTCGGCGGCGCCGGGACGATCGGTGAGGAACGGCCGCACTTCGAGCCAGGATCGAGATTCCGTCGTCGCCCATCCCGGCTCACCGACGTGAGGTCCACAGGCGCGTGATTCCGTCGGGTCCGGTTGTCGCCAGGACCGCCCGGCCGGTGGAGTCGGTCGCCATCGCGCCCAGCCGTCCGGTGATCCGGACGTTGTCCCATCCATCTCTGCGCACCCGGGCCACGCGCGTGTTCGTCCCGTCGGTCAGTGCGATCCAGTCGCCGTTCGCGGCGGCTGCCACCACATTGGTGTCGTCGGGTACGCCACCGGCCACCACCACCGGACTCACCGCCATGGCGGAGTCCAGGTCGAGGTGCCACGCGACGATGTCACTGTCGGCTCGCCCGCCGATCACGCAGTGGCTCGCCCCCTCGTCGGGTCGATCCAGTTCATCGGCGTCCGGAATGCCCTCGAGGATGTGTCGGCGAGCAGGAGGCGTACGCTGCCCGCCCGTCCCTCCTTCGACCGCGCCGCGTAAGGGCGCCGACGAACCCACCCGGAGTTATCCGGATCCAGCTCTATTCCCCCTCGCCCAACCGTCCAGCCAGCCGGTCGTATCGCGAGAAACTATCCGGATTCATCCCGATGATCGTGACGGTCTTGCCGCGGGCGCGGTACTTGCGGTTCACCGCGTCAAGCGCCGCCACCGTCGAGGCATCCCAGACGTGCGCGCGGCTCATGTCGATGACGATGTTGGTCGGATCACCGGAATAGTCGAATTGATAGATCAGGTCGTTCGACGATGCGAAGAACAGTTCGCCCTCCACGGCATAGACCCGCTCGTCGTCCGCATCCGAGGCGTCGAGCCGGGTCACGCTGGTGAAGTGGGCGATGCGGCGTACGAACAGCAACGCCGCAACCACGACACCTGTCAACACTCCAAACGCCAGGTTGCCTGTCGCCACCGTCACCACCATGGTGCTCACCATGACGCCGGTCTCGCTGCGCGGCATCCGGCGCAGCGTACGCGGATTGACCGAGTGCCAATCCAGGGTCGCGACGGAGACCATGATCATGACGGCGACGAGGGCGGCCATCGGGATGAGCCCGACGATGTCACCGAGCCCGACGACCAGCACCAGCAGGAAGACGCCGGCGAGGAAGGTGGAGATTCGGGTACGCGCCCCCGACACCTTCACGTTGATCATCGTCTGACCGATCATGGCGCAGCCGCCCATGCCACCGAAGAAGCCGGTGACCACGTTGGCCATGCCTTGCCCCCACGTCTCCCGGGTCTTGTTGGAGTGGGTGTCGGTCACGTCATCGACGAGCTTCGCGGTCAGCAGCGACTCGATGATGCCGACCAGTGCCATCGCGAGCGCGAACGGCCCGATCAACTGCAGGGTCTCCCACGTCCAGGGCACGTTCGGGACGAGCAGGGTGGGCAGACTGTCGGGGAGCTCGCCCTGGTCGCCGACGGTGGGTACGCTGACCCCCGCCACGACCACCACGATCGTGAGCACCACGATCGTGACGAGCGGTGCGGGCACCGCCTGCGTGAGCTTCGGCAGTGCGAACAGCAGCACGAGACCGGCCACAGTGAGCGGATAGACGAGCCACGGCACGTCGATGAGGTGCGGGATCTGGGTCAGGAAGATCAGGATGGCGAGTGAGTTGACGAAGCCCACCATGACCTGACGCGGGATGAATCGCATGAGCCTGGCCACCCCCAGCACGCCGAGGACGATCTGCAACAACCCGGCAAGGATGACGGTGGCGATCAGATAGTCGACACCGTGTTCGCGGGCGATGGGGGCAACCACGAGCGCGACCGCCCCCGTCGCAGCGGAGATCATCGCGGGGCGGCCACCGACGATCGCGATCGTGATCGCCATCGTGACGGAAGCGAACAGCCCCAGCCGGGGATCAACGCCGGCGATGATCGAGAACGAGATCGCCTCCGGGATCAGGGCCAGCGCCACGACCAGCCCACCGAGCACCTCGGTCTTGAGTCGGCGCGGGGATTTCAGCACCTGACGCACACCGTGGGCTTCGTCGGCCTCGGGAGCGCCAAAGGCTGGCACCGGCGTCGGCGCAGGCTGAGACGCGGGTTCCGGCACCCTGGGTTCGGTCACAACGCTCCTGGGCTCGAGGGCGGGTCGGCAGGCAAGAGCACCGAATCGTAGGCCTCCCCACCCGACCCGCACCCCACGTCCGCCATGCGGCCCCGGGCGGGCTCTTCGATGATGACGGGCGGGCCTTCGATGCCGGCGTACGCGCCCTCGTACTTTGACCCGCCCCACGCATCAAAGTACGAGCGCCGCGATCACCCCTCCGGCCCACCCGACCACGATGGGGATGACGGCACCCCCAGGAAGGATGCCTGCACCCCAGGACAGATGCCTGCACCCCAGGAAAGATGCCTGCACCCCGGGAAAGATTCCGGCACCCCAGGAAAGGGAGATCGCCCGCCGAGTGGCCTCAGAGCAGCCCGCGATCGTAGGCGACCCGCACCGCCGCGGCGCGATCGTTGACGCCGAGTTTGTCGAAGGCGCGCGAGAGGTGGGTCTTGAAGGTGGTTTCGCTGATGAACAGCCGTCCGGCGGCCTCGCGGTTGGTGCCGCCGGCGGCGACCTCGCGCAGCACGTCGCGTTCTCGCGGGGTGAGCGGCACCTCCGCGCGCTGCTCCGCGGGGGCTGCCATCACCCGCAGCACCTCGGGACTCACCACCGGGCGTCCGGCGGCCAGGTGCCGCACCGCCGCCACGAGTTCGGTCCGGGGTGTGTCCTTGAGCAGATAGCCGTCGGCGCCCGCGGCGAGTGCATGGCGGATGTCGTCGTCGGTGTCATACGTGGTCAGCACGAGGATCCGCGGCGTCTCCCGGGAGACCTCCCGCAGAGCACGGATCGCCGCCACACCATCGCCCTCGGGCATGCGCAGGTCCATGAGCACGACGTCGGGCTGTTCGCGCGCGACCACGACCACGGCCTCCCGGCCACCGCTCGCCTCGGCCACCACTGTGATGTCGTCCTGCCGCTCGAGGATCGCCACGATCCCGTCGCGCACGATCGGATGGTCGTCAGCGATCACCACGCGGATCATGCCCACCTCCCGGGGAGTCGTGCGGTGACCGCAGTGCCCGCAGCCGCACCCTGCGGCGTCGAGGACAGGTCCAGCTCACCGCCCACTGCTCCGACCCTCTCCATCATTCCGGCAAGACCGCGACCGGTGCGCGGGGCATCGACATCGAATCCGATCCCGTCGTCGCGGACGTCGACGGTGAGGGTCTGGGTGGCGTACCCCAACCGCACCTCCACCGTCCCCGCCTCCGCGTGTTTGGCCACGTTCGCCAGGGACTCCTGCACGATCCGCAGTGCGACGCCATCATTGCCGCTGGCACGGACGTCCCCCTCGACCAGCAGGCGCGCCGTCGCACCCGTCGCGACTTCCCAGGCTTCGAGCAGTCGCCGCAGCGCGGAGGGCAGATCATCGGAGTCGAGTCGTGGCGACGACAGCGCCCGCACCGATCTCCGGGCCTCGGCCAGCGCACTCCGGGCGAGCACGTCCACCTGGTCGAGCCGGCGCTGCACTTCATCAAGGCTGACCTCGCCCGGGCCGGCGGTGGCGCCGACAGGGGTGCCGGCGGTGGCGCCGACAGGGGTGCCGGCAGGTCGAACGGCGGGGGCCGCGGAAGCGCTGCGTACCTCCCCGACGGCCTCGCTCGCCACACTCAACTGGGCGATGATCGCCACGAGATCCTGGGCGATCGTGTCGTGGATCTCGCGAGCCAGCCTGCTGCGCTCCTCGCTGACCCCGGCGTCCCTGGCCTGCTCGATGAGCTGCTGCTGCAACTCGTCGTTGCGGGCCAGGGCCAGCCGCAACTCCGTGTTGGCGGTCTCGATCGCTTCCGCCTGCCGCTGCCGCTGCCGGTCGAACGCGGCCATCGAGCCCGCGACGACGAGATTCACCAGCACGAAGAGTCCCCAGACGGCGGGGGTGAAGATCGGGGATCGTACGCCGCCCGACTGCGCCACCGCCACCACCGCGGCCACCGCGAGAAGTCCGAGGATGCTCACGCGGCCGGTGAACTGCCGGGCGGCGTCGGGGTACCCGAGGAACGCGTACAACCCGAACACCGGATTCAGCACGATCAGCCCGGCGGTCAGCCCCAGCCCGATCCAAAAGGCAGTCCGGGCGCGCCGCGTGCGGTCCGCCGCCCGCCAACTCCAGATCCGTACCCCGGCCACCGCCGCGGTCAGCAACAGGAACCAGGGGATGTTCGCGGCCGGCGCCAACTCCGGAGCGATCGTGGTGAGAACGATGGCGCCGGTCAAGGAGACGCCGAGCATGGCGAACGGCGCGATCATGCTCCCCCGGTCCCGCCGCTGCTGTTCCATTCCCCCATGCTCGCGCATCACTCAGCCCCGTGCTCGCGCATCAGTGGCGGGGTCGGGCGCACATTCTCACTCCCATCGGAAGGTGCGCACCGCGATCAATGCGCCCAACACTGTCCACGCCAGGCAGACGGCGACCGCCTGCCAGGAGATCGGCGCGCCGACCATCGCGTCGGTCATCAGGCTGGTGGCCGCGCCACCCGGGAGGATGTCGCTGACCGTCAGCAGCCAGTCCGGGAACTGTGCCCGCGGGAACCACATGCCGGCGACGAACCACATCACGGCCGCCACCACATTGCCGATCCCCGCGGCCGCTTTCGGGTTGGGAATGACCGCGCACAGCATGAGCCCGAGCGCCAGGAACGGGAGCAGGGCGACGACCACGGCGACCGCGAAGCCGAACGGGCGCTCGATGGCGGGCGCCCCGAACATCAGGGGTCCCACCGCGATCACGACGGCCACGACGAGGCTCAGGATGGCGGTGACGATCACGTACGCCCCCAACAGCGCCGCCGGGGACGTCGGGGTGGTCCGGAGCCGCCGCAGAAACCCGAGTTCCCGGTAGCTGCCCAGCATCTGCGGCAACACGACCAGCGCGGACATGGTCACGGCGAAGAGGATCAGAGTCGGGGTGTACGCGGCCGAGACGCTCAACCCGCCCATCACGTCGACCGGGCGGCGTGCGGCGGGGATCGCTGCGATGACGAGGGCCGCCAGCATCGGCAACAGCACGGGGATCATCCCGCCCGGGGTGCGGGCGAGGAGACGGGCTTCGTTGCGGAGAAGTGCGACGGTGGCGTTCATTCCTGCTCCTGGGTGATGCGCAGATAGGCGTCGTCGAGGGTGGGTTGGACAACGCGCAGACGGTGGGGCCGGACGCCCGCCTCGATGAGCGCCGACAGGATCCTCTGCGGGCTGTCCGCATCCCCGTCGGCGACGATGCGAGCAGCTGCGCCGGGGCCGGCTGCCGATCCCGCATGGCGTGCGTCCGCACCCGATGCCTGGTCGATGACTCGTGCGCTGTGTACGCCGGGCAGCGCGCGCAGCAGGTCGAGCAATTCCTCGACCCCGTGCTGAGGCTGGTCTTCGGGGTCGAGGGCGAACGACGTCTGCTGCTGGACGGTGGTGTCGGCGAGCTCGCTGGGCGCGCCTTCGGCAACCACGAGCCCGTCGTCGATGATCGCCACGCGATCGCAGAGGAACTGCGCCTCTTCCATGGAGTGCGTGACGAGCAGCATCGTGACGCCCGCGGCCTTGAGGTCGCGCAGATAGCCCCAGATCTCGCGCCGGGCAGCCGGGTCGAGACCGGTGGTGAGCTCATCGAGGATCGCGATGCGCGGCCGACCGACAAGGGCGAGCGCGACGGAGAGTCGTTGCTGCTGACCACCCGAGAGTTTCTCGAATCGGGTGCGCGCCTGGGCGGTGAGACCGAAGCGCTCGAGCAGTTCGCCGGTCGGCACCGGGTCGGGATAGAAGCTGGCGAAGAGGTCGAGCGCCTCTGCGGTGGTGATTTTCGCCGGCAGGCGGCACTGCTGGAGTTGCATGCCGAGCAGCAGGCGGAATCCGGGTGGTTCCGTGGCCGGGTCGGCACCGGCCACGGTGATGGTGCCGCCGTCGCAGGTACGCAGCCCGCCGATGCACTCCACCGCCGTGGTCTTGCCCGCGCCGTTGGGCCCGAGGATGCCGACGATCTCCCCGGCATCCACGGTCAGATCGATGCCGCGCAGCACCTGCTTGGCGCCATATGACTTTGTGAGCCCGGATACCTCGATCAACCCCATGCATCCAGACTCGCAAGAAACGGCAGCCATCGGATCCACCGTTCAGCCCGACTCGGAGTCATCCGATCGGAGGAGGCGCCCAGCGCGACACCGACCGGAACGCGCTGGGCGGGACCGCATCCGTGCGATTCACTCCGAGGTGGGCGCCGCCCCGTCCTGCTGCGCCTCGACCTCACGGCGCACCATCTCCATGTCGAGGCCCTTGACTCCCTGGATGATCTGCTCAAGGGCGGGTGCGGGCATCGCGCCCGCCTGACGGAAGACCATGATCCCGTCCCGGAACGCCATGAGTGTCGGGATCGACTGGATCTGCAGGCCAGCGGCGAGTTCGGGCTGCGCCTCGGTGTCGATCTTGGCAAAGACAATGTCGTCGTGCTGCTCGGAAGCCGCGTCATAGACCGGTGCGAACATGCGGCACGGGCCGCACCACGCGGCCCAGGCATCGATCAGGACGATCGGCTTCTCGGTGTCCTTGATGGTGCTCTCGAACGTTTCGAGGGTGATGTCAACGGTGGACATGTTTCTCCTGATGGAATTGGCTTGTCGTTTTTTCGTTCAGTTTCAGTGTGCCCCAGCACGCCCAGCGACCCAGGCGTTGTATCCCCCGAGGAGATCCGACACGTCCCCGAACCCGCGGCTGCGGAGGAAGCTCGCACCGACGGCCGAGCGCCAGCCGCCCGCGCAATAGAGCACGACGGGCTTGCTCTGGTCGAGCTCGGCGGCGCGCGTCGGGAGCTGCGGCAACGGAATGTGCGTGGCGCCGTCGATCATGCCCTCGGCCACCTCACCGGGGTTGCGGATGTCGATCAACTGGGTGCCCTCCGGCACATCGTCGAGTTGGTCGAGGCGCAGGCGGCTGGCCGGCTCGACCCGGTCCTGGTGGCGCACCAGGTAGTCCTCCGGCTCCGGGATGTAGCCCACGACGTTGTCATAGCCGATGCGCGCCAGCCGGGTCGCCACTTCCTGCTCACCCCCGCGCGGGGCCATGATGACGATCCGCTGCTCGGGGGTGAACACCATGCCTGCGGTCTCCGCCATCCGACCGTCGGCCGGGACGCTGACCGAGCCCTTCAGATAACCGGCCGCGTACTCGTCCCCCGCACGGGCATCGTGCAGCACCGCACCCGCGTCGAGAGCGTCCGTGACCTCGTCATCGGAGAGCGCCGGCACAGTGGCGTCGATCTCGAGAAGGTCGCGATCCTGCTTGTTGATGGTGGCGTTGAACAGGAAATAGCCAGGCTGGGTCGGCTGCCCCTCGGTGACGACGTCGAGGAACTGCTGCTCGCTCATGGGCTGGCAGGCATAGTTGAAACGCCGCTGCTCACCGATCGTGGACTGTTTCTCGGTCGACAGGTTCTTGCCGCACGCCGAGCCCGCGCCGTGCGCAGGGAACACACGGACCTCGTCCGGCAGGCCCATGAGCTTGGTCTGGACCGAGTGATAGAGCTGCTTGCCGAGCTCCTCAGCGGTCATGCCGACCGATGCGAGCAGGTCCGGGCGGCCCACGTCACCGATGAACAGGGCGTCACCGGTCAGCACGGCATGGGCGACCTCGTCATCGGCGTTCTCGAACACGAGGATGCTGATCGACTCCGGCGTGTGGCCCGGGGTCGCCATGATCTCCAGGCGCACACCGCCGAGATCGATGGACTCACCGTCGGCCAGGGCGCGGAACTCGAACTCCGGGTTCGCAGCCTCCCCGAAACCGATCCAGGCCCCGGTCTCCCTGGCGAGCTCGAGGTGCCCGGACACGAAGTCGGCGTGGAAGTGGGTGTTGATGACACCGACGATCGTCAGGTTCTTTTCCTTGGCGTCCGCCAGGTATTCCGCAATGTCACGACGCGGATCGACCACCACGGCCTGTCCGGTCGACTCGTCTGCGATCAGGTAGGAGGCCTGGGAAAGGCAATCCAGGTAGTACTGCGTGAAGATCATGCCTCATCCTTCGTGCTCGGTGGTGCGCTCCGCGGGCTGGTCACATGACTCAACTATACCCCAGAGGGTATTATTCCCCCAAGGCGGAAGCAGGAGGAGTCATGGCAACAGCAGTACGCAGCGCCCGCACGACAGATGTTGCGCATCAGGCGCACCCCGCGCACGGGGAAATCGATCGAACACCCGCCAATCGAGCAGGGGCGTCGCGGTGAGCCTGCTCTGGGTGGCGCCCCTGGCCGTTGTCGTCGGCCTCAGCCTCGGCGCCCTGGGCGGTGGCGGCGCGATCCTGATGGTGCCGATCCTCGTCTATCTGCTGCAGCAGCCACCCAGCGCCGCGACCACGGGGTCGCTGGTGATCGTGGGACTCTCCTCCCTGGCCGGCATCGTGAGCCACTGGAAGTCCGGGAACGTCCGATTGAAGGACGGCCTCATCTTCGGTGCCGCCGGTGTCGTGGGCTCACTCGTGGGCTCCCGCCTGTCCGTGCTCGCCCGCCCCGACGTCCTGATGACCGCGTTCGCCCTGCTAATGCTGGTGGTGGCCTTCGTGATGTTCCGCAAGTCACGTCGGAAGCCCTCGCTCGATGCCCCCTCCGAGGAGCCGCGTCGCCGTGGCATCGTCACCTTTCTCCTCACCGCGACCGGCGTGGGCCTGCTGACCGGCTTCTTCGGGGTCGGCGGTGGATTCGCCGTGGTCCCGGCCCTGGTGCTGGCGCTCGGCTTCACGATGCCCGCCGCCGTCGCAACCTCGCTGGTGGTGATCGTGATCAACAGCGCGACCGCGCTCGTCGGCCGCGCCGCCACCGGCCTCGAGATCGACTGGGTGATCATCGGCGTCTTCAGCGTCCTCGCCGCGTTCGGCAGTGTGATCGGCAGCCGCATCGGCCAGCGTGTCCCGCCGCATCGACTCAGCCTCGCGTTCTCGATCCTGATGGTCGTGATCGCCGCGTACATGCTGGTCATGAACGTGCCGCAGTTGGTGGGGTGAGGGCGCTCGTACTTTGACCCGCCTCGTGGGTCAAAGTACGAGCGCCTCTCACCAACTCCTGCTGCTCGACCCTCCGCCACCGCCTCCGGACCGGATGCCCCCGCCGGAGAAGGCCGACCGGCCCCCCGTTCCTGACGACGACCCCCGGCGACTCTTCGCCGCAGCCGCGGCCCTGGTCCTCGCGACTGAACGGGACAGTTCCTGGTCCACCTGGTGGGTGATCCGACTGATCCGGTCCGGCCGCTCGTCGATCCAGGGCGTCCGCAGCGGCGGCATCGCCCCCCGTGCCACGAGCTCCTGACAGGTGGCCGTCCATTTGTCGGCGATGTCGAACAGCACGGCCCACGGCAGATAGCGCGAATAGATGTCCTCCCCCATCTCGAACCGCAGCTGGTGCGCCTCCGCGGTCGAGAGATAGGTCCGGAAGCCGATCACCTGATCGGTCAGGGCGGTGCCGTCGGCCGACAGCGGAGTACGCCCCACGCGCCGCCGCCAGACCGACGTCGCGAATCCTGCCGCGATGATCCCGACGATCATCACCCCGTTGGCCCAGCCACCGAGCACCGGGACCAGCGCGAACCGCAGTCCGATCAACAGCGCCGTGATCACGCCGAAGGCCAGCCAGGCCCGCTTCCACCGCGCCCGCCGCAACTGCTCGATCTCCTCGGGCGAGCGCAACAGCGTCCTGGGCGTCTCCGGCGTCGGCTGATGGCTCCGCACGGCGTTGACCAGGGACGTGAGCTCCGCCGGCGAGGTCGCCCGGTGCCCGCTCGTGAACGTGCCCGCTTTCGGAAGTTCGGCGCCTGGTGCCCTGGCGACCCGCTTCACCTGGGGGTCGAACCAGGTGGACCATTCGGGCGGCAGCTCGGGATTCCGCCCCTGCCAGAGCGTGAAGGGCTTCATCTGGATCCGGACCACGCCGCGGACGGCGGCGTCCACGATCTCCGCGGTCGTGTGCCGATCGCGATAGTCCCCGTCCAACAGGCGCCCGGCCGTCGCGAGGTCCGTCTCCGGCGGTTCGAAGCGGACGGGGATCTCCAGCTTTTCGTCGGTGGCCACCGCGCCACCGCTGTTGAGCACACCCGGCGGCACGCCGGCGTACCTCAAATTCGGGAACGCCTGCCCCCGCGACGAAACGAACCCACCGATGATGAACGCGCCGACGAGCCCGAGGGTCGTGAGGAAACTCGCGCCCATCCGTCGGGTCTCGCGACGGTCGAGGCTCTCCCCGACCACGGGCTGCGGGTTGCCGACGCTGTCCGCCGGGACAACCACGGTGATGAGCTCGGTCTGCGGATCGCGTTCCGTCTCCAGGTCACGCGGCAGTCGGAACGTGCCTGTCCGTTCGTCTCGTTCGGGCGGGGGCAGATCGCATTCCTCCCGTGTGCCACCGATGGTGCAGCCGAGGCCGGCGAGTGGCCCGGGCGTGGCATAGGCCGCGGTGATCTCGGTGAACCTGGGTGACTCCTCCAACACCAGCGGCCAGCGGAACAGCACCTGCTGCGAGTCGTCCGGGTCGGCGCGGAACGCGTCTCGCACGACATAGGTGAGCGTGAGGGTGGCGTACCCGTCCGGGGACACACCTGCCGGCTCGATCGTGGCCGTGACGAGCAGAGCCTGCGTACTCCTCGACTCCCCCTTCGTCCGCTCCTCCGTCGCCAACTGCGCGCCGGACTCATCGGTCACCGCGACCTGGCTGACCTCGAACACCTGGTCCTCGGTGTCGGAGAACGCCCGACGGGTGGGGATGGCGTACGTCACCTCACCGCCCTCCTCCGGCAGCCGATAGCGGGTCGCCTGGCGGACCTCGACGGCGCCGTCCGGGCGGAGGGTGGTGGTGGAATCGATGGTGAGGGTACGCGGGCTCTCGACCGGCTGGACCTCCAACTGCGGCTGCGCGTCGGCGATCCGCGCCGGGTCGAGCTTCGCGGCAATCGTGAGCTGATCCCCCGGCGCGAGGTCCCGGCCGGTCATGCGTGCCGTTCCCTGGTCGACGGTGGCCGTGCACTCCGACGCACCGGCCGCGCACGCAACCTCGGACACTCCGCCGGGTGCGGTGATCTCGACCCTGAACTGCTCGATGTGCGGATAGTCCGTCGTCACATCGCGATAGAGCTCGGCATAGGCCTCGTGCGTCTCCAGGCCACCGGCCATGTCATAGCTGATGACATAGCTCGCCTCACGGGTGGACAGTTGCTGGTCCGGATCCCCGATGCGCAGCGATACCGCCTCCGTCGAGCCCGTTGTCTCGATGCTCTGCTCGAACTGGTCCGGGGCGCCGCTCGGGCTGTCGACCGCGATGTTGGTGATGTCATAGCGGGCGTCGTGCACCCCGTCGCCATAGGGCTCCAGGCGGATGATGTCGAACACGATCCCCCGGCGGCCGGTTTCCCCGAACTGATAGTCCAGCTGGTAGGTGACCCGGACCAGACCGCTCTCGCGCACGTCGAAGTGCACGTCGAGATTGGTGATCACGTCCTCCGGTGCGGCATGGGCCGGTGCTGCGATGAACGCCAGACCGAGGGCTGCCAGGAACACCGTCACCGCTGCCGCGGCGCGGGAAATCACTGAACGACGCATACCCCGAGGGTGACACGAACCGGGTTCTGCCGGCAGGCGGTCCGCCACCCCCTGTTGGCGAATGCACCCCCGTGAGACGCTTTTCACAGGCCGAATCGGGTCAAAGCCTCAATGACGAGGCCTGCGGGCGCTGGGGGTGGTCATGGGTGAGCGGGGTGGTCAGAACCGCCGGGACAGCCGGGTCCCGGAACAGCGCCTGGCGCTCGTCATGAACGGCGGCGTCAGCCTCGCCGTCTGGATGGGCGGTGTGACCCACGAACTGAACCGGCTCCGGCTCGCGAGCGCCGACGCCCCCATGGCGCGGGACGACGCCGATGCCCCCATGGCGCGGGACGACGCCGATGCACCCATGGCGCGGGACGACGCCGATGCACCCATGGCGCGGGACGACGCCGAGCGAGGCGTACACGACGCGTGGCGGGCGATCCTCCGGACGTGCGGACACTCGGTGGTTGTCGACGTGATCGCGGGGGCGAGTGCGGGCGGGTTGAACGGCACGTTCCTGGCCACGGCCATCGCGCGCGGAAGCGACCTGGCCGGGATGAAGGAGCTGTGGCTCGACGAGGCCGCGCTGACCCGCGACAAGCTGCTGTGGACCGACCCGAAGGGCAAGAAATCGCTGCTCGACGGCACGTTCTTCGAACAGACGATCACCGACGTCCTCACCGGGCTCAGCGGGCAGACGGGCATCGAGCCGGGCGACTGTACGCTGCTCGTGACAGCAACCGCACTGGGCGGCGCCATCACCACGGCCACGCTGGACGACGGGGAGATGAGCTTCCACGACAGCCGCCGGGTCTATGCGTTCCAGCGCCGCGCGTCCCCGGGTGGTTCGGGACCGGACGATCATTTCCGCCCCACGGAGTCCGAGCCGTTGGCGCGGGCCGCACGCGCGTCGGCCAGTTTTCCGGTTGCGTTCAGTCCGGTGCCGGAGAGCCCGGCTCTTCGGGTACGCCGGCATCCCGCCGTTCGGACCGCACCGGACGCGTCGCCCGCGACCGGGCCGTTGCTCATGGACGGCGGCATCCTCGACAACGCACCCTTTGAACCCGTCATCGATGCCCTGCGGGAACGCCCGATCAGTGCGCCGTTCGATCGCGTACTCCTTTATGTCGTCCCGTCCGTCGAGGCCCGCGCCCACACCGATCCACTGCATTCCGAGTTGGCCGATTGCGCCGAGGGCACTGCGTACGCGCCCGGGAGGGACGCTCGGAGGACCAGCGCGGCGTACCCGGATCCCACGGAACCGAGCGCCTGGGCCGTCCTCAAGTCCCTGGTCGGCACCTCGCGCGAGGCGGATCAGCGGCTGGACATGGAGGCACTGCGCGAGGCATTCACCACGATGGGCGAAACCGTCTCGAAGCCCGAGGCACTGCTCGCCCAGTTCCTGCTCGGAACGAACGCGCCACCGGTGCCGGACGCCGCGAAGGCCCTGTTCGAGGCCTATCGGGCCGGACGGACCGAGGCCGTCGCCCGGCAAGTCGATCAGGAGGTCACCTTCGATTTCCGGACACCGCAGCCGATCGACGCGGACCGCGAGTTCGCGCTGATCGTGCCCGACTCGCTGGATCCGGGGCGGCCGTGGCAGTGGGGGTACTCCACCCCTGATCGAATCCTCCGCTGGCTCGGGCGGGCCCTGGTGTCGATCGCACACGACCCGACGCGCACGGGAACGGGTTCGCCCGCGATGGACGAGGCCTTCCGGGCGTTGGGGCTGGCGCATGCGAGGGTGCAGGAACAGCGCGAGCGCATGCCGGAGCAAGGACACCACCTCACGCACGACGCCTCGCGCCGGGCGGGGGACGACGTTGACGGGGACGACCCGCTCGGCGATGCGGTCAGGGGCGCCACTCACGCGGCCGCTCGGTGGATGGGTGTGGACCCGGGCGAGCTTCTGGAGTTCATGCTGTCGCTGGAGGTCGTGAGCTCGGTGTTCGCCTGGTCGTCGGACAACCATGACGTGCCGCCCTTCCGGCTGGCCCAGATCTCACCCGGCGCAGAACTCCGCATCGATGTGGGATTGGGACCGGGAGCGGAGGAGGAGTGGCCGCGGAGGAAGCTGTACGGCGAACGCTGGGGCCGGTTCGGCGCCTTCGCCACTCGGCGCGGACGCGAACACGATTGGCTCTGGGGCAGGCTGGACGGGGCCGGGTCCCTCGCTGACCTGTTGCTTGCCGACGCCGATCTCGACCAGGAGACCAAGGACACCCTGGTGGCTGACCTGATCGACCGGATTCTGGCCGCCGAAGGCACGAGTCGGCAGCGGGTGAAGGCCGATGCACACGAGGTCATGCGGATGGACGACCTCGGTCTGGTGGAGAAGGCCCTCGCCGAAACCAACGGCGATGGCCTGGTGGACCGAAACGGCGGAGACAATCTCTGGGACCTGCTGGCCACGATCCCCGAGGTATTCCCGAACGCGGGCCGAGTCCTGCGACCGGCCCTGCGGGTTGCGCACTGGGGGTGGCGTGGGTTCGAAAAGCTCCCGCGGAGCCTCCAGGCACGCGGGTGGTCGGCGCTTCGGCGCAGACTTGAGCGCTGAGCCACCGGCGCTGGGGCCTCGGGCACCTTGTTGCCTCGGAGTTGCTGCATCGGAGTTGCGCCAAGATCGGCACCCAGATCCCACCGGCCACCACCCCACAAGGGGATTCACCAGCGCCGCAGCGATCCAGCCGCCAATCTTGGCGGAGCCGTCCGGCAGTGCGACAGTGGGGACACAAAAAATCCGTCCCATCCCAGTTGTCCACTGAGTTGGAACGGATCCGTGTTGTTGTGCGCGAGAGAGGACTTGAACCTCCACGCCCCAAGGGGCACTGGCACCTGAAGCCAGCGC
>LSQX01175662.1_pt1 | contig 15407 bp, 14 predicted proteins | sample 654561 | NCBI WGS metagenome assembly LSQX01 (sample SAMN04489861, study PRJNA283612) | anaerobic digester metagenome | isolation source: 4 biogas reactors fed with cattle manure at either 37C or 55C with and... | place: Denmark: Kongens Lyngby | collected 2014 | reverse complement strand
ATAATTAACCATCTTTATGTCTTGGGGGAAAATAGGAAGTATCTGTTGCATATCTGTGTTTTTGGCAAATTTACGACATTTATTGTCTGCGATAGATGAAAGGTAACCTACTGATTCTCAGTGATGGGATCAGGAGTTCTGAAATTATTACTATTAATGTGTCTATATTTGAACCCTGTTAAAGAATTTAATATGATAACAGGTTCAAAATAAGATTGGATTAGTAAAAAAACAATCTGAATATTCTTTAATCATTATCTTCGGCATACCATTCGGCGTAAGCGGTGGTTGTTTCACGAAGACGAAGACTGTGGAGACTGACTTCAGGGGGTAATACTTTTTTAAGAATACCGGCAAACTCGTTTATAAGGTTCTCACTTGTGGGTTCAAATGGCAAAACTATCATCTTTGAGTGCATTGCTTGTGCATTATCAGCCCATGGTGAGCGGTTGCTCACTACAAAAGCATGATCATATTTCTGCACAATATGCTTATTAACTATATCCTTCAAGGTTTTAAAATCAATGAGCATACCATTGGCAGGATGCCCCTCTTCCCGGCGTGGACTTCCTGAAATGGTAACAAACAACTCGTAAGTATGCCCATGAATATTGCGGCAGGGACCGTCGTGGTCTTTCAGTGAATGTGCCATTTCAAAATTAAAAGCCTTGGTTATGCGTATAATGGTCATTGGACAATAATTTTACAACGATTTAATTTTAAAACAGAAGTTTAACACAAAACAAAGATCCTATAAAGTGTGATTTTTCAAATTGCCGGAAGCTAAAAGTTTATGAAACCATTTATTACTTGCAGCCTTAATGTAAGAATTCATATAATGTTGATTATGCATGTCAGAACCCACCAGATCTATCATTTGCATTTCAATCATCTTCTGAGCTATCTTTTTCACAGTTTCCCCATAGTGCCCGCTCAGCGAAACCAGATTAAGCTGAAATAATATTCCTCTATCCTTCAGTTCCTCAAATTTTTTAAAATCCCGATACCAATAACTGTAACGTTCAGGATGTGCCATAATTACCTGATAACCATCTAACTGAAGATCGAAAATAAATGACTTAAAATTCGGATGCGGGCTATAAAAGCTGAGTTCAACCAGAATATGCTTTTTCCCGAAAGTCATTAATCCCCCGTTTTGCATTTTCTTTTCGAACCCATCATCGAGCAAATATTCACCGGCAGCTTCAATTTCTATGTCAATATTTTCCTTTATCAGTGCCTGTTTCACCTCTTCCAATCCTGAATTAATAATTTCAGGTGTATTTTTAAAAAATTCATGCTGGATATGAGGGGTAGTTATAAGCCGTGTAAATCCAAGCTGTTTGAATTGCCTAATCAGGCTTACTGATTCCTCAACATCAATAACTCCGTCATCAATATCGGGAATAAGATGCGAATGGAGGTCACAGCATAACTGACTAAAATCAAATCTTTTAAATGTTCTGCCGCGTTTTAATAAAAGGTCAAATAAACCCATTCCTTATCCTTTATTTTCAGCTTTTATCTTTTAACATACTGTTCTTCATAATACTTCAGATATTCGCCGGAAGTTACCTCATCAAGCCAATCCTGATTGTTCAAATACCAATCAACAGTTAATGATACTCCTTGTTCAAACTGTAATGATGGCGTCCAGTCCAGTTCACGCTGGAGCTTTCCTGAATCAATTGCATAACGCAGGTCGTGGCCTGCCCGGTCTTTCACGAATGTTATAAGCTTTTCAGAAGTTCCCGCAGGTCTTTTAAGCTTCTCATCCATCACACTGCACAACACCCTGATAAGATCAATATTTTTCCATTCATTATTGCCACCTATATTATATGTTTCTCCAATTCTGCCTTTATGATAAATGATATCAATGGCATTGGCATGATCAACCACATAAAGCCAGTCGCGCACGTTTTCGCCTTTTCCATAAACAGGCAAAGGCTTGTTATTCCTTATATTATTGATAAACAAGGGTATTAATTTTTCAGGGAACTGGTTCGGCCCATAATTATTAGAACAGTTTGATATTACCATAGGTAAACCGAAAGTATCATGATAAGCTCTTACAAGATGGTCGCTGCTAGCTTTTGATGCAGAGTATGGGCTATGAGGGTCGTAAGAAGTTTCTTCAGTAAAAAATCCTTCTTCACCCAGAGACCCGTATACCTCATCGGTTGAAATATGAAAGAAGAGTTTCCCGCTATGATCGTTTTGCCAGTGAAACTTCGCTGCATTAAGCAGATTAACGGTTCCTACAATATTGGTCATGATGAATTCCATAGGATTGGCAATGGAGCGGTCAACATGCGATTCGGCAGCAAGATGGATTACACCATCAAATTTATGTTCGGCAAACAGGTTCAGCATATGTTCTCCATCAACAATATCGGCTTTGATAAAGCGATAGTTGGGTTTATCTTCCAAATCCTTCAGATTGGCAAGATTTCCGGCATACGTCAGTTTGTCAAGATTGTAAATACAATAATCCGGATATTTGTTTACAAAGAGTCTTACTACATGCGAACCAATAAAACCGGCGCCACCGGTAATTAAAATGTGTTTCTTAAAATCTTTCATAGCATTTATTTATTTTGAAACCGGCTAAGAAAAGGAAAGCACTATGGCTAACCTGAAACTTAGCGCAGATTTATTTCTTTCTTTCTTTAAGAGCCAATTCCCAATTCCATGCTGAAAGGGTCATTTCATCAAGACCACGAATTGCTTTCCAGCCCAATTCCTGATTGGCAAAAGCAGTATCAGCAAATACTTTCTCAATGTCTCCCGGTCTGCGTCCGGTAATTTTATAATTAAGCTTCAAACCGGTAACTTTTTCAAAAGAACGAATAACTTCAAGTACTGAAAAACCATTTCCGGTTCCAAGGTTAAAAATCTCAAAATTTTCTTTACCACGATCTTCAAACATACGTTCAACTGCTACAACATGAGCCTGTGCCAGATCAACCACATGAATATAATCACGTATGGCAGTGCCATCGGGAGTAGGATAATCATCGCCAAATACGCTTAAAACCTCACGCTTGCCGATTGCAGTCTGTGTAATGAACGGCATCAGATTATTTGGTATGCCTATAGGGTATTCACCAATGAGAGCCGAAGGATGCGCTCCGATGGGATTGAAATAACGCAGTGCAATGGCTTTTAATGATGAAACATTACATACATCTCGTATGATCTCTTCCGATATCTGTTTTGTATTCCCGTAAGGCGACCATGCAGGCTTGATTGGTGATTGTTCGGAAACAGGCAATTCGTCAGGCTGACCATAAACAGTACAAGATGATGAAAAAACAAGATTCCTGATACCATGCTTTTCCATGTTTTCCATTAGGTTGATAAGCGAATAAATATTATTCCGATAATATATTAATGGTTTTTCAACCGACTCACCCACAGCCTTGTAAGCTGCAAAATGTATGGCAGCATCTATTCCCTTGTATTGAGCAAAAAATTCACTTGCAGAATCAGTGTCTGCAAGGTCTAACTCAATGAAATCAGGTCTTTTACCTGTGATCTCTGTAATCGAATCAACTACTTCGGGAAAGGAATTCGACAGATTATCAACTATGACTACATCAAACCCTTTTTCCATCAATTCAACCACAGTATGAGAACCTATGTAACCCGTGCCACCTGCAACAAGAACTTTCATGCTATTGTTTTTTTAAAATTTATAAAAGATTGGTCTTTTCTTTTATTACAAAGCTTATTTTCAATCATTTATTAATGCTTCTGTATCTTCCTGACCCTGTTATTCTCAAGTTTATACTTTTCATCACTTTCAGGACAAACCGCTATTCCATTTTCATTAAAACTCAGCTTATGTCCATATTCACTCATCCAGCCAGCCTGCCGCGCCGGATTACCAATAACCAGTGCATAAGGCAGCACCTCTTTTGTAACAACGGCTCCTGCACCAATAAAAGCATATTCGCCGATATTATTTCCGCAAACAACCGTTGCATTTGCGCCTATGGAAGCCCCGCGTTTTACCAGTGTTCTCACATATTCACCTTTACGAACCACAGCACTACGCGGATTAACAATATTTGTAAAAACCATTGAAGGTCCAAGAAAAACATCATCTTCGCAAATTACTCCTGTGTATATGCTAACATTGTTCTGAACCTTTACATTACGCCCCAGTATCACCTCAGGTGATACTACAACATTTTGCCCTATATTACAATTCTCGCCTATTACACTGTTGGGCATTATATGGCTGAAATGCCATATTTTAGTCCCTTTACCTATGCTGCAACCATCATCAATTACAGCGGTTTCGTGTGCAAAATATTCCTTTTTATCCATTTCTTACTGATTTATAAACTCCAGTACTGACGTGGTAATATATTTAAGCTGCTCTTCGTCCAGTTCAGTGTGCATAGGCAATGATATCACCCTTGAGCATAAATCTTCGGTAACAGGCAGATCACCGGCTTTAAAACCATACTGTTCATAAGCTTTTTGCAGATGTATAGGCACAGGATAATAGATCATTGCCGGAATTCCTTTTTCTGCCAGATATTCAATCAGCGCAGCCCTGTCAACACCGTTGAGCTTTAAAGTGTACTGATGAAAAACATGAGTTGATAAGGCTGCCCTTGCCGGTATTGTAAGTTTTGGTTCCGAACCAAAAGCAGAATCATAAAAGGCAGCAGCTTTTTGACGTGCCGCAATATATTCATCCAGATAAGCAAGTTTAACCTTTAAAACAGCAGCCTGAATAGTATCGAGACGGGAATTCACACCAATATCATCATGATAATAACGAACTGTCATTCCGTGATTTACAATACTGCGAACCTTTTTTGCCAGTTCGTCATCATTAGTAAATAATGCACCACCATCGCCAAAACAACCCAGATTTTTTGATGGAAAAAACGATGTTGTGCCAATAGTTCCAATTGTGCCGGCTTTTTTTGAAGTATCATCTTTGAAAAAACAATCCGCTCCTATAGCCTGACAATTATCTTCTATCACATACAGATCATACTTCTTTGCTATCTGCATTATTTTATCCATATCGGCAGATTGTCCGAACAAATGAACCGGAATAATTGCTCTGGTTTTTTTTGTTATCCTTCGCTCAATATCTTCGGGAACAATATTGAAAGTACCGGGATCAACATCTGCAAAAACAGGTGTAAGACCCAGTAAGGCAATTACTTCAGCAGTAGCAATAAAAGTAAATGAAGCCGTAATGACCTCATCACCGGGTTTTAATCCAAGAGCCATCATTGAAACCTGAAGGGCATCAGTACCGTTAGCGCAGGGAATAACATGGCGAACATCCAGATATTTCTCCAGCGATTCCTGAAATTGTCCAACAGCAAAACCTTTTATAAAAGCTGTGGAATCAATAACTTCCTGGATTGATGAATCAATTTCGTGTTTTATTTTTTCATATTGACCTCGCAGGTCAACCATATTGATTTTTTGCACTATGAAGTATTAAAAATTATTTTCGACTTATTGAAATTCAATTTATTCGCAAAAATATGAATTCTTTGGTTTTGGAATGTTATGTTCTGTCATTTAACCATGACGCTAAATTATACCTAATTCATTAATTTTGCGTTTTTAACATTTTCCAACCTGTATTATCGTAGTGCATCCATTAAGAAAAACAAAACAACACCTAAAAATAATGAGGCAGATTTTATTTACCGGGATATTGGTTCTTATGCTTGTCATCCGGTCACTTGCACAAACTGAAGTGATAACTGATGAAGATAAGCTGGAAAGAAAAGGGTTTGCTCTTTTTAACGCTTTTTATGCGTATCAGGTTCCCGGTAAGGACCTTGCCATTCGTTTTGGCAATAATTCAATGATTGGAGGAGGTTTTCTGTATAAATTCAATTCGAACCTTGTGGCAGGATTAGAAGGCGGGTTTATCTTCAGCGAGAACATTAAAAACAAAGACTCTTATCTGGCAATGATCTCAACTTCTGAAGGTTATGTCATATCCGAAGCCGGCACATTTGCCGAAGTCTATCTTCATGAGCGGGGATTCAATATCAATGCAAAGTTAGGAGGCATTTTGCCGGTGATAGGTCCAAATTCCAACTCCGGAATACTTTTGATGGGCGGTGCCGGGATCTTACAACATAAGATACGGTATGAAATACCGGATAACAATGCTCCACAGCTCAGCAGCGAACATAAAAAGGGTTACGACCGCCTGAGTAACGGACCGTCAATAAGTCAATTCATTGGTTATGTACATTTTGGCAACAACAGAACTATAAATTTCCATATCGGAGCCGAGTTTATACAGGCATGGACAAAATCCCGTCGTCCGTTTGATTTTGACAGGATGCAGGCTGATACACAAAAACGTTTTGATATGCTTTGGGGCATTCGAGTGGGATGGATTTTGCCACTTTACAAGCGCACAGCTAAAGAATTTTATTTTTACTAATATGCACTTGCTCTATAATCTTGGCATACGAATATTTCTGCTGGCTGTGCATGTTGCTTCATTGTTCAATACCAAAGCCAGAAAATGGATAAATGGGCGCAAAAATATCTTTGATGATATCCGGCATTTTTCTGATGGTCAAAAACCTGTTGCATGGTTTCATTGTGCTTCGCTTGGTGAGTTTGAACAGGGCAGACCTGTAATAGAAGCTTTCAGGCTGAAATATCCTCAATATCGCATTTTACTGACCTTTTTCTCGCCTTCGGGGTTTGAAGTAAGAAAGAATTACACCCACACCGATCATATTTGCTATCTTCCTGCTGATACTCCGGGAAATGCACGCCGCTTCGTGGAAATAGTCAATCCCGCTTTTGTTGTTTTCGTAAAATATGAATACTGGCTAAATTATATTAATGAAATTACCGTGCGCAATATCCCAATGTACATATTATCAGCCACTTTCCGAACCGATCAATTCTTTTTCAAATGGTACGGAAAATGGTCTCTGAAAAGCCTGAAAAAAATAACCCGCTTTTTTGTTCAAACCGAAGAATCGGCAAAACTGCTTGAAAAACACGGGATCAGCCAGATAACTGTAACAGGCGACACCCGTTTTGACAGGGTGAGTACAATAGCCCGTGAAGCCACATCATTACCTGTAATTGAGCAATTTACCGAAAGCCAAAAGATCATGATTGTTGCCGGCAGTACCTGGCAGCCGGATGAATTATTGTTATCAAAGCTGTTAAATGAATTTCCTGAGAAATTCAAACTAATAATTGCACCTCACGAAATTCATGAATCTCATTTAAAAACCATTGAACATCAGTTTTCAGATAATACAGTCAGATATTCCACTCTTCCCAAAACCGGAACAACTGACAGTAACGTTTTGATAATTGACAGCATAGGCATGCTTTCAAAACTCTATCGTTATGCAAAAATAACATACATAGGAGGCGGGTTCGGTGCCGGAATACATAATATTCTTGAAGCTGCAGTTTACGGGGTTCCCGTGGTTTTTGGTCCGAACCATCACAAATTTCAGGAAGCATTGGATCTGATAGCCTCTGGTGGTGCTTATGCGATTAACAGTTATGAGGGTTTAAAAAAAACCATTCTGAATTTATCTGATAACATTAATGCATGGCAGAAAAGTGCCGATGCATCAAACTATTATGTAGCCGGTAAATGCGGAGCTACAGCAAAAGTCATGACAGAACTTGAAAAGGATTTACTGTGAAAAAAGATCCTGGCATAAACAGTTGTTTGTTAAACCACTCTGCACGGTTCCATAGAAAAATCAAAGTTCACATTTAATAAGTTTTTTAAAAATCAATGATGGAAAAACATATATTACTGATTATCACGCTTTTACTATTGAGTCCCAGCATTTTTGCGTAATAGGTAATTATCAGCGGAAAAACATTTCAATTGAAGATGATACTGGCATCTCCAGTGTTACTGTAAGCATTAAAAATCGCGTAAGTGGGGATAAGTGCTGAAATTCAGCTATATGGGCTTTAATACGCGTGAAGTTACTTTTGGCAGTTCAAGCGTTATCAATATTGCACTTTCGCCATCGGTAAGCCAGCTTGACGAGGTAATCGTAATCACTCTGGGTGTAAAGCGTCAGAAACGCGAAGTAGGCTACACCATTGAATCGGTTCCTGCAAAAGAACTTCAGCTTCCCAATGCCGGTAATCGGGCAAGCGCTCTTAGTGGCTGGTCGGCAGAAGTACAGGTCTTCAATACCAATGGTGTTGACAGAGGTACTACTCGCTTTGTGATACGCGGAGTTCGTAATCTGAACGACCGTAATCGTAATCAGCCTTTAATATTGGTTGACGGAATTCCAATGGAAAACGAACCGGGTCTTACTGATATAGGCCGTGGAGTGGACTGGGATTCGGCACTTAACAGTATCAACACATTTGATATTCAAATCGTTGATATTCTGAAAGGGCCTGCAGCTTCAGCACTTTATGATTAAAGAGGAGCCAACGGAGTGGTTATGATCGCTACCCGCCGGTTGCAACTGATGCGACAAAACAAGGGTTTATTGCGAAAACTGATTTGTGCATTTGGTGTTGTTTAGACTGTTTTAACGGACGCTGCATCTCCACATCACCTTTTTGACCGCACTTCGTAAATACTTTGCATAAACAAACAGTTGCTGGATTTGTGACTATTTATTATTCAGATTGAATATTTTAGGCAAACTGCAAATTCAAAGCAGTATTTACAAAAGGGCTGTTTTGACTCTGCTTGTTTCAGAACCCGTTGCGGAAGTAAATCCCAATTGTTGAAAAAAATTAAAATACACAAATTTGTTAAAATATGTTAAATAATAAAACAGTTAGTGAACATTAACTAACTTTGTGCTGTTTTAAATTAAAATTCATTTTATAAATTATGATTAGCGACAGACAAAAAGAGATTATTGAAGTTTCGATCAATCTAATTGCTCAAAAAGGCATTCAGGGATTGACTATAAAAAACATATCCAGAGAAATTGGAATTTCCGAAGCGGCTATTTATCGTCATTATGAAAATAAAATTCAGATTTTACTCACACTCCTCGATCATTTCAGAATGATCTCAGGAAAGCTTTTCAAAGAAGTGTCAGAATTGCCGATAAGTGCATTAGAAAAAATTGATAATCTGTTTATGAAACATTTTAAGATTTTTGCTGAAAACACTTCCTGGGTGGCGGTAATTTTTGCTGAAGAAATATTCAGAAATGAACCGATATTAATTAATAAAGTAAGAGATATTGTAAATCAAAACGATGTTCTCTTGCAACTTATACTGAAAGAAGGGCAAAACAGCGGGGAAATCAGAAATGATGCGGAAGTTGAACACCTTTCTGTTATTACAATGGGAGCGCTTAGGCTTTTTGTCAAAAAATGGCAATATTCACTTTATGAATTTAATCTGATTAATGAAGGCACGAACTTCCTGAATTCAATCAAACAGGTGATTGCATCTAAATAATCAAAAAAATAACGAAAGACTTTTGTTCTTTCAATTTTATATCGGATTAATAAAAAGTAAATAAAATTAAACAGTTATTTTATAATTTAAAAGTTAGTTAGCATTAACAAACATGAAAATGAAAAAATTGAGTAAACAATTAAAATTGATGTCGTGGTTTACACTTGTCCTGATTTTAGCGGTAACAGTATTGTTTAGCACTGCTATAGTAAATCATGCACGCATGGAAACAAATCTTGATAAATATATGCCACATAATCACCCGGCATTCATCTATTCCGATCAGGCAGAGGAGTGGTTTAATATTAAAGATGGAATTCTAATTGCAATCGAAAATAAGGAAAGTATTTTCAATCCGCTGACGCTTTCCAAAATTAAGGAAATAAGCCTTGATTTGCTATCAATGGATGAGTTTGAGGAGATTGACATTCAGTCACTCTACACTGCTGATAATATAATTGGCACTGAAGACGGGCTTGATGTTACCTCTTTTTACGATGAAGTACCCGAGACAGCGCAGGAACTGGCACTCCTGCGTAAAAATGTTATAGAGAACGACATGGTTTACCGCCGCCTGATTTCAGAAGACGAAACAGTTGCGTTGATTGTTGCGGCAATGGATGATGAGTATTTTACGGATGAGTTCTATCACAGGATTTTAAATTTTGCTCACTCTTTCGAAAGTCCGGCTGAAGCCATATATGTAGCAGGGCGTCCTATAGTGGAAGGCACAATGGGTTTGCTCGGTCCGGCCGATATGAAACGCATGGTGCCAATAGTACTGATTGTTATAGCCCTGGTACTTTATGTTTTACTGAGACGCACCAGTGCTACAGTTTCCATTATGATCACCGTATTTATAAGTACAATATGGGCTTTCGGATTAATGGCAGCTTTAAAAATCCCAATTTATGCAGTTTCAACCATGATCCCGGTTATGCTAATTGCGATTGGAGTTGCCTATGGTGTCTATTTTTATCAATATCTTCAGCAATATTTTCACAATAACCCGGAATCAGAACTGATTATTGCACTTAAATCAGTGATTAAAAGGCTTTCAGTACCTCTTTTCATGGCTGCATTCACCACTATCATTGGTTTTATGTCGCTACTAACATCTCAGGTTTATCCGATTAAATATTTCGGGATTTTCACTTCATTCGGGATTTTTACAACCTTTGGCCTGGCTCTTTGGTTTCTGCCGGCATGGGTTATCCTTTTCGGATATCGAGCGCAAAACATTTCTTCAAAGACTTCAAAGAAAACAGCATGGAATATTCGTTTGAATGCAGAAAACATAACCCAGATATTGATAAATAAAAAACGAACTGTTTTTATAATTACGGCTGTTGTAGTGGCTCTTTCTATATACGGGATATCCAAAGTATGGATTAACTCAAGTTTTCTAGCCAATTTTGAAAAAGAGAGTGACATAGTTTTAACCGATAAATTTGTGAACAGCAAATTTGGCGGCACTTCCACACTGAATGTAATTCTCGAAAGCGAAGAGTATGATGCTTTCAAACAACCCGAAGCACTAACTTTGATTGATGAGATGCAGTATGAGACAATGAAGCTCAGCCGGGTTGGAAACTCTTTTTCATTAGCCGATTATCTGAAACGCATGAATAAAGTGATGAATTCCAACGATGACGAATTCTATACAATTCCGGAGACCAGTGACATGGTAGCACAATACCTGCTACTTTATGAAATGTCGGGCGATCCGGAAAACCTGTTAAAGATTATCAATTACGACTACAACCGTACAAACATCACCTTTCAACTAAAAGGTGATGATTCTCAAACCATCAATGAAGCACTTACTGAAATCAAGAAATTTGAAAAACCGCTCAGCGATATGGGAATCAGCATAAATTATGCCGGCTCAGGTTATAAAGCCTTGGTGTTCACCGACCTAATTCTGGATGGACAGATAAAGAGTATTCTCGTGTCACTGATTCTTGTTCTACTGTTGCTCACTTTTATGTTTAAGAGTATAAAAGCCGGGTTAATTGGATCAACGCCCATTGCAATCACTGCTCTTATAAGTTTTGGGGTTATGGGAGTTCTCAATATTCCGCTAAGCACAACAACTGCACTACTGTCCAGTATTGCTATCGGAATCGGAATTGATTATGCAATCCACTTTCTTCAAAACTACCGTATGAATCTAAATACTGAAACCAATCAGCTGGATGCAATAAAAACAACTATGCTACACACCGGAAAGGCTATCACATTCAATGCAGTTGTAGTTATCTCGGGATTTTTGGTATTGCTGTTTTCCGTTTTTCCTCCAAACAGAACACTTGGTGCATTGGTTTCCATGAACATGTTCACCAGCTTTTTAGGAACTCTTACACTGCTTATGATTTTAGTTTTTGGTTTCAGGGTTTTTATAAAAAATAATTCGACTAAAGCAGAAATAAAAGAGTAAATTATGAAAAAGTTATTATCATACTGTGCTTTGCTGCTTGTGCTGCATGTTTCACAGAAACCATACCTGACAGCACAGAACTCTACCGATGTGATAGTGGAAACTAACTTTTTCAAAGCTGTACGTGCAAATCAAGTGGAAAGTTATATAACATTCGGACAAGGATTAGGTAATATTGAACCACTCATCTTTGAAAGCCTGATAGCTCCTTATTTCCTAATTCGCACCAGCCATAATGCCCGGTTGGGTGCAACTATTTCGCCATCTATCTTAATTCGTATGAAGGCTGAAGAGTCGCTTCCGGTACGCTCGCCAAGCTATATGCCCAATATTACTTTTTACAGACAATTGAATTCAACCTTTGGTGAAATGTATGATGCAAGCTACCTTTTCCTTACACTCGAACACCATTCCAACGGGCAGGATGGCGAGTTTTACAACGAAAACGGATCATTTAACACTGAAACAGGCAACTTTGCAACCAACCAAATTGAATTTGGGGTTTTTATCAACAGAAATCTGCTTCCTTTTCAAAACACTACCGAGTATTTTCGTACATCAGTGGAGTTTTATCCCAATATCGGGCGAGAAGAAGAATTAAAAGGACGATATAGTCTTCTGAGATGGAACAGCAGTTTAAGAATATTCCGATTCCCGGGCTTCAAGCCAAAACCAAATCAGCACGGTTATTTTTCACAGCCAAACGTGCAAACAAGAATTGAATCTGCCTGGCTGTTTGGGAATATTAATAATGTTGCATTTTTTAATCTACGTGAGCGCTTTAACTTTTCGGCAACTATTGCATACCGCCCCAAAGCATTCAGAGATGTCAGCTTTTTTCTGAACTTATACAGCGGCAGGGATTATTACAATATGCAATTCTATCGCAGAATAAACACTTTGAGAATAGGATTACAGGCATTTGCTTTTAAATAAAACAATAAATTATAATTATTAAATTAAAGGAGGATTATTTATGAAAACATTTTTTTTAAGCTTAACAGCAGTCGGTTTGATTTCAATCTTTACATTAAAGCCGGCTTCAGCCCAACTAACAGGAAAGGAAATTATGGAAAAAGTTTATAACATGCCATCAGGCGACGACATGCAAGGTGAGCTGGTTATGACTCTTGAGAATAACCGGGGCGAACAACGGATCAGAAATTTAAAACAGTTCAGCATGGATAATGGGAAAGTGGAAAAGAAAATCATGTTTTTTCTGGCACCTGCCGATGTTAAAAATACTTCGTTTATGAATTGGAGTTATGCAGATGGACGCGAAGACGATCAATGGATATATCTGCCAGCCCTGAAAAGAATTAAGCGAATTTCAAGCGATGGAAAAAGTGACTATTTCATGGGGTCGGATTTTACATACGACGACCTTGGAGACAGACTTCCCGATAAAGACAATCATAAACTCTTAAAAGAAGAGGCTGTCAACGGACACATCTGTTATGTGATAGAAAGTACACCAAAAACAAGTGGTTATATGTATTCTAAAACAATAACCTGGGTAATGAAAGAAAATTTTCTTGGAATAAAACGTGAGTTTTATGATCCAAAAAGGAATTTATTAAAAACCCTAACTATCAGAAAGTTTGATAAAATTTCAGGAATATGGACTATTCTTGAGACAGAGATGAATAATGTTCAAAAGAAACACAAAACATTGATGAAATTTACCAATGTACAGTATAATCAAGGGTTAAAAGATAATTGGTTCACAGAAAGAACAATGACAACCGGTTTATGAATAATAGTCATCAGGCTGCTCTGTGCAGCCTGATATTTCATTTTTTTAAAATATTTTATCATGAAAATAAAGCACATTTATATTATTTTTATTTCTATTTTCATCAGTTTTATATCCAAAGCGCAGGATGCACCGGTAATTTCCGGATATGTAAGAAACTATACCGGTATGCTGACTTCTAAAAAAAATGAATTTTCAATTGTACAGAATACCTTGAATATTAATATTGAAAAAAAGATGGGGCGGGTGAGCTTCAAGGTAAATCCTTATCTATACCACTATTTTGATCGGGATTTGGAACCAGGGCTTAGAGAAGCGTATATGGATCTCTATTTTGATAAATTCGATTTGAGAGTTGGGAAACAGCAGATAATCTATGGGAAAGCCGAAGGAGTTTTTATTACTGATGTGGTATCTCCAAAAGACTTACGTGAATTTTTATTGCCCGATTTTGAAGAAATTCGTATGGGAATAACAGCGGCAAAGCTGAGTTACTATTTAAAGGGGAACACTTTTGAACTGACATGGATACCAGTGTTTACGCCCACACAGTTGCCGGCTGCAGGTTCTATCTGGCAACCAGTCATACCTTTTCCTGTTAAACCAACATTTGATTATTCAACTTCGGAGGTTACCCCATCGCTTGAAAACAGCGAACTGTTTCTAAGATATTCGTCACTGGGCTCAAAAATTGATTTTGAGTTGGTTGCAGGAACATTTAATTACGACGATCCAGTGTTTCATTTAACAAAGCAGGTTGACCAGCAAACGGGCACACTCACAGGATTGACGGCACGTCCAGAATATCACAGGGTGTCAATGGCAGGAGGCAGTTTCAGCCTTCCGGTTGGGCCATTAGTCATCAGAAGTGAGTTAGGATACAATAATGGCAGATATTTTCAAACAAACGCTGCATCTTCAAAGGACGGAACCATAAAAAAAGATTTTCTCCATTATATGGCAGGGATTGATTACAACCTCGCAGGAATTGTTCTTAGCACACAGTTTATCCAGGAAGTTATTCCTGACCATGATAACGATATGCTAAACGATCAGTTTGAAACAACCATGACATTTTTGGCATCAAAAGATTTCTTCAGAGAAAAACTGTGGATTGAATTTTTTAGCTATTTAGGCTTGACATCAAAAGATGCTTTAATCAGACCAAAACTAAAATATTCCTTTGCCGATGGTTTTGATATTCAAGTAGGAGCAAATATTTTTACCGGCTCAAAAGGGCGTTTCGGGCAGTTTAATGCAAATGACATGTTATATACCAAAGTAAAATTAAGTTTTTGATAAGTTAAAACGGATTTTGCTCATACAACGTACTGTTTATCAGCTAACGGAATCATGCTTCTTAATATATTCAGAACTCCTGATCTCACGCAGTCGTTAATGTCGTAGTTTTGTAGACCAGCTTGAGTTTTGTACCTGGAAAAATTGCTTCATAATCGTTTATGGTTTGACAAATTTCTTGCACTGCTAAATTGTCCCTTGGAGTTGCCAGACTATTCAATCTAACTGTAAGAGTATTTGTCTGATAATTCGGATACAAGTCAGCCTTTGCAAAAATAATACTCTTTACCAATGCCCTTATTTCATCTGAGCTTTTTCGATAATAGCAAGATAGTAGGTTGGCTATTGCCGTTTCAGCTCTGTAACATATGATCTTAATGATGTTTTGCAAGTGCTTACTTTCTGTTTTTAGCTTATTATATCTGATATTTTCGGGCATTTCTCCTATGCTGATTTTGTAAGGG
>LSQX01285313.1_pt2 | contig 15408 bp, 11 predicted proteins | sample 654561 | NCBI WGS metagenome assembly LSQX01 (sample SAMN04489861, study PRJNA283612) | anaerobic digester metagenome | isolation source: 4 biogas reactors fed with cattle manure at either 37C or 55C with and... | place: Denmark: Kongens Lyngby | collected 2014 | reverse complement strand
GGACCTTACTCTGGGAATTAACCCCTGTTCACAATTGACGATTTATTTGTCAGAAGGTCTTGACAAGCGCTCGACTGGATGTTATTGTGTATTTCGCGCCGTTGAAAGCGGACGCACATGACGCGGGGTAGAGCAGTCCGGTAGCTCGTCGGGCTCATAACCCGGAGGTCGAGGGTTCAAATCCCTCCCCCGCAACCATTTCGGCGGCGTAGCTCAGTTGGCTAGAGCATTCGGTTCATACCCGGAGTGTCGTAGGTTCGAGTCCCACCGCCGCTACCAATCATGACGGAACGCAGACGTTTCGTCTTTTTTTATGCTCTTTTTCGTGTCCTTGTCGGATCGTGGGTTAATCGGTATAATGGGCGTGATTGCCAAGACAGTGTTTTGGCGCAAATGCAGAAACGGAAAGCAACTGACTGATGAATTTGACACTATGCTCTTTGTCCAGCGGTTCGGGCGGCAATGCGACGTACATAGCAGGCGGGAAAACCCGTCTTCTCGTGGATGCCGGTTTTACCGGCAAACAGGTCTCCGCTCTTTTAACCCAGATCGACTCGATGCCTGAGATGATCGACGGCATCTTGGTCACTCATGAACATTTCGACCATGTGAAGGGCGTGGGTGTGCTGGCGCGCAAATACCGCATTCCTGTTTATGCCAATGAGCGCACATGGGAAGCCATGTACCGTACTGTTGGGGAAATCCCGGCTTGGCAGCGGCGCGTGTTTAGTACTGAAGAGGATTTTTACATAGGCGATCTGGCGGTGACACCCTTTGGCATATCCCACGACACCGTGGAACCGGTCGCGTTTCGTATCCACTACGGCGGCCACTCGGTGGCTGTGGCGACAGATATGGGATGCACGAACAAAAAAGTCATCCGGCAATTGTCAGGCGTCAATCTCGTCATTCTGGAAAGCAACCATGATCCAGATATGGTATTGCAGAATCCCTGTTACCCCATATACCTAAAAAAACGCATTTTGGGCAACAAGGGGCATTTGAGCAACGAAACTTGTGCGGAAACGCTGCTTAAGCTGTCAGAAACGGGCGTCAAACACGCGTTGTTGGGACATCTAAGCCGTGAAAACAACACACCGGAACTGGCCATGAACACCGTCAAGGATCAATTGAGCCTGCAAGGCGTGCAGTGCGGGCGCGACATCGCTGTCAGCATGACCTGGCGCGACCGGCACAGCGGGATTTTTGCCATTGAATAAGAGAATAACGACAGCGATAGCAGTGGCTGTCTTGTCCGTGGCGCTGGGCCTGTGGCTTCCAGCCGCCATCGCTGGTGTTTTATCCGAGGCGTCACTGGAAAGGAATGCATTCTATGTCCAGTATTTTTTGTCGGCTCTTCAGGAGGTCCTGATGATTGGTGTGCCGGCCGCTATCTACTTCTTATATGACCGGAAATCAGCTCGCCGCCGGATTATCAAGCTCAAGCGGCCCGACAGTATGAGCGCGGGTATCACTATGCTCAGCGCTGTATCCTTTACTATGGCCGGGTCCCTGCTGACAGCGTTCTGGGTAGCGTTTCTGATGCAATGGGGTTATGAACCGAGCTTCGCAGCACTTTTGAGCCCCGTTTCTTCAGCACAATTTGTGCTGGCTGTGCTGCTGGCGGCGTTCATTCCCGCGGTGGTGGAGGAATTGCTGTTTCGCGGAGTATTGCTGAAAATACTGAGGGACTGGCGTGGCGACGTTTTTGCTGTTATCGCTACATCCCTAGTGTTTTCGGCCTTGCACTTCTCGCTGGAAGGGTTTCCCGTGCTGTTGATCATTGGGTTGCTGCTGGGCACGCTGGCAATCCGTCGCGGCAGCCTCATCCTTCCCATGCTATTCCACTTTGTTTACAACGCGTCCGCTATCGCCGTCAATGCGGCTGAGGCGACGCCAAAGCCTTTCCTGATATTCGCATGTACGTTCATTTTCTCTATAACAGCGCGCCTTTTGCTGAGACCGGCAAAGAAGGAGGAAGTATGAAACTGACAATATTGGGGTGTGACGGTTCATATCCGTCCGCGAATGGTGCCTGCTCCGGATATTTGGTGACACATGAAGGGCAAAGGGTGCTGATGGACTGCGGCACCGGGGTGCTGGCAAAGCTCTTCGCTCTGATGGATCCCGCCGAATTGAGCGCTGTCATTATCACGCACTGGCATTTTGACCATACCTCTGACCTGCTTTCTCTGACATATTACTTGCAGAGAATGGGGAAAACACTTGACATCTACGCGCCTGATGCAGACGAGCCAATGCGTGCGCTGTGTTCAGGAGGCGTTTACCGCTTGCACGATTTGGCGGAGCTCAGACAAGTGGGGCCCTTTGTGGTCGAAACACTGCCCGGACGGCATCCGACGCCCACATATCTCGTCAAGCTCAGAGCCGCGGGACGCAGCCTGGTTTACACCGGGGACACCAATTATTTTGATGGTCTTGTGCCTTTTTGCCATGATGCGGATGTACTGTTGTGCGACGCTGCTTTCCCCGTGAAGGATTGGACAGAGGCATTGCCACACCTGAGCGCAACCGGCGCGGCGGAACTTGCCCTGGCAACTGAGCACGCACAGCTCGTGTTGACCCATGTTCCGCCTTATCAAGACAGGGTGGCGATAGAAAAGGAATGCCGCGCCATCTATCCACACTGCCAAAGCGCCACCCCCGGACTTGTTGTCACGGTATGAATAAACGCGCCATGGTGGTGCAGCGCCCGCTTGTCTGTGCCGCCGCAAGCTTTGCGCTGGGGATCGCGCTTGGCGTCAAGTGGATGCTGCCCGTGTGGGCGCCTATGTTGGCAGGCGCGGTTTTTTCAGCGCTGCTGACCGTATGGTTTGTGCACCTCAAGCGGCATGTGATTGTGGGTGTATGCTTTCTTGTTTTCTTCTTGGGTCTGCTGTATGGCGCTTGGACGGGGCACCCCGCTATGCCGCCGGAAGGTGTCTACATTATAGAAGGCCGCATTGAGGGGCAGGCGGAACAGCGTGAAACGGATGGACGTGTCAAAGCTGTCCTCCAAAATGTGCGCTTGATCGGCGCCGACGGACAGATCCATCGCGTAAAGAGTGCTTATTGGACATACTATCCTGCCCAGGAAGGCGGCGTGCTGCCCGTGGACGGTCAGGATGCGGTCTTTGAAGGCAAGCTGTATCATCCTGACGGGCAGCTGAATCCCTTTGGTTTCGATTTCCGTATGTATTTGCTGCAAAAGGGCGTCATTGTGGGTGTCAGCGGTGCGCGGGACCTGTCTCTGACGCCCACTGAGCAAGCGCAACCCGCCGACAGATGGCTGCGTGCCAAGCTCAATTTGTCACGCCGGATGGATGATTTGTTTGGTGCGGGCAGTGGTCTGCCCAAAGCGCTGCTTTTGGGCGAACGCACGGATATCGATGAAGACACGCTGGCGGATTTCCGCGATGCTGGAATCGCGCATATCCTTGCAATTTCCGGGCTGCACATCAGTCTCATGATGGGCATCTTTCTTTTTTGCCTGCGCCTCGCGCGTGTGCCTGTCAAAGTGCAGTTCTGGATCATCCTCATCGTGTTGATCGTGTATTGCCGCTTTTTGTCTTTTTCTGCATCGGTTATTCGAGCGTCGGTGATGACGTGCGTACTCTTGTTTTCCAGGACACACAGACGGCAGCGGGATAGCCTGACAAGCCTTGCCGCGGCATTTGTCCTGGTATTGATACTAAGACCGCTTGATTTGTTCAGCGTTGGTTTTCAGCTGTCTTTCCTGGCGGTGCTGGGCCTGATATTGCTGGGCGACCGGCTGCGGACGCTGCTGAAGGAACGCGGCCGGTTTATCGACAAAGTGGTGGCGGCGTATTCAGCCACAGTAGCGGCCACGGCGTTTACCGCTGTTCCCAGCATCAACACGTTTCACAGGTTCTCCCTGGTTTCATTTCTGGCAGGCCCGCTTGCCATCGCCTACGTTGGGATATTGCTGACCCTTTATCTGGTGGTCATTTTCCTGGCGGCGCTCTGGTATCCTGCCGCGCAGGTACTGGTCCCTTGGATCAACATGCTAACCGGCTTTTTTACCCGCGCCACCGATGTATTCGCGTCATTGCCCTATGCAGTGATAAATGCGCCTCATATCGCCGCATGGTGGACAGCGGCGATATATGCGGGCTTCTTTCTGCTGAGCCGCTACACTCTTTTTGCGGCCAAGAAGAAGTGGATATCAGGCGCGGCCATGTTAATGCTGTGCGTGGCTCTCACCTTTGTGACGCAAACCCGCGGCGTCAAGTATACGCAGTTTGCGGTGGGCAACGCGGACGCCGCGGTTATTGAGGATGGCTCGCGTACTTATGTCATTGACGCGGGCGACCATGGAGGAGATCTGGCCGGATACCTCATGAGTACTGGCCGGGAAGTCGATGCCTTATTTATTACCCACCTGCATCAGGATCACGTGGGCGGCATTGTTCAGTTGCTCGAGGCGCGCGTCCCCATTCATACCATTTTTCTGCCTTCAGGCGCCCTTAAGGCACGGGAAGTCGCCTATGGGCAGAGTATCCTGGAGCTGGCGGCCAACGCCGGAATCCCCGTAAGGGAAATCAGCGCGGGAGAAACCATGCAGGGCGACAAGGTGAACATGTGTGTTCTCTGGCCGTATGAGGAACGGTCCTACCCTGGGCTGGACGCCAATGACAATTCCATGGTACTTTTATGGCGTATGGACGGGGTGGATTTGATTTCAACAGGGGATTTGTCAGGAACCTATGAACACTATGCAGCCTTTCCCGCACAGATGCTCAAGGTAGCTCACCACGGCTCAAAAACAGCTACGGGGGCAGCGTTTCTTGAGAGAATCAATCCCCAGATCGCGTTTATCAGCAGTGCGGCAAGCAATGAAAGAGCCACGGCGGAGGTGGAGCAGCGGTTGCAGAACGTTGGCTGCGCGATCTACACAACGCAGGAAACGGGCGCCATCATGGCTGTGGCAAATGATGGTACCGTATCGCTGCGAAATTACGCCGCGAAGAGAGGAGCGTTCCGTGAAAACTGATGATTTTTTCGCATCCTTGAAGAAAGGCAGTATCCAGAGCTGCTATTTGTTTGAGGGCGAAGAGGAGTATTCAAAGGAAAGCGCCTTGCAGCAGCTGCGTACAGCCGTGTTGACACCGCCCATGGGCATGATGAATGAAACCGTTCTTGAAGACCCCGATGCTCAAACGCTGATAGCCGTTGCCGAAACCCTCCCTCTTATGGCGGACAAGCGTTTGGTCGTAGTGCGCGAGAGCGCGTGGCTGGCCGGGGGCAAGAAGGATGACGCCAAAGCTGACAGGAAGGGCGAAACGGATGCGGACAAGGTTGCTGCTTATCTTGGTAATTTGCCCGGGACAACTTGCCTCGTATTTTATGTGCGAGGCAAGTCCAATGGCACCCGCAAACTCCATAAAACGATCAGCAAGTTGGGGGGTCTTGTCAGCTTTGAACCATTGACCCACGCCGGCCTCGTCAAGTGGATCGCACGAGAACTAAAATACTACGGCAAGCAAATAGCACAAAGAACAGCCGAACAGCTTATTTTCACTTCGGGGAGAGAGCTGACCGGCCTCAAAGGGGAAATCAACAAGGTCGCCGCTTATGCGGGAGAAGAGAACGTCGTTGAACCGGCGCATATAGAAGCTATCTGTACTCCGACGGTGGAGTACAAGGTGTTTGATTTGGCAGACGCGGTGGCGCAGGGGAACAGCGCGAAAGCTATCACCCTCATGAATACTCTGCTGCGCGAGGGCGAGTCGCGCTTGATGCTGTTGTCTCTCCTGCAAAGGCATTACAGGCAGTTGTTTTTTGCGTACTTGTTGTCAGATGGCGGAGCCACCGGCGGCAGCATTGCGCAGGAATTGGGTGTTCCGCCATTTGTCGCGGACAGATTGCAGACAACAGCGCGTCGCTTTTCGGCAGATACCCTCAAGTGGGCATACGACTATTGTGTGGACGCGGAATTTCGCATAAAAAGCGGACAAATTTCTGAAGAGGGTTCACTGGAGCAGGTGGTCTTTGCGCTGCTGGCCGCCGGAAAGCAGGCGGATGTATGATAGAGCAACTGAAAGCTACTCTGGAAACACTGGGAATGGCACTGTCAGATGCCGCATGGCGCAAATTGGACGAGTATCACGCCTTACTGATGGAACACAACAAAGTGATGGACTTGACCAACGTGCCGGAAGAGGATATGCCGCTGCTCCATTACGCGGATTCTATTTTGCCGCTCGTTCGCACGCATGCGTTTTTCTTTGGCGCAACCCTGATCGATGTCGGCAGCGGCGCAGGCTTCCCCGGAATGGTTATCGCCATCGCGCGGCCGGATATGAAGGTGACGCTGATGGATTCCCTTCAGAAGCGATGTCATTTTCTGACAACTGTCAAGGAAAGCCTTATACTTTCCAATGTGAATGTTGTGCATGCCCGCGCCGAGGAAGCTGCCCGCGCTGAACACCGCGAAAGGTATGACATAGCGGCGGCACGCGCGGTCGCACCGATGAATGTATTATGCGAATACCTCTTGCCTTTTGTGAAACTGGGCGGCAGCGCCATGTGTTGGAAAGGTCCCGCCATCTTGAAAGAGCTGGCAGACGCTGAGCAAGCGGTTCAGCTGCTTGGCGGGGAGATGGGTGAACTTGTGAATCTCAACCTACCCGGAAGGGAACACTATGTTCAATTACTGCACAAAAAAACCCATACGCCGGGCGCCTATCCGCGCAAGGCGGGTACGCCGAGCAAGAAGCCGCTTGGTCAGAAGACTATTCGTTCTGTTTAAACGCGTACATGCCGATGGACGCGGCAACTGACAGATTGAGTGAATCGATGGCTTCGCTGTGCGGAATCCGCACGGGGAGGCCTTCTTTCTGGAATGACGCGGGCAGGCCGCTGCCTTCGTTTCCCACAATGAGGGTGTACGGTGTCACGATTCTTTTAACGGCAGTGTCCAGTTCCCGCGCACCGTCGAGCATGAAAGGGTACAGCGTGCGCAACGGGAATGCGGCACGGTATTCTAGAAAGTCATCGTATTCCCAAATACGCAGCGAAAACGCGGCGCCCATGCTGGCTCGGATAACATGGGGGTCATTTGTATCCGCCGCGGGGGTGACAATGGCAATGTCCATGAAGGAAAAACCCAGGGCCGAACGAAGGACGGTTCCCAGATTGCCCTTGTCCATGGGCTGGTGCAGTACAAGGTGCCGCGCATCGTCCCTAAGCGGCGGCGATCCCTTGGACACGACTGCCGCCGCAAAACAATTGTCTTTCCCCGCGATGCGTGCAAGCGCTCTGTCTGCGTTTTCCACACGGACGCCATGCTGCTCGCAGAGCATTTTGATGCGCGCAAGTCCTTCGCCCGGCGCAATGCCGCTCGAAACCAGCACGCGCCGCACCTGCCGGGGACGTGATTTCAGGGCTTCCAGTGCCGGGAATATACCCAAAGCATAGGTGTAATCCAGCGCGCGGTTGTATCTTTCAAGGCTGGGCATTGTTTCCCTTTCCGATGTCGGCTTCACGTAACAACTTAAGCAATTGGAGCGCCATACTTTTTCCGTCACTTCCGATTTGCGCGGTGGGTCCGACACAGGAGGGGCAGCCCGCTTCACACACGCAAGCGTCGATCAGTATTTCGGCGTGTCCAAGCAGTGCGTCGCGCATGTAGAATGCCTTTTCAGAAAGCCCGACGCCGCCGGGGCAATTGTCATACATAATGAGCGTGGGTTTGTCCGTGAAAGGTGATTTGACCTGATAGGATACCGCGATATCGCGAGGAGAACACATTAGATAAAGCGGTGCGACGATGCGCAGGACATTGCTGATACCCAGCATGCCGTTTTGCAGGCTATCCTTTGGAAACTGCGCCGCAACATTGTTGTCCAGCGTCCACCACATGGCGGTGGTATGCATGTCGGTTTCCGGCAGGCGCACAGGACCGTAGCCCAGACTCTCCCCGGTATCCAGCTTCATCTTTTTGAAGATTTTGACCAGCGCAGTGACTTTCACGTCACCTCGCCCGGCGGCGGCTCCCTCTTCTTCAATGTCCAGCAGGCTCAGGCTGACGTTTAAATCAGCATCGGTGTAGTAGTCTACTTCAACACGTCTGACGAACGCGCGGCAATTGTCAAAATCCAGGCGATCCACCTGATACTGCATCCCCTCGTGCATGTAGATGGCGTTTTCATGCAGCAGCATCGGCACGGTGAAGCGGTCCATTTCGCCCACGACCCGCACATCATGAGGGTATGTAGTATCCATAATAAGGAAATTTTCGGTCATGGCGGTGCGCAGGCTGATCTCACTTGCGGGGAAATCCTCCGCCGACCAATGCCAAGTGTCGCCCACGTGCCGTACAATGTCGGATTCCTCCAAATATGCCAGCAAAGAGTCGGTGCCGGGCGCATTTCCGAAGGTTTCTCCGTCCTTGAAAGGCAACTCATATGCTGAACACTTAAAGTGACTGAGCATAATGTACAGGTTGTTGGGATTGAGCAACGCATTCTCCGGCGACTGGCGGAAGAAGTATTCAGGATGCGTGATGATGTATTGGTCGATGGCGGCACTGCTGGCTACCATGATGGTCAAGCTCGCTTCCTGTCTTCGGCCCGCACGGCCAAATTGCTGCCATGTGCTGGCAATGGTCCCGGGGTAGCCGCATAGGATGCACGCTTCCAGGGAACCAATATCAATGCCCAGTTCCAGCGCGTTGGTGGATACCACTGCATCCACACGCCCCGCGCGCAGATCGCGCTCGATTTCCCGCCGCTCATTGGGAAGATATCCCCCGCGATAGCCGCGTACACGGCCCGCCTGCCCTAAAGCGTCACGGACTTCGTCCTTAAGCGCACGCGTCAGCACCTCCACCTGCACCCGGCTTTTGGCAAAGACAATGGTCTGTATTTTGTTTCTTAGGAACAGCCGGGCTATGCTGCGTACCTCATGGAGGGATGATTTGCGGATGCCCAACTGGCGGTTAACAACCGGTGGATTATAAAAGACGGTATGTTTCTTGCCGGTGGGCGCGCCGTTGTTGTCAATGACCGTCATGGGACGCCCGGTCAGCGTTTGGGCCAATTCTCCGGGGTTTGCGATCGTAGCGCTGCACAAAATGTACTGCGGTTTGGATCCGTAAAATTCGCATAGACGCTCCAATCGCCTCAGAACGTTCGCCAGATTGCTGCCGAAAATTCCCCGATAGGCGTGGATCTCATCAATGATTATAAACTTAAGGTTTTCGAACAGCTTCACCCACTTGGTGTGGTGGGGGAGGATACCGCTGTGAAGCATATCCGGGTTGGTGACCACTACATGACCCGCTTGACGGATGGCGCGTCTGGCAGAATTGGGCGTATCGCCATCATAGGTGTACGTTTTGATATCTTCGCCCATTAATGTCACCAAATCATACAGCTCCGCGACCTGATCTGCAGACAATGCCTTGGTAGGAAACAAATAAAGCGCACGCGCGTCAGGATTCTTGAGGATCTCACTCAAAACCGGAATATTGTAGCACATGGTTTTGCCGGAAGCCGTCGGCGTTACGACTACGACGTCCCTACTTTCCGCCACGGCAGCAATACAGGAAGCCTGGTGCGTATAAAGGCTCTGAATACCGCGCCGTGACAATACGTCGACGATTTTTGCATCTACGCAAGCGGGAAAGAGCGCCAATTGCGCGGGCCGCGCCTCGTCCACATGCCAATTGGTTACCGACGACATGAAGGTTGTGTCCGCGCTTAGCGAATCAATGAGTTGCTCCAAGTTCAATCCTTTGCCCTCCCTGTTTGCCTGCGCCAAGTATAGCAAAACGCAAAAGCGGTTACAAGCATGCCCGCTTTTGTGCAAATTTCGTTTGACAAGTCATCATTTGTTTGCTATCGTGAGATTGTATTTCCAAGTTGAGGGAGTAGTTCGCGCGAAAGCGTTGGAATGTCAACAGACCGGGTGAAAGCCCTGGCATTTCAGAAAGAGCGAGACTCATGTGTTCCAAACATGAGGCTCGCTTTTGTTAATAAGGAGAGGCATTTATGCAAGAATATCTGCGTTCAGTCGACAAGGTGCTTGATGAGATCGGGGTGTCGGCTGCGGGACTCAAATCCGGTGAAGCAGCTTCCAGACTTGAAAAAAACGGCAAGAACAAGCTGACAGAGGCGGTAAAAGTCAGCCTTATTTCACGATTCCTGAAGGAATTGGCGCAGCCTATGCTTCTCATCCTGATGGGCGCGGCAGTCATCTCGTTTATTACCGGCATACTGGAGGGGGAAGTGTCCACCGATGCCGTAATCATTCTCGCGGTGGTGCTGCTCAATGCTGTGCTGGGCGTCTATCAAGAGAACAAAGCGGAAAAAGCAATCGAAGCTTTGCAGGAAATGGCTGCCGCCACGTCCGCCGTGCTGCGCGATGGCCGCGTTGTGCAGGTGAAGACCGAAGATCTCGTTGTAGGGGACGTCGTGCTGCTGGAGGCTGGCGCCGCTGTGCCGGCGGACTGCCGCGTTATAGAAAGTGCCTCTTTGCAGAGCGAAGAAGCGGCCCTCACGGGAGAATCGCTGCCTGTTCATAAGGCAACCGATGCACTGTCCTTGGAAAAGGGTGCTAAAGATATCCCCCTGGGTGACAGAAAAAATATGGTCTATATGGGCAGCACCATTGTCTACGGGCGCGGCAAGGCGCTTGTCGTGGCAACCGGTATGGATACCCAAATGGGTATGATCGCCGATGCTATCACCAAGACTGTGGAACAGGAAACACCGCTGCAGCTGAAACTCAATCAGCTCAGCCGGGTGCTGACCTACATGGTGCTTGCTATCAGCGTGTTTATATTTGTGTTCAGCCTGCTGCGCGCGGACACGTTGAACAGCGATGTTGTGCTGAGCACTTTCATGGTGGCGGTCTCTCTGGCGGTAGCTGCCATCCCCGAAGGCCTCGCGACCGTCGTGACCATAGTGCTTTCCATTGGTGTCACCAACATGTCCAAGCGCAATGCGGTCATCCGCCGCTTGACCGCGGTGGAAACACTGGGTTCCACGCAAATCATCTGTTCAGACAAAACCGGCACCTTGACGCAGAATAAGATGACCGTGGTAGATTATGCGGGAGCCGATGAAAACTTCTTGGCCAAAGCGCTGGCGTTGTGTTCTGATTCTGAGTGGGAAGACGGCCAGGCGGTCGGCGAACCCACGGAGAATGCGCTGGTTGCCTACGCGGCCAATCTCAATATGCCAAAATCGGAATTGAAACAGCAGTTTCCGCGCGTGGCGGAAGCGCCGTTTGATTCTGTTCGCAAGATGATGTCCACTCTGTGCAGGGAAGAAGATAAAATCTACCAGTACACTAAGGGCGCGCCCGATGTGATGCTGGAAAAGTGCACGCATTGGTGGGATGGACATAGTATTCGAATGTTGACCGATGACATGCGTAAGGAGATATCCTCCGCTAACGGCACCATGGCGAAAAAAGCGCTGCGCGTCCTGTGCGGGGCGTTCCGCGTATGGGATAACGTGCCCGAAGACATTTCGCCCCCTGCTCTTGAAAAGGAGCTCATTTATATCGGACTGGCCGGGATGCAGGATCCGGTGCGGCCCGAGGTCATCCCCGCGATGAAGGAATGCCGCACCGCAGGCATACGGCCCATCATGATAACCGGCGACCACAAGGAGACTGCTGCGGCTATCGCCGAATCTCTGGGTATGATGGATGGTGAATTTAAGGCCATCACCGGTGCGCAGCTGGACGAGATCAGTGATGAGGAACTCGCCGGAACGATTGGCGAATACTCAGTATATGCCCGCGTGCAGCCCGAACACAAGGTGCGCATTGTTAGCGCGTGGCAGGAAAACGGCATGGTGACGGCAATGACGGGGGACGGTGTCAACGACGCGCCTTCAATAAAACGTGCCGATATTGGCGTGGGCATGGGCATTACCGGCACGGATGTTACCAAAAACGTGGCGGATATGGTGCTGGCAGATGACAACTTCGCGACAATCGTCTCCGCCGTGGAAGAGGGCCGCCGCATTTATGACAATATCCGCAAAGCCATTCAGTTCCTCCTGTCGTCCAATTTGTCAGAAGTTGTGTCCATTTTCGTAGCGACGATGGTGGGCTTCATCATTCTGAAGCCCGCGCACCTATTGTGGATCAACCTGATCACGGATACGTTCCCCGCGTTGGCGTTGGGTATGGAAGAACCGGAACACGACGTTATGAACAGGCCGCCGCGTCCCAAGGATGAAGGCATCTTTGCAGGCGGGTTAGGTGTTGATGCCGTCTATCAGGGCATAATGGTGGCCATACTGACGTTGGCGGCGTTTCTTATAGGCCACTTCGTGGAGTCCGGCAGGTGGGAGTTTGTCAATTCGGCAGATGGCATGACGATGGCGTTCCTTACCATGAGCATGGCTGAAGTATTCCATTCGTTTAACATGCGTTCCCAGCGCGGGTCCATTTTTTCCCATAAGACACATAATAAGTATCTGACGGGGGCTATGGCTTTATCGCTGCTGCTGACTACAGCCGTCATCTACATCCCGTTCCTCAGCAATGCATTTGGCTTTGAAGCCATTTCTCTTCAGGAATATTTCATCGCGATGGCGCTGGCCGTTTCGGTGATCCCCATTGTTGAAATCGTCAAGCTTTTCCAAAGGAAATTTGGAAAACACAGGTGAACCCAAGATCCGCTTATCAGGCATCTTACACATCACCTAATCCACTAAACGAAAGGAATCAGACAAAATGGAACGCAAAGATAGAGTAAAACACTACATCAAATTGGTGAGTGACGGGCGCCCGATGGAAGAGGTGCGCGCGCAGTTCAGAAGTGAGTTTAGAGACGTACCTGCTGAAGAAATCGCCGCTGCGGAAGGTCAGTTGATGGAGGAAGGCATGAAGCTGCAGGAAGTGCAGCAGCTGTGCGATGTGCATGCCGCCATCTTTGAGGGCGCCGTGCAGCAGCAAGACTGCGGCGAGTCGGCAGGCCACCCGCTTTTTGTCTTCAGCAAGGAAAATGAGGGACTTCGCGCCTTTATTGACAAGGAACTGGCGCCCGCGTGGGAATACTACACGGCAAGCCCCGAAAAGGGGCAAGATGCGCTGAAAGCCGCTCTGGAGGCGCTTTACAAAGTAGACCGACACTATGCCCGTAAAGAGAACCTCTTTTTCCCGTATTTGGAAAAGGCGGGCGTCACGGGTCCGCCAAAGGTCATGTGGGGCGTTGATGATGAGATCCGCGAGCTCATCAAGCGCGTAACCATGGCAGTCAGCCAGAAGGATGCTGCAGATGCAAAGGCCAATTATCCCATCATGATGGATAAACTGACCGGCATGATAACCAAAGAAGAAGAGATATTGAGGCCCCTGCTAAGACAGCACGTAAGCGACGACAACTGGAAGGTGATTGCTGCGGAAAGCGCGCAGATAGGATTTGCTTTTGCGCAAGATGTGGAGGGGGCCAGCCCGTCAGACGCAAAAAGGTGGGCGCAAAAAGAATCCGCGGCGCCGGAAAAGCGCAACGAAGCCCCCATCCAGCTTCCCAGCGGCTTTTTCGAAAAAGAGGAACTGCGGCAGGTGCTGAACACCCTTCCAAGTGACATTACATTTGTGGGCGCGGACGACACCGTTCATTTCTTTTCGGAACAAAAAAACCGCGTGTTTCCCCGTACGCGCACCATTGTTGGGCGCCGGGTGGAAGACTGTCACCCGCCCAAGAGCCTTAAACGTGTGGAAGCGCTGGTACAGGCATTCAAGGACGGCACAAAGGACGCTGAGAATTTTTGGATCCAGCGGGGCGGCAAGTTTATCCTTATCCGCTATTTCGCCGTGCGTGACGATGAAGGTACTTATCTTGGGGTGCTGGAATGCACCGAAGAAATTTCGGAGCTCAGGTCCCTTGAGGGTGAAAAGACCCTGATGAGTGACTGAGTGATCCAGTCAAAAAGGAGCATCCGCGGTGGGACGCTCCTTTTTTGTTTGGCAAAATCACTCAAACAGCAACAGATATTCCTCCAAAGCCAGTCCCGTTTGCTCCATGTAAAGAGAGTGTTGCTTTCCCACATAACGGATATGCCACGGCTCCGGCGAAAAGCCGGTCACGCCTTCTTTGCCGTTTTGATAGCGGATGATGAAACCGTATTCCCAGCAATTTTCAGCCAGCCATTTTGACTGTTCGGTATCGGCAAAACTGCGGCCGGGAACAGTGATATCAAATGCCAGACCCGTATGGTGTTCGCTGGTGCCGGGCCTAGCGACCTGGCGTTCCGTTTCCTTTTCGGCTGCCACAGGGGATAGGGCGGAGCCCGTTTCTTCGCCGTTTAGGTACTTTTGTTTTTGCGCTTCAAAGAGCGCCAGTTGTTCCTCCAGTGTGCGGTATCCTTCGCTTACCTGCCAAACCGTCAGCCCGTCTGCATGTGCGGCCTCCAGCATGGCAGCCAATGCCTCTACAGCTTCTTTCTCGGCCCTCTCGCCCGCTTCCTTTATGACGGCAAGGTTGTCAGGGAGCGCGTCCTCAATAACAACAAGCTTTTTTGCGGCGTATGCATCCGGCAGGAAATGTGTACGGTTGACCAGAAGCGGCAAGTCGTCTTGGTCTGCCTGCGGCAAAACGGGTTCCGGTGTCACTACCACCGCATGCGCCAAGGGACCGTAGAGCACATCAAGCGTGGTCTCACCCACCAACCCATCGGCATCCAAATCGTGCTGTTGCTGAAAAAGTACGACGGCTTCACGCGTGCCGTTGCCGTATTGCCCGTCTACATCACCGGCGTAATAGCCAAGCTCTTTGAGTTTTGTTTGCAGCGACTTGACTTCAGGGCTGACAGAACCCAGCCTCAGCAGCACTTCCGTGGGGCGGGCAAACAGAGTGGGCGGCGCCAGTGTGGGCGCCGGCGTGATTTGCGCTTCCCCCTGATAGGTTCGGCGGATACTTCGTGTTTGCAAAGCGACAATGAGGATGGCGACGAGCAAGGCGCACGTTACGATAATTCCAACAATGGTATAGGGGAAGCCCCGCTTTTTCATCTTTGATCCTCCTTAAGATTTCGGTTCTCAGTATAATTGGCATGCCATCGCAAGTCAACATTGCCCGCACCGGCCGGATGTGGTAGAATTCCCCGCGACAGGAGGCATGCACTTTCATGAAAAAGGCAATCATGTTTGATTTGGATGGCACGCTGATCAACACCCTGCCGGACATTGCGGGCAGCATGAATCGGGTGCTTGAGCGCTGCGGTGTCGCTCCGCATCCGGAGGAAGAGTACAAGATGTTTACAGGGGACGGAGCTCTCAACTTGACCAAGCGCGCGCTGGGCAAGCGCAGTGATCTCATCGATACCGTTTACCGGCAGTATCGGGAAGAATATGCACGCCATTGGCGTGACAGGAGCGCGCCTTATGACGGCATCAGGGAAGCCTTTGTTCGTTTGACAG
>LSQX01357677.1_pt1 | contig 15411 bp, 14 predicted proteins | sample 654561 | NCBI WGS metagenome assembly LSQX01 (sample SAMN04489861, study PRJNA283612) | anaerobic digester metagenome | isolation source: 4 biogas reactors fed with cattle manure at either 37C or 55C with and... | place: Denmark: Kongens Lyngby | collected 2014 | reverse complement strand
GGGTTTCGCTTCTTTCGAGCTTTCGCAATTTACGGAAAAACAGATTTCTCACTTCGTTCGAAATGACATAGTTTGTTTGGCTGGAACAGAGGCCAGCCAATACAACCACTCACGAAGAGTGAGTTGTTACGGGATGGTCGACCGCGCCGCACCATTCGACTATAAATTTTGCAATGACCTCCGCCGATTTCACCAGGTCATTGAAGTCGATCTTTTCGTCACGGGCATGAGCATCCATAATCGACCCTGCGCCAAACACTATTGTCGGCATATCTCCGATCTTTGCGTATAGCCGTGCATCGCAGCTCACATTCCAGCCAAACACCTCCGAGGCCAGCCCCTCGCGCTGACACACCTCTTTGAGAGCGACAACCGCCGGATGGGAGTATTCGGTTTCGTATGAATCGTTGTGCAGCTTAGGGAAGCTAAGGGTATAATGCTCCTGCAACCAGGGGTCATCGATAGACTCGATAACCTGCCTGATTTCCTGTTTGACCTGATCCATCGAGCGGTTCGGCAAAAACCCTACCCCGCCCTCGATTTCCGCCCTGGCAGCGACCATTGAAGGCCACTCCCCGGAATGCAGTGTTCCTATATTGACCTGCACCGGATTTGCATAGCGCTCAAACCCGGGGTAGCCTGCGCTCTGCTCGATGATTTGCTCCTCGTATCGGTAGAGGGCTTCGATAACCTTATATGAGAGGTCGATGGCGGAGATGCCCTCGTGTTTGCGCCCCATGTGTCTTGGGACGCCCTCTATTTCTATTTTGAACCAAATTGCGCCCCTGTTGGCCGGATGGATTTGCATTTCGGTGCTCTCCGCAACCAAAACCGCATCCGCCCTATGGCCCTGTCGAATCAACGCCAGCGCTCCATTGCCGCCGAACTCTTCCTCAACAACGATCTGCGCCTGCACTCGACCTTTCAACTTCACTTCGCTCAACGCAGCCAAAGCCAACCATATAGCAGCTATATGGCCCTTGGCATCGCACGAACCTCGACCGTAGATTATGTCGCCATCTTCGTGAGGCACGAATGCGTCTTCCCAGTCCGCCGCCGGAACAGTGTCCGCGTGAGTCTGCAAAATCAGGCTCCTGCCGTCCCCGATGCCGTGTTTATAAGCAACAAGATTGGAGCGTCCTTCATAGGAAACGGGTTCTGCGGGGTGGCTGTATTCCGGGTCATTTTTGATGTCATTGGATAAAGGGATAAGTTTGCATTCACAGCCAGCCTGTGCAAACTTGCCCAGACAAAATCGAACAGCTTCGGTCTCGCTGCCTGAGATACTCTTTATTTGAATCAGATCGATAAGAAACTCTCGCGCTTCTGCAGCTTTCTCCTGAACCGCAGCGCTTATGAAATCGCTCATTTAGGACCGCCTTTTGCCAGTATGATCGCAATTCATCCCGGTTATTGTATCACATCATACACTGAGCAGTAAGCAAAACGGATCATTGATTCATGTCCGCAAGGCAGCTTCTCGAAGTGACTCTGCGCAGGTCGGAGGTCGTGCTTGATGAGAGCATCATTTGATTGGGTTTTGATATGCTGATATAATTAAGCTCGAAAAAGCCCTGTTTTGGTGAGGTGATATAGTGCCGACTTATGTCTATAAATGCAAAGAATGCGAGCATCAGTTCGAGATAATTCAGAAAATGACCGATGAGCCTGTGGGTGAATGTCCGCAGTGCCACGGTTTGGTTGCGCGGATACTCTTTGCTCCGGGAATCGTCTTCAAAGGCTCCGGGTTTCATATAAATGACTATCCCAGTTCCGGATCATCGACCTCCGGCAAGGCAGAAAAATCTCAGAGTGCGATAGAATCCGCGACTGAGGCCAAAGCCGAGACCGCTTCCGCATCGAAAACCTGACTCTCTTTGAGTCTAAAAGCGTCTGCAATGTAATTTTGCATAATATTTTTAGCTATCTTACAAAATAGTGGAACAAAATGAAACGCTGTATCGTATTATAGATAGCAAACCTTCCCACCCTCTTTTCTCCTCCCCGGCCACCAAAGGCCGGGGAGCTTTTTTATGTCCCTAATACTGCAACCGCTATCCGCGTGACCTATTCGATAAAGCCGCGTCCGCAAAAGGCAAAATATCTTTTTTTATTCAATGGAACTATTTGTTAAACAAGATCGTCTATAAAGTAGCAAACCTTCCCACCCTCTTTTCTCCTCCCCGGTCACCAAAGACCGGGGAGCTTTTTTTGTACGAGAACGCACACTATATATAAAGGTAGGGATGCAGAGGAACTAATCGCCGCTGGGATCGAATCGTCGGAAGATAGCCCCGGAGACGCCTATGCCGGCAAAGCCGAGGATAGCATTGATCACGCAAACGGGGATCACGACAACGATGGCCGAGAATCGGAGAAGTATGCCGAGAATAACGCCAAGCACTACCGTAGGGACCAAGGCGACCGCAACCAGGCTGACTCCCAACAGGTTGCAAAAAACATTCTGCGCTTGATCTCGCGTGTCAGGATAGAGCAGCGCGGGGATAACCGTGGCCGATATGCAGGCAAATCCCAGAAAAATCGACCCAATTGTACACGCTAATAGCAGACTGGTGCGCGTGGCCGGCACAAATAACCACATCGAACCTGCGAAAGCTGCCGTCCCCAGCGCCAGATAGATTGTTCCGCTCATCACCTGAACAAACACGACGTTCCATGCAGAAATCGGCATGGCTTTGAGTATATTTGCGTGCTTTAATTCGGCGCGCACCTGAGGCTGAACCGTAATAGAGAGCAGAAAAGCCATATATACGAGTATAAACGGCAAGTTTTGCAGCAGTTCCTCCCAAACAACCAACCTCTGTATGGCAATCACAAGCGCGGGCGGCAGGAAAGCAATCAGGAGCAACTGTCCCCACGACATCCGGTATCGAACCAGCAGATTCTTCCACAGCAGCGCCGTCGCGCCCTGACCGAATTGAGGAAAAAATAGCAGCTTCGCACGCCTGGCGCCCTTTTCCTGAAGCGTCTGCACTCGAAGGGCGGTGGCATCACCTGACCGCATAGCCTGCTTCATTCGAGCCACCTTTACGCTAACTCCAAGTGACGGCTCATAGATGTTCTCTTTTCGAGATAACAACGCCATAAAGCTGACAAATGCCAATACCCAAAGCAGAAGCAGCTTGTCGAAACGTATCTTTTGTGCGTTCAACGCAGTGACCGGGGACAATATCAGCGATGAACACCAGTCAGCCGGGGCGAACACTGTTTTGATGACAGGGGAGTCAGCAGCGTCGCGCAGGCTGAAATCGGCGCTGCCGGTCGAGGCAAAATGCCACGTTCCGACTACAACAGAAGAAGCTATCGCCAGTATGAGCAGAATCTTTATCGCAATGCCGAGTTGCTTGAACCTCTCAAAGCTGAAGGTAAAGATTATATTGAGCGTATGCGTAACGTTGATCACAAATAATAGATATGCGACAAGAGCGGCGATGCTGACCAGGCCATAAGGGTAAAGGCTGCCGCCAAGGGTCTGCATTACCGGCGCTCCGATGAAAATAGCAGCCCCGGCTATCCATAAAGTGTATTTTACATAATCCCTCAGCAGCTTCATAAGCAGCACCGACCGACGGGAAATGGGCGTAGGGAACAGAAAATCGATGTGAGGAATGGAAAAAATCAACGAGCCGGTGGAAAACGCTTGAAATATAAAAACGGCCGTCCCGAAACTTAAAAGCAAAAAAGCGCCTGAGTGGACCAAGCTTTCGATGTGAACGGTTGCGCCAAGGGTTTTCCAGCCAAACTGTCCCGGCCTGGGTGCATTCGCGAGCAACAGCACGGTCTGCATAATCCACGCAAATGCAAAAGCGGCCACGAACAACGCCGGGATAAGCCTTTTGGGACTTCTCAGGGTGTTTTTGATCGAATTTATCGTTTGCCTGTATTCAAGATACAGAAGTGGCTTCAATTACCTTGCTCTCCTCGGTCAAGCTCAGGAAAACGTCCTCTAATGAAGCATCCCTGCCCATTTTGGCGCTCTGATGCAGTTCCTCAAGCGTGCCTTCGGCTATTATCGTGCCTTTTTGAATGATTATGATACGATCGCAGAGGTGCTCGGCGGTATCGAGCATGTGCGTGCTGATGAGCACAGATCCTTTTCGCTGCTTGGTATCCAGAATCATATTTTTCAATTCTTTTGCGCCCTTTGGGTCGATGCCTATTAGAGGCTCATCGAGCAAAATCGCTCTGGCATCGTGGACAAACGCGCATGCAATCGCAAGTTTCTGCTTCATGCCCTTGGAGAGGCTGAGCACGAAATCGTTGCGCCTGTCGTAGAGATCGAACCTTTGCATAAGCTCATAAGCGCGCTCATCGAAGTTGCCCAGGGTCTTGTATGCCATAGCGATAAAGCGGAGGTGTTCATAGACGGTCAGCATCTCGTATGGAGACGGCACTTCAGGCACAAATGCTATCAGCCGCTTGACGGCCTCCTCGTTTATCTCCAGATCGACTCCATCGACCTCAATGCGTCCCTGGGTCATCTGCACAATTCCCGTGACACAACGCAGCACGGTGGTCTTGCCTGCTCCATTCGGCCCAACCAGCCCTACGATTTCTCCATCGTTGACCGTGAATGATATCCCGTCCACCGCCAGGGTTTTTCTGTAATATTTTACGAGTCCGTCTACTTTGAGCACGAACGAACCTCCGCAGGGTATGTTATCCGAACAGCCTCATAGCCTGCATATTAAGACGCATTAGTTACATTACGATTGAACGGCGCATATTGTTTCGTCAGTATGAGCCGGCAAACGCCTGCCCGGGTGTCTTATAATCGAATTGTTCTCGACTTACGGGCAAAATGCCTTCGGATTGCGCCCGGTCTTTTTCGCATGATTACGATGGCAATGGTTGACAGCTATGCATAAGCGTCTATAATGGGTGAAAGTGAGACAGTCGGGTGTAATTTGCAGACCATCCGGCGTCGGTCTCAGTCACAGCCTTGGCCATCTAGCAATCAGCAAAGGAGGTCAAAATGTCAGAAGCGAAAGATGGTTGTGTAACACCAGCCAAAGGGCCGATTATGCCCGAGGCTACTGCAGCCCCGACAGGGGTATCTACATTACCTACACAGGAGGTCACACGAATGTTAGCACGTGTCGGCAAACCTGCCCCGGATTTCGAGGCCACTGCTTTTACAGGCAAGGGTTTCGCGCCAGTCAGACTATCGGATTATAAAGGCAAATGGATCGTCGTCTGCTTCTATCCAGGCGATTTCACATTTGTTTGACCGACCGAGTTGGCAGCGGTCGCTGCCCGTTACGAAGAATTCAAAAAACTCGACACGGTCGTTTTGTCCATCAGCACCGACAGCCGATTTGTCCACAAGATATGGCAGGAAGAGGAACTGAGCAAGATGCTGCCCGGCGGAGTGCCGTTCCCGATGTTATCTGATGCCGGTGGAAAAATCGGTTCGGTTTATGGAGTGTATGATGAGGATGCCGGCGTTGATATTCGCGGGCGATTCATCATCGATCCTGACTTTGTTGTCCGCGCAATGGAAGTTCTCACCCCTGAAGTCGGACGCAACCCGGACGAACTGCTTCGGCAGGTCAAAGCATTCCAGCATGTTGTCGCTACAGGGGAGGTTACCCCGTCAGGCTGGGAGCCCGGAGAAGTCACCCTCACCCCCGGCCCGGATTTGGTGGGCAAGGTGTGGGAGGTTTGGAAACCGTAAGCACGCCGCGAGGTTTTCGATAGACGCAACTAACGGGAGGAGTCGAGAAGGCTCCTCCCTGTTTTTGCGGTGTTTATTGTGAGGTTATTCGAAAAGGTTCAGATACTTCTCGAAGACAAAAATTCTATTTCTCTTATAGCCAGTGATCTCCACAAGGATTCCCAAACGTATGAAATCCTCAATGAGCCGCAGCGCAGTTGACGTGGTTATCGAAAGTTTTTCTGATACCTCCTGGCTGTCCACAATCGGCCTGCCGTAAAGATGGTGCAAGAAGGTTTGCGCCAGATTCGTTCTTCTTCCGAGTGTCGGTATGCTGTTGCGCTCGACTTCCTCACGCAATTTAATAATTGATCTGAACGTCTCTATTGAGTTGGAGGCGGTATCTCGAATGCCTTCAAAAAAATACTTGAGCCACTGGTTCAGATCATTGTGTGTGCGCACACGAGTAAGGTTGTCGTAGTACAGAGACTTATTCTTCTCAAAAAATGCCGACAGATACAAAGTTGGTTTGACGAGTAAGCCTTTGCTGACAAGATACAGGGTTATCAGCAGACGTCCGATTCTGCCATTGCCGTCCAAAAATGGGTGAATTGTTTCAAACTGATAATGAGCAATTCCAATCCTGACCAGATGTGGCAAAGAGAGGTTTTCGTTATTTAAAAAAAGCTCGAAATCGGACATCAGTTCAGGCAAAGCCTCCTCGTGAGGAGGGATGAACACGGCGTCCGCGAGAGAAGCGCCACCTATCCAGTTCTGGCTTCGACGAAACTCTCCAGGCTGTTTATGATGACCTCTCACCCCGTGTAAAAGAATGCGGTGAGTATTTCTCAGCAGCCTGTTTGAGAGCGGAAGTTTTTCCAAATCCAGGATAGCCTGGTTCATAGCTGAAATGTAGTTTTGAACCTCCTCCCAATCGTCCCGTTTCTCAGGATCAACATTCTCAACTGATTTCAATACATCGGCAATGTTTGTTTGTGTCCCCTCGATGCGGCTGGATATTGTGGCCTCTTTGCTGACGTGCATCTTAATAAAGAAGTCAACGTCAGGCACCAACTGAGAGAAAGCGTTCAGCTCGCCGAGCTTGATATCGGCCTCGCTTAACAGGCGAATAAGAATGTTGTCACTGACCTTCCAGTCCACATTAACGAGAGATGGCAAAAAGCTCTTGTACTGATACTGCTGTTTGTGCGTCCCGGAGATAAAGTTTTTTGTGTCCATCAGAAAGTGTCCGATCTGCAACTATAGATTCCCATAGTTGCACTTATTGCGTTTCCTGCAATTATAAATACCCATAATTACATTTAACGCGTTTTCTGTAATTATAAATATCCATAATTACATTTGGCGCGCTTAGTGTAATTATAACATTCCTTATTTGCACATGTAAATCATTCCGGGAAGAAGATGAGGCGGATGATAGATGGAGGCGACGACCAGAATCGAACTGGTGATAGCGATTTTGCAGACCGCTGCCTTAGCCACTTGGCTACGTCGCCTCGTTGGAGCGGGAGACGGGATTCGAACCCGCGACATTCAGCTTGGGAAGCTGACGCTCTACCACTGAACTACTCCCGCGACCGGTGGGCTGAATCCTCTTTGAATCTGTGCCCCGACGCCTGTGAACCACGCGCTGAACGCAGGCACAGACGCCATTGAATATGTATTATACCACTCTGCCGCTCCCATGACAATACGAAATGCAACCTCGGATTGAGCGAGTTTCACGCAAGCACGATAATTGAATCCATAACCGGAGTCGATCGCATGAGAGCGCAAAGAGAAGGATAATACTGGGGTTGCATCTAACGAAAAAGAGATGATGGAAATAACAGGCAATTCGGCCGGAGGTACGCTATGAGCAGAGCCGTCGTGCTGCTTTCCGGCGGACTGGATAGCGCTACCACAGCCGCCGTCGCTCGCTCGGAAGGTTTTGAGCTTTACGCCATATCATTTGATTATGGCCAACGACACACCCGCGAGCTGGAAAGCGCGAAACTGGTGGCGACGAGTATCGGGGTGAAAGATCACCTGATCATAAGTTTCGACCTGCGCGCAATGGGAGGCAGCGCGCTCACCGACGATATAAATGTTCCCCTTGACCGGAAAACCGAAAATATGGCCGAAACCATACCCATAACATACGTCCCCGCTCGAAATACCATCTTTCTGTCGTTCGCACTGGGCTACGCCGAAACCCTGAAAGCCTATGATATTTTCATCGGGGTAAGCGAGGTGGACTACAGCGGATATCCGGACTGTCGCATCGAATATATCGAAGCATTCGAGCGGATGGCGAACCTGGCCACCAAAGCGGGCATAGAGGGAACAGGCAGGTTTCGAATACGCACCCCGCTAATCGACCTCAGCAAAGCCGACGCAATACGACGTGGGCTTAAACTCGGACTGGACTACTCCTTAACCTGGAGTTGCTATATGGGAGACAAAAAGCCGTGCGGCAGATGCGATAGCTGCAAGCTGAGACTGGCCGCATTCGCGGAAGTCGGGATTGATGACCCGCTGGAATATATGTGATCTTATCGCCGATTTTACTTATCCGGGAGGTAAAATCTGCACTTTCCTGCCCACGACCCGCAGCCTGTCCTGAGCAAACAATGCAATGGCGTCCGTATAGGTCCGATGCTCGACGGTAAGCACCTTCGCCGCAATTGAGTCCGCGGTATCATCAGGATCAACAGCTACCAGGTTTTGAAGGATAATCGGGCCGGTGTCGTAGTCCTCATCGACGAAATGCACCGTCACGCCGGTGTACTTGACCCCGCGCGCGATGACCGCTTCGTGAACGTGATGACCATACATCCCCCTGCCGCAGAATGCCGGAATCAGCGCAGGGTGCACGTTCATAATCCTGTCCCTGTACGCATATATGATCCTGCCGCCCAGCACACGCATATAACCGGCAAGGCAAATTAAATCCGCCTCACATCGCTGCAATTGCGTCAGAACCGCCGCATCGTGTGCCTCATCGGTATCAAAGCTTGCCCGTGATATGGTTTCGGTGGCGACTCCCGACGCTCGCGCACGCTCCATCGCCGGCGCATCATCCCGCACGCCAATCACCAAAACAACCTCGCCGGCGATCTTGCCCGACTTACACGCATCGACAATAGCCTGCATATTAGAACCGCGACCCTGGCCGGATACCAGCACTGCGATTCGTGTCATATCACGTTAACCTCGCGCCCGCCCTTGTGCACCTCGCCAATGACTGACGCGGTTTCTCCGAACTCCTGCAACCTGGCGACAACCTCCAGGCCGCTATGATTGGAAACGATAAGAACCATTCCAATGCCCATATTGAACGCGCGGTGCATCTCAATGGGGTCTATGTTGCCCTTCTCCTGCAGCAGGGTAAAGATCGGCGGCACGCCCCAATAGCGTCTCTCCACCGTAACCTGACAGTCTATCGGCAGCACGCGCGGAATGTTGTTGTAGAACCCGCCGCCGGTTAGATGAGCGATTCCCCGAACATCGAACTCTTCCATAATGGCCATCAGCGGTTTCAAATAGCAGCGATGTGTCGCCAGCAGCACTTCGCCAAGCGTAGCTCCCAACTCAGGGACGTATTGATCGACTTTGTAGTCGTTGTCTTCGAAGAATATCTTGCGCACCAGTGAATATCCATTTGTATGCAGCCCTGAAGAGGCTATGCCCACTACCACATCGCCGGGGCGGATTCTGGATCCATCGACTATCTTTTCCCTTTCGACGATGCCGACAATACAGCCGGCAAGGTCAAGCTCTCCATCCACATACACGCCCGGCATCTCCGCAGTCTCGCCTCCGATAAGCGCGCAGTTGGCCTCCAGACACGCATCGGACATCCCCTTCACGACCTGCTCGGCAATTTGCGGCACCAATTTGCTTGACGCAAAATAATCGAGGAAAAACAGCGGTTTGGCTCCCTGAACAAGGATGTCGTTGACACAGTGATTAACCAGGTCTGCGCCGATTGTGTCGTATTTGTCCATCATCGCCGCGATCTTCACTTTTGTGCCGACGCCGTCAATGCTCGACACCAGAACCGGCTGGCTGAAATCGGGGAAATCCGCCGCAAACATGCCGCCAAAAGAACCGATGTCCGTAAGAACGCGTTCGTTGAATGTGGCGTGCACGTGCTGTTTCATGCGAAATACAGCTTCATCCCCCGCCTCTATGTCAACTCCCGCAGATTTATAGTCAGTCATCCTTCGTCAATCCTCATCCTGCCCGCCAATTGCCTTCAACAGAGCCGGGCGTAATCGAAATCCGTCTATGACGTCGCCGGTTGCTCGAAGACGAATTTGCTCAGCTTGGCCTTTTTAGAGACCTCAATCGGATATTTTCCATCGAGACACGCGCAGCAGAGCCTGTCTTTTTTGACCCCTATCGCCCGTATCAGACCCGCCAGACTGAGGAACCCAAGGCTATCCGCTCCGATATACTGCCGTATCTGCTCCACGTTAAGTTTGGCCGCGATCAGCTCGTCCTGATTGGCCGTATCTATCCCGTAGAAACAGGGGTGCTTGACCGGCGGCGACGCAACCCTCACGTGCACCTCCACCGCTCCCGCGTCTCTGATCATCTTGATCGTAGGGCCAATGGTCGTGCCGCGAACGACGCTATCATCGACCATAACCACCCGCCTGCCGGCAAGGCTCTCCTTGAGAGGGCTGAGTTTCATCTTGACGCCGAGCTCCCTCATTCGCTGGTTGGGCTGGATAAATGTGCGGTGGATATAGTGATTTTTGATGACAGCTTCGGCATAAGGTATCCGCGAAGCCTCAGCCAACCCTATAGCGGCCGGGGTTCCGGTGTTGGGCAGAGGGAAGACTATATGCGCGCCTGGCGCAGGGTGCTCCAGCGCCAGTTCGTGCCCCATCATTCGACGAACCTCGTGCATGCTGCGGTTGTACATTCGGCTATCCGGCCTTGCAAAATATACATATTCAAACACGCAGAGCGCCCGGCCCTCAAGCGGAACCGCTTGTCGCTCCGTAAGCCCCTGCTCGTCTATGATGATAATCTCTCCCGGCTCGACCTCACGAACGAAGTCGGCTCCAATGGTGTTGAACGCGCAGGTCTCGGAAGCGACGACATACAGCGATCCATTCAGATGCCCTATCGAAAGCGGGCGTATGCCGAAGGGGTCTCTGAATGCGATAAGTTTGTCCGGGGTAAGCACAACTACCGAGTATGCCCCCCGCATCTTTTTCATAGCAGCCGCGACGGCATCCTCCACGCTGCATTGCCCGGAGGTAGCGATAAGCTTGATCATAATCTCGCTATCGCTGGCGGTCTCCAGTTCCACTCCCGAAGCGACCAATTCCTCGCGCAGCGCGCCCGCGTTTATGAGGTCCCCATTCAGCGCAAGAGCCACCGGGCCGAAGCTGCAATCGCACAGCGTCGGCTGGACATTGCGCAGGATGCTCGACCCCGTAGTAGAGTAGCGCGTATGACCAATCGCCGCATGCCCTTTAAGCGCAGCAAGGGCGTCTTCGTGGAAAATCTGTGTAACAAGCCCCATATCGCGGTGCATTCGAACGCTTTTGCCATCACTTGCGGCAATGCCCGCGCTCTCTTGTCCGCGATGCTGGAGTGAGAATAACCCGAAAAAGGCGATCCTGGATACATCCTCGCCTGAGCCATAAATACCAAATACGCCGCACTCTTCAGCCATTTCCGGCCGGTCAACGTCTAACATCCGACTCCCGTTTCTGCCATTTTGCCCGGTATTGCATTTCGCCAGCATGAATCAAGTTCTTCCACGCCGACATTCACTACTTCTACGTCGTTGATGGTAATTTTCATTACCTCTCCGCCGGTCGTCCCCATAACGGTGCACTCCACCCGGCATTCGTCTACAATCTCGCGCAACAGGCCGAGATTCTCAGCAGCCACGCTCACAATCACCCTTGATTGTGTTTCAGCAAACAAAGCCGCCGATGGGCCGCAGTTAGCCGAAATCGTGATATCGGCTCCCAGCCCGCCGGCAATGCAACTCTCAGCAAGCGCAACCGCCAGTCCGCCATCGGAGCAGTCGTGCGCTGACTTGATTAGCCCCTGAGATATAGCCTTGATGAGGGCTTTATGGACACGTTTTTCCCGATCCATATCCAGCGCCGGCGGTCGACCCGCGACTATGCCGTGAATGGTGTTGAGATATTCACTGCCGCCCAGCGACTCTCGTTCGCACACCGGCAGGCTCTCCCCTTCATCAAAGCGAACCCCTGATAACAATACCACAATATCGCCGGCAGCCTTAAACTCAGAACTGCATCGTTTATTCACATCCTCGATGATACCCAACATCCCAATCGTGGGCGTGGGATAGATTGCCATCTGAGGAGTTTCGTTATACAGGCTGACGTTGCCGCTGACTATCGGCGCATCGAAGAATTCACACGCCTCCGCCAATCCCTCCACTGCTCTCTTAAACTGCCAGAAACCATCCGGCTTTTCGGGATTGCCGAAGTTCAGGCAGTCCGTTGCGCCCACCGGCCTCGCGCCTGAGCACGCCAGATTTCGAGCGGCCTCCGCGATCGCAATTTGCGCGCCCGCAAAAGGATCCAGATAGCAATATCGTCCATTACAGTCCGTGACCACCGCAATTCCCTTTTTTAGGCCGCGAATCCGAAGCACTGCGGCGTCAGATCCCGGCAGAACAACCGTGTTGCCAAGAGCGGTATGATCGAACTGCTCATAAACCCATTGCTTGCTTGCGATGGAAGGGACCTCAAGCAACCTCATAAGCACATCATTATAATCATCCGGCTCGGCAAGCCCTGAGAGGTCGTAGTTGTTGAGTCCGGCCAGATAATCAGGCTCCCTGCCTTCGAGATCATAGGTCGGAGCGTCCTCGGCAAGGGACTTGGATGGAACCTGCGCAACGAGTTCGTCGCCATCATACACGTGAACCAACTCGTCGTCAGTTACTTCGCCGATTATTTCTACCGGCACTTCCCATTTTTTGAAAATGGCAATGATCTCGTCCTCTTTGCCCTTTTCGACGATAGCCAGCATCCTCTCCTGACTCTCGGAGAGCATAATTTCATACGGGGTCATGCCGGTTTCGCGCACCGGGACTTTTCTGATATCAATGCGTATCCCCGTGTCGGATTTCGCCGACGTCTCACAGGTGGAGCAGGTTATGCCCGCCGCGCCCATATCCTGTATTCCAACAACGTAACCGGTCTCAAGAGCCTCCAGGGTGGCCTCGATAAGAGCGCTTTCAGCAAACGGATCTCCCATTTGCACGTTTGATTTCTTGCTTTCCGACTCCTCAGAAAGCTCCACCGAGGCGAATGTCGCGCCGTGTATTCCGTCCCTGCCGGTATGCGATCCGATAATCAGCACCGGATTGCCCGGCCCATCGGCACGCGCATAGGCTACTGAGTCGTGGCGAATCACTCCCAAAGCCATCGCGTTCACAAGGCAGTTGCCGGAGTAGCACTCGTCAAAATATACTTCTCCGCCGACAGTCGGGACTCCGACCACATTGCCGTAGAAGCCGATTCCGGCCACGGCCTGTTCGAAGAGGTAGCGGTTGCGGGCATCGTCGAGCGGGCCGAATCGCAGGCTGTTGAGGCAGGCAATCGGCCTTGCTCCCATAGTAAATATATCGCGCAGCATGCCGCCAACGCCGGTGGCCGCGCTCTGGAATGGCTCGACAGCGGAAGGGTGGTTGTGGCTCTCGATTTTCATAGCGATGCCGAGGCCGTCCCCTATGTCAATTATTCCCGCGTTTTCCAGCCCTGCTCCGTCGATGGCTTCGCGATATTTTTTGAACAGCCGCAGGATCGGTCGGGAATATTTGTAGCCGCAGTGCTCGCTCCACATAACCGCATACATCCCGACTTCGGTGTATGTCGGATGCCGTCCGAGGGTTTCGGTAATTGCTTTGTATTCTGCATCGTTAAGTCCCATCTCCTTGTAGACTTCGGGTTTGATGGGCTTGGTATCAGTTATCGACATGGTGTCCTCATCATTGATCTTCATAGCTCGAAAATCCTGTAACAGGGAAAAGGCAAGGCCTCATATTCCCCGGAAATTGCATGCGCGGCTAGTCCAGCCTCTGTGCAATTGACTTCAGTATCAAAACCCCGTCTGCGCTGCCGAGAATATCGTCAACAGCCCGTTCCGGGTGCGGCATCATCCCCGCGACATTGCCGGCCTCGTTCAGAATACCGGCGATGTTGAGCGCAGATCCGTTAGGATTCGCGTCATAGGTGACTTTGCCGGATTTGTCGCAATACCTCAGCAGGATTCTGTTTTCCGCTTCGAGGGTTTTAAGTTCATCTGCGTTGCAGTAGTAGCGTCCCTGATAGTGCGCAATCGGCAGCGAAAGAGTCTGCCCGACAGTGCATTTATGAGAGAAATCGCTGAAGTTGTTTTCTACGCGCACGCTGATGTAGCTGCATTTGAAGCGAACGTTCGAGTTGGTCATCAAGGCTCCCGGCAGAAGCCCCGCTTCGCAGAGAATCTGAAAGCCATTCCCTATGCCGATAACTCTGCCGCCTTGATCCGCATAGCCGCGGATGGCGTCGATCACCGGGCTTAAGCTTGCCACTGCTCCCGGACGCAGGTAGTCTCCGTAAGAAGCTCCGCCTGGGATGATGATGCAATCGAACCCATCGACAGCGGTCGATTTATGCCATATATACTCCACCGGCTGCTTCAGAACATCGCATACCGCATTATATGCGTCCTGATCGCCATTAGAGCCGGGGAATTGAACTACTCCGAATTTCATAAGCCAGTCCTCTGGGCGCAGGGTATCAGTGTCGTTGGCTGCCAGAGCGGTGACCGCTGATACCTGTGTCCAAACACCTATCCCTTCTCAATCTCGAATCGATAGTCTTCGGTATTCGGGTTCACGAGCAGTTTGCGGCAGATCTCATCGATTTTTCCCTCGATGTTGCCTGCAGCATCCGCGATCTCAATTTCAACGATTTTGCCTACTCGAACGCCTTCGATTCCGGTGTAACCCAGGTTCTCCAGCGCCCCTTGCACCACCTTGCCCTGAGCATCCAGCAGCTCGGGCTTAAGAGTAACATACACGTTTACTTTCGCCATAATGAGTCCTCAGATATTTGGTTTTGTGAGTCCGGTCCGCCAACCCGGTCGATCGCGTTAAATCGGTTCCCCGACATATATTATATCAGTACAAAGCCATCTGCCTTGCTCAATGCAAAGAAAAAAACTTACCGGATTATTTGTCGATCAGGCAAGCCCCAGCCTCTCGAATACCCGGTCGACATTTCTCAAATGGTGATGCAAATCGAAGCAATCGTCCAGATCCTGGCTGCTCAGCAGCCTCTTCACATCGCCGTCCTGCTCCAGCGCCTCGCGGAACGATACGTTGTCATCCCAACATTTTGCCGCATTGCGCTGACAGACTTTGTAGCCTTCCTCGCGAGTCATACCCTTTTGTATCAAAGCAAGCAACACGTGCTCGCTGAAGACAAGCTGCCCCATCATCTCCAGGTTGCGTTTCATGTTGTCCTGATTGACCTCCAGCCGATCCAACTGCCGAGTCAACGATTGCACCATGAAATCCACAGCCAGGAATGTATCGGGTATGATAACCCTTTCTGCGGCGGAGTTTGTAAGGTCTCGCTCATGCCAGCTTACGATATTTTCCATCGCCGGTATTGCATTCGCCCGCACCACCCTGGCCAGCCCGCATATCGACTCAAAACGCCACGGGTTTCGCT
>LSQX01231547.1_pt1 | contig 15411 bp, 10 predicted proteins | sample 654561 | NCBI WGS metagenome assembly LSQX01 (sample SAMN04489861, study PRJNA283612) | anaerobic digester metagenome | isolation source: 4 biogas reactors fed with cattle manure at either 37C or 55C with and... | place: Denmark: Kongens Lyngby | collected 2014 | reverse complement strand
TCGGTTGCTTTGGCAGGTATTGTTGAGGAATCATCACCAATATGAACCTTAACCTCGAAGCTTTTTTCGGATGCTTCTTGCGGGAATCCGTCATATTTATCAATATTCTTGATTTCTCCAAAGACTTCCCTTCGGATGTATTTTCTCTCTATATTTAATTTTGCCAGTTCCTTATCGATAAAGTTATACAAGCCCTGGGGGCCGCATATGAAGAATGACTTCTTCTCGATATCTGTATAGCGTTTTATGAGATCTGAGGTGATAAATCCTTGTTCAAAACCTTCAAGGTCTTCCTCGGCAAGGACAAATACGGTTTTAAATCTGCCCTTTGAATTTTTTTCTAACTCCTTGAATTCATCGTAGAAAATAATATCCTCATTTTTGTTGCATCCGTAGAATAAAAGGAGTTCAATATCAAGTAGACCTTCCATAATACTTTTTGCAAGAGACCTGAAGGGTGTAATACCGCAGCCGCCGGCTATTCCTATTATTTTTTTGGAATCCCTTAAATTATCATAAGAGAAGTGGCCTTCGGGACCGCTTGAGATTACCTTTTCCCCCTTTTCCCAATTGTCAAAGATGTAGGAGGAAACGAATCCCCCCTCATCCCTTTTAACGGTTATATCATAGTAACCTTTTAAGGCTTCATTGGGAGAAGAGGATATGGAGTAGGGCCTTTTGACTGTAGACCCGTTAATCTTAAATGAAAAAGTTAAGTATTGACCGGGTCTGAAGAAGGCTAACCCGTCCGTTTCGGATTCTTTATCCGGCACAAGTCTAAAGGTTTTAGCGGATGGAGTTTCAAATGTTACATCCTCAATAACAAAATGTTGAGATTTGGGATGAAGCCTTTTAGCTAAAACATTTACCGGAGGTGGGGCTTCGATTAAATCTGCGGCGGCATTGTTGATAATCTTTTTTCTGGATGGCACCAAGTTTTTGAACGCCAATAAATCCAAAAAACCCAATGGTTTAATTTTAATTTTCAATTCTTTGCTCACTGTTTTTCACCTCCATAAAATCCCTGTAAGTTAATAAGGCTGCTGTTTCACCGGACTGAAGAGAACTTGAGTAGCCATGGCATCTGAAGGCAAATCCTCCGGCAAATTCAAGGCCTTTTATATATTTCTCATCATTCATGCACATCATTCTGGGCAGAACAGAGTCCCAGGGTACGGGCTCATAACCGTAGACGCTTCCGTTGAAGGCACCGGTATAATTAGCAAAGGTTGCCGGGGTGGCGACTTCTATCTCTTCTATGCTGTCTCTTATGTTGATTCCAAGGGCTTTTTCAAATTCATCAATCATTTCTTCAGCTATTTTATTCTTCAGCTCAAAATAATCTTTTGGCTCTACCTTGCTCCAGCAGTCTCCGGAAAATAGTGTGGTCAGATACACAATACTTGTTCCTTCCGGGGAGCAATCGGGTATTGCATTGTTCAGGCAGACGGTTGCTTGCCCCGTGGGCCGTCTCAATTCATGAAACTGCTTGTAGATATCATTGGTATCGGGAGTGGAGTAAACAAAATAGCTGTATTCATTGATTCCTAATTCCTGAGGACTTTTGTTGAGACCTAAATATACAACAAAGGCAGAAAAGCTTACCTTTCTTGCATTGCAGGTTTTCAGGGCGATATCGGGAATTTCCTCTTTGGGATAGATGAGCTGGTTGTATACTAAATGGGGTGAAGCATTGGAAATTACAAATTGTGTTTTGATTTTATCACCTTTAGAAGTTTCAACACCTGCCACCTTACCATCCTCAACCAGGATTTTTTCAACCTTGGTATTATACAGGATTTCTCCGCCTAATTCCCTGATTCTTTTATCAAGGGCAACCGTAAATCCATGTGAACGATATTTGGGAACATAGGCAGCCCGCATTACATACTTGTAAAACATGGCTGCAAAGATGGTGAAATTCACCTGATTTGTACCTAAACCCAAATAGCACCAGTAAGCTGTCAGGATTTTTTGGGCCAAATAGGGTATTTTCATTGCATCTAGGACATCCTGAAGGGAATAGGCGGCAGTTTTAAGAAAATTAGGAAACTTATCCATCAGGACATTTTTATCGGCCTTTCCTTTTGATTCGGCAAGGTAGTTGAAAGCGTTTACCACTTCCTCGCACAAACTTATAAAATCAGTAACATAGGGCCTTGAACCGGGAACATATTCCTCCAACTTTGATATATACTCTTCTTTGCCGAAGGGCATCGATACATCCAGTCTGCCTCCTATTTCGTCGGGGATAATGAGCCTGTAGGCTTCCGGAACCCTTAGCCATTCAAGGTCCAAGCCTATTTTGTCTTCCAGGAGCTGTCTTGTAGCGCCTTTGTCTTCAGGAGGTCCGAAGTCAGAGATTTCATGAAGTGAAGGTTCAAATTCAAATCTCCCTCTGACAAAGCTTGTCGCAAAACCACCGGGCAGGTTGTGCTGCTCTATAAGCAAAGTCTTCATTCCTTTACCTGCCAAGGTCGCTGCAGCAGTGAGACCGCCATTGCCGGCTCCTATGACTACAGCATCATATTCCTTTTGGTAGTCATTTGTAACCATAAAATCACACTCCTCTCCATTTCTTTGTGGTACAACCACCAACCACAGTATAGTATATGTGGGGGCCTTTGTCAATATGATATTGTAAAATAATGGAAAAACATAAAGTATACGTGAAAAAAGCAATCGGATATTACTGTTGAGTAACAGGGAACCTTGTTGTGTATGGGATGACAGCAAGCCGGATATCGAATCTGTAAATGAAGCATTGGTAAGAATTGACCAAGAGGCACAAAAAATAATAAAAGGAAGTGGGGGGGGAGTATTCACCACAACGGCAGTTTCCCAAAACGGTTCATTGGACGGGCTTTTTGTATTTGTCGTATCCATGAAACTAATTTGGAAAATCTCAACATTATATAATCAGAGGCCGGCGCTTAGAGATTTACTCAAGCTTTATACGAATGTATTTGCCACAGTGCTTGCCGCAAGACAGATAGATGATTTGGATATTGTTGCTGAACAGCTTGGTCAAATACTTCCTGCTGTCATGACAGGAACACTTGGAAGTGTAGTACCCGGGATGAGCTTTATAACATCCTTTGTAGCCGATTCAATACTGGAAGGAACAATAAACACCTTGCTGGTACTGAGAGTAGGACTATTGACACAGCTATACAGCAGGAGCATGACAAGACCAGAGTCTAAGAGACTGAGTAAAACTGCAACTGTACAGGCTTGTAAAATGCTTGGTGAAATAATTTCAAAGGATTTAATATCAATAATCGGTGTATGGTCAAAGTCCGCTTTTAAATCAGTAACCAGGGTTCCAAGAAATACAAAGGATACTTTGATGGAATTTTTCAGAATAAAAAGCTCTGATGAAGAAGCTGCAATTACTGATATTGATTAGTCTAACAAATACAGGTCCAACTCTTTTACCTTCACATGAAGATCACTCGGATCCCCCTGCCTTTTCCGGGCAGGGGGATTGTCAATTATTAAATAATTTAGTATAATATATTATTATATGGGAAATTCAATTGAAATATTTGTATATAAAAAGTATCCGTGAATGTTCAGGGGGCAGGAGAAATGACAAATAATGACAAACAACCTAATATTCTCTTCATTGATTTGAATGAGCGCAATATAGCTGTATTGGTTCATTCCTTGTTCTCTTCATGGATGCTGTCATTTCTTTTTGAAGGGCAAATTTTTCAACAACTTGCCAAAGAGTATAACTTCTCATCGGAGTCAATAATTATTTGGAGCTCCGCCGCTATGTTTTCAGGATTACTGCTTGGCGGATTTGTCATAAAAAGCAAACTTCATGCAAAACGGCTTTTTCTCTATTCCTATCCCTTATTCATCGCCTTGTCCCTGATATTTTTCTTTTCGCCTTCAGTACTCTGGACTATAGGCATAATAACCGGTTCCATTGTTTCGGGATGGTGTGTCGCGGCATGGGGGTTTTATTTTAAATCCGTCTCCGGAAAGAATGAACGAATAAAAATAGCAGCAGACATGCTGGTTATTTCCAATATTTTGATGATATTGGAAAATGTAGTTGCAATAAATATGTCTCCCCAAGCAGGACTTAGCTTGTCCCTTGTTATGTTGATATTTGCATTTATACTTGGCCTGAGGCTGCCCACTGATTACAATGAGGACTACGGTGATAAAAAGGATGGCAGCTTAAGTATTTCAAATCTTTTGCTCTTCTTTTATATCTTTATAGTAATATTGACGATAAATTCCGGATTGATGTACCATGTGGTAAATCCCGCATTTGAACACCATGCAGCACTCATCAGCTGGTATTGGGCAGTTCCCTATGTTGCCGTAATATTTATCCTTAGAAATCTTTCTCAAAAAATAAAGTCATCATATATACTTTATGTAGCAATTGCAATGATTGGTCTTTCATTCATAGCTTTTATAGCCCTTGACCGGTCTGCAATGAGTTATTTTATAGTAAACACACTTATGCTTGGCTCCTATGGTGTTTATGATTTGTTTTTTTGGAGCATATTTGGCGAGATGCTTGATTATCATAAAAACCCTGCCAAAATTCTCGGTACAGGCCTTTCTGCAAATGTTTTGGGCATAGTAGCCGGCGGAATTATCGGCAGCAGGTTGATTGAAGATAATTTACAAAGCATAAATCCATCCCTCCTTGCTTTTGGGGTTGTTTGTATATCTTTGGTACTATTACCTCTTCTGAACAAACACCTCTCAACTTTGCTTAAAGATCATACCTTTCTTACTGCATTTATGGTAATGCCGGAATTTAAACAAAGCAGCCAGGTAGACAAATTATCAGGATACGGCAATTTGTCGGAAAGAGAAAAACAGGTGGCCTTGCTTCTTCTCCAGGGAAAAACCTACAGAACTATTGCCGGTGAGCTTTTTATAAGCGAAAATACCGTAAAGTATTACGTAAAAAATATTTATTCCAAGTTTAACATTCAAAGCCGGGCAGAACTCATTGACATGGTAGCAGAAAAGCAAAATTAAACACCTACCCGAAAAGGGTAGGGCTGGTTTGTAAAGAATTACCCCTTTTGGGTGATTTTTTTTTGCATTTTAACTGTTATACTTCTAATCAAACAAGAATTCTATAACTATAACATATGCTTTTTTGGGTGATGGGGATGAATACAATAAAAAGAAAAATCATTATTTATATTTTAATAATACTTTTTTTGACGGCAGCTTTATTCCAGTTTTTTTCTCTTCACAGTGAAAGGTTCACTTTCCAAAGCATTGTTTTAATAGTATTTATAATTGCCGGTGAAGGGATTATTATATACCTTTTGTTAAATGAAATAATGAATTTGAAAACAGCAGGACTGATAAAGGAAAACTTCATACTGAAGGTCAAGACCGCAGTTATCAGCGAGATTACAGGCAAGGATACCTGTCAAAAGCCCATAGTCTCAGAAGATTCTGAAATATATGTATCTTATTTCGGCATTCTGTATAACGGTAAAATTGCAAAATTTAATCAAGATGGCATCCGGCTGAAAGCGATGGTCATCGGAAGTGATTTTATATCCTTTACCTACGGCAATGAAAAACAAATGCAAAATCTGCGTATTGTACGGCCGGATATTGAGCCTGAGGCTATGAATGAAATGATTAATAAATTTCGTTTTGAAACGGGAATTACGCCGACGATAATCGACGGATAAAAAAATATATTGTAATGAGGTAAAATATGGCTAAAAAATTTATTGGTTACGGCGAATTTTATTGCTGGAATTGCGGCGATAGAATTGAAAAAAGGAAAAGAATCTGCCCGAACTGCGGCTCCCGTTACAGGGGTAAAGACAAGTACGGAAATGTTCAAGCCCTGGGAGCCGGAGGCGTAGGCTGGTCAAAGAATGCAAATCATCGCTGTTTTAAGAAATATCATAAAAATGAGAGAAACTACGGCCTTATTTGGCTCATAGGCCTCAGTATAATTGTTCCCGGAGTAATGCTTCTATCAGGGGAGATAGAATTGAACAGAGAGGGTATTATGGTTATCGGGGGTATTTTGGCGGCATTCTGGGGCATAGGCCTTTTATTCATGTCAAAGAAAGGAGCTAATGAGCCTGACTGGGACGGAACCGTGGAAGACAAAAAGATAGTTCAAAAAACCGGGAGAAAGAAAGACAGTGAAGGGAAGGCTTACACGGAAGAGTATACTGAATATATTGTCTATATTCGAAAGCTGAACAATGAAATTTTCGAATTAAAATATGATAACAGTACCCGGTATGATTATTTCAATATAGGTGATTNNGTGATTATCTGCATTATCACGGAAGCAAATATCTAAACTACTTTGAAAAATATGATAAGTCCCTGGATACAATAATTTTTTGCGCAAGCTGCGGCAGCCTTTGCGACATACGAGATAATTATTGTGACAGGTGCGGATGTATATTATTAAATTAAAAGGAGGAAAACTATGTTTTGTGAAAATTGCGGGACACAGGTTGCCAATGACTCTGCATTTTGCCCGGAATGCGGTAACAAAATAGTAATAGTTGAAAATAAATCCGGCATAGATGAAGAAAACATCGATACAAATGATGAGTACGGCTACAGGGAGGAGAGGGGACCGGTACCTCCTGTTATGAGACAAACAAAGTCAGGGCAGCCGTCAGAGCCATATAGAAGTGAAGCATCCCCCCGCCGGCCGCAAGAGCCCTACAGGAGAGAATCAACCCCACAAGAGCCGTCTGAATCCTACATAGGAGCAAGTGCGGATATTATTGGAGTCGGCCAGTATATACTCATGGTGTTTTTGGCCTGGATTCCCATAGTCAATATAATACTGCTTGTAAAGTGGGGATTTTTTAATAAAGAAAAACCCAACAAAAGCAATTTTGCTAAGGCATTGCTCTTTTATAATGTTTTGGCATTAATATTTTATGTTTTCTATATTCGACTGTGGCTTAGTGTGACTTCAGGTATTTAAATATAAATAGAGAAAGGGGAAGTAAAATGAAGATACTTACAGGACTTGTCATCATCATAGCTTTATTGGGCTTATATGCAATGGCGTCATATAACGGATTTGTTAAGCTTCGGAATCAAATAGAAGAAGCTTATTCCACCATGGATGTTTATTTAAAGAAACGCTATGAAATGATTCCGAATTTAGTGGAAATAGTAAAACAATATTCAATACATGAGAAAGAAACCCTGGAAAAAATTGTCCGGGCGAGGTCCATGGCGATAAATGCCAGGTCTGTGGAAGAGAGGGGGCAGAATGAAAACATCCTGTCCGGTGCTTTGAAATCCATTTTTGCTATTTCCGAAGGCTATCCTGAATTGAAGGCAAACGAAAATTATATGGATTTGCAAAACAATCTGAGAAGCTTGGAAGATGAAATATCTCAGTCACGTAAATACTATAACGGGGTTGTCAAGGTTATGAACAACAAGGTGGAAATATTCCCTTCAAACTTGTTAGCTCAAGTTTTCGGCTTTGGCAGGTATCCCTATTTCATGGCTGAAGAATATGAGCGTCAAAATGTAGAAATTAGGTTTAATTAGAGGTAGGGTCAATGAAAAGGAATATGATGCTTTGGATTTTTTCATGCATCCTTATGTTGACTACATTGACAGAGAGGGCTTATGGGGCTGAAACCTTCAGTATTACCTCATACGATATAGACATGACGGTCTATGAGGATAACAGCTATGCCGTTATTGAGACGATAAGTGTCACCTTTACCGAGCAAAGACACGGCATCATCAGAAGCCTGCCCCTGAAAACAAACAGGGGAAAGCCTGCTTTGATTTCTGATATATATGTATTTGAACACAAGTTCTCTACCGAGAAAATTGCAAATAATATCGAAATAAAAACAGGAGACCCCGACAGGTATGCAGCCATGACGGAAAAATACACAATCGGCTATGTGTATACCTTAGGGGATGATTATTTAGGTGACAGAGACGAACTTTACTGGAACTTGATAGGGAATGACTGGGACTGCACAATTGAAAACGTCACTTTCAAAATAAACATGCCAAAAGCTTTTAAAGCTGACAGGCTATATTTCACCCATGGCCAAAAGGGAAGCACAAAGCATGACGGGGTGGACTGGTATATTGACGGAAATACCATAAAGGGCTCCTTGATGGTTCCTCTCAAGCCCAATGATTCCCTTACAATTGCCATGCCCCTTCCGGAAGGATATTTTTCACAGGCTGAAAGAATCAAGAGCGATGCAATGCCATACGGGTGGTTAATATCAATAGCCTGTGCTGCTGCAGGCACAGGCCTGTGGATGTCCATGGGGCGAAAAAAACAAATATTTCCAACGGTTGAGTTTTACCCCCCTCAAGGGCTGACCAGCGCAGATGCAGGTTACCTGATAGACGGCAGGGTAGATTATTTCGATATAACATCCCTGATAATTTATTGGGCTGACAAAGGGTACTTGTCAATCGCTGAAAAAGAAGTAAAAAAGATCTTCGGTACAAAGAAGGTTTTTACCCTTACAAAACTAAAAGATATTCCGGATGACAGCTTAGACTATGAAAAGGAAATGTTTGAGGGAATGTTTTACATGGGGGACGGAATTAGGGTAAGGACCGACCAGCTGGAAAACAGGTTTTACCAAGTGGGGGAAAGAGTAAAAAAGCAAATTAAATCAAGTTTTGAAGATTCCGAGGAAACCCGCATCTTCAAAAGAACAAATACCTTGTGCCGCATACTCCTTCTCTTGGCGGGAGTAATAAGCACATTACCTTTTTCCTATATAGTAATGGATGAATTAGGCACTGTTAGTGAAGCAGAGCTCATATTTAAAAGCATATTATTGTCTGCTCTTATTATGGCAGCATTTTATTTCTTAATGCATATTTTAACAAACGGTAAGGGAATGAAAAAGGGGGAAGGATTTAAGCTTTTGTTTTTTGCCTTGATATTTGGGGGAGCAGTATGCGGGGCTTTTATATACTCATTAAGCTTATCCGGAAATGTGGCAAAAGGCTTGATATCCTTAGGGGCAGCAGGCATGCTGGGATTTTTGTCAAATTCATGCAGGCAGCGGACACAAGCAGGTGATTGGTATTTGGAGAAATTAACGGGGTTCAAAGAATTTATCAAGGCTGCGGAAATAGACAGAATTAAGCTTTTGGTTGAAGAAAACCCCGGCTATTTTTACAATATATTACCCTTTGCAATGGTCTTTGGCCTGACGGACAAATGGGCAAAAAACTTTGACTCTATCATGAAAGAGCCGCCCGGCTGGTATGATACCCAGGGCATCCAGGCCGGCTTCAGCATAGTGAGTTTTGCAAGGGGCTTAGATAATGATATGAAAATAATCTCATCGGATTTTGCCTCAAGAAACCAAAGGGGCGACTCAAGCGTCAGCGGGGGGAGCTCCGGAGGCGGTTCAGGGGGCGGAGGCGGAAGGAGCTGGTAAGATGACTGTTTCAATAAAAAAGAAAATCAATATCCCCGACCCGGCCATGGGGCCTATCGGGTTTACTGCTGCAAGCATAAAAGCAGCAATTTCGGGTATAGGCACCATACTGAAAAAGCCGAAAATATTATTAACTACTTTATTTATATCAGCCCTTCAGGCAGTCCTATCCTACCTGAAAATTCTCATGCCCTCATCTTTTTTTGTTACAATAGCAAGCTTCTTTACATTTGCTCAGGGAGGAATGTATGCAGGGCTTATTGGAGCTGCAGGCGGAATTATCGGCAAAGGAATATATGCCTGGTTTATGAATACACTGTTTTTCCCGGGGGCTAAGGTTAAAAGCAAAAATGAAGAAAATATAAAAAATGAGAAAAAAATAAAGGGAAAGCCGGGACTATTCCTGGCAGGAATTGGGCTTGCCCTCATAGCATACAATTTCTTAACCGGCAATGCATCAACAGAAAACAGCATTATCGGCTTAACGTCTCTTGCAGCTTGCCTGAGAGCACTCAAGAGAAAGAACGGTTTTTTAATCGGTTTCATAGGGTCTTTTACAAGGGGGCGGATGTCAAGGAAGGCGGCTGCTCTTGTTATAAAGGGAATGGCTTTGGGGTTTTTGGCAGGTGTCATGTCATCCCTTAAATTCACGGGAGCAATCTGTTATCTTGTTGGGGCAATAATATTTATTATTGCCCTTATTCTCCTGGCCGGGAGGAAAAGAACTCTTGCGGCGACTACAGCCCTGCTTATAATTTTAAGCAATATTGTTCCCGCCTATTCGTCAATTGCTGATTTTTCCAATGAATGGCAGGACCCTTACCAGGCATATGGAATTCAGGATAAAAGCTTGCAGGGCTATATTGCATTAACCGATGCAATGAATGCTTCCCCTCCCATGTCCATGGATTTGACTTTGATAGCCGTGGGAGTACGAAATTTTGATGAGTCGGGAAGGATAGAAAACCAGCAGGTTTTAGCCTTAGATGGTGAAAGTCCGACCTTCGGCATTGATAGTTCGGAGTTTTCCGAATTTAAATTCACAAGCGCAGTAAATCTTATCCTGGAAGATGACGGATGGTACGCTGATTCCATAACACAATATTCGGTCAATAATGCCTGGACAAATTATGAAACAGAAGAAGGTTTGTACGGCAATTACCAGAAATGCTATTTTTCATACAAACATTTAGGTGCAGCAAGCTATTTATATGAACAGTATTTGGAAGATGGCAAGGTTTATATTACAATACCCATTTCATTTGCATACGGTGATGTAATGGGCCAATCCAAGGCAGACAGCGCATCGGAAATATTTGCCCGGGTTGACCGTGTAAAAAGAGAAAAGAGTACGGAAAGCACCAGCCAAGTATCGGGAGTTTGGGAGCTGAAGAAAATTGATACTTATCTTATAAAATGGGTTAACAAAAGCCTAAGTGAAACAGAGAAGTTTACCGGTCAGTGGACAGGAATTGTAGCAGGTGGAGATGAAGTAAGTATTGGGGTATCAGGAAATACCATGGAATTTATCCGTACTAGACAGTTCCATGATGGATATGACCAAATTAACTGGAAAGCTGTATTTGGTGAGCCACCTTCTTCCATAAAAGCATTTGAAACTATTAGTATATCAGCAGAGGAAGAAGGCACTTATTATAATAGTTCTGACAATTCAACAATAGAATATGAAGCAAGTCTTGCATGTGCTTCGTTTTTAAAAGGATTAAGGCCTGAAAAATTTAGTAGCAAAGAGTATGATACTGATACTATGGCATATGCATTCGGTGCAGGCATGGGACAGACTTGGTTTGAAAGGTCAGAGGGATTCCTTCAGTCAACAGCACCTCAGGGGCAGATAGATGGAGAAATTTTGACACTTGAACTTGCATTAGGGAATAATCAGCCATACGATACAGATGCAGGAAGACCATGGGAAATACCAATTATTTCATACCAATATGAGTGGAAGGCAGGGACCATAATTCCTGCCGGAAGCCAAGGTGAAGAAGATGAAGATGCAGGAAGCGATGGCGGCTGGTGGAGCGGAACGGATGATACAGATGAAGAGTGGAGCGAACATGCAAGCGAAGAAGAAACAATGGCTATAGGGGCTGTGTCTGCTTTAGCTGCTATTGCAGGGGCAGGAGCTGCAGCTGCAGGGAGCATAGGAATAGGTCCGGGCGGAGGTTATGGTTCATTTATAAAAAGGAACAAGGATGGGGACCTTATTGTAAGAGACCCCGTCACCGGTGAAGAAAACCTCTATGTAGGCAACAAAAAAACAGGTCTCTATACAAATCCATTAACAGGAGCTGAATACACAGAAGATGAGCTAACAAGTCATGTAGCTTCACGGGCAGAAAATGCAGGTGTATTAGGCCAGGATTATGAAACTGCACAAGATGCAATAAAACAGCAGCGTAAGGATAATCAGAAATTAAGCCAGGCAGAAAGTGAAGTAAATCTTGAAAAAAGCATGAAAAAACTTCAAAAAGATTTGGAAACCAAAGGAGCCATCGGAGACGATTATGCAGATGAGTTAGCGAAGAAACTTAAAATACTTCGAAGTCAGAAAAAAATTGACGGTGAGTTTAATAAAGATGATTTAAAAAAATTCCAGAAAACATTTAACAGATGGACAAGAGGAGAAATAGCAGGAAGCAGAGGTCTGCCAAAAGCAGAAAATGATTGGGATATATACAAACAAGGATTGGCATTATCAGGAGAAGAGATAGCAAGGGGAGACAGCTGGAAGGCCATGGGGCTTCGCGTGGCTGTGGGGCTTTTAACAGGCAGTCTTGCAGCCCGGGGTGTAATTTCCCTTGCCGGTGCTGCTGTTATGGAAGCCGGTTTGGAGCTTGGTCAGGCAGGTTATACAATGAAGGATTATGTTGACAAGGGTGGAGATGACTGGACAGAAGGAGCGAAGCTTGCAATCACAAAGACTTTGGTGGGCGAAGGTATAGGAAGGTCTATAGGTTTGGGATTAAGAGGGCTTGGTCTTGCTGTTTCTAAAACAGGGCAGGCTTTGTCAAAAACCAAAGCAGGAAAATATATTGTTGACGGAATTTCAGATGCTCTAGAAAAAACTTCAAGAGTACTAAATGCCAATGTTGGAGATGTGCCAAAGGTAATAAAGCAAATCAGCAAGGAAGCAAGCGAATCTGCTGCTGCAGCGAAAAAAGCAGCCTCAATGGCAGGAAAATTAAAAACATCAGCTGCTAACAAAGCAGCCCAAACAGCTGATGACGCAGCCAAAAAAGCAGCCCAAAGCACCGAGGATGCTGTCAAAAAATCTGCTCAAAGCACCGAGGACGCAGTCAAAAAAGCTGCACCACCGAAAAATGTGAAGGATACAGATGCATACAAGCAGGCATCCAGGCAGGTTGACGATAGTTTAAATAAATCCAAAGCTGCTGCAGCTGAGAAAATAGAGAAATACAAGAATAGTGTAAATAAAAATCCTAAATTAGCAGCCAGGAAAGCAGCTTATGAAGAAGGCGGTAAAATTGGATTGGAAAAGGTTGAAAAGCTTGAGCAGGCAAGGAAGGCATTAGCTGGCAACCCTGATTCTCCACAGCTTAAAAAAGAATTTGAAAGTGCAGTTAAAGATGTTCAAATAAACAAACATGCACAAAAAATAATGAACGAAAAAAAATTGACAGGCAATGATACACGCCAGGGATTCAATGACTTTAAGGTAAAACAGGATGCAATAGTATCACTTAATACAAGTGAACGTTTAGCATTGGAATTAGGTCTTGACCCCAAAAATGTAAGCAATGTCCAAGCTACAAATTCCATGGATACATCGGGAGTTAAAACTATAAAGGGTGTTGCAGTTAAAAGTGATTTTAAAACTCCAAAAACCACAGCACCAAGGAAATTTACGGAAGCCGATATCGATTTAAACTCTCTTGAAAAGAAAAGCGGAGAAAAAATAAGCATAGATTTGGATCAGACCTATAGAATGGAAATTGAGCTTAAAGATGGCACTGTAATTGCCAAAGATATTCCTGCTTATAAGGTTAAAAGCATTCAAAATGAAGAAGTATACAAGGTATGGAATGACGGACAGCTTCCTTTGAACCCTGACGGCTCGGTAAATCATAAGGCTGTCGAAGAGTTTGCCGAAGATATGGATTATACGGTGGTAGATGCAAGAAGCGCTGATGCTTACGGAACCCTGGGAGATCTGGAACAAGCATTGAAAAATGACGGCACAATAAGACAATACAATGACCCAGAGGTTGTAAGTAAAACTATTTCATATAAATCTGATGAATGGATTCGTAGAAGCAAGGGAAAAATAGAGGCTGGAGAAATAATAGATGCTGAAGCAGACGTTTCAGAAGGCATAAGACAATCAACAAAACAGTTTAACAGCCAGTATGTGTATCAAGTAAAGGCAATAAATGCTAATGCAGGCAAAACAAAGATAGTAATAAATGAGAAATTGGCTGAAGGTATGGAAGTTTTAAAGCAAATAGGATTTGGCGAAGGAAAACTAAGCCCTGCTGAAGCAGAAGCCATACTCAAAGAAATGGGAACAAACTCAGAAGAAGTCATGAAGCTTTTAGCGGACCAAGTTGAAATTATCAACAGATTAATAGCAGGAGGCAAAAAATGAACAAGATAACATACTCTATACCAAAAGATATTGCAGTATCCGCAGGAAATTACCTTGGAATAAAAGCAAACCGCCTTGCCGGGTACTTTGGATTTGCAGAAAGTTCAAAGAAAACGAAATCTGAAGAAGGTTGGGATGAAATTTTGCCTATTATCCTTAAACCTCGGAATTTTACCGGAATGACAGCCTTATTTGAGGATGACAGCCTTCTTTTTACCAACTTAGTTACCAGTGAAGAAGATGCTGCATTCTGCGGTGAAGAAGATGGCATCTTAAAAGTAATGCCCATGTCCCAGTTAGAGATTATAGAGCTTTTAGCATCATATCTTGGAGAGACAGAAGACAGGCAGAAAATAAAGCAGGAATTATCAGGTGATGCCTTAATATGTCTGCTGTCTATAGGAGACAGCATCAGGAGGGCAAAGCTTGAAAATATCCTGGACCCTTCAAAAACTGAATTTGAAATATCAGATAAAATTTTGCAAAACGAATTTCTCTACAATTCAGAAGGGAGAAACTTAAGATGGGCCTCTGCATTTTTGGCAGAGCTTCGCTGGGAAGAAAAACCCCTTAATTTCGAAAAATCGCTTAAGGAGTTTTCTAAAGCAGGTATTATTATTTATAGAGACGGCAGGGTTGAACTATCAGAAAACGGTGAAATTTTCTTTGATGAGCTTTTAAAAAGAAAAACCATATTAGGCTTAAGAAGTGTTTTTTATCACCAAGGTGTGATAAATTATTTAGCAATGGCATTGATGAGAACAGAAAGCTATCTGTGGTTTTTGGATGTTACAGACAATGGGTGCATCATGTCTTTAAATTATGAGGAACTTAAGGGAATGATAGGTACCATGATTTCACCGGGAGAAGAACCACCTGAGATTAAAGCCGATACTAAGGCCGAAATTAAATCTGAAAAATCTGCAGGACCAAAGTTCTGCAGAAACTGCGGTGAGAAATTGAATCCGGATTCGAAGTTCTGCAAAAAGTGCGGAAGCAAAATTTGATTATCATGCTTGGGCATTATTATGAGAGAAAAAATATTGCAGGATTTGGGCTGTAAATCAGATCGTGAAAATAGAGGTGAAGATATGTATTGTGAATCATGCGGTAAAAATATACCTGATGAAAGCAGGTTTTGTGAATATTGTGGAAGCAAGGTTATTCCGATAAGTGTAGAATATTCAGCAGGAGAAATTAACGATGAAACAGATTACGACCAAGATATAAAAGAAGAAATCTTAAATACAGAATTAACTGAATCAAATGGCACCAAGGTTGAAGAAATAGCCAAGATTGAGGAAACTACAGAGGTTGAGAAAACATCTGCGGAACAAGTAATCA
>LSQX01205513.1_pt1 | contig 15411 bp, 17 predicted proteins | sample 654561 | NCBI WGS metagenome assembly LSQX01 (sample SAMN04489861, study PRJNA283612) | anaerobic digester metagenome | isolation source: 4 biogas reactors fed with cattle manure at either 37C or 55C with and... | place: Denmark: Kongens Lyngby | collected 2014 | reverse complement strand
TGCGGTGGATAGGAGAAACCCTGCTTCGCAGGATATTAGTGGATTGTATAGTGATATTAAAAAGTTAAAAGGGGAGCAAAATAGATATAGGTACAAAATAGCGCATTACCTATAGTGTTTGAATGGATATCTGACTCGGATACTATTACCATTGTTGAGATTAACACTCGCATATTAAGTATTAGGAGGTGTGAAGTATGAAACGCAAAAACCTAACTCCAGAAGAATTTGCAAAAAGAATTGCTAACATAGAGGAAGTTGAGCCAGACTCAATTGATAAGGCGATGCTACAAGAAGCGGATGAAGTTAACGATGGAACAACCGTTGATTATGATGACTTTATTGCAGGTATTGAGGCTTATAGCGGTAAATTTTTAGTGCGTATGCCCCGTAGTTTGCACAAAGAGCTTTCAGAGAATGCAAAACTGGAAGGTGTTAGCTTAAATCAATATGCGATTTATAAACTTAGCCGACCATAATCCGCTCCTGCGGAACGGATGAAATCTTGCTTAGTCCGTTTTATACAAAAACGGGTTAAATCTTGTTACGCAAGGTGAAATCCATTTTCGGCGAAAATGGGTGAAATAGGTTTTCTGCGGAAAACCAATGAAATCTACTGCGGTGGATAGGAGAAACCCTGCTACGCAAATTAGAAATCTTGCTACGCAAGGTGAAATCCTTTCTTCGAACGGGTGAAATATTTTCTCTGCGAGAAAATGTGAAATAGGCTTTCTGCGGAAAGCCTATGAAATCCACTGCAGGGATAGGGGCGATACTCTTGTGTTCGCACCCTATTGCCCCATTCGTGCCTATTTCGCCAACGGCGAATATCATTGCAAAGCAAATCACTACACCGCATTTAACTAATGCGGTGTAATATCACTTTTAGAAGCAAAATATCATCGTGCGCTGCGCGCCCTCGCTTCCTCTTCCTCCAAAATACGATACGCCACCTTGCCCACCAACGTTTTCGGCATCTCATCCCTAATTTCAATATCAACAGGCAACGCATACTTTGCAATGTTCTTTCTGCAAAGCTCAAAAATCGATTCCTTAACGGCTTTTGTGTCCTCATAGACAGGCTTTAGCATTACAAACGCTTTTACAACCTCAACCTTGTACGGGTCGGGTATTCCAATACAACAGCTCATAAGCACCGCTTCGTGCGAATCTATTACATTCTCAAGCTGTGATGGATAAATGTTATATCCGCTTGAAATAATCATGCGCTTTATGCGTTGACTAAAATACAAAAAGCCTTCCTCGTCCATGCGACCCAAATCGCCTGTGTGCAGCCATGTAAAGCCATCGGGATGCTTTCTAAGCGTGTTCTTTGTTTCCTCGGGCTGATTGTTGTACCCAATCATAAGTGTAGGACCGGTTAGACAGATTTCGCCCTCTGTGCCATAGGGAACCTCCTCGGTTGTGCCTACCTTGCATATTTTGTAATACGTATCGGGTAGGGGAAAGCCTATACTGCCGCCCTTTGGAATATGATAGGGAGCAATAGCACTTGCCGTAACGCATTCGGTTAAGCCATAGCCCTCACGCACCTCTACTGGACTTTTGTGCTCTTTTAGGAATGTATCTACCTTCTTTTTCAGCTCGGCAGAAAGCGTATCACCGCCGGAGAATACACCACGCAAGCAGGATAAATCCGCATTTTTCATGCCGTCTAAACGCAATAACGCTTCAAAAAGCGTGGGAACACCTGCAATGTAGTTGGGTTTTTTGCGTTTCAAAGCCTTTGCATACTCGGCAAGCACAAGCCTTGGAAGCAATATCGCCTTGCAACCATGAGCAAGCACCGTATGTATGCTTATACCCAAACCAAAGCCATGGAAAATAGGCATAACAGCAAGCATCGAGTTTCCAGGCACTATTACATTGCTCATTGCGGCGACCTGCAAAGCAAGTGCGTTAAAGTTTCGGTTTGAAAGCAAAATGCCCTTCGTTGTGCCTGTTGTGCCGCCACTGTATAGAATTACAGCTAAATCATCTGTCTTTTGCTTGGCTCTGAATTGCCCAATAAAGCGCCTGCCCTCGTCTAAAAAGTCGTTCCAACGATACACATCTGCGTTCTTTGGAAGTTTTTGAACCTTCCTGCCCTGCGTAACCTCATACCCCAATTTCATGACAGGGTTAAGCGCATCCTTAATGCTCGTGATTATTAAATTCTTTAGCTTAACCTTAGTTTTGATTGCCTCAAACTTGCCATAAAACTGGTCTAATGTTATGGCGCATACGCTTTTTGAGTCAGAAAGATAAAAAGCGATTTCACCCTCGCTCGACAATGGATGAATCATATTGCCTACCGCACCAATCATATTGATTGCGTAGAACACAATAATCCCCTGCGGACAGTTGGGCATTGCCACAGTAACGACATCGTTTTTCCTGATACCGATTGCTCTTAGCGATTTAGCACATAGAATGATTTCTGATATAAATTGTGAATAATTGCGCTTAGTACCCATAAATTCGTATGCGCAATACTTCGGATATTTTTGTGCCGCCTCTTCGATAAGCTCAACCATGGTGCAATCAGGATAGGTCAATGTGTGTGGTACATCTCCGTAGTTCTTCAACCAAGGCGCTTTCAACCCATTAACCATATACTCTTGATTTGCCTCATTCAACTCTATCACCTTCCTTATATAAAGGATTATCAAGAATTTCTGGGTTTTGCAGAAATTGTTTGAACATTCTTAAGGATTTTGAGAAATAATAGCCGTCAGCTATGCGCTCGTCAAGTGTTACGCTTACATTTATCATATCGTGCATCTCAACGAAGCCGTTTTCATCGAATACAGGCTCTTTGAACCTATCACCGATAATTACGAAAATTGAGTTAGTACCCCAGTTATTCAAATGGTGGTAGTTGGCATGTAGCTTAATTGAGCCTAAATTCGTTATAAAAATGCTTGAATAATGCGGGTCGTCTTTAATCAAAAAGTTTGGAACCTTACCATAGAAATCAAGCATACGAATAAAGTTAATTATGGGAGCCATAATGAAGCGTGGAATTTTGCTAAAAAAGTTCATTTGAACGGTAGAGTTGTCCTCCACCTTGCCTGTACGCACCGCCTGAACATCGCCTACAATGCGGTTGTGAACGGTGTCTATCGAATCGTCCTCGTCAAAACGCATCATCATAAGCGCTTCTTGACCATCATCGCCCATTGATTTTTTTGCAACAAAGGCAAGGCTAAGCTCGTTGCGCTGATATGTGCGCAAGCCTTGAACAAAGCGATTCATTTTTGGGCGAAGCATTACGGTTTTTGCAATAGCAGTAGCTATGCAGTGGAATATCGTGTACTTGCCATGGGGGTTTTCTGCATTTTTCTTTTTTAGGTATTCTTGCACCCTCGTGATGTCAATTTTTTCAACAACAAAAGCCTCGCATTCGGTACGATTGGGCATTACATAAGGCTGAATCACATGCAGAGAATCCAAATGCTTTAGCCATACACCGTCTTTACGGTCGCCCCATTTACGCTTAATTTTGCGATTTTTCAATACCGCAGGCTCTATCTGCGGATTTATTACTGGTTGAAACTCCAACTTATTAGTCCTCCAAATAATATAATAAATAATCTACTAAGATTATAGTATTTTGCTCGAATTTTTGCAAACGGCAAATACTGTATGGGAGAGTTCCTAAAATAGTATTTCGGAGTGTCAAGAAAAGACTTGGTCGGGCGAACACAAGGGTGTCGCCCCTACTTTTTTGTCGTATTTAGAACGGTTTTTACATTCACAAAAATAATAGGCAGGATAAGTTCGAATATTTGTTTCTCCTAATCTGCAAATAGGTTTATCGACAGTCTAACTTCTTTCAATAATATTCTGCACATAAACAAAAACCGCTTGACATGAAAAAATAAAGTGCATACAATATCATTTGTGCTTTATGCTCAAAAAACTATGCAAGAATACGCAAAGATTAAAGGAGTGCTTATAAATGTTAGGAAAATTGCATCATCTAAAAAGACTCGTGGCAGTAGCGCTTATTATCGCTTTTTCAGCCGCACTATTGGCTTCGTGCAGCGTGGTTATTGAAGACCCGCTACTCATTCGTGTTGGCGATGTTGAAATTCGCATGTCGCAATACAGCACCATGTTCAACGAAAGCCTTCAAACATACTCGCAAATCTATGATTTTTCAAAATCAGAAGATATGGTTAAGTATCAAGATATGATATTCGACCGTTTGGTTGAGTATGCCGTATTGCTTAACCAAGCAAAGGAAAAGGGCGTTGAAAACAGTCTAACCGAAGACCAGATTAAAGAAGTTGACGATGAGGTTGAAAAGATTTTCGCCGACTATACAAAGTCATTTGTTGACCAAGTAAAGAAAGACGAAATCAAGTATCGTGAGCTTAACGACCTTTACGCTTCAAGACTAACCCAAGAGGAAATCGACAGTATTCCCAAAAAGGTTGACGAGCTTGTTGACAAGGAATTTGAAACCTACAAAGCAAAGGTAGACGAATCCATAAAAGGCGAAGAGGAAATCGAAAAAGCAGCAAAAGAGCTTCTTGATGCCGATTTAGCGATTGAAAGAATTACCTACGAGGACTACCTAAGGGAAAAGGAAGAGGAAGTGCGTTTCGACCTTATGTTCACCTACTATGCACAGGACAAGGGCGCTTCGAACAGAGATAAAGCCTTAAAGGAAGCTAAGAAAACCGAAGAGCAATACAAGGCTGAAGCGCGTGCTAACACCATGAACAACAAAATTGTTGAAGTGTTGCAAGACCAAATCAAGGCTGAAATCATGAACATCGAACAAGGTGCTGACAAGAAGTTCTATGATGACAAAGTCAAAGAACAAACCGACAAGTACAAGGAAGACCCTGCAGCATTCTATGCGGCACAAAACGCTTATGATGGAGCAGAAGAAGACAATAAGGGCGTTATGCCTTTGGTAGTGCCAGACGGTTACACAAGAGTTATTCATATTCTTTTGAAAACTCCCGACCCCTCTGCAACTCCTGCGGCACCCACAGCAACACCTGTAGTAACAGAAGCACCCTCAGCAACCCCTGATGCTACAACTGCGCCTACGGGAACTGACGAGCCTACAGATGCGCCTGCTGAAACTGAAGCACCTGCAACCACCGAGCCTACCGACGAGCCAGATACCTCTGCAACTCCCGAAGGTTCACCCACAGACACAACCGCTCCAACCTCTCCCGAACCTACAACAACGGTTCCTCAAGAGAAGATAGACGAGGTTCAAGCTGAAATCGACAAGGCAAAGGAAGCCTGTGGCTTTGGCACAGATGCCTTCGATTCCGAAAAGTTCATAAAGGACTTCAAAGCACTTGTAGAAAAATACGGCGAGGACGATGGCATGAAGAACGAGCCATACAAAACATTGGGTTATTTATATTCAGATGCTATCGCAGATAAGTACGTTAAGCCTTTCTCAGAGGGATGCAAAACCTTAGAGTTCAATGGCGATGTTACCGGTGCAGTTATAAGCGACTTTGGTGTACACTTTATAATGCAGATTGACGAGTTAGAGCCTAAAACCGTTTCTTTTGAGGATGCAAAGGAAGCAATAACTAAGCAACTTCTTGACGAAGCACAGGTTAAGCACTTTGAGGAAACCCTTGACACTTGGCTTGAAACCTTAAAGATTACCCAGCACCGCAATAGGATTCGTGCATACACTGGCTATTCGCAATACTACGGTAAACAGCAGTGAAACGCTTAACGGCAGGAGTTTACAGAGTTTTTGACGGCAAAAACGATTCAAGCGTAAACTTCTTAGGGTATTCCTTTAATATCGAGGGAACATTCAAGCGCCTAAGGCATGAGCTTACGCTTAATGCGAGTGCAAACAGGGCAATGCAGGCGGCTTACAATGCCTTCCTCGAACCCAAAATGGAGATATTAGAGGAATATTGTGAAAACTTCATTACGATAGGCAACTTCGAATATGCCGATGTGAACAACAAGGCGGTTATCGAAAGCGTAGAAATTATGCTTAACACTTGGGTGGAGAAATATAAAAATGCAGGAGTAGAGGTAATACTCGTGCAGCAGGAAGTGTGAGGCGAAAAAATAAAAGGGGAGAGCAATCTCCTCTTTTTATGTGCTTAATTCACCCACTCAGTAGGGGTGCAGTGCTTGTCAGCTTGACACAACGCTAAACAAGTTTGCTACCACTCAATAATTCGCATTCCGTAGGGCGAACCTGTGTCAGCACGCAAACACAATAGAATGATAAATGTCTTTGCTTTCCTTTGGGAGACTGGCGCGCACCTATACATAACATAAATTATACTATCGAAAAATACAGAAAAATCTTAAGCCAACCGTCCGAACATTTTTCGCATCGTTCGGGCGACCGACAAAAAAAGATTGTCGAATGGGCAATTCGGTATTGCACGTACAGTTAAACCCTCCGCATCCCAAACATTCGCATTTCGTAGGGCAAACCTTAAATTCTGTCTTATAACCCGCGATATGTGAGTTTAATGCAATTTTGCTCGATGCAGCGTATTGTGCCAGAGTTGCCAACGGGCTCATATATCAATGCTTTACCACAACGAGGGCATTTAACATCAGACTTGCCAAATGTATCTATCTCGTGAGCATATAGAAACAAAGTATCCCCTTCGGCTTCGGTTATCGTTTTAATCTGAATACCCATATAGCAACCTCCGTAAATAAATTCTGTCTTATAACCCGCGATATGTGAGTTTAATGCAATTTTGCTCGATGCAGCGTATTGTGCCAGAGTTGCCAACGGGCTCATATATCAATGCTTTACCACAACGAGGGCATTTAACATCAGACTTGCCAAATGTATCTATCTCGTGAGCATATAGAAACAAAGTATCCCCTTCGGCTTCGGTTATCGTTTTAATCTGAATACCTATATAGCAACCTCCTTATCAATGCAATTATTCTAATTCGGCTTTTAATATTATTAACTCATTTTATCACCAGAAACCGAAATTAACAACCCCTCCCAAAAACAGAATACGACCCGCAAAAACTTGCAGGTCGTAAGGAGTTAAGAAACATGAAAAACTAATTAAATGGCATTACCTTGCCATGTAGCTGCCGCAAAGGCTTTCGTCTCCTGGTCTGCCAGTGTGGCAACTCTTTGTGCCTTCCATAGGCTCAACCTGGATGCGGTTCAATTCGCAATAATTGCCGTCTGCGTTATAACGACAGCTTTTTACATTGCATCCTATTGTTTGCGTTCCTGTTTTTGTATGTGCCATAATATCCCTCCTATCACTTACTGATAGTATTATTGACAGCAAAACGAGAACTTATACACCCATAAAAAACGGACGACATAACCGCCCGCTCTTTATATAATGGTTAATTACTTATTTACGACCGTAACGCTTATTAAAGCGGTCAACGCGTCCACCAGTATCTACAAGCTTTTGCCTACCTGTATAGAAGGGGTGGCACTTAGAGCAAATTTCAACCTTTAGCTCGCCCTTGACAGAGCCGGATGTAAAGGTTTCGCCACAAGCACAACGCACTGTGGATTCGCCGTAGTTAGGATGTATCTCCTTCTTCATTGATTTCACCTCTCATATTTGCTGAGCGCAGAACGCATTTGGTTAGCCTAAACAACTCCAAGCACCGCATTCTCCTGCTGCACATTCGAGCAAACTCGAACGCATTCTATTATACAACATTAAATCCATAATGCAATAGGAAATTGAAAATATACAGTTTTTTTGCTTATTTTTGAATTACCCTTTGCTTTAGAACCTTTGTAGCCCCCTTTGACTTTCTCTTTACAGGCTCAATTTCGATTTTTGGAACTACATTTGCAAAGTTAATTCCAAATATTATTGCGCCGCAAGCAATCAAAACGGTGCAAATAGCTATGTGCAAAAGCCTGTTTTGTTGGTCTAAGCCTTTTACAAGCTCGCTAACGCTTTTGTAGGTGTATTGGTAGTAGTCGTCCTGCTGTTCAAAGTCGGCTGTGAGAGAACGCAATGCAATCGGTTTGTTTGCGGATAATACTATTCCTACTACGATTAAGGCGACCCCAAGCAAAATACCCAATATGCCAACTAATTTCTTTGTGTCCATTCTTATTGCTCCTATGTTTCAAGATATTAAAATAATAGCCTAAGGAGGCTTTTTATGCAAGTATAATATAAATGGTTTGACAAATATTGTGCCGCACACTAAAATATGTATATATTCAGAGGAAGGATAAAGAGAATCGATGTTGTGGACATTTCAGGCTAACCGCCCCGTGTATTTGCAGATAGCCGAGCGCATTATTGCGGATATTTCGAACTCAAAATTAGTTTCGGGTGCTAAACTGCCCGATTTTAGAGCATTCGCATACAACATAGGCGCAAATCCCAATGCGGTAGCAAAGGCATATCAATACCTCGTTGAGAATCAAGTGTTAGCTTTGGTATCAGGCGAGTATATAGTATTAGAGTCTACGCAAGCAGAGCAAGCAGAAGAACCTGAAGCCAAAGACGTTGCAGACGATACCAATATAAAGCAAAAGAAATTATGCAGTGATTTCATAAGAGAAATGAGCGATTTAGGGCTTTCGAAAAAAGAAATCGTTACTTTTTTGTGTAACTACATGGTAGAAGAAAACAAAAACCAAAATCAATAAAAGGAGAAAAAGATGGAATCAATTCTACGATGCACCAACCTGTCAAAGACCTATGGGCATTTTTATGCGCTTTCGTCTATCAACCTAACGCTTCCAAAGGGCAAGGTTGTTGGGCTGTTAGGCCCTAACGGCAGTGGGAAAACAACCTTTATAAAGCTGGCGGCAGGGCTGTTAACGCCTACGGATGGGGGTATTGAAATCAACTCAATGCCTGTTTCGGTAGATACAAAAAGCCTTGTATCATACCTGCCCGAGCGTACCTACTTTAACAAAAACGCAAAGGTTCAAGACTGCTTAGACCTTTTTGAGGACTTCTATGATGATTTCGATAAGAACAAAGCAATTCTTATGCTTGCAGACCATAGGATTAGCGTAGGTGCTAAGATGAAAACGCTTTCTAAGGGAATGCAGGAGAAGGTTCAGCTTGCATTGGTTATGGCTCGCAGGGCAAGGCTGTATCTGTTAGATGAACCCTTGGGCGGAGTTGACCCTGCGGCAAGGGAATACATTCTAAACACGATTGTTGCGAATATCAATCCCGAAGCCACGATTTTGATTTCAACCCATTTGATTTACGATGTAGAGAATGTTTTAGACGATGTAATTTTCCTAAAAGACGGCAGGGTGGTGTTGTACGACACGGTCGATAATATCAAAACCCAAAGAAATACATCGATTGATGCACTGTTCAGGGAGGTGTTTGTATGCTCAAGAAATTATTAAAACACGACTTTTTAGCCCAAAAGCGATTGCTTTTACCCCTATTGGCTTCTGTTTTAATTGCAGGAGTTGCAACCGGATTGCTTTCTTTTTTGATAATAAAGCTAAACGCGGGCGAAACTGCAGAGGTTTTCTTGTTCATGCTCGTAATGCTTACAACTTACTTTTGCTTTATTTCTATTGCTATAACAGCCATTTATACATATGTGCATTTTTATCAGAACCTAATGACAGACGAGGGCTACCTCTCCCACACGTTGCCAGTTACCGCAACACAGCATATATGCTCAAAGTTCGTAACATCCTTGCTTTGGCAGTTCATAGCCATACTTTGCGCTTTGGCTTCGTTGGCGGTTATGTTTTCACTGCTTATGACAACAATCGAGCCGCAGGCATGGGCACAAATCAAAATGGTGTTTGAGCAAATCAAGCAACAATTCTTAGCTGGCTTTGGCGTAGATTTTTTCAGATGGTTCTGGTTATGGTTGGGCTTGGTTATGATTTCGGATATGTTTGCAACAATATTTATGGTGTATCTTGCAATCTGTATCGGCTCGATTTCCGCTACAAAGCACAAGGTAATAGCTTCAATCGGAATGATTTTTGGACTTAACATAGCAAGAGGAATAGTTACGCAAATTTTTACAGCAGTAATGATTTCACTTCCCTTGGGTGCAGGTTTTGATAACTTCAAGATGTTTATGATTACGATATTCTTAAACATGATTATCGCAATAACCTGCTTCTTCCTAACAAAAAACTATATGGAGAAGAAGTTGAATATCTGAGCATTTTTTGTAGGGGCAACCAGTGGTTACGGGAAAAAATTGCATAAAGCAGAAACGAAACAATGTAGGGGAGGATTCAATATCCTCCCATTTTTGATGATTAATGAATAATTAGGCTAGATTATCAGCCACTAACCACTAAGTTCTATTTCTGCAATTTCGGGCAACATCATTCATTAAAATTCGGGGTGAAAGCAATTCTCCCCTAAATTTTTTCCCCCACAAGTTGCGTAAAAGAAACATCTGTGCTATCATACTCAAAGAATAATTTTTAATTGGGGCGTTATGGCTAACAAGAAAAAGAAAAGGCTAAAATCAAATCCCTATACTGTGCCACGCAGATTGTCGTGGTTTGTTCTTAGAACCGTTATTATACTCATTGTGATAGTGCTGATTGCATTGTTCAGCTTTTTAGCCGCTATGCATGCCGCCAACATTTATGTTGTTGTAACCGAGGGTGTAACGCTTCGTGCTGCCTGCATCTTAGGCGATGGCGACATAAACCAGATGTACGAGTATTTTTCTACCGAATACATGGATAACGATAACGAGTTATACGACAACGTATATAAACACTACGACATAACGAATTACGACTATCGCTTAACCGTTAATTCCGTAAATATTTGGCCTTGGAACACAACAGCCACAATGACTGTTACCGAGCGCATTCCCTCAATTACAGGCACGGCGAACCCCGATGCACCGCAATCCGCAGTTCCCGAATGGACTTCGGCACAATACGTTGTAACCTGCATTAAATCTCAAAACCGCTGGTACATAACCGATATAATAACTGTAAAGGTTGACCCACCCGAGGACGAACAAGCAACCCCTGATATGAGCCTGCTAACCCCAAAACCAAACCCAACTCCATCATAATGGAATTAAACAGTATTCTGAGCTTAAAAACCAATACAATCCCCGTAATTCTTGCGCCCATGGCAGGTGTTACAGACTTGCCCTACAGAATCATCTGCACAGAGTTTGGTGCAGATTTTTCGTACAGTGAAATGGTTAGCGCAAAGGGGCTTTCGTATAAGAATATGAAATCCTTTCGGCTGTTGTCTGTATCTTCTCTGCTGAAAAAGCCTTTCGGTGTGCAGATTTTCGGCTCTGAACCACAAGTTATGGCGGATATATCCAAAATGCTTTTCGTTGAGTTTGGAAATCAAATAAGCCTAATAGATATAAATATGGGTTGCCCTGCGCCTAAAATCATTTCGAATCTTTCGGGTTGTGCCTTGATGGGTGAAATAGCATTAGCAGAAAAAATAATCTCCGCCGTTTCAAACGCTTCCCCACTGCCTGTAACGGTAAAGTTTCGAAAGGGCATAGACGATAAAACTATCAACGCAATAGAGTTCGCAAAAATGGCAGAGGGTGCAGGAGCAAAAGCAGTAACCGTTCATGGCAGAACAAGAGAGCAAATGTATTCTGGGCTTGCGGATTGGGAGATTATCGCCAAGGTAAAGGCAAGCGTAAAAATTCCCGTAATAGGCAATGGCGATGTGGTTTCGGGCGAAAGTGCTAAGAAATTATTGAATCAAACTAACTGCGATGGGATTATGATAGGAAGAAAAGCCTTTGGCAATCCGTTTATTTTCTGCGAGGTAAAGGCTGCATTGAATGGTGAAAGTTACAATCCGCCTACGATTTCACAGCGAATTGAGGTTGCAAAGCACCATGCAAGGCTTCATTTAGAATTGAAGGGTGAACGCTCGCTCGTTGAACTCAGAAAGCATATGGCATGGTACACACATGGCATAAAAAACAGCACAAAAATCCGTCAAAAACTGTTTTTATGCAATACATTAGAGGATTTTGAAGCCGTTCTGAACGAAATACCTATCGAATGAATTAAACGAATAACAATTAAGGCTTCATTGAGCCAAAAATCATACAATAATCATAAAAGACTTATTTTGCGTAGTCCCTATCGAATATATTTTATGTCCGCATTGCTAACATACAGATATTGACCATCATAAACCGTTACAGTGGCTTCATGCACGTGACCGCTGCTGACCTTTGATTCCGGCGCATGCAAGCTATCGGATAAAATCTCATAATAAAGCCTGCCCATATCGGAGGTTTCAAGGCAAATAAGCTCGTAAGTTCCTGCCTTGATGTCCTTGCCAACCTTATACATTCCTTCGAGATAAAACGCTTCACCGTCTATGTATTCAACCTCAACCTTGCGATTTTTCGACTCGGTTAGCCTGCTAAGCGATATAGTTAGCACTTCATTACTCTTAACCGTAACATATACATTTGCTCTAAAGCTACCGTTTGCGATTGTTTTATCGTTTCTTACACTTTTAATTTCAAAGTAGCCGCCAAAAACGCCTGTAGCTTCTAAAAAGTATTCGCCTGGCAAAATATCCGTGCCTACAACGAATGTACCCTCGTCGTGCCACACGCTGGGTGTCGCTGCGGGTTGTATTGTTTCCAAATCTGTGGGCGCAGGAGTAACATCACCCGTTGCGGGCGTAAGAGTGCAACCGCTAACGAGCAATGCTAAAATCAATATCATAATTAAAAATTTCAGTTTCATAAATACCACCTCTAATATTATATCATATCTCTTTCTAATATTCTAACAACTTTGGAGGAAATATATTCCTATCGCCCACAAAGCGAAAATCGTACGGAAAACTAATTTTATAAAATCCTTTGAATTTGTCAAACTAATATTATTTGAAGAAAAACCAAAATACGAAGTTTTTTAGCAATTAAAAACCTTTACAGCATAGCTTAACTTTGGTAGAATATAAACTGGAGGAAAAGTAGTTTGATTGATATTAAAGGCGCACTGAGAGCATTGGCGAATGCTTTTGATACCTATTGCAAGGCTAACAACACAAACGCTACATTGTATGCGGTTGGAGGCTTTGTTAGGAATGCAATGCTTCACCTTCCCCTAAGCGATATAGATATTTGCAGTTCGCTTACCCCAACAGAAATAATTGAATTTTGCAATAAACAAGGCTATAAGTATGTACCCAAGGGGATAGCCTTTGGAATGGTTGAAATCCATTTTCCGTATCAATCATCTGTTTTGTTTTTAGAGCATACCACCTTCCGTTCCGATAAATATGCCGATAATGGAAGCCACCGCCCCCAAAGCGTAGTTTTTGCAAACTCCTTAGAAAAGGATGCTTTTCGCAGAGATTTTACCGTAAATGCGCTTTATGAAAACCTACTAACGGGCGAAATAATTGACCCCACAGGCGGTGTAGCTGACCTTAAAAACAAGCTAATTCGAGCCACAAGCAAAGACCCGTCCGAAATTATGCGTGATGACGGCTTGCGTATTATGCGAATGGTACGCTTTGCCGCAGAGCTTTGCTTTGAAATTGAAGAAAACACTTATAATGCCGCAGTTCAGAATGTAAACGGCTTGAAAAATATTTCTGCCGAGCGTATTAGAGATGAGCTTAACAAAATCCTGCTTTCGGATATAAAATATCCCTCTTTGGTTGATGAATGGAAGCTACAGCACGAAAAGGACGATTCGCACAGGCTAAAATCACATGAAAATTCTCCGGTATTGCGTAGTCTTTTAACCTTGCGTGATATGGGAGTGCTTGCGCTAATACTGCCAGAGCTTGAGGACTGCCGAGATTATGCTCAAAAGCGTAAATATCATATTTATGATGTTTTAGAGCATCTATTTCATGTTTGTGCCGAAACCCCTCCTGTGCTTTATATGCGTCTTGCAGGGCTGTTTCACGATGTTGGCAAGCCCATATCACACAAGCAAAACAAGGGTAAAAATATGCATGGACATGACGCTGTTGGGGCTATTTTGGCTCAAGATGCGTTAAAGCGGCTGTGCTATTCAAACGAGATAATTCAAAAGGTTGTTAAGCTAATTTCCGTTCACATGTACGATATTGCAGGAACGGCAAAGGATAACACCCTAAAAGCAAGATTTGCAAGCTGGGGCGAGCCTTTAATTCTCGACTTAATCGAGTTCAGGCGGGCGGATATTCGAGGCTCGGGCAACCCGTCAAGAGAAGTTGATTCGGCTGAACGCTTTTGCGAGGTGTATATGCAGATGCGAGCCTCTGGCGCTCCGTTCTCAATGTCCGACTTAGCTGTAAATGGAACGGATATTCTTCGAGCGCTTAGGGTAAAGCCGTCTGCGATAATCGGCAGAGTCAAATACGAGCTTTTGCGCCATTGCGCTTCAAACCCACAGGACAACAACTACATGAAGTTGATTGAGCTTTCAAACGAAATTTACAAAAGAATAATAAAGCAAAAAGATAAGTAATGAACATTTATGATGCTATTAAAAAAGAAGCTAATAGCCTTGGGTTTACAAGGGTTTTTTTCACGAAGCCGCAAAAAATAGATGTCGGAGATACAGGGCTTGTTGCAGATGCATTAGAAAAATATGAATGGACAAGCTGTGTGCTTTTACTTGTTTATCCGTACAAGCCATTTATCGAGGGCGAGGTGGTTTCTGCGTATTATTTGGCATCTAACGAATCGTATCACAAGCTAAAAACGCTAATTACTTCGCTAAATGAAATGGGAATTAAGGCAAAAAGGCTGAATCTTTCGGCTAAAAAGGTTGCAGAACATTCTCACATCGGTGCAGTAGGTAAGAATACGCTTTTGCGCTTATCTGAATATGGCTCTCGAATCGTGCTATACACAGTTGCAATAGATACGGTTGCACCGTTGGAGTATCAAGAGTTTGCCCCAGATTGCGGTAAATGTACCCTTTGTATAGATGCCTGCCCCACGAATGCGATAGGCGATACCCCAAACGATTACGATAAAACAAAGTGCATACGCTACTACATGGAGGACGAAACATACCCCCAATGGGTAGAGGAAAACATAAATATGTATATGGGTTGCGAGCGTTGTATGTTTGCTTGCCCCCACAACAAAAAAATCGTAACCGCTTCACCCTCAACAGAGGTAAAACAGGCTTTTGATTGCGATACAATTCTCTCTGGTAACACTGAAAACGCCAAACAATTAGTTGGCACTAACATTGAGCAAAGTCGCTTAATCCGTGATGCGAAAATATTGAAAAACAAGAAGCTAAAACAAAAATTATTGCGTAGATACCTGACAAACCAAAACACCGTATCGAAAATGCAGTGAGAACCTACGTGTTCACCCTATGCAAAAAATATCGAATAATCTTGAGCCAATCGACCGAGCAAGTTCGTTCGGTCAACCGACAACAAAACTTGTCGATAGGGCTTTTGTGTATCTGTTGGCGGACGCGCAGTGCGCGCCCCT
>LSQX01147929.1_pt1 | contig 15412 bp, 10 predicted proteins | sample 654561 | NCBI WGS metagenome assembly LSQX01 (sample SAMN04489861, study PRJNA283612) | anaerobic digester metagenome | isolation source: 4 biogas reactors fed with cattle manure at either 37C or 55C with and... | place: Denmark: Kongens Lyngby | collected 2014 | reverse complement strand
CTGATCGATTCCATCAGAGCCTGCAGCAGGCCCACTCCCCGCGCTTGCGAATAGCCAGCGGTGGGGGCGGAGTAGGAGAACCAGACGCTGTTGCCGTTGCTCTTGAGGATCACCAGTTGCCCGCGAAACGCGCTCCTATCGTCGGTATATGCAACCTCGCATGTCGCGGCGGTGCCGTCACCGCTCCAGTTGCTAACTGCCAGGTCAGGCATCTGTCCGCGCAGTAGCCCCAGCATTGTCTCCCCATGCTGGCGGGCCGTATTCTTCGCGACATACGGTAGCGCGATGATCAGCAACTGCTCCTTGGTCGCTGCGTTTGAAAGCTCAACGATGGAGCCATCCGACTGACTCTTGAAGCCCTCGGGATAGTAGAAGGAAAATGACTCATCCGCCGCGACAAACCTCTGCCAACCGGCGGCGTGTGAGAAGCCAACAGAGACAACGAGCGCAATCATCAGGCAAAGCAAACGTCGCATGGCAGGAGAGCTCCTTGGGGTCTTGGGGGCAGCGGTCCTGTAAGGCGCGGCACTCACTTTTCACTTTCACGATTCACTGCCGCTCAGTGCGGCTGTACCGCGACCTTGACCTTCGCCGCCCGCACGAGGCGGCCATTGAGCACATACCCCGGCTCGACTTCGCCGACGATCGTACCCTCGCAGACATCATTTGTCTCGACGCGCTCGACGGCCTCATGCCACGCAGGATCGAAGAACTCATCAACCGTCTTCATCCGCTCCACACCAAAACGCGTCAACACGTCGCGCAGTTGCTGCTCCACCATGCAGATCCCCCGCAGCAGGTTGCGGCCAGTCTCGCTGTCCACTTCGCACCCGGTCGCGCGCTCGAAGTTGTCGAGCACCGGCAGTATCTCGCTGACGAGACCCTCGTTGGCGAACTGGGCCTGCTGGATGCGCTCCTCGTTCGTCCGCCGACGGAAGTTCTGCAGATCGGCAATCGCTCGCAGATGGTCCTCCCGCGCCTTGTGCAGCTCCGCCTCCAGTTCGGCAACTCTCCCCGTCAGCCCCTCAGCGGCGACCTCCTCGGCAATCCCCTGAGCCTCGGCCTGCGCGGCTGCCTCTTCCGTGGAGGGCATAGTCTCTTCGTCAGTGATCTCGATCTTCTTCTTCTTAGACATCATGAATCCCATCCGCACATGATCATTATCTACGACTGATGCGGGAAGGGCTTTCAGCCCCCATGGCCTGATGTGGCCGACACTGCTGTCGGGCATCGCGGCCGGAAGCCCCTCCCACGCAAAATGCCACAGCCCTACAAATCCTCGCTCGTTACAGTCTCATCCTTCTTCCGGATGATGGTGTTGATCTTCAAAATGGCGCAGGCGATCTCGCCTGCCGCCTCAAGCGCGCTGATTTTCACTGGCGCGGCGTCCACAATTCCCCTCTCCAGCATGTCCGCCACCACGCCTGTGTCACAGTCCAGCCCCGCGCAGGTTCCCGCGCCAAAGCGGCCGATGACCTCCTCGACCTTCTCCAGCGGGTTGTAGCCGGCGTTGCTGATGATCCGCGCCAGCGGCGTCTTCAGCGCCTCGATAACGCAATCGACCCCGTACGCCGTCATCCCCGCCGCCCTGGCACGCTGCTCTTTCACCGCCGCCAGCGCCGCGATTTCCGCCGCGCCGCCTCCTGGCAGCACCCCGCCGCGCAGACTCGCCTGTACGGCGCAGGCGGCGTCCTCGGCGATTCGCGCCCGCTCATCGCGGACGGCTCGCGTCGCCGCGCCGACTACCATCGTCGCCGTCGTTTCGCCACCGCCACCAATTACTCTTATGTGGCCGAGACGCTCGTCTTCACTGATGCGTTCGGCGCTGCCGACGAACGCCGCAAGCTCCGCCACCGGCTTGCGCAGCGCGCTGCGCTTAAGCGGCCGCGCCCCCGTATGCCGCGCCACGTCCGCCATGTCCTTGCGCGAGACCCGTCGGACCGCCAGCACCCCCAAATCGACCAACATCTCCTCGGCATTGTCCGCTATCGCCCGCGAGGCCATCAGGAAACTGACGCCTAAGTCGCCGAGCTTCCCCAAGTGCTCCTGAAACTCGCCCTGCAGCCGCAGATAGCGCTCGAATCCTGCCTCCGTCCCCAGTGTCTCCGGCTCGATTTCCTCGGGCTCCAGCGCGTCATCAATCAGCAGCACCCGCGCCGGCTCCACCTCCAGCGGCATCTGCTTGCTCATCCGCTGCTTGTCGAGGATCAGCCCCTGGAGCACCTCGTTAGGCGCTCCTTCAAAGGCCGCAATCCGCTTGCTGAGTTTGAAAGCCTCATCATGCAGAAGCTTCTCCTGCGGCACACACCGCGCCGCCGTGAGCACCAGGTCGGCCAGATCGGCCTCCTCGCGCCCCGCCACCAGCGCCGCCCGCCGCAGTAGCGGGTCATCCAGCGTCACGGGCCGGGCTGCCGCCTGCAGGGCTTTCACTGCCGCCGCCACGCCCAGCCTGATCCCTTCGATGATCCGCGTTACCGGCACCCCACGCTGAGCCTGTTTGACGCCCTCCGCCACCAGCGCCGCCGACAGCACTGTGGTCGTCGTGGTGCCGTCGCCAACGCGCTCATCCTGCGCTTGCGCCGCGTTGATCAGCAGTCGCGCGGCAGGGTGGTTGACTTCGATCTTGCTCAGAATTGTGGAGCCATCATTGGTGATGGTGACGTCGCCGAAGCGATCCACGAGCATCGAATCAAGGCCCTTGGGCCCTAATGTCCCCTCCACCGCCGAGGCGATGGCAGCGATGGCGGCAGCATTGGACAGCAGCGCCGACATCCGCTCATCAACCTCCGCCGCCGCGACTCGCTGGATCTGATTGTCTCCGCCAGTGCCTGCCATTGGTCATCCCCAGTTACGTGTGGTGACAGTCTCCCGGAGGGGCCGCCTCCGGCCCGTCGGGTATGTGGTCAAATCGTGGGCCGGATGCTCCGCCGGTACGGCTAACTCCGCCTGCGGCCCTTCGCGACGTCCCGCTACCGCTGCCCCAACTCCTCCAGCGCCTCCGCCAGCTTGCGCGCCACGAAGGCCACGGCGCCCATCGCGCGGCGATAGTCCATTCTCGTAGGCCCGAAGATCCCTACCGCCCCGCGCGTCCCGCCATACGGGTAGGAACTGGCGACGAGGCTGCAACTGCGCATGCCGGCCACCTGGTGCTCCTGGCCAATCGTCACCGTCGTCTCGCCGCTCTCAATCGCCACCTGCAGGATTTGCCGCAGGGCCGAGTCCTCGTCAAGCGTCTGCATGAATCCCCGCAGCCGCTCGCGCTCGCCGAACTCCGGCTCATCGAGGATATAACTCGTGCCCTCGACATACACCTGCGTCGCGTCGTCCGTGGCCGCCGCCTCGCCGATGGCTTTGAGCAGGCCATCGGGCACCTGTTCCTGCTTGAGGTTCGCCCGCAGGGTCGGCAGCGACAGGTGCCCCAGCGCGCTTACCGGCCGGTTGACCAGCAGCTTGTCCAGCGCCTCCGACAGGTCCGCCAGTTGCGCCGCCGTCACGGGTTCGTCAGTCCGCAGCAGGTAGTGATGCTCGAGCGTGTCCGACGTGGTGAAAAAGAGCAGCACCGTCGTGGCGCTGACCGGCTGGATGTGAATGCTCGCGATAGTGGGCTCCTGCGCCGGCGGCAGCGTCACCACCGCCGGGTGCGAAGTCAATCGCGCCAGCATCCGGGAAGTCTTGCGCAAAAGTTCATGCGGTTCAGACGCCATGCGCCGGTACTCGCCCTGAATCCACCCCGCCGTCTGCCGGTCCGGCTGCTCATCTTGCTGTGAGATGCTCAGGTAGTTGACATACCGCCGGTAGGCGCTGTCACAGGGCAGGCGCCCGGCCGAAGTATGGGGCTGGCGCAGGTATCCCGCCTGCTCCAATTCCATCATCTCATTGCGAATGGTGGCAGTGCTGGCCTGGACGCCATAGACGTCGCGGACGGCCTGCGAGCCCACGGGCTCGCCGGTACGGACATGCTCGCGCACGACTGCCAGCAGAATCTCGATCTGTCGTTCAGTAAGCGGGGCTGCAAAATTCTTCAAGGCGCCAACACCTCCATCCGTCAGGCTGTCCACACAGGCCGCACAAATATCACAATCCAAGAATACCGTCGGTACCAATTAGTGTCAAGTTCAGCCGCTATGCTGGGTGCGGCCGAGTTGAGTAGGTGATGCTCGCCTGCTACTGCAGCCATGCTACTCACGGGCCTCCGGACCACGGAGCGGACTGACACAAACCATTTTGCGCCATCCAAAGTGTTACCTGCTGAACGCGGGCGCACCCCGCTATGCAGGGCCGCGGGCTACGCTTGGCCGCCGAAGCCACGCGAAGGTGGGTCCCGCGCCGGGGGCGCCCCTCCGGTACGCCCGACACTCCTGTCGGGCTCGGCGAAGGAATCCCCAATCTGTATCGCGAACCATCCCTCGCCGTCTGATACCGCCGCATCAAGGAGTGGTCGCATGCGCCGCCTTATCTGCCTTACCTTTGTCCTCATGTGCTTCGTCGCCTCAGCCTTCGCCCAGCCCGGCCGCCTTCCCGCCAGGAAAAAGCTCATCGAGTATGGCTGGGATGTCCCCACTCCCGAATATGTGGCCGCCAACATCCGCGAGATGGAGAAGCGGCCCTTCGACGGGATCATCATGCGCACCGCCGGCCCTGGGCGCGGCAATATCTTCGCCGGCGGCAAGTGGGATCCGAAAGACTATGCCGCCGACATGAAGGCCATGTCGGCGATCAAATGGGGCAAGTTCAAGAACAACTTCCTGATGATGTACTCGCGCTCGGAGATGGACTGGTTCAGCGATTCCGATTGGGACGCGGTCCTGAGCAACGTCGACCTCATGGCCCAGATCGCCAAGGCTGGCGGCTGCTCTCTGGCCTTCGATGCCGAGCCCTATGGCAAGAACCCGTGGCTCTGGTCAGATCAGAAGCAGGGGAAGACGAAGACCTACGCCGAGTATGCCGCCAAGGCTCGCCAGCGCGGCAGGCAGTTCGCTGAGGCCGTCGGCAAGGTCCTCCCGGACAACGTAACTCTCACTTTCTTCACCTACAGCCTCTTCCGCTCGGAGATGGCGATGCTCGACCCCGCCCGCCGCGAGCAGGCTCTCGCCGGCCACAGCTACAGCCTCTATGTCCCGTTCCTCAACGGCTACCTCGAGGGTATGGGCCCGCGCATGACGCTGACCGACGGCAATGAGCCGTCCTACTACTACGATAGCTCCGAGAAGTTTCTGGACGCTTTCCACATGATGCGCCAGAGCGCGCTCAATCTGATTCCGCGGCCTCTGGTGCCAAAGTTCCAGACCCAGACGCAGGCCTCGCAGGCACTCTATATGGACTTCGTCTTCGCAAAGGTCAACTGGAAGAACATCCAGGCTCTCTACCTCTCACCCGAGGAGCAGGCCAAGTGGTTTGAGCACAACGTCTACTGGGCGCTGAAGACCACCGACGAGTACGTGTGGCTATACAGCGAGAAGATGGATTGGTGGAAAAACAAGGACGTCCCGCCGGGCATGGAAGAGGCGATCATCAAAGCCCGCGCCGCTATCGCTGAGAATCGCCCCCTCGGCTGGGACCTCAAGGACCTGATGCAGTCTGTGCAGGACAAGCGTCGCGCCGCCATCGCCGAGAGACTCATCAAGCGCGCCGCCGAAATCCCGTCACTGCAGGGTCCCGCGCCGAAAGTGGACGGTGTCCTCGATGACGCCGCGTGGAAGAATGCCGCGCAGCTTCCGAATTTCGTCGGCTACTTCGGCAGCACTGACGACGACATCAAGGCGAAGACTAACGCGATGGTCACCTATGATCAGAACAATCTCTATATTGCCATCCGCGCCGATGAGCCGGAAGTCGCGCAAATGCAGATCATGGGCTCCCAGCACGATGATTCCGTCTGGATGGGCGACAGCGTAGACGTCTTCCTGACGCGCCACCCGGGCGGCACGCCGTACTATCACTTTATCCTCAGCCCCGGAAATGTCCAGTGGGACGCCGAGTTCGCCACCGACAATGACATGGGCTACAATCCGCAATGGCAGAGCGCGACGAAGGTGGGGGAGAAGCAGTGGGTAGCGGAGATTGCCATCCCCTGGAGCGCCTTGCGAACCAAACCGGTCCCCGGCCTGACCCTGAAAGCCAACCTTACCCGCCAGCGCAAGCCCGGCAAGGGTGAACTGTCCTCCTGGTCCCAGGTCCTGACCGGCTTCATGGAGCCGGAGCAATTCGGCACCTGGGTCTTGAAGTAGCAGCCCCCTCGGACTCCCCTCCCTTCAGGGAGGGGTTGGCAGGAGGACGCCGTCTCTGGCCTTCTCTCGCCTTTTGGAGGGGCCGGATACCATCCGGCCCGCCGTTAGTCTCGTAGCGGTCGATTCTGGTGAAACCGGTCTCCGTTCGCACGGCGGGCCGGATAAATATCCGGCCCCTCCATGGAAACTCCGCATGTCTCTCCTGAATCAGGTGCATTCCCATCGCAGCCGTCAACTACAACACCGGTCCCTTCCAGCGCGGCCCCCTCGCTGCCTGCACCTTCGCCCATGCCCTCAGCGACGGGCTCGTCAACTTCATCCCGCCGCTGTGGTTCACCGTGGCGGCGATCTACCACCTCACTGACAGCCAGATCGGCCTCATCGGTGCGCTGCTATCCCTGACCACGAATTTCGGCCAACCGCTGCTTGGCTATATCGTGGATCGCTACCGGCTCCGCAACGTGATCCCCTTCGCGCTGGGCATCGCCACCGTCTTCATGTGCACCATCGGCTTCGCGCAGCATCTGTGGGTCTTCATCGCCTTCCTGATGACCGCGGGATTCGGCGTGGCGCTGTTTCACCCGCGCGGTGGCTCCCTCGCCGCCGAGGCTTCCGGCGCCCGCCGCGCCTTTGGGATGAGCATCTTCGGGGCCGGAGGCGCGGTCGGCTACGCCGTCGCCTCGCTGGTCGCCCCCCTGCTGGATTCGCTCGGTCTGCGCGTCGGACTGAAACCGCTGCAGGGCTTGATCTTCGCGCTGCCGGTGGGGCTGCTCGGGGTGTACCTGCTCTGGCGCTTCCAGCAGCAACGCGAGAGCCGCGCCCCCGCCGCCGAAACGCCGGAGCTTGCCGGCCTGCCGCCGCTGGAGACCTTCAGCCTCCGCCGCCATCTCCTCCCGCACCTCGGGCCCCTCGCGCCGCTGTTCACGGTGATGGTCCTGCGCGCGGCTACCGTCGTCTCCTTCAGCACCTTCATCCAGGTCCTGCAGGGCCGCCTGGGGCACTCGACGATGTTCCAGGGCGCTGTGCTGTTCTTCTTCGTCGGCGGCGGGGCCATCGGCGGCATGGTGGGCAGCCACCTCAGCGACCGCTGCGGCCGCCGCTGCATCACGGTCATCTCGCTGCTGCTGTCGCCGCCGCTGCTGTACTACTCCCTCCATGCCTCGCCGGTGATGGTGATCGTGCTGCTGCTGCTCGCGGGCTTCACCCTCCGCGCCGCCGAGTCAGTCAACATCGCCCAGACGCAGGACTTGCTCCCCCACGGGATGAGCACCGCCAGCGCGATCAGCATGGGTTTCACCTGGGGCGTCGCCGGGTTGATAGTCCTGCCGGTGGGCCTGCTGTCCGAGCATGTGGAGAGTCTCGCCCTCGCTCTGGCTGTGCCGTGCGCCCTCCCGATCATCGCCGCGTTGGTCGCTCTAAAGCTGCCGAGTAGCGCCCCCACCCCCGAGAGCCGGTCCGGCGTAGCGTCGTAGTACCGGAAACCAAATCCTCGGCAGGATGTTTAAGGATCATCAGCGAACACTTGAGTACATTTTTACCGTTTTACACCTCATCAGTGTCGGTTGAGGAGAGCTGCGACCGTGCCCAGAATACTGGTTGTTGAGGATGATCGCGAGTTGCGGCAGGTTGTCTGCTACTCGCTCATGGACATTGGCGCGACGTGCGTCGAGGCTGTCGATGGCCGGCAGGCGCTGGAGGTGCTCTGCGGTAGCATCGCGCCCGACGAGCAGTTCGACATGGTGCTGATGGATATCCTGATGCCCGGCGGGGTCAACGGCTGGGATGTCCTCGAGGCGATGCGCGCCAATCCGCTGTGGCAGCACATTCCGGTGATCGTGCTCAGTGGCAAGGCCACCCTTCTCGCCGAGCAGGAGCGCGCCCGCAAACTCGGCGCCACACACATTCAGAAGACCGCCCGTTTCGTGGATGAAGTTACTGCGAAAGTCCGCGAGGTACTGGAACTGCCTGACGACGCGTAGGCCGGGTTGCCCTCAACCCGGCTCTCTTCCCACAAAGGGCCAAGCAATGTCATCCCAACGCCCTGTCCGCTCTCTCCCCAGCCGCCTCGCAATCGGCGTTGCGTGGTTCTTGGCCGCCCTTTTCCTTCTCGGCATAGCCGTCTGGCTCTACGCGGTCTTTACCCTCGGTTCGCGTCTGGATCACCGTCTCGCGGCCCTGCGGCAGCGCGAGGAGCCGACCACGATGGCCGAAGCCGCGCCCAAGCCGGTGCCGGCGGCGCGTAATGCCGCCATCGGCTATCAGTCGGTTCTCAAGGTAGATTTCACCCCCGGCGCAGCTTCCGACTCCGCAATTGCGGGGCTGACGAATGCGGAGATAAACCAGATAAACGATTTCCGAAGGATTCCTTCTGCCGATCACCTCGCACAAGTGCGCCCCCTGCTGGCCCGTCGGTCCGTCCGCCAGGCTCTTCAGACCTTCCGGCGCGCCTCGCAAAAGCCCGACTGCGTCTTCCCAATCCGCTGGGATGATGGCCAATTGGCGCTCTTTCCGCACCTCGCGAAGTTGCGCAATGCCTCGCGCTTGGTCCTGGCCCAGGCTATCGTGTCCGCCGTCGATGGCAAGCCTGACGAGGCCGCGCAGTGGCTTCGAGTTGGCCTGCGCTTCCCGCGCCACACGATGCAGGAACCGACGCTGATCGCGCAGCTTGTGACGTATGCCCTGTACGCCATGGTGGCGGATACCATCCCCGCCGTCCTCGCCTATGATGACCTCCCCCCGGCCGCCACGGCGCGCCTGCAGGCGGAACTGGCGACGGTTGATCTCAACCCGCCCCTCCGTCAGGCGCTGCTGACCGAGCGCGTCTTCGGCCTGAACATGTTCGGCCAACTGGCCGGCAGCATGGACAGCGAAGGGGCCCTGACCCCGACGCGCAGAGTGCTGATCAACGGCCTTGCCCGCCCTTTCTGGCAGATGCAGCAACTGCGTTACCTTGACCGGATAGACAGTCTGATCCCTCAGACGCTCAAGCCCTTCCGCGAGACCCGGTCCACGCAACTCTCGCCGCCGGCGCGGGCAGATGGTTTCCCCTGGGATTCCTCGTTTGAGCTCCCGTGGTTCTCCAAGATCGGCCCCAACCGCGACCAATGCCAGGCGCGAATCGACATGATGCGTCTGGCGCTCGCGCTCAATGACTATCATTTGAAGCACAAGCGCTACCCAAAGACGCTGTCGCAACTGCCGCCCCCGCTCCCGCAGGACCCCTTCAGCGGCAAGGAGTTCGTCTATCGCCCGACCGACGGCAGTTATCTCCTCTACAGCCTGGGACAGAACCTCAAGGATGATGGTGGGAAAGTTGCGGAGAGGTCCGCGGATCGCATGAAGACCGGCGATGTGGTGTGGGGGAGGTGATGCGCCGCCGCGTTAGCTACGATACCGGTTGCCTGCAGAGCACCGGCAGGCTGATCGTCATGCGGGTGCCCTGTCCGGGCGCTGACCGAATCCACAACTCGCCGCCTAAATAAGCCAGTCGCTCGCGCACGCTGAAGAGGCCGAAGCCACCCATCTCAGTGGTCTCCACGGTGGCCGGATCGAAACCGATACCATCATCCTCTACCTCTACCTCCAGCCGGGTCTCGTCGCACCTGGCTGTGACTGCGGCCTGCGTCGCGTGCGCGTGCTTCACGGTATTCTGGAGCAGCTCCTTTGCCATCTGGAACACGGTGGCCTCGACATCGGGCGCGAACCGCTCCACAGCGCCTTCGACCTCCACGCTCACTGCCAAGCCATGCTTCTCCTCAAGCTGCTCCGCCCACCAGCGCAACGCCTCGATCAGGCCTTGCGCCTTGAGGATCGGGGGGCTCAGTTCGGACATGATTGCGCGCGACTGGCGAATGGCCTCGTCCACCATGCCGGATATTCCGGTCACTTGCTCGGCAGCCGGCGAACTGCCCATCGTCGCGCCCAGCATGCCAAGGTTGAGCTTGATCGCGCTGAGCGTCTGCGCGACCTCATCGTGAAGTGCGGCCGCCAGCCGCTGGCGTTCGCGCTGTTCCGTAACCGCCAACTCGGCCGCCGCGGCCCGCAGGCGCCGCTGGTTGGCCTCCAGTTCCCTCTGCACCCGATGCTGCTCCGTACGGTCGGTCCCGATGGCCAGCACGGTTTCCACCTTCCCCGCCTGATCGTAGATGAAATAGTGCGACCAGACGATCCACAACCGGCGTCCGTCTTTGGTGATTTGCTCGCTTCCCCAGAGCCTGAAGGCTTCGGGATCGGCGAGGATGGCGTCGATCGACCTTCCGGCGGTCGCGCCAGTCTCATGAATGGGCGGTGCAATCAGTGTAATGGACTTGCCGAGCAACCCCTCGGTCTCGTGCCCGAATAGCCGCTCCGCGTAGTCGTTGATGAGTTCGATGATCCCTTCGCGATTCCAGCGAACGATCGCCGCCTGGGCAGTCTCGATTAACTGGCGAAACTTGTACTCGCTGGCAGCCAGTTCCGCCGTCCGCTCCTGTACCAGGTCCTCCAGATGGTCGCGGTGCCGCCGCAATTCCTCCTGCGCTTCCGCCGCCTCGGTTACATCGGTGGCGGTGACGATTGCCGCGACAATGTTGCCTTTCTCGTCGCGGATCGGCGCGGCATTGGCGGCCACGTGGTAGACTCTCCCATCCGGACGCTCGACGCGCAGCACCTCATTAGTGATGATCTCCGCATGCTCCAGGGCGCGTATGACAGGCCAATCCTCCGGGCCCTGCAGTTCCCCCTCCGAGCGGGTGGCATAGACCCCGCTAAGGAAATCACGCATGATCTGCCCGCCCATCTCGTGGCCCCAGATCTCGTTGATCCGACCATTTGCCAGCAGCACCCGCGTAGTCCCAGCCTCGATCACGAGCACGCCACTGGGCATCTGATCGAGTATGCCCTGCAGGAAGCCGCGCTGCCTCCGAACTGCCTCCTCCGCGGCTTTCAGATCTCCGATGTCCACATTAACGCCCAGATACCCCTTGAGCTTGCCGTCGGGATCGAACTGCGGCACGCCGCGTCCGATCAGCCAGTGGTACTGCCCGTCCTGCCCCAGGATGCGGTACTCATGGCTCCAGTACTCTCCTGCCTGTGAGGCCGCCAGCCAGGCTGAGACGAACTCCTCGCGCTCGCCATCAGGTAGCAGGTCTGCCCACTTGAATCCGGCGTATTCCTCGAACGTCAGGCCTGTCAGTTCGAGAATGGCGGGGCTGACGTAGCTGATGGCCCCCTGGGCATCGGTGGTCCAAATGCCGTATGGAACAAGCTCTCCGATGGTGCGATAGCGCTCTTCGGAGGCGGCCAGTCGCTCGTTGGTGGCTGCCAGTTCCTCCTTGCTGATGCGCAGCGCCTCCGCGCGGCTCCTCAGTTCCGCCTCAATCTGCCGCAGGTGGGTAATGTCCGAGATGACCATCACTGCCCCGGTGATCTGATCATCGGAGTCGCGAAGCGGCGCGGCGGCGGCTCTGATCCACGGCGCCCTGTCACCGATCCATTCAAAGCGGACTATGCCTTCGGCCAGCGATTCACCCGCCAGCGCGCGCCCCAGGGGGGTCTGCTCCGCGTCAATGGGCTGGCCGCTCTCGTCGACGGGACGCATCTCGCGGTAGCGCTCGGCCAGGGGCATATCCAGGAATTCCGGAAGGAAGTTCATCAGGGATTCCGCCGCCTGATTTTGCCGGATGATCCGTCCCTCTCGATCGTAGATGATGACCCCGTCAGGCATCGTCGCGAACATCGCCCCTAATTCGTCCGCGCGCCGCCTTGCTTCCTCCGCCAGTTCTTCGATCCGCCGCCGCGTCGTCACCGGTTCGGTAATGTCAGTTGCCATGATCAGCACATCATAAGCGCCATCGCCAGTGCGCTTAACGGGGACGGCCACCCACTGGAAGTAGGTGGTACCTCGCTCGAAGCTGCGATACTCGAACTCGGGAAGGGACATCAGTTGCCCCGCAGTCGCCTTTCTGACGGCCTCGGTGACGCCTTCCTCATCGGCGGTTCGGACCAAGTCTGAGAATTTCAGCCCAGCCAGGTCCTTGTCAAGGAAGCTCTCATTCAGAAGACGTGTATACTGAATGTTGCTCCACTTCACCGTCAGGTCCCGTCCGTCGAGAAACAGCAGCGCCGCCGGCGTATGGTTCACGATGGCTTCCAACTGGTTGCGCTGCTCTGCAACGTCCGCCGCCAGTCGCTCTCGTTCCGCCTGGTCGTCTGCCCTCCTCAGGAAGATTAGCCTGCGAACAGCGGCCTCCTGCGCGGCTATAAGAAACGCCATGCCAATGCCGACGAGTGTCAGGCCCAGTGCCGCTGGCAGCGCTATCGGGATTAGCCCCTCCCCGTAGAGCAGCGGCCTGCCATAGACATACCCCAGGAGAAAGGCCGCCCCGATGCTTGTCACAGCGCCCACGGCAACGATCCGCGCAGCGATCGCACCGCGCCATGACGGATGCGCAAGGAAGAAACTCGCGAAAAGTACGGCAGCCGCTGTAGGAAGTGCCGCAGGGGCTTCTTCAGGAGCGTGAGGCAGCCACGGTGGCGGCAGGAATAGCTCACTGCTGCCCCAGTTCACGCCAATGGCGTGCTCAAGCAGGCGCAGACCTGCGATCACCATGACAATGATGCCGAGAACTCGCGCCAGAAGGTGGCGCGTCCGGCGCGCAAGGGCCATGGCAACCACGCCTGTTGCCAACAGCACCAGAGCCAGGCCCACCGCGGGGACAATGATTTTGTGGCCTTCGCTGTAGCTGGCGAGTATCCAGTTGCCGGTAAAGCGACCCACCAGCGCCGTGGAGGCCACCGCCAGCGCTGCCAGGCCGCACGCGGCCGCCGCGTACCTCAGCGGTCTCAGCGCGAGGTACTGCTCCTGAACCGCCTCGCGCTCCGAGTCCAGCAGGCGCACGCGCATTTCCTGCGTCTCGGCGGCTGTTGTCGCCCAGGTGTTCCGGTTGTTGGACATCCGGTATGACTCCGTGTCTCCAGTTAGCTATGTACTGCTGACGTTCCAGACGCGTCGGATGCCTTGTCGCAGGCCCGAAGATGTGCTCGCGGGTACAACTGAGCCGCCGCCGGGACTAAGCCACGGCGGCGGCTCTGGCACATTCCTTAATACTCAGCCTGATCCTACTTGATCATCCCTGCCAGTTCCTCGCGCGCCTTTTCATAGGCCGCCGGGTCCTTCTCCCAGTCCTGGAAGGACCGCGTCAGCCTTAGCACCAGCGCGTCAACCTGCGCCTTCTTGCCCTGCTTCGCCGCCAGCGTCATGTACTCGTAGTCCTCCAGCGCCTCCCGCACCAGCTTCAGGCGAATGGACGTGACCGGACCGCTGATGCCGGCGTCAGCGCCGGGGTAGACCATCATGCCCTCGCCCCAGTACTTGTCGCGGAAGTGCGGCTTGGTCCAGATGTCTTCATACGGGTCCCAGTAGACGCTGGACCAGTACAGGAAGCCCCTGATGTCATAGCGCCAGCTAATCCACAACGGGGCGCGGAAGTGGACCGGGGCGAAGTCAACCTGCCAAAACGGGGCCTCGCGCTGGCACAGCGCCGTGTAGCTCCACAGCTTCTCACCCAGCGCCTGCCGCTCCCAGGCCGTCTTCTCATCCCAAAGCCCCCACAGCGGACACCAGATGTTCACAGCGCCGTACAGGTCGCCCCATTCGGGGTTCGAGGTGATCGTCTGCTCGGTGCACATCCGCCCGATCTCCGGATCGGCGTCCTTCACGAAGGCCGCCTGCTTGCGCACGGTCTCATAATCCTCGGCGTTGTTCGGCTCATCCCGCAGATACACATAGGACAGGTCAAGCCAGCCCTTCTGCCGCAGGTAGTTGGCGTGCGCGCGCAGGTCCCGCTTGCCCTTGACCTGGTCGGACATGGCGAAGGACAGTCTGAGCGCGTTGACATGTTTGTCCTCAACCAGCCGCCGCAGCCGCTCGCCGGTGAGGCTGTCGTCTACCGTGCCGTCCTCTTTCACGGTCGGCCAGATGTTGCCCAGGCTTCCGGGGACGGCGCGATGGTCGAGGAAGGCATCAATGTATTCGTCCTCGACTTTGGCAAACTCCGCAGAGGCCGGGTCGAGGTTCAGCTTCTTCGCCAGTCGGCTGCCAAGGCTGCCGAAACATGACTGCATGGCGATCTCGTCAGGAAGCGCGAAGCCGCGCACGGTCAGCGACACGGGCACCTGCGCCAATGGCTTGTCGGCAGTGGTCACCGTGACGGTCCCGCGGTACTCTCCCGCCGGTGTATTGCGCGGGACGTAGATGTCCACCCAATAGCCCTGGTTGCTGTTGGCTTCGATCGTGTAGGGGGTGGCGTCGAAGCGCGCGCCCTTGAGGTCCTCGCCCGTCTTGGGATCAACGAACGGGATCAAAGCGTCTGGATACCAACCAGTCGGAGCCGTCGAGCGCGCGCTTGGCGCGAAGACGTTCAGATAGTGCTCGCGGTAGAGCGTCAGATTGCGGGCGCGCAGCCGGCTCTTGGGGCCCTGCAGGTCCGATACCGTGAGGTGTACGTCCGCCAGCGGCTCCGCCCCGGCCCGCACGATGATGCGGAAGGGTTCGTACTCATTGGCCGCGCTGGTGAGGCTCACAGCACAGGTCTTGCCTGCCGGGCTGGACTTGAGCACATGCTCCCAGGGCGAGGCGGTCCACACTGCGGGTTGTTGGGCAAGGGCCAGTCCACAACTAAGCAGCAAAGTCGCGACGAGAAGCGTTCTGAACATCAAATCTGCCTCCGATAGAGAGATGCACGAGAGCTTCAGCGTGGTGTGGCCAAAGACCTGCCTGCTCAGGAGGCTTTACGCCTGCTGGCGTGGAATATGCAACCAAGACTTGAAATAGAAGGTGTCATCTGATGCGCAAGCTGCTGATTCCGCTGCTGCTCCTGATGCTCGCGACGGCACACGCCAACGCCGCCCCGCGAGTGCTGCTGTTTGATGGTATTGAGGGCACGACTGCAAAGGCCCTGCGGGCGCTGCAGGCGCCGTGTACGGTCGCCGCACTGGCTGATTATGCCAGCCCCCGCGTCTCCCTCTTCGATCACCAGATTGTGATCTGGGGCATGGATAACGATCAGACGAAGCTGGCGAACGACCCGCAGCCGCTGCTGCAGTTCGTGCGCGCCGGTGGCGTCTTCCTCGCCATGCGGATGCAGCAGGACTGCCAGTGGCTGCCGGTCCCGCTCAAGATGGACAAGGCGTACGCGCTTGGCGAG
>LSQX01234757.1_pt1 | contig 15414 bp, 10 predicted proteins | sample 654561 | NCBI WGS metagenome assembly LSQX01 (sample SAMN04489861, study PRJNA283612) | anaerobic digester metagenome | isolation source: 4 biogas reactors fed with cattle manure at either 37C or 55C with and... | place: Denmark: Kongens Lyngby | collected 2014 | reverse complement strand
ATATAAAATTATCATTACTCCGAAAAACTTAATTCCCATACTATTAAATATTTGATATTGAATAAACTTTTGTATTGAAAAATCAAAATATTTTACAGCTGTAAATATCGTCATAAGGTATAGTCCCGGGATTAAAAATTTAACAATAGTAAATGCTTCATTATTCATCCTTTTATTAGTCTCTATCATTTTTTTACTGTTTTTTAAGTCTTGCATCATTTCTTCTAAGGCTACCGTTACATTTATTCTGTCGTTTATTGAAAAGTATATATTGTTCGCTAATATAATACTCCATTCCGTTTTAATACCAAAAGTGAATTCTTCTAAGATATTAAGCAGTTCTTCTTCGCTCCTATATTCTTTTAATTGCATTGAAAGGTGAAATAGCAGTCTTTTTATGTTCGGGCAATCTTTTAATACCTCTATAGTCTTATCGATTGCTTCAACCATGTTATAATAGTTAATCTTATATTGATTCGTTAACTCTGTTATCAATCCTATAGCTTCGTGAGATGTTTTAAATCTCATGTTAGATAATTTTGTTTTTAAGCCTAAATATGGCAATAATCCTAGAGTTAATGAAATAAAAATACTATATCCTAAAGATGATTGTTTAACTACTATAATGAAGCTTATAAGAGATACTATAAAACTCACTATTATAAAACTATATACATAAAAGGAATCTCTCTTAGCATATGTTGTATTTATTAGCATTTGTATATGTCTAAATAGCTTACTTCTCTTTTTATTATCATCATATCTAAATCTTTTATTAACATGACTTTGTTTTAATAAAGATACTATGCTTTCAGAAAACATAAGCCATATGCTTATCAGTAATAAAGCATATACGCTAATACTTACTATAACGTATATAATAGAATTTGTATTTGACATTATGCTTACCCCCTCAAATGCTTATATGAAGGCACAAATATATTCTCACCTTCATATGGATATTTCTCTTCCAGTTCTTTTAGCTTTTCTTTAAATCTTTTTCCTGCTTCTATATCTTCCTCATCAGCAATACTAAGCTTGTCCTTACCAATATCACACTTAAAGCTCCAACTATCTGTTTTAAATATATATTTGCAAATTTGGTGTAGTGATATCTTTTGAGTTAAAAAATCATATCTTATTTCGTATATCGCTTTAAGCCTTTTTTGCGACTTATTTCTTAATTGTATAAACTCAAATATATAATGAAAGTTTTGGGCTACTTTTATTATCGTACTGTACAAACTTCCACCATATTTATTAACAATTTTATCAGCCACGTTATACGGAAAATCTACTGCTCTTGTAAAATGTGCTGTTAGTTTACTCCTTCGTGTTCCACGGTCAGTGACATCAAGTGCAATATAAAATGCTGTGGCATCTCTGGCTTCTGCCATTACTATATAATCGGCATCACTTCTAAGCACCCTTTTTATAACTCCTTCAAGTTGCTTATCGTCAGCTACTATTTGTATAATAGGTGCATCAGGCATCAGCTCATGTAAAGGTATCTCCGGATCTGTTTCTATCATAACCCCCTCTAAAGTTGGGTCTTCTTCTAATTGCCAAGTTTGTAAGAATGTCGTCTTCGCAGTCCTTACAGGACCGGTAAATGCTACATTATACCCAATCTTAACCATATCTTTTAGCATTGGTATTATCTCATATGGTATGGTATGTCTTTTAGCTTGTTCTTCAAATGTCAGCTTAGGTATTATATATTTTCTAAAAATTATTGCAGGCTGTCCTTTTTTAGTAAGTCCTTCTGTAAATATTGTTATTCTGGTTCCATCAAGCATATATACTTCTGCAAAGTTATTATCTAATCTAATTTTGGGTTCTTTTAATAAAAGTGCGGATATTAATTGCTTTAATCTTTCTTCACATATAGTTTGTTTTTGCAGAACCTGTTTTCCATCTATAAGAAAATATATTCTGTTTCCTATTATTTTAGCTGAGGAAGATTCGGTCATATATTTCCATTGTGCAACTCCTGCTAACCCCCAATTTTCTTCATATATTGCTTCCGTTATATTTTTATACCAACTTGGATGCCATTCATTATATAAGTTATTTTTCTTTAAGTACTCATTGATTTTATCTTTAAAAAAGTTAACTTCTTTTTCGTATCCAATAATGGCTTTCTTCTGTCTTTCTAATAGGATTGTATATTTAGCTCCGTCACTTCCTTCACTTTCCCATTCATTTTGAAAGTATGTATAAATAGCAGAGCATAATTCATTAAACCTTGTTTTTTTATCTTTTTTTGTTATATCAATAACCTTGTGATTATTTTTCTTTGTACTATTTGTTTTTTCAATATATTCATCTAAATAAAACTTTTTAGCTGCCAAAATTAACTTCTCCTTTATGACTTAAAATCAGGTATTAATCTGCTTAAAAATGTTTTTTTCTTTATTTCCTTTTCTTGATTATACGTTAATCCTAACTGCTCACATAAAACTTTTAATATGCTGTCTATATTTTGTGTATATAGCTTATCTTCAAAGCTTAGTAAAGTCTTTTTCTCCTTTTCACATTGCCAAGCTAGGCTTAAATCTAGCATTGGCAGATATCCTGCCAACGGTATATCGTATAAAGATGCAAGTTTGTATGGATTATCTAAATCATTACTGTTTACATATTGGTTTATTATTAAGTAAAATTCATCTATATGTAGTTCAGAGAAAATTCCATTTTTCAATCTTAAAAATTTATTGTATGCCATTTCCTGTTGTGTTGTAATTAAAAACCTATGTTTTGTGGAATGTAATGCTGCTATGGTCATTCCCCATTCAATATCAATATTGCTGCCGGCGTCTATAATTATTAAATCAAACTCACTTGATATAAGATTTAAAAGATACTCTATATGCTTCGGATGATAATATCTCACTCCTAAAAAATATCTTGCACCCGGTAAAATATATAGGTTATCTTTTTTAATACAAACATCATAAAACTCTGATACAGATAAAATATTATTAACTAACTTACTTTTAATATCATCAATCCCTAAGTTGGTATCATCTTTTATAAAATCTGTCCCCGGCTCACCATTTAAAAATAATAAACAAACTTTAGCATTTGCTTTCTCTGCAGCTCTCTCTGCAATACTTTGAGAAACCATTGTTGTTCCGACCTTTGAATCTACACCAAAAAAGGTAACTACATTGTTTTTTGAATTAAAACTGCTGATTGTATGTTCACATACAAATTCTATAATATTGTTTACAGTCAATCTTGGCGGTACCATTATTATTTTCTTAGACCTTAAAATACTACTAAGATTACTTTTCATATTCTCGCTGGATATCATATAAAATATATGCTTAATATTTAATTTTTCTCTAAACGCCATCATTTCATTAACATTTATAATATTATCGCTAACAACCAATATTTCAATGTCTGTATCTAAAAGCTCATCTATCTTTAAATTACTTTTCACATCACTAAAAGTTTCTATTTCTCTGAATTTAGAGATAAGTTCTATATCATTACATATAAATCCAATCTTCACGATTTATCCCCCCTATTACTTTAGCTTTTTTTATTTATACATGATTACAAATTGATACCCTTGCTCATACGCTTTTCTCAGTTCATCTATCTCCTCATTTGTAGCTATTATTTCAATTTGGTTTATAACTGATAGCCCATCATAGCGTTCTTCCGAACTTACAGTAACCACTTCCCTGTTAGAAGAATCTTTAACATATGCAACTGTAACATCTACTATTAATTCTTCAATAACAGATAAATCTATCTCATTTATATCCGGAATAACCGTATCATCAAAACTATATACCTTATTTTCTTGTAATAATTTAGGACTTTTAACTGTATAAAAATATGCTCTATCCTTCCTTCTCAAAGAACCGGGACATGCAATAATCCACTCTCTTGGAACTGCAAATATAAACTGTCCTTCTTTCAACACAGCCTGTGGGACATCAAAATATTTCTCATGCAGTTGCGCATTTTTAGGTAAAAAATGTTTGGTTTCTTTGCCTATAACCTTTTCTACACCAACGCTTCCTTCAATAACCTTGTTTTCTTCCATTTTTACTAAAGTGATTAAATCTTGCGTTATTATTGTATTTGCTTCAATATCACTGTTTAACACAGGAACATCTACATATACAAATGTTTCTCTGCCGTAGTTTTCCCAATAAAATATTAGTATTATGGATGTAAGTAACAAAAAAATACCTATATATGCCTTCAAACTACCAATTCTAAATTTATTTGTCTTTTGCATTACCTTTTGTCTCCTTTACTTTTAAGCTTCAATCTTGCTTTTTAATATCGCTAAAACAATCAATAATTTATTCCTCTCACTAAATATAAAAGATTTTTTCATGGTATCGTTCGAAAAATAATGAATTTTTTATAAATTTTTATCGATTCGTTATTTTAAAGCAATTAAACTAACTGCAAATACATCATATTTAAAAATACTAACTAGGATAAGCTTACTAAATACAATTAGAGAAACAAGGTATTATCTATACCCCATTTCTCTAATCATCTTATTAAACATTATTATAGATATAACACGTAAAAACTTTTATATCCATCATGGAATCTTTTACCATGATTTTGATTTTCAATTTACTACTTAAGAATTTCCTTAGCAGTCAATTCCGTAGCGGCGAGCAACTCATTCATAGCCACTCCATATTGTATTGTCTTTAAAAAAATATATTTCTCTTCAAGATTATATTTTTGTGATGAAGTATGTTCATATTTTATAAATATATCTTTTTGTTCCGGAGTAAAGGTCCTCATAAGTCTGTCCAATGCTTTACTATTATCTATCAATACAGATTTATATTCTTCATTTTTCATAATTTCCAAGCATACATCCGAACGTGTAAGCTTTTCTATGACATCTAATACCATTTTCGTATTAGTTATTTGCATAATTATTAGTACTCCCTTGGAAATATGATAAAAAATTTATAAGTTCGTTCGGATATTTTTCTTTAATCCTCTTAATGCATAAATATTTTTCTTCTATATTATAACTTGCAAGATCCGTCAAAAACATTTCAAACCTTTGTACATTAAAGTATATCCTACTCCTTTCCCACAAATCATCTTTAATACTTGTACCTCTAAAAAGCAATTCTTCCCACTTGTGTATAACCGATACCATTTCCCATTGTATCTGGGCTTTTCTTAATGGCGAAACAGTAGCACTTGTCCGTTCTTCCTCTAATTCCATATACCTAAGTGCAATCTCCTTCAAATCCTCTATTTTTTCTTCCGGCAACCGCGCCGACAACGTTTTTAAAGAATTCTCGTCCAATAATTTAAGCATTATATAGTTTTCCTCCAAAATAAAATTTATTGTGGAGGAAAACCTAAAAAAACCGCGCGCACAGGGATTATAATCTCCTACACGAACGGTTTTATGTTATTGAAATATAAGGTTAAATGCTGTATAATAACATAAAGTCGTAGTGATAGCCCGCGCATCTATATGATGCGTATGCTATTGGTGTAGGTACTACTGTTACCTGCATTAGCTTTTAAATGTTTGCCGCATTTAAAAGCCATGACGACTTTTTTAAGTTTTCCTCATAAGCTAATTATATATTTTTTAAATGGAAAATGCAATAATTTTGCAAAAAAACTTGTAATTATTTCCGAAAACCTCTGAAAAATCAGTTTTATATTTTTAGTTGAATATTCTTTAATATCAAGGAGTAAAATTTCATCCGCTTTTCTATCTTCGGCTCTTAATACATAACCCTTAAGTAAATCAAGCTACTACTTAAATCTATATCCTTCCCACAATACCTGAACGGATTAATATCATATGGGTCGGCTTCTTTCTCCACACCAAATACATCATAATCATAGTTTAAGAATATTCCATTACTATCATTCGCTATTGATAAATCACTAGCATTAATAAGCCCATCATGCTTCAAATCGGCTATAGGAATATATCTAGGCTATCCTTCTATAGTTCCAAAAAGCGCTATTTAGTGCTCCAACAACATCTCCTACTAATTATACACATCCCATTTCCATCTCACAGGTAAGAGGACCAATAAACCTGTCCCCTCGTCCCTCTATAATCACATACCACTTTCTTCAAAAACATATTGTGAGCTTATTCAATGATATAAACGATAGACTCGCTTGAATTATTCTAATATAGATCCCTTTTCTAATTCTAATTTAATCAACCTGCTCTGAAAAAAGCTGAGTTCTTAACTTTCTATCTTCAAACCAAACTAACCAGCATTTGTCATTTTGACTACGTAGTTTAGGATATTTCTCAAGCGCTTTTGAAGTAGCTTGTCTGAGTAATCTAACAGTCCAAAAAATCTTGAAATTAAGATGGTCTAATTGTAAAAACAGTTTTTCTTGATCAACACATAAATATGATTGTGAGTCATGCCACTTTTCTCCTGCTTCAAACCTAATTGCTTCAAGCTGTTTTTCTCCATTATAGTACTTATACCCATCCCCATCACATATGCCCAGCAATTCTCGTATAATTCGGGAGGGTAGTTTATAATATACATCACCAAATTCAGGATAATTAGCTGTACACTTTTCAACTGTCTTATCAATTGTATATTCCACAAAATCGCCATCATCTATAGAAATATTATAGATTTTATTGTAACACTCATTTTTCCAATTCATCCAACATATTTCCTTAGGGGTTATATAACATTGAGTCTCAGTCGATGAATGTAAATCCTCAGGATTACTTAAGTTATTAACTAAAGAGTCTTTTCGATTTATTATGTCATTTTTCAAGTATTTAAAATGCTCATTTGTGATTATTGCTGAAGAAATCCACATAATTGATTCTCCACCCAAAGCATTAGATACAGAATTAAAACTATATAATGATATCCAATTCTTTTTCTCTTCTTGTACAATTTCATGGATAAAATCTCGAATATCAATCCATTTTTCAAAATTAGGAGTCGGAGCATTTATTATCCAATTCCTTATGGCATCTTTCCCCATATCTTCGTTAATTAAAGGTGATAGTTCCTCTGGGATAAACCAAGAGGTTTTTTCCATAATGCTATCTGGATTTTCTTGATATAATTCTTGCGCTGGATTTGGAAAATCATCAAGTAAACCATAATCGTTCAGCAATGATGGCACCCTTTCAAAATCTCTAAATGGTAACCGATCTGATAAATAGCCTAAAATTTCATTACGAGCGCACCATGTATACTTCTCGCAAAAAGTCATTATGCTACTTTTGGAACCGTGCGTTGCAGGATGATGTTGGCGCAAAATTGCAATATCAACACCGATTACTTCCCTAGGTTTACCTCCATTAGGACAACCGTAGAACTCTTCTTCATTCCATCCCTGCAGTAGAATGTAAGCATATGCAGCTGATAGTACAAATTGATTAGGTTCAAGTGATTCCATTTCCATAATTCGCGCATGTTCTAACAAAAAGCTGTCTGCTTCTTTATTGTATTTGTAAGCAGGCGATTTCGAATTTGGAATGGTGGTATCTTCACCGTCATCAATCAAATCATCCAGATGATCCCAAAATCTCCTTTGCTTTTTGTATGCAAGCTGAATCTCTCTCAATTTTTCTCTACATTTCTCATTAAGAAAAATTTCTTCGGTAGTCAATATATCTTCAATTTCTTTCTCAGAAAAATGCCATGTATAGTCAACCTCTTCATCAATTTTATCACTACCGCCGCGGCTAAAAAACATTCTATCCATAGGATCACACAGAACATATCTTGCCAAATCATAATCAATTGGTCCGAAGCCACCCATCCGGGTACCAGTAGTAGCCTCACGATTTAGAGGGATAGTTCCACTTGTATGATATGGTGGACGGCTTTCACCTACATCCTCATCATTTATGGCACCAAATGCATAGGACCGTTCAACAATAGCTCTGCTGTAATATCGAATAGCACAATTATAATGCATACTAATTTTATCTGAAGCAAAAATATTTTTTGTCATCCAATCACTGAATAATTTAATACAGGGATGTCCTTTTTCAAGCATAAATACAGTCCCCATTGCTACTGAAAATAAATCCTCTTTCATCTGAGGATCATTAGTGCACCATGTATGCTCGAACAGTTTATAAAACTCAAAAGGTTGCATAAAAGCCCATTTCACTAGTTCTCGCCTATAACCCACTCTCTCAATATTATTAACAGTGGTTAGCATCCATGCATAGACTAAGGGAATACCATTATGCTTGTCCTCACCACATAATTCATATCTTTTATCGTTTAAATCAATTTTTGTATAACATTTCCAAGCAGCATCTCCTAGATACCTTGAATAGTTAGGTACAGACCATATAATGTCACGTTTTCCCGCAGTTTCAAAACTCATAAGGTACTCATGTAACATCTGTGCACCAAGAGGATGATTCTCAATTCGTGATACCGGAAGAACAATTTTATTCACAACACTTTTTAAACAGTCCGAATTATAATTCATCATCCTTTTGACCAAAGGTATATATTTAGACGCAGGAGTTGGTGATACGTTTGATAATGAAAAGCAAACTAAATCAAATAATTCGTCATTGTTTAAATTATCTCTGAAGCTTTTATTCTCAGTTATCAAGTAGCTATAATCTTCCAAAAGAAGGATAGAAACCATTTGCAGAGCACCCTCATGACCTACCAATGTTTCTGTAAGTGTGACCTTTGATGGGTCTTCTTGCATTTGATTGGTAATTAATAGTGCAAGTATATAATCAAAAAAAGGTTGAATGCCCGTCGAATAATACGTTTTCGGAGGCTCAAGTATAGTATTTGAATTTACTGTATAGCTCTGCAGTATTCCATAATCTTCAATAAAATCAATAAGTTCTCTTCGATAATCATGGGCAACGGTAATAAGCCCTGGAACATCTTTCAGAGAATCAATTAAATCATTTCTATACACCGTTGTATTAATTAGAAACTTTCTGGCTATTGCTAATAATGAATTTTGCACAATACGCTCTCGATCTCCATACCCCGTTTCATACCTGGAATTAAACTCTTTTTCAATTATATGAAATTTCTTCGATAAAAGATTAGTAATAGTAACAGAAGATTTCTCGACGCCGGATATACTTCCATACTTATAATTTTCGCAAAAGATACGTAATGCAAGGGGAGTTTTTAAGCTCCATTTAACCCAAGAGCCCCCTTCGATATTTACATGAAAATATTCAATATATTCTTGGAATAATTCGTTTACTGGAACATCACCATCAGAAGGTAGTCTTAATGTATTACTCAATAAGCTATCATCATATGCCAATTCTCTAAATACATATGGTCGACTTGTAATACAAAACCTCAGCCGGGGATATTTGCAACATATTGCTTCTATCTCTCGAAGGCGATCATACCACGAATCATATGGTTTAGATTCATCCACCCCTTCAATGCAAATTAATATCTTCGGAATGATTTTAGCTACAATAGTATCTGCTGTAGAGACATTATTAATTTCTTCACGGTACGACAATGCTTCTAAAGCCTGCCATAATTCTATTTCGTTCCAAACCGAAGCTAACCCTAAGAACTTTTTTAAGATATCAATCCAGCTATTATTTGGATTAACATCTTTAGTGCGAATTAATATCGGAATATGTAATTTTTCATTTAGTAATGATTCCACCATGTTTGCTGTCCCATGGGTTTTTCCCGAACCAGGATTGCCTAATATCAGATATTTTTTATTATCTAATTGAAAACGAATATCCGAAATAATAGTATGGATTTCATTTGCCTGAAGAGCTTCGGCAGTTTTTTTAATCTCGCTAATATGAAAGTAATTTCCTCTTAATTGCTCATTTTGCTTTAACAACTCTAATAGCATAGCAAAGTCAATATACCAATTGTTTTTGTTAATTGAGGATGCAATTTGTTGTTCATTGTTTACAGCATCTATAGCACATTTTATCTCACCTAATAATTTTATTACTTGCTCTTGAGTTCTCTGAATTTCATGTATTAACTGCTCCTGCGATGAATGATCTTGAACAAATTGTAAATAGTCATCACACGCTTTCAAAAATTTGCTGCATTGCTGGCTCATAGCACTCAGCGTACTTATACTGCTTTGACGATTATCTAATGTTCCTACGAATTTTAAAATGCTTTTTTGCATTTGTCCTTGAATATGCAAACAAGGAGTATATTTCTGTGATAACCATCCACTTTTTTGTTTTTCGTAGGAGTAGACAATAAGTTCTTTGGAAATCTCGGATTTTTCAAACCAATATCGGTATATCCCAGCAGCATCACTATCTTGCAAATTAGTTAAAAGTTGAGTTTCATTCCATAACTCAATTTCTAATCCCTGATAATCATCTTCTAATTTATTTTTCAGTTTTTGCCAACGATTTAATTCAGTATCTTCTACAACCTTCTTTCCTTTACCAATACGATCTGATGATAAATCACGTGGAATACATACGATATATTTCTTTATCTTCGGTCTCACTCTAAGCGCAGTTTTAATCGAGTTGCTAATTTGCCCAAATTGATTTGCAGAAATACTATTCCAGAACCACTTTGCTTGCATTCCAATAATTGTATCATCTTTTTTTATTGCAAAGGATTCAACTCCCCCATCTCCTCCAGAGCCATTTACAATTGTAACTGCTTTTAAAGAGTGAGGATATGTTTTTTTGCACCATAATTCAAACAACTGATTGCACATGGATTCAAAAGCTCGTGTTGGTGCCTCATTATAAGTTTGAAAATGTTGCCAGTTCATATTCTCACCCCTCGTTCTCTATTGTACAAGTTGCATATAATCCGCTCTGCAGTCTATGATATAGTCACTGCACACCTCCTAATCTTTGATCTAGTATACATATTTTGGACTTAAAGTAAACCTACGTATAAGAAAGTGTACATCGCTAATAGAAATCATAAAATATTCTCTTATCCTTATTGTTCTTCTCATAGAGCTTCTCCTTTTTATCTTGTTGATTTTATATAGCTATATTTGTGTCATTCATCAATTAAATATTCTAGTATCTATTTATCTAATCATTTATTAACAATGAATGTCAAAGAATAAACTTATTTTTTATATCATAATTGGGCTTTCATATATAATATACTGCAATCTACCTCACCAGCCACCCATAATCCTGCCTGCAATCCACGATATAGTCAATGTACACCGTCTGATCCTTAATTTTATATAGAATCAAATACCACTTCTTCACAAACATCTTGTGATATTTATTAATCGGGATAAATTCGGCATCAAGAAACGGGAAGCGCTCCGGCATTTGATACAGGGAACGGATGGCATCCATCAGGTCGTTTTTCACTTTGCGGGCAGCGGCAGGACTTTTTTGTGCAAGAAACCGAACATGACCCGCCAGCATCTGACGGGCACGGTCTGAAACAATCACCTTATACTGAGGTTTCTTTTCCATGTTCCACCTCATCTATAATACCATCAAGATACTTGTCCAGTTCATCCAGCGTAACTCCTACCCGGCCTGCCAGACGGTCTTCCTCAACTGCCAGTAGTTCTTCCCGCAGCTTTAGCATTTTCTCCCGGCGGGTAAACGTCTCTATATCCATAACCACAAGATCGCCCTCGCCGTTTTTGGTAAGATACACAGGCTCCCCGGAGGATTTGCACAACGCCACAATTTCATTGTAATCATGTCTTATCGTTGCGGATGGTTTAATCTGCATTGTATCATCTCCTTGTAGTAATATTCTAATTACATTTTACCCTTTTAAGGCTATGGTATCAACCGGTTTTTGTTAAAGTCGTTCATACTTCTGTGGTTTCCGTATACCTAAGACAATTTTCAAATAGTCGTTATAATCCTTTTCACATTTGGGCGGCTCGTCAGAAATAGTATAGGAAGTAGAAAGAATGGTCTTGATTGTCTTTCCCTCCAGCCATCCGGTCATATGTGTGCGACCAACATCCACATGACATGGCAACTTTTTGATCCCCTTATAAAAATAATTATATATAACTTTGTATAAAATTGCAAGGATTTCTGACAAATATTTACCTTTTGTTCGCCTTCTGCTGTAATTAAAAGCACAAGTTGATAATAGTCAAAATTATTGATTATAGCAATATACCCCACTATATCTTCAAAAGATGTATTATTATCATTAAAACAGCTACTACTATACCCGGAATAAAAAACATAAGAATTACCCATGAACGTATACGAGCATTCCTTTTGTATCTGTCACCCTCTTCATATAACTCCTCATTGTTATCTTCTTCGTGATAACCTTGAGTAATTTCTCTTGCTTCCTCCAAAAAACTTTCCGGTACAAATATATCAATACCGAATTTGGATTGACCCATATAAATACTTAAATATGCTCCCGCTTCACGGTGTCTCTTATATACCGGAATATCATGTGCTTCTAATAAAGAAGAAACAACACTTGCCTCCATATCATCTGCAACGGATAATAAGTAGGCTTCTTTATCGTACTGTGCTTTTTCTTCCTTTATAACAGGTTTTTCTTCTACCAAATCAGCATTACAATCACTGCATACAGTAAAACCCTCTCTATACTCCGCATTACAGTTTGGGCAGTATGGCATGTGTGATAACCTCCCCCCATATTTTATTGCTTTTTAAGCTCTATACAACTCTTTAATTAGATTTGCTGCATTATTCATTCTTTGCGTGAAATTCTTCTGACTTCTACCATTCCCAACAGGAAAAGGGCATACAACAGTACTAATACCATTAACATACAGCATCTTAGCATTATCCACAACATCTGAATATTTATGCCTCTTTGCAATTATACTAAGAGGTCTGGCACCAAGTAGAATCAGAATACATTTTGGCCAATTCAATGATTTTTGTCACTTGGACGCCCCCTTTAAAGCTTTATACTTGTAATTATTCTACATATTATTATAAAATCCTTTTTCATATCAAATATTCCCTAATGTATTTAGATATAGTTTTGCAGCTTAGGTTATAAAGCTATTTCACCTCTTTGCGATAACCAACTCACAGTCAATTAAATCCAAGTATCTTAATATACCCCTCTATATACAACCACCTCAATAATATCATTTTCGCTATCTTTTCTTACAAAGACATTATCTGATACTTCTACATCTGAAACTGTTGTAATATCTAAAACATCCCCCTGCACTTTATATACATTTGTATTACTGAACTCATAAGTCACCGTCCCATGCCCTTCAACATATACAGTTATAGAATTATTAGTTACTGCATCTACAATGCCATAAGCTGTATTATTTTGTTCGTTCACAAAGTGTTGTGAGCCATTGGGTTTAAACAGTATCTCTGCTTGTTCAACATCACCTGTTTGATTTAAATGTATTTGCAGAATAGAATCTGGTCCAACATTGCCATCAAGAAAATCATGCGTAGTCACTCGTTCTATTCTTTCTCCATTTTGAATACCATAGATTCCATTAATAACTCCTTGTTTCGACATCCTCAATGTTATCTGCTCAACTAATACTATACTATCACTTTGAACAACATTTATAATATAATCAGTTATTATTATCGCTGCTAGATTACCATCAGCATCTATATCGTATAGTTCAATGTCATATCTGCCAAAGTCCGATAGGTCATGTGGTGTAAGAATCTGTTTATCCCCGTGTTCCGGAATAAAGAATATCTTAGTACACCAGTTAACATTATACTGCTGCTCAAAACATTCATAATATGTGCTGTATTCTGCTTCTTTTATACTTCTGTCCTTACTGAATAAGCCTTCATTAATGTATGGTTCTTGGTTATAACCGCTAACATTCGCAGTATCAATTGCTTTTATAATATCAGTACTGATATCATACGTATATCTTATTACTTGTTGTTTAGTATTTCCTTCCATGTCTTGCAAATATTCAACTACCTCTGCTGCGTTTACTACCTCAGCATTAAATATAATCTGCGTTTCACTTATCTTAGGCTCTGTAGCTCCTAAGAATGTAAATTCTGCATTTTGATCTTCCGTATTTATCCCTGCTTCTAACAAATACTCATATTCAATAACTTCTCCAACTCCAATTTGAGCTGCTACAACCTCACCCATATATCCTAAATAAAATGTGCCTATTTCTCCCAGAAAATCATAAGGGTCTAAATAATCAGGCACTATATAGTACCTGTTGTTAATAAAAATAAAAATCTCATAAAAATCAGACATATATATTTCTTGAACCATCCCTACTATCTTCTCATCTATTACTTCTATATTAATTAGTTTCCCATCTTTGCTTTCAGCAACTGTCAACACATCCCATTCATTAACATCGTCCATAGTAATAATATTTCCTTTTTTAAAAATGTTTACTGTATACTCACTACTATCTACTGGTAATTGAAGGGGAGCATTATCATATTTATCATAAACCATGCTATTCTGCACATCTATAGTATCAACTACATATTGCTCTATATCGAATATGAACAAAATATCAATTTTTCCGTCTCCAGTGCTATCAATCATCCTTAGCTTACCGTAATGAGGTTTTAAGTCTTCATCAGTAAGGGTATCTAGTACTTTGTGATTATAATAAACAACTGCAGATTCATCAACATACACCATATTAAGATAAGGAGCATCACCATTCTCCCAATATACTACCTTTTCTAAAGTTGTATTATAATAAATATCTGATGCTAACACTTCAATATCTAAATAATACTCTTCTTGATATGAGTATGATAATGTGTTCGATAAAGGTTTCATGCCAACATACATATCCCACACAAAAGCTTTTATTGTATCTCCTTCTTGCAATGTAAACTCGGCACTAAAAGGCTGTGTATCCCCTGCATCAATATCTACTTTGATAATTTCGATATCCTGAACTGCATTAAATTCATCATAGGATACTATGATAAGTCTATCTTGAAGAATAGAAACATAATTATCTGTTATATCTAAATTAACAACTGTTATTTCGTTAGGGTTAAATGACGTTATCGGTGTTCCTTCAGTATCTGTAAAATACATGTTTGATAAGGTGTATGGCAATATTTCTTCATTTGTAACGGTAAACGAACCGTTCTCATCAATATCCATACATCTCCATAGTATTTGGTCATCATAGTATTTACCCATCACTACATAATCGCCTATGTTGATGCTTGCTGCTTGTGCAGGTGTTATTGGAAGTAGTGATATCACTATCACCAGAGTAATAAATAAGCTAACTATTCTTTTTGACATGTTTAAAATCTCCACTCCTATTCATATATAAATGTTTTTAGCTATTATGTAATTTTTATCATATTTCTGTAATTCTTTTCTTAAATTCTATCATTTTATTAATCCTTATTCAAGACCTTTTTCCCATTTTACTGCCGGCTATCTCCTATCACATAGCTACACACATCAGCCTCCCGAAGTAAACCCAGGT
>LSQX01148714.1_pt1 | contig 15414 bp, 8 predicted proteins | sample 654561 | NCBI WGS metagenome assembly LSQX01 (sample SAMN04489861, study PRJNA283612) | anaerobic digester metagenome | isolation source: 4 biogas reactors fed with cattle manure at either 37C or 55C with and... | place: Denmark: Kongens Lyngby | collected 2014 | reverse complement strand
CCTAAAATTTCCCTATCAAAGGTCAAAACTTCCTCTTGAACCTCTTCCCAGTAACTATAACATCCTGGTTTCAGCGGAATATCCGGATAATCTATGTCCTTGCTCAAATCACCGTAATTAAATTCCACTTTTTTGATCAATGCATCTTCGACTGTGAATCTCAAATTGAATTTTTTAAATGAATCAGGTATTCCCTCCAGAGCAATCAGATCTTCGTAAACCATGGGCTCAGCCTTAGAACCATAACTGATACTATCTATACCGTGTAAACCATTGGCTAAAAAGAAATTATTGGCAATTTGACTGCCAGCCTCAACCTGCCCGGCAATCGCCCCATAATAGGCTCTAGCTTCAACAATTTCCACCATGGTTGCAGAAGAAACAATCTCCTTGGCCAAGCCGGAAATCCCGCCAATATAATTCTTGCCTGAGAGTTTTCCTCTGGCATATGAATTAACAATAGCCGATTTTGAAGTTCCGGCTATGCCACCCACATAACTACCGTCTTGGCTTTCTACATTACTCAAAGATTGGCAATCGTAAAGATAGCCTAAATCCATATTGCCAACGATACCGCCGATATTGTTTTTCTTTCCGATAATTGTACCGAAGTTTTTCGAACTGGACAAAATAGCCCTTCTTTTGAAGACTGTTCTGGTCGAGACTGTGGAGATGTCCAATTCATCTTCCGGGTCGATGCTGAGCTCCACAGCCATGGCACCGGCTATTCCGCCTACATTGATATCCCCTTCAATAATCCCATAGTTTTCACAAAGAGTGACCTTTCCCTCAGTGGTTTGTTCAATCTCTTCTCTAGAAACATCTTGGATGAAGTTCTCGCTCTTAATCTCACCCTCAGTCAGGTCTTCTATGATGTTTATTAAAACGGCAAAAACTACGAAAAGCTGATCTGAAACCTCTTGAAAATCCTCTAAGATGGAAACACCTATCTGATCTAAATTTGTGGCCATATTTTGAAAGGAATCTAGAATTCCATCCAGAGATGAATAAAGGCTCTCCTTGTTTTCCATGAACTCATCGTCAGTTGTTTGAAATTCTAAATCTAAATTGTTTTTCAAATAGTCTACCAGATCTTTAAACTTATCCATCAGCTCATCAGTTTTCTCTTCCAAGGGAGAGAGAACATCCAAGGCTTCTTTGAGCTGTAAAATCGCTTGTTCCGTAAAATAAGAAGTACCTTCCATGGAGCCAAGGGCTCTTTGCAAACTGTATAACAAACTGCTGGTAACCCCTGAGGCATCCTCGAGATGCTCAAAGGCATCGGTAATATGTTCAAAAATTTGTTCGATTTTTTTGAACATTTCATAGAGTTTATCCGTATCAAAATAACTATCGAGTAGATCAAGAATTTCCTCTATGGCCTTGGCAATATCGGAAAAATCAATATCCCCAAAACCACCACTACCAGAACCATCATTTAAGTCATCCAAATTGTCTAAAATAAAATCGATCAATTCTTGAACGACTTCAAAAGCTTTGGTCAACTCCACTCTGACCAAATTGATTCTACTCATAGCGTATTCTAATTGGGCCACGAAGACCTGCATCTGACTTGACATGGCGCTCATTTCCTTCATAGCTTTAGCCAAATAGTCAAGTGCAGCTTTCATCGGCTCTTCTACTTGCCAAAGAATCTCCATTGAATCCTTTAAAACATCCAAAATCTCATAGAGATGTTCTAGAGTTTCAACTCCGATTACGCTAATTTTATTGATTTCCTCGATGTCTTTGTTTAGCATCTCCTCAATCTGGTCGATCATGATTTGAGCATACTTTTTGCTCTCTCTGATACCCTCTTCCATCTGCAGCAAGTCATCACTTATGCCACCCATAGTGCCCTTGCCCGAACCAATCAAACTGTTTATATTGACTTGAAGCTTATCCAACTCTCTTTGCAAATCATCCAACCTTGAAGCTTCGATACTCCTGTTAATATGAGGCTCCATCTGGCCGACAATCCCGGCAACTTCTTTGCGACCGTAAATCTGGCCATAATTGGTACATTCTTGAATCAGGCCTGACTGCCGCCCGGCAATCCCACCTACATTATAGCCCACATGAGGGTAACCAATGGTTCCATGATTGCTGGAGCTTTGAATAATACCTGTGTTGAGCCCAGCGATACCACCTATATCTGTAGCATCTAAAAAAACCTTCATAGGATTTATATTCTCTATGGTAAAATCTTCCAGGTCCAGTTTATGCTCGACAACAGTTGTATTGACACTGGAGTGATTGCGCCCTCTGATGATTGTGCCCCCGTTATAACCTGCTATGCCGCCAACAAGATCATCTCCATAGATGAGTCCGTTACTGGTAGAATTAACTATCCGGCCGGAAGCGTTGTTCCAACCGACCAAGCCTCCGATTCTTTCCTTTCCGTTGACCATGCCTAAAAACGAGGAGTTTTCGATCAAGCCACTGTTGTTCCCCACCAAGCCGCCAATAGTATTTTTATCGCCTTTGGGCTCCAATTGCCCCTGGACTTTCAAATTTTTAATCTTTCCCTCTTCGCCTAAATAGCGGAAGAAGCCTAGATTAGAGCCTTCGGCACTTATATAGAGGCCTTTAATCAGATGGTTTTGACCATCAAAAGTACCATTGAATATAGGGATTGGTCGAAACTCCTGATTGCCCAAATCGATATCATTGCTCAAAATTACAGTTTTATCCTGAGACCATAAATCAAAGGAGCAATCTTCGGCCAATTGAATCAAATCGTATTTATTCGAAATATAGATTGTATTGTCTGCAGAATTTTCTGCCCTAACCCTTATCAAGGGGGAAACCAGAGAAAGAATCAAGATAAGTGAAACGATTCTTTTCAACAAACTATTTCTTTTCATGGTCTTTTCCTCCTTCCAAGGGTCTAATTTCTCCCTCGATGGTTCCATGCAATTGGCCTTCAACTTTGCCCACAACATAGCCCTTGATGTGACCGTCTACCTGAACTCTGCCTTTTTGCCTTTGAGGCAGCTCAGGCCCTTTTATTTTAAAGGAAGTTTTTTCAACGATTCTATCACCTAGATAGAGCAGCTGAGGCAAAACAAAAATAACCAAGATAATAGAAATAATAGTACCTTGGCCTAGATAAGCTCCTAAAACGGCAGTAGCTCCATCGGTGGAGACCAAGCCAATTAAATTGCCCGCAACAGCCAAAATAGTACCTGAGGTGATGACCGTTGGAAAGCCCTGGTCCAGAGCCTGGATAATAGCCTCTTCAGAGCTCATTTCTTTCTTCAATTCAAAGAAGCGACTGGTTATGACGATGGCATAGTCGATATTGGCTCCCATCTGGATAGATGTAACGATTAAAAAGCCGAGAAAATAAAGGCCTTGGTTTCTTAGATAGGGGAAAGAAAAGTTTATCCAAATTGAAGCTTGGATGACTGAAATCAAGATAAAGGGTAAACCTGCCGATTGGAAGGTAAAGGTTAGAATAATAATTACAAAGAGCACCGAGAGAATCGAAATAATTAAGTTATCATTGTCGAAAGTCAGGGATAAATCCAGAGCATTGCTAGATTCCCCTACTAAAAATATTGATTCATAGGGGTAGAATTCCGAAGCTTCGGCGTAAACTCTATGGATAAAATCGTAAGTTTCTGGGCTTTCTTCCGGCAAGTTGATTGCCAAGATAATTCTGCTATAATTCTCTCCCACCATCTGTTTTTCAGCAAAACTCAATTGTTTATTGGCTTCTTCCAAATCTGCGACTAATTCGTCTTCCACAGCCAAGTAGCCCTGCACGACTTCCTCGTAGAGAAATTGAAACATATCGATTAAGGCGACCTTGTAATGACCGATGCCACTTATCACATTGCCATAAGCTTGGTCGTTTAGAGCATAGGCTGAATATAATAGCTGAGCGACTTCGTAGTCTAAATCAATCAGCTCGGCGAACTGGCGCGGAGTCAAGGGGTCTCCTAGCATATAGCCCCCCATGGCTTCCGTATTGGCTAAGCCTGTAACCAAATCCACCTCGGCATAGCCCTCCAGAATTTGCACCAGCTCTTTTTCTTTTTTATAATCGCCGGAAGGGACAACCAAAGCCAGCATATTGTTATGGCCAAAGTTTTCTTCAATCCTGTCAGCTGCCATTTGAGTCTCGCTGATTCTATTGCCCCTAATATCAGTCATTGAAAATAGGAAGGGACATTTAGACGAAAAGATAAAAGCAGCAACCAAAACTACCACGAAAATAGGAGGAATTATGTATCTGGTTTTAATAGAGAATCTTCCTATAATAGCAACAGAAGGAACAAAGCTTCTGTGTCTGGTTTTATCCATGAGCTTGCTCGAGACGACTAAGATACCAGGCATCAAGGTGAAAACAGACAACATGCTGAATAAAATTGCTTTGATCATGACAGTGGCTAAATCTAAACCAATGCCAAAATTCATGAAGGCTAAGGCCCCCAAACCGCCAATGGTAGTCAGAGAAGAAGAAGCTATTTCGGGTATAGCTTTTGACAAGGCTTCAATGGCAGCTTCTCGAGCTGGCAGAACTTCGTATTCTTCAGTAAACCTATGGATTAAAATGATGGCGTAGTCGATGGCCAAAGCCAATTGTAAAACTACCCCGACTGAATTTGAAATATAGGAAATTTTTCCTAAAGCGAAGTTTGTTCCCATATTTAAAAGCGCAGCCACGCCAAAAGTCATCAACAAGATAGGGATTTCGATATATGATTTAGAAGTGAAGAGCAAAACCAGTATGCCAATAGCGACCCCTAAAATACCAACTATAGTCATATCGTTGGTCAGCTCAGTTGCCGGATCAACACCCACTTCAGTAGCAAGTGAATAATCGTATCCGGCAACAGTCATATGAATATCATCCAGGGCTTGCAAAACGCGTGGGTCTTTTTCTTCCCCATCGAATATGATGATCATCAAAGCTGAGGTATCCTTAAAATGACTCTCGTTGTTTTCAAACATGAGAGTGGATACCCCATCGATGTTTTCTATTTGTTCAGCCAATATTTCTCCTGTAGCATAGGGAATGTTGGAGACCATCAAGTCTGCCATGGCAAAGGTAGTGAATTCAGTCTCCATAATCTCAATGCCTTGCCTGGTTTTGGTCGTCTCATCTAAGTAATTGACTATATCATTTTCTATTTCAACCCAAGTAATCGAAAACAAGCAAAAGATAATGGCAATAAAATAGAAGAGAAAAAGTAAGTTTCTTCTGTCGACGATTATCCTAGCTAAATTTTTTATTGGAGTTTCAGTATTGTCATGCATGAAATCACCCTATTTATTACTCTTATTTAAAAAGGAATATCTGCAACCAAAATGGAAATTAAATTAGAAACAAAAAAATCATATTTAGCAAAGCAGTTTTCATTTCTTCAGTTTAATGCTAAAATAAAACATCAAATGTTTTGGAAGCACTTGAAATTATTGCCAAACCTGATCGGTTAAAAGCCACTTTGAGAAGCTAAAACAAAAAATCAGCAAAAATTAAAATCAAGGCTTTAATACAGCAATTTTCGACTCAAACCCACACTTTCCCTGCAATTTTTGAAGAAAAACCGTCTCAATGAAGGATAAACAACAGTAATGTTCTATTTGCTGAATAAATTACAAAAACCAACAAGCTATTTAGAAATTGTGAGCTCAGGAGATTCATATGAGAAAAAAACGCTATTCTATTGTTTTCGCATTGGTCCGGCCTTTTATTATGGCCTATCTATATCTATTCCATGGTTATCGGCCCGAACCTATGAAAGATTTAGCCCAAGGCGAAGCAGCATTCATCTTGGCCAATCATAATGCTACCTTAGACCCTTTATATGTAGCCGCTAGTTTTAACAGACCCATTTTCTTTGTGGCTAGCGACCATATATTTAGATTAGGGATCATCAGTAAAATTTTAACTTGGCTGGTCAACCCTATTCCCATAGTCAAATCGCAACTCGACTTAACCTCTTTAAGGCGGATGCGAGAAGCTATACAAGAAGGTCAACTGGTAGGCTTGTTTCCTGAGGGCAATCGTTCTTTCAGCGGTCTACCCACTTATATTTCACCTTCTACGGGAAAGCTCTTAAAACAATTTAAGTGCTCCTTAATCTTATACAGACTAGACGGAGCTTATTTGACCGACCCTCGCTGGTCTGGGAGCTTAAGAAGAGGAAGGATGACCGGAAGAGTCGTCAAGTATCTGAGCTCTGAGGAAATTGTCAAGATGAGCTGGGAAGAAATATATGATATTATAACTAAATACTTATCTGTAGATGCCTTTGAACATCAAAGGGAAAACAAAATAGCCTATCTGGGCAAAAGACTGGCCGAACATCTAGAACTCGTACTCTTTATCTGCCCATATTGCCGGGAACTGGACAGACTGGAAAGTCATGGAGATTTCTTTGCATGCAAAAATTGCGGTTATAGGGTAAGATATAATGAATACGGATTTTTTGAAGCTGCTGATGCCAATTCCAAAGAACTGCTGGACAAAGATAAGTTTTTTGACAATGTAGGGCTTTGGTATAATTGGCAAAGGGAAGTTTTACCGGAAATATTATCGGAAAAACGAATTTTTGAAGATGATTATGATGATAGCAAGCCCATATTCTTGGATAGTGATCAGGTTTTAATTCTTTCAGAAAAGGCCAGAAGATCGATTATCAAAGGAGAAGGCAAGATAGCTCTTTATCGAGACCGCCTAGTCTTTTATAACCTGCTCAATGAAAAAGACAAAGAGCAGCAAAAAGAATATGAATTCAGCTTTGATTCCATTATAAAAATAGTCGTTCATGGCCCTAAAACCCTACAAATTGCCAAGCCCGACAATGAGGTCTGGGAAGTCAAAAGTCAAACAGTTCGCTCTGCCTACAAATATATCTTAGTATTTGAAACAATAAGGAACATGAAAGGAGAATCCCATGGATTTTTCAGCATCTAACCAAGGCCTCTGGCATGGAGTAATTCAGCTAGGCTTTCTAACTTTCGCTATTCTTTTTGGCAATTTATTGAGAAGAAAAATTAAAATAATCAGGCTTTCTCTCCTGCCCACCTCAGTCATTGGCGGCTTTATAGGACTTTTCCTGAAGAGCATGGGTTGGCTAAATTTAGATTTATCTTTTTTAGAAGGCCTAACCTATCATATGACTGCTATAGGTTTCATAGCCTTAAGCTTAAGAGCCCCAGTCGCCAGCGAAAACCCCAAAGGAAAAAGAGGGGCCAAAGATGGCATCAATAGCGGCGCTTTTATTGTCAGCAATTATCTTTTGCAGGGCATTGTCGGAATTGTTACCATGTTACTCTTAAGCTTTACTATCTATCCAAAATTGTTTGCAGCAAGCGGCATTATCTTGCCCATGGGTTTTGGACAGGGCCCCGGCCAAGCTTTTAGCGTTGGTAATATGTATGAACAAACCTTCGGCTTTCAAGGAGGCAGAGCTTTTGGGCTGGCAATAGCTACCATGGGTATGCTCTGGGCCAGTATAGGCGGAATCTTTTATTTAAATCTTTTTGCTCGTCGCAGCAGAAAAACAATTGGTCATGAGGAACAAGCAAAGCAGGATCAAATTCAGGAGCCTATGGGTGATCTCAATGAAATTCCTCTGACCGAAGCTGTGGATAAATTTACAATCCAAGTTGCTTTCGTTTTAATCGTCTATCTGACTACTTATTTTTCTGCTTGGGGCATCACTTCGTTCATCGCTAATACTCCCTTTTTAGTAGGAATCGGAAAATCCGTCATACCTCTGATCTGGGGTTTTAATTTCCTGATCGGTTCTTCTTTAGCTTTACTGACAAGAAGGGGTCTTTCTACCCTACAGAGTCTTAATCTGATGAAAAGAAAATATACCAACAATTATATGCTCAACAGAATCTCGGGAACGGCCTTCGACCTGATGATAGCAGCCAGTATTTGTGCTATCAATATTGAAGATTTGAAGCACCTTTTGATACCTTTCTTAATCATGACCACAATTGGCGGAATAATTGTCCTTTTGTATAATATTTTCATGGCAAAAATAATTTATCCCGATTATTTTATCGAAGGAATGCTCTCCATGTATGGCATGATGACCGGAACTGTTAGCACGGGGATAATCTTACTCAGAGAAGTTGACCCGATCTTTAAAACCCCAGCCTCTAACAACCTAGTAATTGGCAGCTCTGTGGCAATTATTTTAGGCTTTCCCATGCTTTTAATGGTAGGCATAGCTCCCCAATCTGCAACCATGCTCTGGGCTGTGCTGGGGGCCTGTATCCTATATTTTGCCGGCTTAAATGCCTTTATGTATAGAAACAGACCCAAAGATCTGAATTGATTGCAATATAGAATAAAAAAGGCTGTAGCTAATTGTGTTTTGCTACAGCCTTTTTTTATTTAAGCTTTTCTTCAATTTTATCCAGCAATGCTATATCTGCCGGTAACCATTTCAGGTCCTTTAAATTTTCTTTATTAAGCCATTTAGATTCTTGGGCATCATTCAAAACAATATTTTGCTCTCCTAAGATTTCAGCCCAAAAGCAATGCATGATCAATTTAAATTCTGGATAGTCATATTCTATAATACTCAAGAGTTCCCCCAGCCGAATATCCACATTCAACTCTTCTTTGATCTCCCGCACTACCGCCTGCTCAGCTGTTTCGCCCTCCTCAATTTTACCACCGGGAAACTCCCACCAGCCTTGAAATTCACCGCTGCCCCGGGCAACAGCTAGAATACTCTGCTTCTCCTGCAAAGAATCGCAAATAATTGCCGCAGCAACCCTAACCACTTTCATAATTTAAACCTCGCTAAAAACTTATTCAATTGCTCTCAAATGAGATTGACGTATAATGCGCTCGGGGATTGCATGCTGCATTTCCCAGATAATCTTGATCGGCCTGCTCCCTTGATGAGAAACATACCTGGCTCGCCCTAAGAAAATATAAGGTGCAGCTTGACCATATTCCCTTTTGTTTTCTCTGACAAAGAGCAAAAATCGATGTTCTTCCCTTCTGTCATTTATATATCTTTGCCCTGTAGGACTCTCAATACTTGTAGTGCTCTGAGACTCCCAGCTGAACAATTGACTGTTGATAGCATAATCGTTGTACATGGTTGAAGGCAAATAGTCTGCTTCACTTTTATTGATGGTAATAAAGAAAATATCTGTATTTCTTTCTTTAACAAAAAGAACACCTTCACGGAAAGAATAGCGTTTTTCTTCGGTAGTTTTGCCGAAAGCAACCATGATTTGATCTATAGTATAAGATGCATAAATTTCCAAAGGAATGTCAAGCTCTTCATAAGCAATAGTTTTTATCTTGCGAGTTAGCAGATTGTAATCGATAATCTCGAGTATTTCGTCTGCAATATCTTGATTGTTCTGAACCAAGCTGCGCCAAGAAGCCACATAGCTTTTTTGAGGTTTTTCATGTTGCAAAGTGTAATGAAGCATGCCAAGTTTTAGTTTTTCTTTTTCCCCCAGATTATTTAAATCAAGCTCCCCACTCAGGAGCTTACGGGCAAAGATCAAAAGACCCGTTGCATTCAGATTAGCAAATCTTCTTAGGGCATGTTTGAAAAGCTTTTCATTTATAGCTAAGTATTGACCTTTCAGATTTGTTTCTGCCAATAATTTGTAAAAAGAATAGGATGAATAAAACTGATGTTTGTCGATACCATAGTTGTCGAGGAAGTTTTTCAGGTTCAATTGATTACTAAAATTATATCTAAAGTTCAAGAGCATCCTGCGCAAATCATTAACCCTAAAATTAGAGGCCTTAATATTGCGCAAAATATGTTCTTTGGCTATCCTTTCTAAATGGATATGACAACCTGCTGGTAGATTGGGGAACTCATCAACTATCTCATGATTTATCCCTCTACTGGTAGGGCCGATCAGAGTTCTAAATTTAAAAGAAAAATCATAATTAATATGAGCTTGCCCAATAAAGTCAAGTACGGTTAAAACTTCTTTACCATCGCTGAGTCTAAGCCCTCGGCCCAATTGCTGAGTAAATACAGTTAGAGATTCTGTCGGACGTAAAAATAAAACTGTATCTATCTCAGGAATATCCACACCTTCATTAAACAGATCTACTGCAAAAATACAATTGATAAGTCCTTTTTTCAGATCCTCAATTTTTTGCCTTATTAGATTCCGCTTAACTTGTGAATGTAGAGCCACAGATTTTATTCCCATTTGATTAAATGAATCTGCCATGAAATTTGCATGAGCTATACTGACGCAAAAACCCAATGCTTTAAAAGTTGCAAGATTGGTGATATATCTATTTAAAGCATCGTAAATGAGTTGAACTCTAATTTTTGATTTCGTGTAAACATTTTCCAGTTCACTAATTTCATAGCCACCTCGGCTCCATTTTAAATGCTGTAGATCAATATTGTCGGTTACTGCAAAATAATGAAATGGGCTCAACAGCTTTCTGTTTATTGCCCCCGACAAACGTATTTCCGAAGCCAAGCGATTATTAAAATGAGGCAAGATATCTATGCCATCCATCCGCTCAGGCGTTGCAGTTAGACCTAAAAGTATTTTAGGATTAAAATGGTCTATAATTTTCACATAGGACCTGGCACCAGAGTGATGACTTTCATCTACCACAATATAATCGAAATAGTCAGCTGCAAAATCTTTATATTTTTCTCCGGCGTTTAGTGTCTGAATTGATGCAAAGACATAGTTGAATTCTCGTGGTCGCTCTTGATCTACCCAAAGCTCGCCAAAATTCTGCTCCCTCAGCACATTTTTAAATGTAACATGACTTTGTTGCAGAATCTCTTTTGTGTGGGCTATAAAAAGCAGCTTATCTATGCCCTTGAGCCTTTGTTCCTTGTAATCGAAGGCAGCTATCATTGTTTTACCTGTGCCGGTGGCTGCCACAATCAAATTTTTATAAGAATCGAAGAGTTCTCTTTCTGTTTGTAAATCTTCCAAAATTTCTTTTTGATGGGAGTAGGGATGTAAATCAAAGAATAGCTGAAAGGTCGATTCTTCTGTTTCTTCTAAGGAAACCTTCAATTGTTGATGATCTTCTTCTTTATCGGGATTAAAAAGCTCAAATTCCTCATCATTCCAGTAAGAATCAAAAGCTTTGCTTATACTGGCCAAAACATCCTGAGAAGTATATTGAGACAGTTTCACATTCCACTCTAGCCCACTAGATAGAGCAGGATTTGAGATATTTGATGAACCAATATAAGCAGTGCTAAATCCTGTTTCCCTATAAAAATAATAAGCCTTGGCATGGAGCCTAGTCCTTTTCTTATCATAGGAAATCTTGACTTGTGTATTAGGCAGCTCAGCGAGCATCTTTATTGCTTTATAATCGGAAGCACCCATGTAGGAGGTGGTAATGATTCTTAGCTCTTTTGTTTTAGTAAATTCGACTAAATCATCATAGATGAGCCTGAGACCGCTAAACTTAATAAAAGAAACTAAAAAATCAATGCTATCAGCAGTTCTTATTTCCCGTTTTAATTCACTTTCAAGAGTTGGGCCGCTGAATCCAGTAAAAAGAGTACTCAAAGCAATGGAGGTTTTAGGACGATGTTGATTTATCTGAGCCAGCTCATTTTTATCAAAGTGAAGTGATAACAACTGTAAGAAATCTTGAAAGCCCGAAGCATCTTCATCAACTAAAGCTCTAACTCCATTGATAATAGCAAGCCTCTCATTGTTGTTTTTAGCTTTATCTAACGCTTCTCTAATATTTCTTTCCAGAGCTACCGAAAAAACATTGGCAATTTCACTTGCGTCAATATGGCGAAACGTCTTGTACTGGAAATCTTCCAATTGTTTTTTTGTCTTTTCATCCAAAACTTGTTCATAAAGGCCAAATTTCAAGTCGAATCACCTCCCTATGCTTAAAACATATCCTTCTTTCTTACTGCCTTAAAGCCCGACTTCATCCTTGGTATAGTAGACAATACCAATGGCTCCCGGCCCTACATGCAAGCCTATGACAGGACCTATATCGACAATAGGCACATCAATAGTTAGGCTTTCTTTTATCTTGCCGGCTAATTGTGCTGCTTGCTCATAGCAATTAATATGGTGGACTACGACTTCTTCGATTGCTGATTTAACATTGTCTTCCAGCATTTTTTCCAGCATTGCCTTAATCGCCCTGGCTTTAGTTCTGACTGTTTTTAAAACGGCTGTTTGGCCGTCTTCTACAGTTAATATTGGTATGATCTTGAGAATATTGCCGATTAAGGCGCTTCCACCACCTATTCTTCCACCTTTTTTCAGGTATTCCAAATTCTCAGGTATGAACAAAAATCTACTCCTCTTAATATTATCTTCGGCAATCCTGATAACTTCTTCTAAAGGTTTTCCTTCCTGGGCTGCCCTTGCAGCTACTATTGCCGCAAAGCCCAGCTGCATGGAGTTGGATCTGGAATCTAAAATATGTATCTTGGCATCTTTATACTCTTCCAATACCTGCTCCCTAACGCTACAAGCACTGCTGTATGTCCCACTCATGTCTGAAGACAGAAGTATGCATAAAAGATCGTGGCCTTTAGAGACGACATCTACCATACTTGCGTATAATTCCCCTTGAGTAGGCTGGGAGGAAAGGGGTATTCCCTGGTCTTTCAATATTTCATAAAATTCCTGATTTTCTATATCTACTTCCCTGATGCTTCGATCAGGAAAAGAAACATATAGTGATATGACCCCGATATCTAAATCATTTAAAACTTCTCTCTCAATATAGCTAGTACTGTCAGTTATTATTTTTACGCTCATTAAGATCCACTCCTTTTATATATTTTTAACACTTTAGATGTTTACTGGGGAAGCCATTTCTACTTAGAGAAAACTCTATCGGAAAATCTTCTCAGATTTTACTTCTATTAATTATATCATAGTTGACTCCTGATTACTCTAATTTAAGCATAATTCTACTTATTAAAGGCCTGAACACCAGATACAACAAATATCCCAGAAGACCTCCCAGAGTATTGGTGATTATGTCAGTTATATCGGCAACACGAAAACCATCTATCAACGGCTGCAACAGTTCAATACTCAAGCTAAATAAAAATGTCCAAAATAGGCAGGAAAATATATTCTGCTTTTTCACAATTGGCAGCAGAAAGCCGAAAGGCATCATCATTATTACATTGAGCACAATCTGGCGCACTGTATCCCCCCTGCCCAAAATATAATCAACAAAAGGTATTAGGTTCATCGGTCTATAAGGATGACTGAAAATAAAAGGCAGAGAAACAACGATTGGCATTAAGGTTACAGACAAAACCAGCGATATATAAACAAACATGATTGTCTTGACAAATAAACTTGCTTTTCCTTGGGCCTGCCATCTCTGAAGAAAGACATATCTATAGACAATGGCTAAGACCACAAAATCTATTAGGACTTTTATATTATAACTCATACTTAACCCCTTACGAAATTACTCATTCTTCTCAAAAAGTATTTGATGAAGTAAAACTCATTACCGGATTTTTTCAAAACGGTTTTCCAATTGACGCCTTAGCTGATTGCATCTTTTTAACTTCACCATATTTTCTCTTAACAAGTCAATTATACTCTAGGGAACAGAACTCTTGCTTCCGGACCAAGGAAATTAACATTTTTGTCGACATTGGCCTCAATTCTTGAAAAGGATGTAATCAGAATGTAACTGGGCTGTAACTCCATTTTTACATTCATATGGTAAGATAAGATGATTACAAATTGTTATGATTTTTATTAGGAGTTGACGAAATGGATAAGATCACAATGAAAGAAGCGGGAAGATATGCCAACTTCCTGGATAGAACAATTGAAGACTTGATAAATTTGTCTCACTATAATATGAACTCTAAAATATATTCTGTTGTCGAGCATCACAAAAAATCTGCATCCTATCAGAATGCCAAGGACGAAACAATCGAAGTGGAATTCGAAGATCACGCTGAAATTGATATTCCCAAACTAACTGTGCTTTTACAGGATTTATTTTTGGAGAAAGCCGATTTAGCCGAGAGCATTGCTGAAGCAAAAAAAGAGCTGCTGATTAAAATCGACGATCAAAACTCTATGAATTTAGACTCTGCTTTGGAATATGCCAAGCTTTTAAGAAGATTTTCTGATTCTTATCTCAAACCTCTGGCCAGTAAAAAGAACACTAAGAGTAAAGAAGACAGAACCGGCTATGCTTTTAACGTGGAAGGAAATCAAACTCCTTATATCTACGAAACGGAAGTCATAACAAAAATAATCTATGACACCAAGCCTTTAAATAAAATAATCAAAGAAAACAATTATTTGGCCGATAGAATTTCTGAAGCTATCGATAAGGCCATGGGTTTGAACTCGGTAGCCTTTAAGCCGAAATTCAATTATTTGGACTCTTACGAAGATATTATCGACAAATATAAATAGTTGATCATAGGAAACTGGATGGAAATTGAAAGATAACTGACGTATTTGGGCAATTGCAGCTTAGATTTAAACGAATAGTTTTTTTATATACTATTTGTTTATTTGTAAGTCTGCTTTTTCCCTCTTTTTATGAAATATTATGCATTTTCAAGATACAATCGCTGATCGGAAATCAACAACTCGCTAACTCACCATGGCATGATTTCAAAATTCAAAAAGCCTTAAACATTTCAAAACTCAAAATACATATTTTTTTAGATTAAAACAAACACTTTACTGAGTCATTTGTCCGGTAAATAGAAATTTAGTTTCCTATTTTCATATAAAAACCACCTCCTGTTTTTAGGGGGTGGTTCTTTCTTTGCCATATACGGTTTTAAGACCACTCATTGCCTTTTCTTCGCAGCTCGGTAAAATAATGGTCCTGTATTTTTACAGCTACACTAATATTCTTGCCTTCAAGAGTACAGAGACTGTAGCCTGTTCTATTTGTATAAATTGACCATTGATCGTCCATTGTTATGCCAAAACTTATGGATTCGGAAGTAATATGAGGCAGGCCTAAAAAATAACCATAGTTATTATGATGGACATGACCGTTAAAAAAAGCTATGACATCACTATTGGCGATAATTTCAGTAAAACCAGGAGCATATTTTGCTGCAGCTCTTTCTAGCGGTGCCAGAAAAGGATGATGAGTTAGAATGAATGTGCCTCGACCATAAGGCTCTTTCAGAACATCAGCCAGCCATTCTACTTGAGCAGCTGAGATCAAACCCTCCATACCATAATCGAAGGCGCTGTCCAATGTTATAATTCTCAGATCATCAAAATAATCAACCGACAAATGAGGCTCGTTGCCTTTATCTATATCTAAAAAGCCCTGGTAGAACTGGGGCCTTAAGTCGTGATTACCTAAGCTGGTAAAGATCGGCACATCAGGCAGATGCTCTAGGAGTAACTCTTTAAACCCCCTATAATCTTCGGCTTCCCCATCATGAACAATGTCTCCGGTCAGAA
>LSQX01108469.1_pt2 | contig 15421 bp, 11 predicted proteins | sample 654561 | NCBI WGS metagenome assembly LSQX01 (sample SAMN04489861, study PRJNA283612) | anaerobic digester metagenome | isolation source: 4 biogas reactors fed with cattle manure at either 37C or 55C with and... | place: Denmark: Kongens Lyngby | collected 2014 | reverse complement strand
TGCATATTGTTGTTTGCGTCAAGCAAGTCCCCAATACCACCCAGGTCCGGATTAACCCGGAAACCAATACGCTGATTCGCGACGGGGTGGAGTCCATCATGAATCCGTTTGATGAAAACGCGCTCGAAATGGCGCTGCAACTCAAGGAAAAACATCCGGGCACAAAAGTGACCGTGGTGACGATGGGTCCCCCGCAGGCGGCGGATATTCTGAAAGAAGCTGTCGGGCGGGGTGCGGATGCGGTGGTGTTGCTTAGCGACCGCGCGTTTGCGGGGTCGGATACCTGGGCGACGAGCTATGCGTTGAGCACGGCGATTGGCAAACTGGAGAAGCCGGATTTGGTGTTGTTTGGCAAGCAGGCCATTGATGGCGACACCGCTCAGGTTGGCCCCGGCGTGGCGGTTTGGCTGGGCATGCCCTGTATTACGTATGCGCGGGCGATTGAAATCGCGGATGGCGAGGCCACCGTGGAGCGGCTGTATGAGGACGGCTATGAAAAGCTGGCGGTTTCGCTGCCTTGTGCCTTGACTGTGCTGAAGGAGGCGAATGTGCCCCGGATGGCTTCGTTGCGCGGTAAAATGGCGGCCAAAAAGCTGGTGATTGAGCCGATGACGGCGGAAATGTCCGGGGCGGACCCCGCCAAGCTCGGCTTGAACGCCTCGCCGACGCGAGTGGTGAAAATCTTTTCGCCGCCGCCAAAGACCGGCGGCGTGAAATGGCAGGGGGAGGAACCCGAAGTGATGGCTCAGCGGCTGGTGGATTTGTTGCGCGAGCGGAAACTGGTGTAGGGAGAGCGGAATCATGGCCCTGAAAATTGATTTGGATTTGTGCACGGGCTGCGGCGCGTGCGTGGCGACTTGCCCATTTGGCGCGCTGAGTCAGCGGGCGGAGGATGGCAAGGTGGACGTGAATGAGGCTTGCACTGCGTGCGGCGCGTGCGTGGATGTTTGCCCGGTGGGGGCGTTGACGCTGGAAGTGGCGGACCGCTCCGCGATGGCGGCCGAAGCTGAGCAATACCGTGGTTTGTGGGTATATGCGGAGCAACGCGCCGGCCAGTTGCAGGACGTGACTCTGGAACTGTTGGGACAGGGGCGCACGTTAGCCGACAAGCTGGGCGTCGAGTTGTCCGCCGTGCTGTTGGGGCACCAAGTGCGCGGTTTGGGCGATAAGCTATTTGAGTACGGGGCGGACAAGGTTTATCTGGTGGATCATCCTGCGTTGGAGAACTATACGGCGGAGCCGTATGCCGAGGCCATGAGCGCGCTGGTGCGCAAATATAAGCCGGAAGCGCTTCTGGCCGGTGCCACCAGCATCGGGCGTGGGTTTATCGCCCGCGTGGCCATTCAGGTCAACGCCGGTTTGACGGCGGACTGCACCGAGCTGGATGTGGATGTTGAGAAGCGCTTGCTGTTGCAAACCCGCCCCGCCTTTGGCGGCAATATCATGGCCTGCATTGTGTGTCCCGACCACCGCCCGCAAATGGCCACTGTGCGTCCGAAGGTGTTCGCGCCGCTTGCGCCTGTGCCGGGACGGACTGGCGAACTGATTGAGGAGGCACTGAACTTGAAGGACCCGGTGGTGCGGGTGCTGGAAACGGTCAATGCCATGCAGAACGAAGTCAACGTGGCTGGCGCGGAGTTCATTGTGACTGGCGGGCGCGGGGTAGGGGCGCCGGAAAACTTCAAATTGCTGGAGGATTTGGCGGACGCGCTGGGGGGCGCGGCCATCGGCGCGAGCCGGGCTGCCGTGGATGCGGGCTGGATTTCCAGTTTCCATCAGGTCGGGCAGACCGGCAAAACCGTGCGTCCCAAGATTTATATTGCGTGCGGCGTATCCGGCCAGATTCAGCATTTGGTGGGCATGAGCAGCAGCGATACCATTATCGCCATCAACAAGGACCCGGACGCCCCGATTTTTGGGGTGGCCGACATCGGCATTGTGGGCGACTTGTTCCAAGTGGTCCCGGCGCTGACCAAGGCGTTGCGGCGATAGGAGGTTTGGCGCTTAAGCCTGTTGCGATGGCCGCTGGTGGTAGCCCCGCCACCCCCGGCGGTAAAAAAGTTTTGGTAAAAAGTTTTTGTTGTTACGCTTGCCAGCCGACTGGGGGATGTGGCATAATCCGGCGCAAATGTAGTGTTAAAGACCACACGCGATGCAAGGGAGACGGCAATGATTCGAGCAATAAAGGGACTTTTGGGTGGATTGGCACTGGCGCTGGGCCTCAGCGCGTGCGCGTCATGGAATGTGGATGTCAGCAAGCTCCAGTTGGGTATGGAGCCGGAAGCCGTCCAAGAGGCCATTGGCAAACCTTTCACCATTCGCGCCTCCAAGGTCTATGAAGGCGAGGAGTGGTCGGAGGTGTGGGAATATCTGCCGCCAGTCTTCACGTGGACCCCGAAAACATATTGGGTCTATTTCCAGAATGGCAAAGTGGTGCAGTGGGGCGAGCCGGGCGATTTCTCCGGTTCCCCGGCGGCTGCTGTAAAAGAATACAATCCGACCAAGAGCTCCCGGTAAGCCGGGGATGCCCCGAACCGACCCGAGAGCGGGCGGGCGCGGGCGTTGGCGTGATTCAGCATGTGCGTCGGGCATCAGGGTGGTGAGCGCCTGCTTTTGCAGGTTAAGCGGTCCGATTGTGCTGCTGTAAGGCGGGGAATGTGGCGCCTCTGGGGATTGGCGCTTCTCGTTGGATTCTTCACCGCCAGTATTTCGCAGGCGCAAATTTTGCGTTTGGGCCCATTCCAATTCTCGGCAACCGCGACATGCGAATTCGGCTATGACAGCAATGCTGAGGATGTATACCCGGAGGAGGTTGATCCCAATTATCCCGAAGGCGATTTTTACTGGATGCCGGGCCTGCAAATTAGTTCACAACCGGTAACAACCGCCGGGCGCACGGTCATGAATCTGGCGGCTTCGGTGGCCTATCAAGACTACTTCAAGCGGAATGACTTGGACACGACACTGTACAATGTCAGTTTAAACCTCCAGGCTGTCCATCCGCGCTTGACGTTCACCGGACTGTTAAGTTCAGAGTATACTGCTGACGGCGCAAAAGACACCTATGTGCCCGGGGGGGCCACGTATGACCCCATGTTCTCCCATAACGCCAACTTTGGGGCTCTGTGGAATTACCGCAAGGTTCGTTTGGAGGCCATTGTGGATTTTCTCCAAGAGCGGCACGATAAAGAGGAATATAAAATCGGCGATAAAGATGAGCTGACGTATACGGCGAGCGCTTACTGGGATGTCTTCACCTGGGGTAGCCTTTTTTATACGTGGGAAAAAAAGCTGACAACGCTTACTGAAACGGATGAAGAAACGGATGAAACCACGCAGACGTTTGGGGTGACTGGCGCCATCCCGGTGGAAATTTTGCGGCGGCCTCAACTCTCCTATTCTTTCGGCATTTCTTATGAAGATGAGACAATAGATCCCGGCGAGCGCGAGAAGCGTTGGGAACCGACCCACACGGTGACGGCTATGGACGAGTTCCAATTCTCCAAGTCGTTGCGCTTGTCGGCGTCTGCCACGTGGGAAAAGAGTATGGATGAGGACGAAGTCACCTTCATCTATGACGTCATGTTGGAACAGTTACTTGGTCCCCGCGCCCGCCATGCGGTCACTTTCTCGCAAGAGCCCCGCTCCACTCTGGGGTCCAACTCAGAGACCGAAACTACGACCTATGCATATGATTTCAGCATCCGGGACCTGTTTGTCTATAATCTTATGTTCGTGGCCGGAGTGACTTACGAGGAATCAACACCGTTGGGGGATGATGCCGCTGAAACCGAAAAAATCACGACTTGGACGTTCGGCTTGACCCATAATCGGCAGTTCAGCCGCAAGTTGTCCCGGATTTTGGCCTACACCTATAGTTCTGAGGATTCCAATTTTCATACAGAAGGCCCTATGGAAAAGCACTTGATTACGTATTCGCTGAACTACGTTTTTTGAGTGTGTGCTGAACGGATGCCAACGGGCGAAATACCTTCAAAACGGGCATTGTCCGGCTCGTTGTTTTTGAGTAGAGTGACCATATGAATTTCATGCGTATCATTCGGGCCTTTTGGCGGGGCGCGTTGCCGGGACTGTTTGCGGCGAGCATCTTTTTGGGGGCAACACCTGTCGTCCAAGCGCAAAACCGCGACGAAGCTTCCAGTCGGCGCATCATGGCCGGGGATCGCTTGAATATTTATGTGCAAGAGCAACCGGACATTTCACGGGTGTATGCGGTTGCGGGGGATGGCTCGGTGGACTTTGCCTTTGCGGGGCGGGTGTTTATCGCGGAAATGACGGCGGATGAAGCTGCCCGGAAACTGGAGTCTGTTCTTGTCGAAAAATACTTCAAGGAGGCTCACGTTGATATTTCCATTGCCAACTTTGTAGAAGGCGATGTGCTGGTCACGGGGGCGGTGCAGCGTCCCGGCAGTTTGCCATTTCGCGGGGATTCCATTTTGACTTTGGTGGAGGCCATTACACGCAGCGGCGGGCTGGCGGACAATGCGGCGAGCGAGCGTGTTCGGATTTTACGGTGGGTTCCGGGCGGCAGCATGGAGCGACAAAATATCGAGGTCAATGTTCGCGCGATTTTGGACACCATGGACTTCAGTCAAGACCAATACTTGCGCCCACGGGATATTGTGGTGGTACCGTCGCGGGGTGAAGCGGAAAGCCGGGATGAATTTCTGGCCATGGGCGAGGTCGCCAAGCCAGGTTTTCATCCGTACACGAAGGATATGGATGTTATTAAGGCCGTCTCGAAAATTGGCGGATTGACGGAACGGGCAGACTGGAGCAGCGCTCGAATCATGCGCATGCGGCCGAATGGCGAATATGCCATTGTGCCTTTGGATTTAAACCGTCTTTTCAGCGCGGCCGACATGAGCATGAATCTGCCCCTGCAGAAGGGGGATATTTTCTTTGTCCCTTCCATTCATAACTTGGTTCGCGCTCAGGTTTATTTGCTGGGAGAGGTGAATCAACCAGGGGCCGTGGCGCTCAGTCCCGGACCCAACGCAACGGCGGCACGGACCATTCTCGCGCAGGGGGGGATGACACAATTTGCCAATCCCGGCAAAGTTCAAGTACAGCGGACGGCGCCGGATGGCAGTAAAAAAACCTTGCTGGTGGATGTGGGGCGCATCTACAAGCAGGGTGCATTTGAAGAGGATGTTCCGCTTCTGGATGGCGATGTGGTGATTGTGCCGGAAAAAGGGCTGTTGGGGCTGTGATATGCGTGAAATGATTAAACGTCCGGACTCAATGAGTGCGCCGATCGGCAGTGAACCGGTTGGGGCGGCACCCAAAGGATTGGATATCCGCAAGTATTTCTACATGATTGCCAAGCGGCTGTGGTTGTTGCTGCTGTGCTTCATGACGGCGGTGGTCATTATGCTGGTTATGATGGCTCGCCAAGAGCCCGAATATGAGGCCACCGCAAAAATTCAATTAATCCGGTCGGTCGGCTTGCCCGCCAACCTCCAACAGCGTGATATGGAGGCTATCCTCGGCGATTATGCCGAAACGCAGCGCAATATTCTTTTGAGTCGTGCCGTGATTCAGCGCGCCCGTGAGAAACTGGGTATTACGTCCGCCGAATTTAATTCCAAGCATAAAGGGCTTTCCGTTTATGCCGTGTGGCAAACCGCGATTTTGGCCATTAAAGTCACCGGCCGTGAGCCCGCATTTTGTGCGGATTATGCAAATGCCATTGCGGAGGCTTTTGTTGAATATAAAACGGAAGAGCGCAGTGGCGGGTCCCAAACCACCGTCGTGACGTTATCCCAGCAAGCCAATCGCTTGGCGGAGGAAGTCGCCCAAATGGAAGGCGATTTGCTTGCCTTTGTGCGTGAAAATAGCGTCGTGGGCATTCAGGAGCGGGGCAATGTCGCGGCGGAGTTGCTGGCCAAGCTTTCCAAACAGGCCGCGGAATTCAAAACGCAGCGAATGCTGTTGGAAGCGCAACAACCGCTGTTGGCGCAAGCGCCCGACGAGGTTATTCTGGCGATTTTAGAGTATGGCATGCCAGCCGTTGCGGCTCCGACGATGACGGCCATGAGCCAGGAAGGAGATGTCGCGACCGATACAGCGGAGAGTCTCATCACCCGCGGGGTGGTTGAGCAGCCGGATTGGGGGAGACTGAAGCGTGAAAATGCCGTGCTGGAAGCACAATTGGTGGCTTACCGCAAAAAATTTAAAGATGAGCATCCCCTGATTCGTGACACGCTGTTGAAGCTCAAGCAAAACGAAGAAGCCATTAAGGTGGAAAGTCAATTTGCTTTAAAGCAGTATTATTCGCAATTGGAAGCGTTGACGATCAAGGAGAAGGCGGCGCGGCGGGTTGAGCAGGCCTGGGAAGAACAGGCGTTGGAGATTGACCGCAAGCAAAAGGAATACAGCAACTTGCAACGCGGCTTGGACCGGATGCAGCGGCTCTATGACGTTATTTTTAATCGCCTGCAGGAAGTGGATATTTCAGCGGGCATTCAAATGGAGTCAGTGAAAATATTGGAGCGCGCCGTCGTGCCCGGCGGGCCGGTCAAGCCCCGGAATCTGCAAAGTCTGTTTTTGGCGGCGCTCATTGGCTTGGCCGTTGGCGTCGGTTTGATTTTCCTGCTGGAATTCATGGACGATTCCATTCGCCACCCGGACGAAGTTGCCGGCAGTTTGGGTGTGCGATTTTTGGGGCTGGTGCCGACCGCACACTGGAAGCAGGAGGATACAGAGTACTATCGGGTGGATCGCGTGGATTCTTCCAGCGGGTTCGCCGAAGCCTATCGCAATATCCGCTCGGCGCTGTTATTGAACCCTGAGGGGCGTCCATTCAAAACCCTCATGGTGACATCGGCTGTGCCCAAGGAGGGGAAAACCACCACCAGCGCTAATTTAGCGATCAGTTTTGCGCAGACGGGCTACAAAGTATTGCTGGTGGACGTGGATTTGCACCGAGGTGGAGCGCACCGTTTCTTTGACCTGCAGGCTGGCCGGGGGCTGAGCGATATTCTGGCGGGCAACGCCACCATGGAGCAGGTGACGCAGGCAACTTCCGTGCCGGGGCTGGACTTGATTGGAACTGGCGCATTTCCCAACAATCCGGCGGAACTTATTCTGCGCCGCGAAATGAAAGATTTTCTGGCAGCGGCGGGCGAGAAATACGATTTGGTTATTTTTGATGCCCCGCCTGTTTTGGCCGTCTCGGAAACCGCCGTTATTGCCTCGCAAGTGGATGCGACCCTGTTTGTCGTTTGGAGTGGCCGGACATCGAGAAAACTGATTGCCGCCTCGATTCGGCAATTGCTTTCTCGCGGCGCTCATATCGTTGGCTGTGTCTTGAACAACTTGGATTTAAGCCGAATGGGCAACTGGAGCACGTACAGCTATTATCATTACTACGGTTATGATTACCGTTATGAGGAAGAACCGCTGCCAAGCTCGGCGAATGAAGCACCGATGAGCTAGCGCCAGACGAGCAGTTCGGGAAGACATTTTTGTGGTTGTTATTTTCCATCGTGGCTCAAAGATTTTCGCGCGCCATTTGTATCTGACGATTGGCGATTGGGCGATTATCATTTTTTCTCAGTTGGCGGCCGTTTTTATTCGTCTGGGGTGGGTGACCGGGGCGGAATATTTGGGGCAGCATTGGGGCTCTTTGGTCGCCGCGGTGGCGATCTATTTTGTGGTGTTTTATGCGGGGGGCATGTACGAGCCGCCTTCCCGTTCGCGGCGGTTGGATTTTGATTTTCTTCCGCTGATTGTGACTGTCGTGGCGACGGGGATTACCGGATTGCTGTTGTATGCGCGCCCGCAAATGACGCTGGGGCGCGGCATTTGGGGTATTTCCTCACTGCTGATTTTATGTCTGGCCTATGCCTCGCGCCGTTTTTTTCTGGCCTTGGTGCGCAAGGGATTTTTTCTTCGTCCCGCGCTTTTGATTTGTGACCATCCGGATCGGGCGAGCGATTTGCTGAAGCTGTTGGAAAACAATCCGGCATCTTTATATCAGGTGGCTGGTCTGGTGACTTGCGGGGTTGCGCCGATGACATCCGGCGTCGGCGGGCTTCCTTTTTTAGGGCGGACGGAGGATTTGGGAGAATTGGTGGAAGCCCACAACGCTTCCGCCATCTTGCTGGCCGTGTCGCCGATGCGCAGTCATGAGCTTTTGCCGCACCTGCGGCCGTTGCGTTATGCCGGCGTGGAAATTATGGATTTCATTTCCCTGTCGGAAGAATTGGCGGGTGAAATTCCGCTGGCGCATATCAACGATGAGTGGTTGATGACGGCGGCGCTGAACAGCTCTGTGGTGCGCATCCGCAAGGTGAAGCGGGCCATGGATGTGTTTGTGTCCTTGATAGGCTTAATCCCGGGCATTCCTCTGATTTTGCTATCGGGATTGTTAATCCGGCTGACGTCGCCGGGGCCCATCATTTATCGCCAAAGGCGGGAGGGTTTGGGCGGTCGTCCGTATGTCTTGTTCAAACTGCGGACCATGCGGACGGATGCCGAGGCGGGCGGCGCGGTTTGGTCGCGGGCCGCTGATAGCCGTGTGACGCGCGTGGGCTACTATTTGCGCAAATGGCGAATTGACGAGTTGCCGCAACTTTTCAATGTCATTCGCGGCGAAATGAGTTTGGTGGGGCCACGGCCGGAGCGTCCCGAGTTCACGGAAAAACTGGCGGCCTTTATCCCGTTCTACAATGAGCGCAACCTGGTGCAACCCGGCATTACCGGATGGGCGCAGATTAACTATCCCTATGCGGCCAGCATGGAAGCCGCGGCGCGCAAACTGCAATTCGACTTGTTTTACATCAAGAACATGAGCTTTTGGATGGATATGGCCATTCTTTTGCGCACCTTTAAGACGATTATTGTTGGGTTGCGCCACGAAGGCGACGTCAGCTTTATGCCCGTGGAAGACCATTTTGATGTCCTGCTTGAGTCAGTGGAACCGGCAACCAAGCCCCCCGCACCGGGGACAGGAGGCGACCCGTGAGCATTGCGCACGAATTCGATTATGTGAAGGCCCGCACCATCAAAGAAGCGTTGCAGCTCTTGGCCCAGCCCGGCGCTGTGCCTTTGGCGGGAGGAACGGACCTGGTGGCCTGGCTGCGGGACGGAGCCGTCAGTCCGGCCTGTTTGGTGGACATCAAGGCGTTGCGGGAACTGCGCGGCCTGCGAGTTCAAAAGGGGCAACTTTGGATTGGCGCAAACACCACGTTTGCTGAAATCATTGAATCGCCGCTGGTCCAAAAGCATGCTCCTCTGTTGATGGAGGCGGCGGGTATGGTGGCGTCGGTTGGCATTCGCAATCGCGCGACGATTGGCGGCAATATTTGTTCGGCGGTGCCTTGTTGCGACAGCGGGCCGCCGTTGTTGGTATACGACGCGAGTGTTCATGTGGCCACCGCGCGCGGCGTTCGGAAGATACCGATGAAGAAGTGGTTCCTTGGTCCGCGGCACACGGCGTTGGCCAAGGGGGGACTGGTTGCGGGCTTCAGCTTGCCGATTGGCAAACATGCGGGGGCTTTCGCCAAGCTCAAGCGCTATCGCGGCGAAGACCTTGCACAAGCCAGCGTGGCGGTTCGCGTGGCGGCCGGCGGCGAATGGCGAGTCGCTTATGGTTCGGTTGCGCCGCGGCCCCTGCGCGGTCCCAAAGTTGAGCGCCTGCTGAAGGGTGTAAAAAGTCCGGACGACGCCTTGTTGACCAAGGCGGCGGCGTTGGCGGAATCTGAAATTGCGCCCATCACGGATATCCGGAGTTCGGCGATTTATCGTCGTCTGATGGTCGGGGTGATGGTCAAGCGCGCGATTCAAATGGCGGCGGCGCGTCTGGGCGGGCAGGGCGCGGCTTATGGCGTCCATGTTCTTGAGGAGGCTGGCTCATGAAACCTATTACGTTTCAGTTAAATGGTTCCGCCCGGAGTGTGTGGGTGGAACCCAATGAAACCCTTCTGGATGTCTTGCGCGGCAAGCTGGGCATTAAGACCCCCAAAGAGGGTTGCGGGCGCGGGGATTGCGGGGCTTGCACCGTTTTGCTGGATGGCAAAGCCGTGCGCAGTTGCCTGATTTTGGCGGTGGAGGTGGAGGGCCAATCGGTCACGACGCTGGAGGGCGTTGGTCAGAAAGGTCCGACCGCATTGCAAAAAGCATTTATTGAAAACAACGTCTTTCAGTGCGGATTTTGTGCGCCGGGAGTTATACTCGCCGCGTCGGCCTTGTTGGCCGAAAATCCGAAGCCATCTGAAGCAGAGGTGCGCGAGGCATTGGCTGGCAATTTGTGCCGCTGCACCGGCTATGAGCCCATCGTGAAAACCGTGCTGGCCGTGGCGAAGAAAACAGCCCGCCAATCCACGTCCCGGAGGGTGCGCTCATGAGCAAAACCACTGTTGTAGGCGCTTCTCCGGTTCGCGTGGACGGCCTGGCCAAGGTCATGGGCTCGGCGCAGTATGTGGACGACTTGGATTTTGGTCCGGGGCTGTTGCATGCGGTGGTGGTTGAAAGCACGCAAGCGCATGCCAAGCTCAAGAAAGTGGATATTTCCGCGGCAGAAAAGGCCCCGGGCGTGGTTCGGGTGATTACGGGCAAGGATTTCCCGTTCACTTTCGGGCTGTATATGCACGACAGGTATATTTTCCCGCAAGACCGCGTGCGTTTTGTCGGCGAACAAGTGGCGGCGGTAATTGCGGAGACGCCGGAAGCCGCGTTGCGAGCCGCGAAGTTGGTCAAGGTGCATTATGAGCCTTTGCCCGCTGTGTTGAGTTTGAGCGACGCGCTCAAAAAGGACGCGGTCCTTTTGCATCCCAAGTTGGATACCTATGAGCGGGTGCCGTGGTTTTATCCACAGGCCGGCACCAATATCGCCCACTGGCGAAAGACGCGCAAAGGCGATGTCGAAAAAGGGTTCAAACAGGCCGACTATATTCTGGAAGACACCTACACGGTGCCTCGCTATGCGCATTGCCCCATTGAGCCGCATGCCGTTACCGGGCTGTACGATTTGTCGGGCCGTCTGACCTTGTGGGCGTCGTCGCAATCCCCATTTGCGCAACGGAATGTCATGGCGCTTGCGCTGAAGCCGCTGGGGCTTTCGCATCGCGACATTCGCATTGTGACGCCTTACGTTGGCGGTGGATTTGGCGGGAAAGCCGGCGTTTCCATGGAAATCATTGCGGCGGTTGCGGCGATTGCCATGAAGGGTCGGCCGGTCAAGCTGCACTGGACGCGCGAGCAGGAATTCATGAACACCTCGCAACGGCAGGGTGTGATTGCGCGCGTGAAGATGGGCGTGAAGAAGAGCGGCGAAATTGTCGCATTGGAACACACGTTGCATTGGGATGCGGGCGCTTCCGCGGAATATGGCGCGAACGTGGTGAATGCCGTCGGGCTGTCCGCGACGGGGCCGTATCGCGTGCCCAACGTGAAAATTGACTCGGTGTGCGTGTACACCAACATGCCGCCTTGCGGCGCGTATCGCGGTTTCGGGTATTCGGAATTTCACTTCGGGCTGGAGTCGCACATGACCCGCGTGGCGCAGGCCATTGGGATGGACCCGGTGGAGTTCCGGCGGATTAACGCGATTCGTGAAGGCGACACGCTGGCTTATGGCGCTCCGATGAATGCCGGCGATTTGCAGGGCGCGATTGACCAGGTGGCCAAGGAAATTCGCTGGGGCAAACCCGTTAAAAGCAAAAAGTCCAACACGGCCATTGGCAAGGGCTTGGCTTGTTTCTGGAAGGCGCCGGCCATGCCGCCCAACGCGTCCTCCGCCGCTTTCCTCAAGTTTAACGAGGATGGCTCGCTCAATCTGACGGTTTCCGGCATGGAAATCGGGCAGGGATTTTTGACCGTCATGGCCCAGATTGCCAGTGAAGTGCTGACGGTTCCCGTGGAGAAAATTCGGGTGGAGACGCCCGACACCGATCGCAACCCTTATGAATGGCAAACGGTCGGCTCACACGTGACGTGGAGCTGTGGAAATGCGGTGCGGGCCGCTGCGGAAGAGGTCAAGGCGAAGCTGCTGGCCACCGTGGGGCGCGCCCGCAAGCTCAAGGTTAAAGACCTGTATCTGGCGGATGAATGTGTGAAGAGCCGAACGGATGCGACGTTTTCCATGCCGTTTCGGGAGTTCGTGATTGACGGCATCATGCAGCCGAAGGGCAATTTCATTGGCGGCCCAATTCAAGGGTCGGGCATGTTCATGCCGGAGTTTACGTCTGCGCTTGGGGACCCGGCGACCAGCCAGGGCGGGCATCCCAATGTCCACTATACGGTTGGTTGCGCGGGGGTGATTCTTGAAGTGGACAAGGAAACCGGCAAAACCACGATTCTGAAGGCGGCTTTGGCCATTGATGCGGGCAAGGCGGTTCATCCGGAGCTGGTCAAAGGACAAATTGTGGGTGGCATTGTGCAGGGTCTGGCGACGGCGCTTTATGAGGATATTCGCTATGCGCCCAATGGCCGTCTGCTGAATCCCAACTTCACCGATTACAAAATTCCGACCGCGCTCGATTGTCCGCAGGAAATTGTGCCGATTATTTTGGAAACGCCGCAGCCGGACGGTCCCTTTGGGGCGCGCGGGGTTGCGGAGCATACCATGATTGCCTGCGCGCCCATGGTGGCCGATGCCATCGCGGATGCGATTGGCGTGCGGCTTCAGACCATGCCGCTGACGGCGGAAAAAGTTGCGCTGGCTTTGCGCGGCATTGATTACGATGAGGTCAAGGGCGACAACCTCGGCTTCTGTTTCCGCGGCCGCCCCTGCGACTATTCGTTCAGCATTGCCGGCCAATAGGATAGGCGCGGCGGACGACAGAACGGGCTGGCGCTATTTCGTCAGCGCGCAAGCAATTTGCGCGGCCAGGCGGGCGTTGTTTTTCAACAGCGCGACGTTGGCGGTTCGGCTTTTTTCGTGGGTTAATTCGCTGACTCGCGCCAGGAGGAAGGGTGTTACTTCCTTGCCGCGCACGCCGTGGCGGGTGGCTTCCTGCAGGGCTTGGGCAATGGCGCTTTCGGCGACGGGGGCGGGCAGTTCGTGCTCTTGGGGAACGGGAATGGTAATCAAGGTTCCGGTGGTCAGGCCGAGGGTGTCGCGCGCGCGGATAATGGCGGCAATTTCTTCGGGGGTTTCGCAACGCACATCCAGGGGCAGGCNNTGGCGCCCGCGCAGACGACGGCGACCGGGGTTTGCCCCAGTTCGCGCAGGTCGGCGCTGATGTCCATTGGCTGTCCGCGATGGACGCCGCCGATTCCGCCGGTGGCGAAAACCCGGATGCCGGCCCAATGGGCGACCATCATGGTTCCGGCGACGGTGGTGGCGCCGTCGCCTTGTTGCGCCAGAATGATGGGGAAGTCTCGCCGGCTGCATTTGCGGACATTTTTGGCTTGCGCGAGATAGGCCAACTGTTCATCGGTTAGGCCGACGGTGATTTTGCCTTGCAGGACGGCGATTGTGGCTGGCGTCGCGCCGGCTTCGCGCACGGTTTGCTCCATGGCGCGGGCTACTTCCTGATTCACGGGATAAGGCAGTCCGTGTGTAATCAGGGTGCTTTCCAAGGCGACGACGGGGCGGCCGGCTTTCAGGGCGGCGGCGACGTCCGGGTGATAATGCAAGAATGTTGTATTCATCGTGTGTTCCGTGGTGTGGAACCAAAGATAGCCGGGCGGTTCCGGCGTGTCAATTGTTTGTGGAGTTGGGCGCGGGGCGGTGGAGGTAGAAGGCGGCGCAGGGGCCTTCGGGGGAGACCATTGGCGCGCCGAGCGGATTATCCGGTGTGCAGGGGTTGCCGAAATGGGGACAATTCGGCGGTTGCATCTTGCCGAGTAAAACCTTGGCGGCGGGGCAGGCGGAGACGCTTTTGGGCGGCGGCCGTTGGCTTGCTGTTTCGGGGAAGCGAAGCGCGGCGTCGTGGGCGGCATATTCGGGGCGAAGGGCCAAGCCGCTTTGCGGCACCACGCCCAGCCCGCGCCATTCGCGGTCGGTCATTTGAAAGACGGTGTTGAGGATTTGCTGCGCCGCGGTATTTCCTTGCGGCTGAACCATGCGGGGATAGGCATTGGTCATTTCGGCGCGTCCGGCTTCGTAGAGGCGCACGACGGCCAGCACGCCCAGCAGGATGTCGGTCGGCTCAAAGCCGGTGATGGCGATGGGGCGGTTCAGCTCGCGCGCGAGGGGCGCGTAGGGGGCCGCGCCCGTGATGGCGCAGACGTGGCCGGCCGCTAAAAAAGCGTCCGGGGCGGTGGTCGGGTCGGTGCAGATGGCGCGCAGAATCGGCGGCACCAAGAATTGGGAGACCAGCAAGAAGGCGTTGGTTCGGCTGCGCTCTTTGGCGAGGAAGGCCAGCATGGCGTTGGCGGGGGCGGTGGTTTCAAAGCCGATGGCCAGATGCACGATGTTTTTTTCGGGGTGGGCTTGCGCTATATCCAGCGTCTGGAGCGGGGAGGTGACGATGCGGACATCCGCGCCCTGGGCTTTGGCGGCGAACAGGTCGCCGGAAGATTCCGAGGGCACGCGCAAGAGGTCGCCGAAGGTTGTTACGATGGTGTCGGGTTGACGGGCGATGGCGATGGCTTGGTCCAGATAGCGGGCGGGGGTGACGCAGACGGGGCAGCCGGGGCCATGCAGCAATTGAATGTGCGGGGGGAGGAGGGTGTCCAATCCGTGGCGCATGATGGCGTGGGTTTGTCCGCCGCAGACTTCCATGATGCGCATGGGGTGTTGGGAGCGGCGGGCGATTTCCTGAGAGAGCGCGCGGATGTCGGCGGGGTTGGCGTATTCGGAGACGTGTTCCACGGGGCGGGCGGCGGGTGGTTAGGTTTTCGGGGTCAGCGTGGAGCGGGCGCGGGCGGCGGGACAGCCGGCGAGGAGAATGCGTTTGTTGCGGCCGGTTGCGCCGGATAGGAGCTGGACGCGGGCGCGGGGGATGTCGAGCGTGTCCGCGAGAAACGCGATGAGGGCGGCGTTGGCCGTGCCATCCACGGGGGGGGCGGTCAGGCGGATTTTCAGCGCATCGCCGTGCGCGCCGGCGATGGCGTTTTTGCTTGCGCGCGGCACGATGCGCAGGGCGAGAACCGCGCCTTCCGGGGTGTCGGTCAGATAGGGCATGACGCCTCCGGGGTGGCTCGGTTGGGGGGCAGGGTGTCCACGGCGGGGGAGATTCAGCCTTCGAATTTCACCAGCGATGGGTCGTAGCCTTCCGGCGTTTGGTAGCCCATCAGGTTCAGGCATGTGGCGGCGAGGGACGAGATGCCCAGACCGGTTTGGTCGGTCAACTTGAAGGGGGCGGTCTGGGTAGGGTCGTAGATAATCGCGGGCACCGGATTCAGGGAGTGCGCGGTGCGGGCTTTGGGTTGGCCGGTGGCGGGGTCTATCACGGTGGAGCCATCTTTGGCGTGCTCGTACATGTCGTCGGAGTTGCCGTGGTCG
>LSQX01059363.1_pt1 | contig 15423 bp, 16 predicted proteins | sample 654561 | NCBI WGS metagenome assembly LSQX01 (sample SAMN04489861, study PRJNA283612) | anaerobic digester metagenome | isolation source: 4 biogas reactors fed with cattle manure at either 37C or 55C with and... | place: Denmark: Kongens Lyngby | collected 2014 | reverse complement strand
CTGGATGACCCGGAGAACCCCCACATGCTGGATGATCTCGTGGAGGCCACCGGTGCGAAGAGCGTACCGAGGAAGCAGAAGACCATGTGCTGCGGAGCCGGAGGAGGCGTCAGAGCCGGATTCCCGGAGACCGCAACGAAATTCACGCTCACCAACCTGGAGAACATGAAGGTCTCCGGAGCGGAGTTCATCGTGGATGTCTGCCCCTTCTGCCACCTGCAGTTCGATGCCGGCCAGAAGGGCACGGGCTATGCGATACCTGTCCTCCACCTGTCTCAGCTCTACGGGCTTGCGATGGGCATGGACGCCAAGGCTCTCGGTGTGGCCAACCACGTCACGCCCGTGAAGCTGTAAAACCAATAAAGGGGGCATGACCCCCTTCCATTTTATTTTTCATCTGTTTCTGTAACTTCGCCGTGTTTCTGTCTTGTCAAAATACGAGGCTTTGCACCCAAGGCAGCATCTTCCAAAGATTTTGAGCGCATATTTTTTATTTTAGGTGCAAAATGGGGAAAACCATATAGACAAACATGGTGCAATATACGGATGAGTTGATGCCGGCAGACAGAGGTTGGAGGCAGTACACGAACGGGAACGTTCATGTGATGATAAACATAAACGACGGGACGAAGATACGCATAACCGATGATGACGAGTTCCATACAGTTTTTCCAGAATCAATCGATCTGAAGATAACTAATCGTTGCAATATCGGTTGCAAAATGTGCCACGAAGGAAGCACTGAGAAAGGAATACGTGGACCCGGAAGAATGGGAATTCATGAAAGACGCCGATGAATATGCCATCGTGAAACAGAATCCATACATGAGGGTCGAATACGACGGTGAGCTGGTCAAAATAACAGTGTGGGGGTAGAGAAATCGAAATGACATTTGAAACCGACAGTTCTCCGTCACACTTGCACATTGATTTATAAATCAGAGATAAAACACGAAGGTAAAATGCAGGTAACCAATAAATACAGGCGGTACTGTATTCAAAGGAATTAATATTACAAACAGGATAAAATAAAACTGCTGGCTATCCTCTCCGGAAAGGAGAACGGAGGGAGACCGCTCAAACAAAGCATTTTATACAGCCACGGAATCCCGCTGTGTATCACAATGGAGGGTCCTGATGGCAGCTAAGAAATCGAAAGGCACGTCCCGTAAGATCAAAGATAAGTGGAAGGCGAAAGAGTGGTACAAGATACATGCGTCCCGCATGTTCAACGAGGCCGAGATCGGCGAGACGCCGGCAGCGGATCCCGCAACTCTTATCGACAGGGCGGTGGAGGTCACCGTGCAGGAGCTCACGGGTGACTTTTCCAAGATGCACATCAAGATCAAGTTCAAGATCACTTCCGTGGACGGATATGACGCCAAGACCGTTTTCGTAGGCCACAGCCTCACGAGCGAGTACGTCAGAAGACTGACCAGAAGGAAGAAGACGAAGACCGACCACGTCGTGGACGTGAAGACGAAGGACGGTTTCGTGATCAGGATAAAACCCATGTCCATTGCGGAGAAGCGCATTCAGGCGTCCCAGGAGGATGCCATGAGAGGCATAATGTATGATACCCTTATGCAGATGGGCGTTGAGAACAACCTCTCCGAGATAATAAAAGCGATAATCTCCGGCGACATGGCCAGGGATCTTGCCAAGGCCTGCCGTACCATCATGCCCATGAAGCGCATAGAGATCCGCAAATCCGAGATACTCGAGTTCGCGGAAGAGGTGGATTCTGCCATCGAAATCCCTCCGGAGGAAGATCCTGAGGCCGCCGATGATGAAGAGGAGACCTCCGAGGAAGAGGAATCCGAAGAGGAGACCTCCGAGGAAGAGGAATCCGAAGAGTGATGCCCCTCCGGAAACTCCTTACCCAAACAAGTTAAATGCCGAGGTGGCTCAGCCTGGTGGAGCGTCGGACTCATAGGGTTCCGGTCTAACAACGGCCTCTTCCAGGGAAATCCGAAGGTCCTGGGTTCGAACCCCAGCCTCGGCACCAACCCTTCATACGGAGCAATGCTCTTTTTACCCTCTAAGGCTTATCCGGGGCGATGAGGCTCATAATCTATACCGGAAAAGGCGGGGTCGGTAAGACATCCGTCTCTGCGGCGACCGCCCGCCTTCTCGCGAAGAAGGGATACAGAACGATCATCATGAGCACAGATTCAGCCCATTCCCTGGGCGACTCTCTCGGCATGACCCTTCCTAACGATATCCAGAGGATAGATGAGAACCTGGATGCGCTGGAGATCGACATAATCTATGAGATGCGCACGAAATGGGCTGATATAAGCCGTTACGTCTCGGCGCTGATGATGTCCCAGGGGGTGGGGGAGATCACAGCGGAGGAGATGGCCATAATCCCCGGCATGGAGATGGTGGCGGCACTGTTCTATGTTCTTTCCTTCGAACAGGAGGATAAGTATGATGTGGTGGTGATGGACACACCGCCTACGGGGGAGACCCTCAGGCTTCTGAGCTTCCCCGACATGTCCAATTGGTATATCGATAAGATATACGCTCTGATGAAGAAGTTCCTCGGGATCGCAAGGGTGACCGTGGGGAAGTTCATGGATTTCCCCCTGCCGGACAAATCCGTCATGAACAGCATAGATGAGATTAAGGACAAGATGAATGAAGTCAAGGCTCTGCTGGAGGACCCCAAGAAGACCACCGTGCGCCTGGTGATGAATCCGGAGCGCATGGTCCTGAGCGAGACAATGCGCGCCTACACGTACATCTGCCTCTACAACAAGAACGTGGAGTGCCTGGTCGTAAACAAGATCTATCCCGAGGACGGTTTCTCGGATTCTGATTTCTTCAGGGAGAAGCTGAAGGAGCAGGAGAAGTACCTCAAGCAGATCGAAGAGTCATTCAGCGAGCTCAGGATTATGAAGGCGTATCATATGCCCACCGAGCTCGTGGGCCCGGAGAAGCTCGATATCATGGCGGATATGATATTCGGGGATTCCGACCCCACGGAGGTGTATGCTGACAAGAGCCCCATGCGCTTCCTCACCGTGGACGGCATAGATGAGATGAGGCTCAAGATGCCCTTCGTGAAGAAGGGCAACATAGAGCTCTTCAAGGGGGAGAGCGGAACCCTGGTCGTGCATGTGGGCAGTCAGAAGAGGACCGTATCCCTGCCGGCGACCCTGGTGGACGCAGAGGTCCTGGGAGCCGAGCTCGACAATGAGGAGCTTATAGTTAAACTAAAACGATAGAATGCCGATACAGAGGACGGAGGGAGTGAGCCATGGCAGAAGATAAAGCAGGAAAGGAAGATTTCACGGATTCGGAGCTTGAGGATTTCATCAGAGAGAACAGGGAGATCCTGGAGAGGCTGCTGAGACAGGAGAAGGATCGGGCGGGCAGGATCTATAATAAGGAGACTCAGAAGGCTGAGGAGCTCAAGGGCAAGGCCGAAGAATTCAAGGGCAAGGCCGAGGAGAAGACAGCCGAGTTCATCGCGGCGGTAACCGATCCGGAGATACACAAGCATTTCATGAGGGCGGGATTCGAGATCCTCATGGGGGCGGGCGCCATGCTGAAGGCGATGCCCATGCCTGACAAGGTCAGGTCGACCCTGGACCTGGCCAAGGAGACCAGGGAGAGGACCTATGAGGAGGCCAGGGCGAAGAACCCCGATAAGAAGGACTCCTCCGGGGACGGAGATGCAGCGTCCCGGAAGATCGACATCACGGACAGGTCCGAAGAAGAGGAACCTGCTCCGGAGAAGAGGGCCGCATCCAAACGTACTACTTCCAAGAAGATACCCGTGAAAGGGTCAGAATCAGAGCAATCATGACCGGCGAGGCTGCCGTGAGGCTTGCCAGGAAGGCAGTGGATGCGAAGGCTGCCGGCAGGAGCGTCCCGAGAGAGGAGATCCCCCCGGGCATGGAGTCGCCGAAAGGCGTATTCGTCACCCTGAGCACATACCCGGAAGGGGATCTCAGAGGATGCATAGGATACCCTGAGCCCGTGATGCCCATGGGGGAGGCGATAATCTCCTCTGCGGTCTCGGCGGCCGGCAGGGATCCCAGATTCAGTCCCGTCACCGAGAAGGAAACTGACCACATAACGGTGGAGGTGACGCTGCTCACCGTGCCGGAGAGGATAGACGTCCCGAAGAGCGAGCTCCCGTCGAAGATCGTCATAGGCAGGGACGGACTGATACTGAGCTGCAGAGGCAACAGGGGGTTGCTGCTGCCCCAGGTCCCAGGGGAGTGGGGCTGGGACCAGGAGGAGTACCTGGCACAGCTGTCTGTCAAAGCAGGTCTGCCTCCGGATGCATGGAGGCGCCCTGATGCGGAGATCCAATGGTTCAGAGGCACGGTCTTCGCAGAGGAGACGCCCCGCGGCAAGGTCTCAGAGGTGATGTCACGGACCTTGTGATAGAGGGCAGGTTCTTCATCAACGGGGAGCTCAAGAACACCGCCGTGGGGATAGAGGACGGCAGGATAGTCACTGTAGGGAATCTCATCAGAGGGGGCGATGAGAGGATAGATCTGGGGGAGAGGATAGTTCTTCCCGGATTCATGGACCCCCATGTTCATTTCAGGGATCCCGGGATGACGGGCAAGGAGGACTTCGGCACCGGTACGGTATCAGCACTGCACGCAGGGGTCACCTGCGTATTGGATATGCCCAACACCAAACCCCCCGTTACAGGCCTGAAGACCCTGGAGAGCAAGAAGAGGGCGGTCCGTTCCAAAGCCTATACCGACTACGGTCTGTTCGCAGCGGTTACGAAGGATCTGGATGCGGCCGCTGTCGCGGACCGCGTAGCAGGATTCAAATTATTCATGGGATCAACAACAGGCAAGATCCTGATGAACGATGATATCGCGATAGGACGGGCCATGGCGGCGATAGCCCCGACCGGCAAGAGGATAAGCGTTCATGCCGAGGACGATAATATGATACGCAAAGGCGGGGAGACGAATGACAGGGATCATATGCGCAACCGCCCCAAGGAAGCTGAGTACAATGCCATAAGAAGGCTTGGCAGATACAGGGGGATGCCGGTGAACATATGCCACGTCACCAACGCAGAGTCACTGGCTCTTGCGTCATCCTTCGGATTCGCAACGGAGGTCACGCCTCACCATCTGCTTCTGGATTCCTCCGGGACCGACGGTGCATTCCTGAAGGTCAACCCTCCTCTCAGGGACTCAGTGACCAGGGAGAATCTGTTCGCGGCGTTCATAGGAGGGAAGGCCTCGATGATCGGGACGGACCATGCCCCGCACACCCTTACCGACAAATCAATGGATTATGATCAGGCACCCAGCGGCGTACCGGGCATAGAGACGGCTGTGCCCATGTTCATGGCCATGGTGAAGAAGGGCGAGATGAACCTCGGGGAGCTGGTCCGCATGGGGTCCGTGAACCCGGCAAGAGCGTTCTCTGTGAACAAAGGCGTGATCGCAGAGGGATATGATGCGGATTTCGCCGTCTTCGACCCTAAGAAGATGGCACCCGTCGATGCGAATGTTCTTCATAGCAAAGCAGGTTACACCCCCTACGAGGGGAAGGACGCGATCATGGCGGACACGGTCATAATCAGGGGCAATGTGCAGATCAGGGAAGGGGAGTTCTGCGGCTCCCGCTGCGGAGAGGATCTATTTGATTGATATCGATTATTCCGGCCTGAGCGGCAGGAAGACGGAATGCCTTCCCGGATGCGGGATGTGCTGTCTGTGCCAGCCAGAGATCTTACCGCAGGAGCGCTCCTATTTCCGCAAATCCCATCCCAAGGCAATGGTGAGGAACGGATCCGGAGGATTCTCCATAGCCCTCAAGAAGGGCAGAGGGTCCTGTGTCTTCCTGAACAACAGGAAATGCGACATATACGGGAACAGGCCCACATTCTGCAGGCAATATCCATTCCACTTCTATGCAGGGGACAAGGTATCAGCGGAGCTGGACCTCTCATGCAGGGGGGCGTGGACAGGCAAAGGCACTGATTCGGAAGCGGAGGCCAGGCGGATAGCGTCCGAGTCCGGGGACCGGATGGCCAAGGCGTTCAGGGAGTCCAAGGCCGTCTATGAGGAATTCTACGGCATATGCACTGACGCAGGGGTCATGGGAGATCCCGGGGCCATAAGGGCGGATGTAAGCTCCGGCATTGAGAGGTTTGCAGACCTCATAAGCGTAGCTGAGATACTGGAGGCGGCCCTCGGCGACGATCCGATCACCGTTTCCGGTATCGATTTCCGCGGGAAGACGGACTGGGAGGAGCTGAGGGCGGAGGCCATGGAAGCGTCCCTGTCATCGATGTCCTCGGAGGACCCTCTGAGCCTGCCGGTGTACTGCGCCCCGGATTACGGGTGGAACATGTTCCAGGCATCCGGGAACAGGGTCACGCGGTTCATCCTGACGGATGCGGGGGACCTGGAGGAGGTGGACTCCCTGAACCCGGGGACGGTCCGTCTGGGGAAACCTGACGAAGAAGGGACCCGGGTGCTCATCGATTACATAAAGGTGCTCAACTCCCGTGAGAGCTTCCTCGGCAACGTATTCTACAAGATGGACGACCTGGGCTACGAGGATCCGATGGAGAACGTCTACGCAGGAACGCTGGCGGCCTCTGTGGCCGACCTCATATGGAGGGCGTCGATGCTGGATGCATTCATGGGCACAGGCCTGGGCGCAGACGGGATCAGGGAAGCGATAATCTTCTACGATATGGACAGACTGGACGCTCCCACCGCAGGCGCGTTCGTATAAGGGCGGGCACGGCAACGTTAAATAGTCAATCATTTATGGTCGTGCCGGTGGCTATGGTGTTGAAACCCCTGTCTGTTATCCAGTCCTCAGTCGGCAAGAATGTGATCGTCGAAATGAAGGGCAAGAGAGAGTACAGAGGAGTCCTCGACGGCTACGACCCTCATATGAATGTCGTGCTGAAGAACGCCGAGGAGAGAGTTGACGGAGTCCCGAAGAGGAAACTGAATATCGCCATAGTTCGCGGGGACAACGTCATTTACATTTCACCTTAAGGGGAGAGGAATATGAGCAAAGGTACACCATCACAGGGAAGGCACAACAAACACAAGGTCCACATTCCGTGTCGCAGATGCGGGAAACAGTCCTATCATGCCAGGAAGGGCGAGTGCGCTTCCTGCGGGTACGGCAAGACCGCTAAGCTGAGATCCTACGCATGGGCTAAAACCCACGACTGAGAAGGGATCGCTTGTGACAGGGCCGAAGCACAGCTGCGGCGTCGTAGGGATAAGCGCTACGCATGACGTCGTGAGCTATGTTCATAAAGCTCTGGATATCATACAGCACCGCGGGCAGGAGTCCGCGGGCATAGCAGTTTTCAGCAACGGCGAAATAACAACCGTCAAGAACAACGGTCTTGTCAGTGTCGCCCTGACGAAGGAGTCCATGGCGGGTCTGGCAGGGGATTCCGGCATAGGGCATGTCAGATATTCCAAATCGGATGCCAAGGGCATAGTCAATGCGCAGCCTCTCACCCTGGAGACGACCCACGGGTCCGTGGCCGTTGCCCACAACGGTGACATAACGAATTTTGAAGAGCTCAAGAAGAAATACCTGGCCCAGGGCCTGTCGTTTTTGACTGATTCCGATTCCGAGATACTGGCACTTCTGTTCTCAAGGAACATGAGCCAGACGGATGATCCCGTAAGGGCCCTCAGGATGATGATGGGTGAAGTTGAAGGAGCATACTCCCTCACAGTTATGGTCAATAACCGTGTATTCGGTGTCAGGGACCCCTACGGGTTCCGCCCCCTCTGCCTGGGGGAGATCGATGACGGATACATCATAGTCTCGGAGAGCGCGGCCCTGGATTCCATGAGAGGGAAGTTCATACGCGACATAATGCCCGGCGAGATCATCGAGATAATGCCGGACCGCTACAAATCCCACCCCCTTTCCAACACTCACCCCAAGGCGCACTGCATGTTCGAGTGGGTCTATTTCGCCAGGCCCGATTCCATAATCGACGGGAAGGAGGTCTACGATGTCAGGAAGCGCATAGGCATAATCCTGGCCAGGGAATCTCCCGTGGATGCGGACATAGTCATGCCTGTACCGGACTCAGGCAGGGCTCACGCTCTGGGTTTCAGCATAGGATCGGGCCTGCAGTACGAGGAAGGCTTCATGAAGAACCGCTTCGTGGAGCGCACATTCATAATTCCGGATCAGAAGCAGAGGGAGCGTGCGGTGTCCATGAAGATGAACCCGATACGTTCCACAGTCAGGGACCGCAGGGTCGTGATCGTTGATGACAGTGTCGTGAGGGGAACGACCCTGAAACGGCTGGTCAGGATACTGAGGGATGCCGGCGCCAAGGAGGTCCACGTCAGGGTGGGATGCCCTCCGGTGATAGCCCCCTGTTATTACGGCGTGGATATGAGGACCAGGGATCAGTTCATAGCGAACTCGTACTCGATATCAGAGATCAGGGACATCATCGGTGCGGACAGTCTCGCCTACATAAGCATCGAGGGGCTCGTGGAGGCCATCAATCTCCCTGAGAATGATCTGTGTCTCGCATGCGTCAACGGCAAGTACCCCACCAACATCAAAGGGGAGAAGCACAGGTTCCAGTCCACCCTCAAGACTGATTTCACCCAGTGAGCTCTCAGGGCGGGCCCGCTTCAGCGCAAGGTTCGGTATCGCCCGATGATCCCATCCGATGTCGGGCAGGCAGAACACCGGTGCATTTCACTGAGGTCGTCAGACCGCATGAAGCGGTGCAGCGGGGGCATTCCGCATCTGCAGACCGGGAGAGAGAAGGAGACTGATCCGCATCTCTGTATGAAAGCATTTGATAACCGCCTCAATCATTCCCGGTCGATCGCAGCCGGTTCAACGAAACTCTCTAATCTTCATACAAACTGTCAGTTGAAGATCCACTGCAAATTGCAGTAAGTTTTCAATCTATCTTCGGGGACACAACGGGTTCAGAGGAGTTTCTCAGCAGTGCACAATTCTATCCTTCGGGCACAGCGCAGATCGGACAAGCCAAATGTTTAATAATGAATCATCATTCAGAGGGAATACGGGCAGGTAGATCAGTTGGAAGATCGCTACATTGGCATTGTAGAGGTCGCGAGTTCGAATCTCGCCCTGTCCACCATTCACACTTTTAAGGCGTTCTGCGCCCCCGATTATTCGTGAATCATGCGGTAATGGGAGCACCCGCTTCCACAGGATTACAAGTGGTACAATTCCGGACGCCGTTTTAGGAAGAAGTCGGTCCCGGCCATCGTGCTCTCGTCATCCGGCGACCGTCTTTTCAGAAGCTTCGCATCAAGCTCACAGTCCAGGGTGCATTCCTCCGCAGATGAATTTTCCGCGATAATGTTCCCGTCAGGGTCCAGCACGATCATGCCCCCGCCCTTCCCGTCGCCGAGCATGTCGCATGCCGCGAAGAACACACGATTATCATATGCACGCGCGGGCAGGTATTTTTTCCACAGATCCGTTCTTCTCCCGGGATCCTTGAATGAGGCATGGGGATTCAGGATCAGTTCCGCCCCCATATGGCGGAGGGTTGTGGATATGTCGGGGATATGGGATTCCCAGCACAGCTGCAGCCCGACCGATATCTTCTCGGTCTCGGTGCAGATGAAACCGTCTCCCGGAACGAACCATCCGCTCTCGAATCTCCCAAGATGCGTTTTGCGGTAAAGCTCCAGGCGCCCGTCCGGTGCCGCTATCGCTTGGGTTATGCATATACTCTGCTCAGAGCGCTCAGGGAATCCGAAGACAATTGCCGTATTATTCTCACATGCGGCCTCGGCCAGCCTTCTCACCGGCTCGCTGTCGGCGTCCATGCTGTGCTCTGATGCATTCTCTGTGACGTAACCGGTCAGGCACATCTCCGGGAAGCAGATGACGTCGTGACGGCGGTCTACGAAATCAAGCATCCTGTCGATGTTGTTCCCCGTATCGCCCACCACCGGGCGGGTCTGCACCATTCTCAATCTTACAGTTCTCATGATTCCGACTCTGTCTTTGACCGTTCATACTCCATTTCTGTTCGGGACCATTTCTTTTCCATATAAGACACGAAGCCCCGGGTCAACGGGAGCTTCAGGCATCTCCGGAGGACACATAAGAGGTGCTGATGGATTTTCCGGCCGGGATGATCCCAGACAGTGAATCCAGATCATTCGCGTACGCCTGCATGGTGCATGTTGTGCGTATCTGCGGATGCCATAGTAAGTCTTCCTCTGTGCATACCGCGCACAGTCATCACCTCGTTGGTCATCCTCTTCAGATCCCCGAGAGTCCCGTGGGCGGCGATGATCATCATCATATTATCCCCTAATGCGAATTCGGTGTTGAACATGATCATATCTCTCTTCTCAGAGAAGAATTCCGCCAATCTGTCATTCACGCCCAAGACTTTGGGATCATAGACTGTCACGAGAACTCCTTTGACCGGAGCATCCTCATTCTTCCATTCATTCTCCGCAAGGGAATCCCTGACGAGAGCTCTGAGGGCCTCTGATCTGCTGGCATATCCCTTGGCAGCGATCTGTTTGTCGAATTCTTCCAACAATTTAGGCTCCAGAGATACGCCTATTCGTGCCACTGTGTCCATGGATAGTATAACGCATTATGCAGTATATTTATCTCTCATGGTGTGAGCGCAGGAGACTCTATATATCAGATAATCTATTAGTATTACTAAATAGTAAAATAATATTACTATATGCAGATGTATGGTTATGCGGTTTCAGACCGGCGGACAATGAGGGGAACAGCGCAGGAGGTACGATCGAGGATTTGGGTGTGATTGCTGACTGTTATCCATTTTTTGCCTCCTGCGGGCGTTCAACGCCCGCCTTTTTTAACTAACGCATAAGATTTTAGTTTTCATCCATATATAGTAACACGAAATATCATAAAGTTATTATAAAGTCATTTGAATGACTTTCTGTGAGAAGGATAGCGATATACGGCAAGGGCGGAATAGGCAAATCCACAACGGCGGCCAACGTGACCGCTGCGTTATGCGACCGCGGACTGAAGGTCCTTCAGATAGGCTGTGACCCCAAATCCGATTCTACGAAACTGCTCATCGGCGGAAAGGGCATTGAGACAGTATTGGATGTGTATCGCAGAGACTCCGACATAGATCTGGGGTCTGTTGTCCGCAGAGGTTACGGCGGTTCCTTATGCGTTGAATGCGGGGGTCCGAAGCCCGGGCAGGGGTGTGCCGGTAAAGGGATAATAATGGCGTTCGAACTGCTTGAGAAGCGCGACGTCATAAAGGAATTCGAACCCGACGTCATATTGTATGATGTCCTGGGGGATGTGGTCTGTGGCGGGTTCGCCATGCCCATACGTAACGGCTATGCCAGAGACGTGTTCGTCGTTACTTCGGGGGAGATGATGTCCCTGTATGCAGCTTCGAATATCGCAGAAGCGGTCAGAGGATTCGAGGGCGACGGCTATGCCAGGCTCGGTGGGCTGATACAGAACTCCCGGAATGTGACGGATGAGAGCGAGCTGATAGACAATGCCGCTTCGGAGATGTCCCTGGATGTGATATTCAGATTGGAACGCGATCCTGTGGTTCAGGAATGCGAAGCGAAGGGCATGACTGTGGTGGAAGGCTCCCCCGATTCGAACATGGCCGCTGCATACCGCAGCCTGGCTGAGAAGATCCTCCTGCTGACGGAGGATGCAGAAGGAGGCATGAGAATTTGAGTCGGGATATTCTGATCATGGACCTGATCCATGGAGGGGAATTGCTTGCTGAACGTTTCTTGGATCTTGGGGACCGGGTGTGGTGCGCTGACGTATACGGCACCGCCCCCGAGCATCTCAAAGAAGGCATCAGAGCCAAGGGTGCGACCGTCACGGAGAAGGTGATCCCCCGGGAATATGATCTGCTGGTCTCCCCGGTGCATTGCCCGGATAAATTCCTGGGTGAAGCCCGTTTCTCAGAGCGTATGACCTTCCATGAGGCGGTTTCCCTGTTCCTGGATGACACTCCGTTCAGGATAGAGGTCACAGGTGTCAAGGGAAAGACCAGCCTCTGCTATCTGCTGGCACATATCCTCTCCTCATGCGGGAGGAAGGTCTTCCTTCACACATCCCGTGGACAGGGCCTTTATTCGAATGGCAAACACAGGATAACGGCTCAGAAGAGCATAGCCCCCACATCTCTGCTGGAGCTTCCGGACGGGGATTATGATACAGTCATAACGGAGATATCCCTGGGAGGGACAGGTAAAGCCGATATAGGCATCATAACGAATGTGGCGGAGGATTACGGGATAGCTGCAAACACAGGCAAAGCGTCTGATGCGAAAGCATCCATGCTGTCGTCATCCGGAATCAACATAGTCAGAAGAGAAGAATTGGATTCGTGGCGCTCCCGCGGAGATTTCAACATCATCCCGTACGGAGGTTCTGTGGAGATAATCGGCGCACCGCAGCTGGGCGAGCCTCTGGCACTGAAGGTGGATTACTCCGGGGAGAAGACCGTATCCCTGAAAGGATCATACCTGGCACTTCAATACGTCAATGCAGTGGAATGTGCCGTTACAGTTTGCGGTTGCATGAATGTGCCGCCGGAGGACCTTATCGAAGGGCTGAGATCCTTCGAAGGGGTTCCCGGACGCGGAGAATTATGCTTCGAAAGAGGCGGGTGGACGATCACCGAGAGAAATCCCGGGATATCCCATGTATCGATAGCCGGGACCCTGTCCTGTCTGAAGAAGATAGGCATATTGGAGGAAACAGTGGCGATCATAGACCCGATCAACAAGAAGGTCTGTGACAAGCTGAAAATGCGTGAGATCTCAGAAACATTCAACAGATACGGAGTAAGGTACTTCCTCAGGAAGGATGCAGAGGAAGCGATATATATCCCGGAGGATGCGAAAGTCATCCTGGAATTCATAAAGGAAGGGTATCAATGAGACCGATGCATCCCAGGCCGAATCCGATAGTGGCTGCCATGTATACTCTCAGAGACATGGAAGTGGACGTTATCGTGGTGCACGGCCCCTCCGGATGCGGTTTCATGGCGTCCCGGATGCTGGAAGAGGCAGGGATCCGGGTTCTGGCATCAGGTATGACGGACAACGATCTGGTATTCGGAGGCGCAGATTCTCTGGTTGAGACCCTTAAGATGGCCAAAGAAAGGTTCAATCCCGGGACCGTAGCCATCGTAGGCACATGTGCCAGTTCTGTGATAGGGGAAGATACTGACATGTGCATAAAGCGTGCGGACATAGGGTGCAAAGTATTCTCCGTCTTCAGCCACGGGTGCATGAAGGACAACACGGAGGGGGCGATCAAGGCGATAGAGGCGGGTTGTGATGCAGGCATAATAGATCCTGCCGAAGCGGAAAGGCAGATCGCAGTCATGAAAGCGGCGACCGCATTGGAACGGGAGCGGGGGATGGCCGCAAGACAATATCTCGAACCCGTCCGCGGCCCTACGAAGCTCAATATCGCGAGGAAGATAAACGAAACGCTCGCTTCAGGAGGCAGGATAACGGCCGTGATGATCGCCAAGAAAGAATTGGCGTACAGATTCGCGGATATATTCCTGGCACTGAAGGAAGCCTCTGACGCCCTCGGCGGAGAGGTGTTCTCCGTTGCCAATCTGGATAAGAACAAAGGCCTTCCCAGGATCAGACGTTACGCAGAGGACATATGCTCTGAATTGGAATTTCGGGGTGTCAGGATAGACAGAGTGATAGGCGGTCTTGACGAGTATGCCCTGATTGGGGAGGAGATCAGGGAAGCCGCGGAGGCATCCGATCCGGACTTGTTGATCATATGCGGTATACCCCATGCGTACCCGCAGATCCCTTCAGATGCGATACTGATAACGGACCAGCCCCGTCAATTGGCGAATTATCTTGATAAAGGGCATAATGCCGTAGGTGAGATCTCATCACACTCCATGGTGATGGGGACGAGGAAGATCATATCCCTGGAAACAGGCGACACGATCCGGGATCTGCTGAGGGACGCCGGATGAGGGGAGTGGTCATAGCGGGTGCGGGCAGCGGTGTCGGCAAGACCTCGATCTCGACCGGACTGATGTCCCTTCTGTCAGGTAAGATGAATGTACAGGGGTATAAGATCGGGCCTGATTTCATAGATCCGATGTACCATACGCTGGCGACAGGCCGCCGGTCCAGGAACCTGGACACGTACATGATGGACGCACAGAAGGCGAAGAGCCTGGTGGCCCATTCATCCAAGGGCGCCGACCTGTGCGTAGTGGAAGGGGTACGCGGACTTTACGAGGGGCTCTCGGGTACGACCGAAGAATGCTCCACGGCAGAGATGGCGAAGATCCTGGGATTCCCGGTGATACTGGTGATCAATGCCAGATCCCTTACCAGGAGTGCAGCGGCCATAATAAACGGATTCAAATCATTCGACCCGGAGGTTAAAATATCCGGGGTGATACTGAACAATGTCTCCGGCAGGCCGCATGAACAGAAGCTTCGTGAGGCTATCGAATCAAGGTGCGATGTTGAGATAATAGGCTTCGTCCCCCGTAAGAGGGCGGACTCGGTTCCCCAGAGGGCCCTGGGTCTCAAAACGCCCTCGAATGCCGGGTATGTGGACTCAATGGAGGATCTGGTCTCCTGTCTTGATGAGGACAGGCTGATGGATATCTCTGAATCGTTCGAGCCCGAGTTCGAGGATTCGGATCTGTATGTTCACAGGAACATCAGTGCCGAGGTCGCAGTGCCGTATGATGAGGCTTTCTGTTTCTACTATGCGGAGAATATAGAGTGCCTCGAGGCTTCCGGGTTCAAGGTCAGGAAATTCAGTCCTCTGAATGGCGATTCCCTCCCCGAATCAGATCTGTACTATCTCGGAGGGGGATATCCGGAGCTCTATGCCGAACGGCTTTCCGAGAACGGCGATTTCATGGAGGGGCTGAGAACCGCCGCAGAGGACGGGAAGGCGATACTGGGGGAATGCGGAGGCCTGACAGTCATGTGCTCATCCCTGTCCCGGAAGGGTGAGAGCTGCCCCATGTCAGGGATTTTCCAATGTGAGGCCGTCGAGTCCGGCCGCCACGGACCGAAGTACACGGCAGCGGCATCCACAGGCACGAACCCTCTCTTCCGGGGCATGAAGGTCAGAGGTCATGAGTTCCACTACTCTGAGATAAGAGGCTACGGGAATGAATTCGGCTTCAGATTGGACAGAGGCACAGGCATAAGCTCCGGGAATGACGGGCTCATCAGAGGCATGTGCCTCGGGACATACATGTACCAGCATGCCCTGTCAACCGATGATTGGGCACAGGGTCTGGTAAAGGCAGTCAGATAGGTCCTGGGTTCATCGTGCGTCTTTCATGCCGGCGGACAGGGACAGCTTTATGTCTCTCAGCATATCCGGGAACGTTGCATTACAGGATATGAGGTCTGGCTCTTT
>LSQX01213563.1_pt4 | contig 15425 bp, 12 predicted proteins | sample 654561 | NCBI WGS metagenome assembly LSQX01 (sample SAMN04489861, study PRJNA283612) | anaerobic digester metagenome | isolation source: 4 biogas reactors fed with cattle manure at either 37C or 55C with and... | place: Denmark: Kongens Lyngby | collected 2014 | reverse complement strand
TCGCAGGCAAGCAGCCAGCCGTCGGCCAGCTTTCCGTCGTATTCTTTTAGCTCCTCTTCGGAAGCCTTCGGGTTTGCTTCGGCGTACCGCCGCATCATGTCGGCGTGCGACATGATATACCAGCCGTCCGGCGCAGACGCCGGGATATGAGTTCCGTCGATAAGAAGCATTCTGAGCTGTTCCATGATTTATAACTTCCTTTCGGATAAATATTTTCGTTTGCGGCATTTTCGGCGAATACGCCGAAAAAAACAGATTCTGTGAAAAGCGCCGTGAGAATATATATATTATTTTAAAGTCAAAAAACGCGGGGAGAGGCACTTGCCCATCCCCGCGTGGCGGTTAATCGTCTCTTCCGCGCCGCTGGCTTCTCGGAACATAAGGACTGCGGCGGGCTTCCGGGTCAACCGAGGGCGCTTTCGGCACCTCGGCGGCCTTTTCGTCGGCGGTCAGGGCGTCGCGGCGGCTGAGATTCATCCGGCCTTTTTCATCGACGCCGAGATACTTGACCCGCATGGTGTCGCCTTCCTTGCAGATGTCCTCGACTTTTTCAACGCGGTAGTCGGCAAGCTTGGAGATGTGAACCATTCCCTCCTTGCCGGGAGCGAACTCGACGAATGCGCCGATCGGGATGATCCTTGTGACAACGCCTTCGTAAATCGCGCCTTCCTCCGGCTCGAAGCAGATGTTTTCGATAATCTTCTGAGCCATAAGACCTGCGTCGCGGTCGACGGCGGCGATGAAGATGGTGCCGTCGTCTTCGATGTCTATCTTCGCGCCGGTGTCGGCGGTAATCTTCTGAATGACCTTTCCGCCGCTGCCGATTACGTCGCGGATAAAGTCGGGGTTGATGTGCATCGTGATCATCTTCGGCGCGTACTTCGAAACGTCGGGACGCGGCGCCGGGATCGCCTTCAGGATCACATTCTCGATGATATAATTGCGGGCGGCGTGGGTAGTCGTCAGCGCGGCCCAGATGATTTCGGGGGTAAGACCGTCGATCTTGAGGTCCATCTGAATCGAGGTGATGCCCTTGAGAGTTCCGGCAACCTTGAAGTCCATGTCGCCGTAGAAGTCTTCGAGTCCCTGGATGTCAATCATCGTCATCCAGCGCTCACCCTCGGTGATAAGTCCGCAGGAGATGCCGGCGACGGCGGCAGTTATCGGAACGCCGGCGTCCATCAGCGCGAGCGTCGAGCCGCAGACGGCGGCCTGAGAAGTCGAGCCGTTTGACGAAACTACTTCGGAGACGCAGCGGATGGAATACGGGAAATCTTCAACCGTCGGCAGCACCGGGCGGAGCGAACGCTCGGCGAGAGCGCCGTGGCCTATCTCGCGGCGGCCGGGAGAGCGGACGGATCTTGCTTCACCGATCGAGAAGGGCGGCATGTTGTAGTGGTGCATGTATCTCTTTTCGGTCGCTTCGTCGATGCCGTCAAGCAGCTGGGATTCGGCGAGAGAGCCGAGAGTGCAGTTGGTTACAACCTGCGTCTGGCCGCGGGTGAACATTCCGCTGCCGTGAATGCGGCCGAAAAGACCGACTTCGGCGGCGAGCGGACGAATCTGATCCATGCTGCGGCCGTCGACGCGCTTTTTGTCGACGATAAGCCATTCGCGGACGATATGCTTCTGGATCTGATAAAGAATCTCGTCGAACATCGGGCGCTGATCCGGATACTTCTCGTCGTATTCGGCGTAAACGCGCTCAATTATCGGCTGGAGGCGGGCGTCGCGAACCGACTTGTCGTCGGTGTCAAGCGCGAGCTTCACATCCTCTTTCACCTTCGCCTCGACTTCGGCCAGCAGCTCCGCATCAATGGCGCCGGACGGGAAATCGAACTTCGGCTTGCCTATCTCGGCGACGATGCCGTTGATAAAACGGCAGAGCCCCTTGACTTCTTCATGCGCGAGCATGATGGCGTCGAACATATCCTTGTCGCTGACTTCGTTTGCTCCGGCTTCGATCATGACGACCTTTGCTTCGGAACCGGCGACGGTCAGCTCAAGGTCCGACTTCGCGCGCTGCGCCTGTGTCGGGTTGATGCAGAATTCGCCGTCGACCATGCCGACGAGAACGCCGGCGGTAGGGCCGTTCCACGGAATATCCGAAATCGAAAGGGCGATGGATGCGCCGAGCATTCCGCAGAATTCAGGGCTGCAGTCCTGCTCAACGCTCATGACCATCAGGTTTACGGCGACGTCGTTGCGCAGATCCTTCGGGAAAAGCGGGCGGATCTGGCGGTCGATCACGCGGGAAGAGAGGATCGCGTTTTCGGTCGGGCGGCCTTCGCGCTTGATGAAGGAGCCGGGGATGTGGCCGACTGCGTAAAGCCGCTCCTCATAATCGACGGAAAGCGGCAGAAAGTCGATGCCTTCGCGGGGCATCATCGACGCCGTTGCGCTGCAGAGCACCGCGGTGTCGCCGTAGCGGACGAGGCAGGAGCCGTTGGCGAGTCCCGCCATCTTGCCGGTCTCGATTGCGAGCTTGCGTCCGGCAAGCTCGTACTCAAAAACCTTGAAATTACTGAACATTAATAAACCTCCTGTGGTTTGGTTTTCATCCGCAGAGGTTTAGCACTCGAATACACGGCACCCCGGGCGGCATGCGGCATATTGAACTGCTAATCCTTGTACGGATGATTGTTGTTTATAAATCACGCCGTTTGGCGTTAATGCGGACTTGTTTTTGAATTCGCCGATTGCGGACAATTCAAAACAAAAACATCGGTTCGCCCGGGACAGACGCCTCGGGGCGAACCGTTTTGTCATTATTTGCGCAGACCGAGTTTTTCGACGATGGCGCGATAACGCATGATGTCGTTCTTCTGGAGATATCCCAGAAGTCCGCGGCGGCGGCCGACCATCATAAGCAGACCGCGGCGGGAGTGGTTATCCTTCGGGTTTGCTTTGAGATGTTCGGTAAGGTTGGTGATGCGTTCGGTAAGAAGCGCTATCTGTACCTCGGGTGAGCCGGTATCGCCTTCGTGAAGGCCGTGCTCTCGCATGATTTCCTGTTTCTTTTCTTTGAGCATGATAAAATCTCCTCATAAAATATATTCTTGCCGAAAACAAAGCCGGGGACTGAGGCGCCTCCGACCGTGCAACGGTGATTTCGCAGTGCTTTCCGCACTGCGATTACCATTGATTATATCACATTCCGCCGGCATTTTAAAGTCCGGATATGATAAATTAACAAAATGTTTACTGCATTCAGCGGACGCTTTGCGTCCGCTGAATGCGAGAGTTTCTGCCGGCGCTCCATGAATAGCGCTTCGCGCTATTCGCGAGTTTTGCCTTAGGCAAAACATCGCCGTTCCAAAGTTTAGTTTTTACCGGTTTTAGCATTTATAACTTAATTTCAGCTACGGTTTGAACCCGTACCCCGGCGAGGCGGCTGAAAGACTTAACTTACCTAACAATCTCCCCGTAAACCTCTCCGCCGGCGTTGGCGGCGTTCGATTCGTCGGTGTCGATGTGCATCGCAAGGGCGAACTTGGGGGAGACGCGGACGACGGTGTCGCCGAAAATCAAAGAACGGTCGGGGGTGTCGAGTCTGACGCAGACTACATCTTTGTCGGCAACGCCGAAGGCTTCGGCGTCGGCGGGGGTCATATGGATGTGGCGCTTGGCTATTATGACGCCCTTGTCGAGCTCGACTTCGCCGCAGGGGCCGATCAGCTTGCAGCCGGGAGTGCCGTCGATAACGCCGGACTCGCGGACGGGGGCTTTGATGCCGAGGGTGCGGGCGTGAGTGGCGGAAAGCTCGACCTGGCTTTCGGCGCGGACGGGTCCTAAGACGCGAACGCGCTCAAGGCGGCCGCGGGGGCCTTCAACGGTGACCTGCTCGTCGCAGGCAAACTGACCCGGCTGGCTGAGCATCTTTTTGACGGTCAGCTCGGCGCCCTCGCCGAAAAGAATTGCAAGGTGCTCGGCGCTCAGGTGGAGGTGGTGAGCGGAAGTCTCGACTATGAATTTGTTTGACATGATATATGCTCCTTGTTTTATTATTTTCTTCCTCTATATTATACACCAATCGGCGCGGAATTTAAAGCGGATTCTGTTAATTTTAACACACGGCGCAAAAATATCGGCGGCTCTCGCCGTTTTCGGGCAAAAGCCGCCGTTTCATCTTAAATAATAATTGGTGGTCAGACCGCCGCGTGCTCGGTGCGCTCGAGAATGTCGCTCTGAACGCTTTTGTCGAGGCGGGTGAAGTAGGCGCTGAAGCCGGAGACGCGGACAACGAGGTTTGCGTATTTCTCCGGATGCTCCATCGCATCCTTCAGCGTTTCGCGGCTGACGCTGTTTATCTGCATCTCCTGGCCGCCGCGGGCGAAATAAACCCGCAGAAGCGCGGTCAGCGCCGGCAGATTTTCTTCGGCGAAGGCATTCGGGGTGAATTTCTGGTTGACTACCGAGCCGCCGGAAACCTTTGTATAGTCGGGCTTGACGAGGCTCAATATCGTCTGGGTGACGCCGCTCGTGTCGCAGCCGTAGGTCGGGCTGCCGGCGTCGGAGATAGGCTCGCGGGCGCGGCGGCCGTCGGGGGTGGCGGCGGTGTTGCGTCCGCTCCAGATGTTCGAGGTGTTCGCAGCGCAGAGGATGACGAAGTGACCGCCGTTCGGCGTCTTGTACGAATCGAATTCGGCGGCGAGAAAATCGACGAATTCGATCGCGTATTTGTCGGCGAAGTCGTCGTTATTGCCGTATTTAGGCGCCGAAAGCAGCTGACGGCGGGTCTCTTCAAAGCCGTCAAAGTCGGCGCGAAGCGCCGCGACAAGCTCCTCCATCGTGACTGTCTTGTCGTCGTAGACGCACTTCTCGACAGCCGCAAGCGAGTCGGCGACGGTGCCGATGCCCATTACCGCCGCGCCGTGATTGCCGGGATAAAGCGCGCCGCCGTCGCAGACGTCGAGCCCGCGGCCGATGCAGTCGTCGGTAAGGCAGGAGAGGAAGGGATTTACGAAGTTCTTCGGATTATACTTCTTCATCGTCGCGTTGACGTTCAGCACATAGCCCTTTATCGCAGCGTCAAGCTGCTTTTTGAAGGCGTCCGTGAACTGTTCCATCGTGTTGAACCCGGCGGGGTCGCCGCAGTCGACGCCGGTTTTTTTGCCGGTCAGCATATCGACGCCGCGGTTCAGCGTCAGCTCGATGTATTTCGGGGTGTCAAAGCGGCCGTCGTTCCACGGCTCCTGCCGCCCCTGAATCAGGTTTTCGATGCAGCCGACCATGCAGAAGTCGCGGGCGTGCTCGATTGGATATCCCAGCCGCGCCATCGAATCGACGTTGACTTCGTCGTTCATCAGCGCCGGATATCCGAGGCCGGTGCCGATGACTTTGAGACATTCGGGCAGAAACTCCGCCGGGTCGCTGCCGCTTATCCTCGCGGACAGGTTGGGGCCCGGGATGTTGCAGCGGCGGACGGCGCCTAAAACCGCATAGGAAAGCTCGTTTACTCCGTTTTCGCCGTCCGGCCTGACGCCGCCGATGCAGATGTTGCAGACGTCGTCGCCGCCGGTAAAGGCGCGCCGCTCGGCAATCTTCATAAAGGCGTTGGCAATAAGCAGTTCCGCCGATTCGCGGGTTTCCCTGCCCGCTTCGATGTCGGCTTTATAGAACGGGTAAAGATATTGGTCGATGCGGCCGAACGCCATCGCGTAAAGCCCCTGCATCGAAAAGACGATGTGCGCCATCCAGACAAGCTGAAGCGCCTGGCGGAAGGTCTTCGGAGCCGAATAAGCGACGGCTTCGAGCGTCTCTTTCATCTCCGGGGAATTCGCCTCATCGGCGTAATTCAGCAGCAGAGTGCGGAACGCCTCCGTAGATATGCGGCAGCACTCTAAGAAATCCACCTTCTCGGGGTCGTTTATATACTTTTTCTTCGATTCGGCGATGTCTTCGAGCAGTCCCGGAATTCCGCGGGAAAGCAGCTTTGAATAGAGCGGGGCGTAGTGGTCGGCCTGTTCGCGGAAGCCGCGCTCGCCGTAAGCGTCGCAGACGGCATTGCCCCTTTCAAGCTCGGAGGGGTCGAAGTCGCCCTCGTCAAGGAAAAGCCCGCGGAGGGAGCCGGCGATGAGGTCGTTTTTATAAACATGAACCTCCGACTGCGAAAGCAGCGCCGCAAAGGCGTTGGCGCGGGCGCGCGCCGAAGAGACGGAAAGATCGTCGTAATATCCGCGTCCCTTGTAAAGGTTCACGGCATACACCGCCTTCTTCGGCGAGTAAATTTCATTGTATAGCGGAATCAGTTTCTCGTCCATATCAGAAACTCCTTTCGATTTCGGCCGGTTCGCCGATCTCGGGGCTTTATAAGCGGAATCGTATTTACCGTTACGGTTTATATATTTTTTTAAAACAGCTGTCAGCCGAGTTCAAGGAACTTTTCGTTGACCTTTGCATACTGTTTTTGCACCATCGACTCATACTTCGCATAAACGGAAGCGAAGCTGCGGTCGGAGCGGTTGGCAAGATACCAGCCGACGCTGTTCAGATCGTTTGAGTTGTCGAAGAAATAGTAGCCGATGTCGAACACTCTGCCGGCGCGGATGATGTCGAGCATCTCCACCGACTCGGCGTCGCGGGTGAACTTGGTGGTCAGCACCACGTCGTAATAAGTCGGAATAACCGTGAGATAGCTCTCATATGCGAGCGCTTCGAGAATAACCGACGCCTTCTCCGGGTCGGGATTTGTGACCGGAACGATGAAGAGGTTGCAGCCGGCGTCGACGTTGGCGTAGTAGTTGTCAATGGTCTCGTCATATTTCGGCCACGGAATGATGCCGAAATCCTCGTCCATATCGCGCAGGTTCTGCACATCTCCGATACCGGGATCATAGAAAAGCGCGCGTGCGACAGCAGCAGATCAAGGCTCGAATCTCCCGCAAGGACGGCGGTTCGGGCGGTATCCAGCCCGAAATCGTCGTTGTCGCGGACGAACTCAAAGACGATGTTGAACTGTTCGGCAACTTTTGAGTTGCGCTCGAATATCGCATCTTCGATTGTGTCGCCGGTCTGCTCTTTCACATCGAAGTCAGAGGCAAACCAGTCATGCTCGCGCATATATAGTGAATGTGTCTCCGTTATAGTCGGCTTCCGGCAGATCGGCTTTTATAGGCGCCTCGGTGGTTTCATCGGGAGCGTCGGGATGTTGTTTTCTGTTTTTATTGTTTTCCTGTACATTTTGATTATTGTTTTCCTGTTCGATATTGCGAATCCCTGATTTCCGGGAACACTGGTCGGGCAAGCGGCTTTATATACCAAGCTTCCTCAGCTCCGCAACCCGGTCGTTCCCTCCCCAGTCGCGGGTTACCTTGCAGGAAAAGCCGTATTCTTCCGCGATTTCGGTTATCCCCTCCCGCTGGTCATAGCCGATTTCAAATATCATCACGCCGCCGTCAGCGAGTGACGGAGCGAAATTCTCAATTATCGCGCGGTAGAAGCGAAAACCGTCATCGCCTCCGTCAAGGGCGCAGAGCGGCTCAAAGTCCCGCACAGAAGCGTCAAGCGTTTTAAGGTCGGAAGTCTTTATATAAGGCGGGTTCGCGGCGATTACGTCAAAACGTTTGCCGCGGGTGATTCCATCGGCGGCTTCTCTGTCGGTGACATCCGCCGCAATAAAGCGAAAAACGTCGAAGTTTTCGGGTCGCACGGCTTTATTGCGGTTGCGGTCGGCGTTTTTCCGAGCGACGGCAAGCGCGCCGGGGGAAATATCAACCGCCGTGACCGAGGAAAGCCGCGCTGGGGTGTTCGCCGCGGCGGAAATTGCAATGCAGCCGCTTCCGGTGCAGAGGTCGAGAAAATGCGCCCCGCCCTGAAGGGCGGCAACGTCCCGGAGGACGGTAACGTCCCGAAGGGCGGCAATAACCGCCTCAACTACCCGCTCGGTGTCCGGGCGGGGAATAAGGGTGTCCGGCGTGACAAGATAGCTTTCCCGGAAGAACGCCTGCTCTCCGGTTATAAGCGCGACCGGCTCTCCCGCTTCGGCGCGGGCGGCGGCCGACTCATATTCGGCGCCATGTCCGAAGGCTTCCCGCAGCCGCATATCGTCCTGCTTTGAAAGGTTACTGAATAACCGGCTCATCGTCTTCGCCGGTGCCGGCGGATTCCGCTTTTTCCGAAACGGGTTCTGCATCATCGCCGCTCGTTTCCGTTTCGGAGGCCGCGGATTCGGCGGCAACTTTCGCCGCAGCTTTTGCCGCAAGCCGTTCCCTGTCTTCATCGGTTACGCCGATGCCGTCGGCGGGGAGCACGTCCGGGTTAGTCAGAGGGTCATATCCGGGGAAATTGTCCGGCAGAGCTGATTTCAGCGAAGCGACGGCGCACTCGATCATATCCGGCGCAGGCTCGCGGGTGGTTATCCGCTGCATCCAGAGGCCGGGCGCCGAAAGGGCGCGGATTATAACGTTGTCGTGCTTTCCGGCGAACATGATGAACTCAAAGCCGAGCCCGACTATCACCGGCATCAGCGCTATTTTCGAAAGCATCCGAAGCATGGTGTTGTCCCACGGAACTATCGGCAGCGAATAGATAAGAATCGAAAGCAGCAGCATCACAAACAGGAAGCTCGTGCCGCAGCGCGGGTGAAAGCGGGTCTGCGCCTTTACGTTTTCGACGGTCAGCGGCAGCCCCTTTTCGTAGCAGAATATCGATTTATGCTCGGCGCCGTGGTACATGAAAACCCGCTTGATGTCGCTCATATGCGAGACGCCCCAGAGATACAGCACGAAGATGAGTATCTTCACAAGTCCCTCTATCAGGTTTTTGAAAAGCCCCAGCCCGCCTCCCGCCGCCGTATCGAGCGCGCGGGTCAGAAAGACGGGCAGCCACATAAAGAGCAGAAGCCCGATGCCGACTCCCAAAACCGAGGCGATGCCCATTATGACGCCGACAAGCTTGCTGCCTAAATGCTTATCAAGCCACTTTTCAAATTTGCTCTCCGGCTCGATATCGTCGATTCCCAGCGCTTCGGCGGAGATGCTGAGCGTTTTGTAGCTGAGCATCATCATCTCGACGAAGTTTACGACGCCGCGGAGGATGGGTATACTCAGAATCTTATGTTTTTTCCTGACGCTTTTCCAGGGTTTTTTAATGATTTTTATCGAACAGTCCGGCATCCGGTTGGCGACGGCGAAGCTGTCGCGCCCCTTCATCATGACGCCTTCGATAACGGCCTGACCGCCGACGGTCGCAAGCCGCGGGTTCTTTTCTTTGTTCTTTTTATCTGACATTATATAATTATTTCTCTTTTTCGGGTATCTCTCCGCTTAAACGGATTTATATGATTTTACGGGATGCTTTACGCAAAACGCCGTAATATATATTTTTTTAATTATTTCCCCCGCCGCAGATGCCGAGTATTGCGTGACCCGCCATCATAAGCCCGGCGGCCGCCGGAACCCAGCTGTTCGACATGGGCACGCCGATATCGCTTCTCATCGGCGGCTCGTCGCTCCAGAGGGCGAGGCAGCTAAGCGAAAGTTCGCGGCATTTCAACCGAACCGCCTTCGCAAGCGGGCAGGTATGCGTTTTGTCTATCGGCGTCACTCGGAATCGGGAGGGGTCGAGCTTGTTGCCGGTTCCCATGCAGCTGATAATCGCCGCGCCCGACTCCGCCGCGGCGGAAATAAGGGCAAGCTTGCCGCCGACATCGTCGATGCAGTCGAGCACCCACGAAGCGCCGCCGATTACGGCCGCGGCGTTCTCCGCCGTTATCCGCTCGGTTATCACGGTTACTTTGCAGTCGGGATTTATCGAACGAATCCGATCCGCCGCGGCAAGAGCCTTGCTCCTGCCTATGCTTTCGCGGGTAGCCAGAAGCTGTCGGTTCAGGTTGGTTTCATCAAAAACGTCGCAGTCGCAGACGCGGATATTCCCGACACCTGCACGGGCGATCGCTTCGGCGCAATGCCCCCCGACGCCGCCGAGACCGGCGACAAGCACCGACGCGCTCATAAGGCTGGATATCGCCTCGTCGCCTAACATCGCGCGGGTGCGGCTGAGCCATTCGGGGATTATATACTTTTTGTCGCCGCCGTCGGCGGCTGCGGAATTCTCCGGAGTGTCGGCTGAAATGTTTTCTCGGTTGTTTATATATTTTTTATCGTCATCCGGGCTTATTCGCGCTTCCATGTCGTCCCCTCGGGGGTGTCGGTGAGGCGGATGCCCCTTGAAGTCAGCTCATTTCTTATCCGATCGGCTTCGGCGTAGTTTTTCGCCTTCTTCGCGGCGGTCCTTTCGGCGACGAGGGCGTTTATCTCGTCGGCCTCCGGGTCGGCGGCGTCATTAACGGCTTCTTCTTCCGGCTCTTTGTCGAGGTCGAGCGCAAGAATCGTGTCGGCGTCAGCTATCGCCCTGAAAATCTCGTCGTTCCTGCCGTCGAGCTTCGCCATCCCCCAGACGGCGCCTAAAGCGCGGGGGATATTGAGGTCGTCGAAGACCGCCTCGTCAAACTCGGCTTTAAGTTCGTCCAGCCGTGCGCGGTCGAAATTCTCCCCGGCTCCCTTATGCGCCGAAACGGCGCGGCGGAGGTTGGCAAGACTGCGCTTTGCGCCGTCCATCCCCTCAAAAGTGAAATTCAGCTTCTGGCGATAATGCGAGTTGAAGCAGAAATAGCGAAAATCGAGCGGGTCATATCCCATCTCGGCAAGCTGCGAAACGGTGTAGGTGTTGCGAAGCGACTTCGACATCTTGCCGCCGTCGACGAGCATAAATTCGCCGTGCAGCCAGAACGCCGCCGGAACTTCGCCGCAGCAGCCCCAGCCCTGGGCGATCTCGTTTTCGTGATGCACCGGAATGTGGTCGGCGCCGCCGGTGTGGATATCAAAGCGCGCGCCCAAATATTTCAGCCCCATGGCGGAGCACTCGATGTGCCAGCCGGGATAGCCCATGCCCCACGGGCTCGGCCACTGCATTATATGCTCTTTCGGCGCCTTTTTCCAGAGCGCAAAGTCGGCGGGATTCCGCTTCTCCGAGTTCACTTCAACCCTCGCGCCGCTCAATTGGTCGTCGAGCTTGAGCCGGGAAAGCATTCCGTATCCGGGGAATTTGCTTATATCATAGTAAATGCCGTCGGAAATTTCATAGCCGATGCCGCGGTCGCAAAGCTCCTTTACAAACTCGATCATCTCGCCGATGTTGTCGGTCGCTTTGGCGATAATTTCGGGGCGGCTGATGTGCAGCGCATCTACGTCGCGCATGAAGACGCCGGTGTAATACTCGGCGATTTCCCAGGGGGTTTTCTTCTGCTCCCTCGACGCGACTTCCAGCTTGTCCTCGCCGTCGTCGCCGTCGTCGGTAAGGTGGCCGACGTCGGTGATGTTCATGACGTGAAGCAGGTCATAGCCGCCGCGCTTCAGCACCCGGCGCAGGCTGTCCATGAAAATGTAAGTGCGCATATTGCCGATGTGCGCGTAGGAATAGACGGTCGGACCGCAGGAGTAGATGCGGACTTTATTCCCCTCAAGCGGGGCAAAATCCTCTTTCGAGCGGGTCAGGGTGTTGTAGAATCTGATAGCCATATATCTGTCCTTGTATTCGTTTTTTTATTTTTATATGTCGGAATATGCGTTACTCGTCCTTTGAAACCGGCGCCGGGTCGGGAGCTTCCTCTACCTCGGCGGATGAAGTTTCCTCTTTTTTCGGCTTCTTCGGTTTCTTCGGTTTCTTCGAAACCGGAACGGCGGACTTCGCTTCCTCCGCTGCGGCAAGGACATCCTCGATTTCGTCAACGGTGCGGCGGAGCGCCTCAAGCCGCACATTCAGGCGGCAGATTTCCTGCGACAGCGGGTCGGGAGTGCGGGTCTGGTCGAAGGGATCGACCTTGCGGTTTTCGCGGCGGACTACCCGCGCCGGGATGCCGACGGCGGTCGAATTTTCCGGAATCTCCCCAAGCACTACCGCATTGGCGGCGATTTTGACGTTGTCGCCTATCTTCATCGGACCTAACACCTTCGCGCCGGTGCCGACCATTACGTTGTTGCCGAGCGTCGGATGGCGCTTGCCGGTTTCCTTGCCGGTGCCGCCGAGGGTGACGCCCTGATAGATGGTGCAGTTGTCCCCGATTTCGCTGGTCTCGCCGATAACGACGCCGGAGCCGTGGTCGATGAACAGCCCCTTGCCGATCTTCGCGCCGGGGTGTATCTCGATGCCGGTCAAAAGGCGGGAAAGCTGGGACACCACCCTCGCCGCAAACCTGTAGCCGCGCAGATAGAGCGCGTGCGCTACGCGGTGGAGCAGCACTGCGTGAAGCCCGGCGTAGGTCAGCACCTCCGCAACCGAAGATGCGGCGGGGTCGCGGCGTCGAATCGCATTTATGTCGCGCAGAACTTCGTGCGTGCTGCGGACAAGGACGCACATCAGCCGCTCAAAGCGGGTGCTCGTATCGCAGCAGGGACGGCCGCCCGACTCGGCAAGGCATTTTTCCCTGTCGGAGCAGCAGTCGAGGCTTTGGCATACCGGGCAGACCTCCGGTTTTGAGTCCTTTGCCGCTTTTATCTTTTCAAAGGCGGCGGCGCCGGCAGCGGAAAGCTTTGTTTTGAGCGCCTCCGCGGCTTCGTTCATTTTGTTTTTGTATTTATTCTCGTTCATACTCCCGGTTTTACATACAATACGTCGGATTTTTCCCGCCCGCAAAACGGCGGCGGATAACTATTCATCATATATTATACTATAATCATCTTCGTTTGTAAAGCGAAATTCGTGAATTAATATCTTGTCTCAGCGTTTGTCGATATTTCTTAAAATTATCCGCACCTGCTCAATTCCTTTCAAATATTTACAATAAAATGTTTACCCCGGCTGCTTTGCGTGATATAATAACTGTGTTTGAACTTTTTTTAAAATCCGGAGTTAATTATGCCGAACAAAAAACCGAAAATCGGCTTCCTCTCGCTGGGATGCCCGAAAAATCAGATAGATACCGACGTCATGCTGAACGAGCTTGTCAAAGGCGGATACGAACTCGTCGCAAACGACTACGAAGCCGACGTCATGCTGATAAACACCTGCGCCTTTATCGCGCCGGCAAAGCAGGAGTCGATCGACAACATCCTCGACGTCGCGTGGCTGAAGAAAAACCGCAGCCTCAAGGCGATAGTCGTCACCGGCTGCCTCGCCGAACGCTATAGGGACGCGATTATGGAGGAGCTTCCCGAAGTCGACGCGCTGCTCGGCGTCGGGTCGATTCATAAAATCAAAGACGCCGTCGACGCCGTTCTGCAGGGGGAGAAGTACAAGAGCTTTGATCCTGTCGACGAATGCCCCCTGGGCGGCGAGCGCGTCGTGACTACGCCGGAATACACGGCTTACCTCAAGATTGCCGAGGGCTGCGACAGCCGCTGCACCTACTGCGCCATCCCGGCGCTGCGCGGCCGATTCCGCTCCCGCGAAATCGAAGACATCGTTCATGAAGCAAAAGAGCTTGAAGAATTGGGCGTCCGCGAGCTTATTTTAGTCGCGCAGGACACCACCCGCTACGGCCTTGACATATACGGCGAATACCGCCTCGACGAGCTGATACGGCAGATTACGGCGGAGACCGCCATCCCGTGGATACGGCTGCTCTACTGCTACCCCGACAAAATCACCGACGGGCTGCTCCGGGAATTCCGGGAAAACCCCCGCCTGCTCCGCTACATCGACATTCCGATACAGCATATTAACAAAGACATCCTCCGCCGGATGAACCGCCGCGGCGGTGATACCGCAATACGTGACGCCGTCGCGAAGCTCCGTGCGACAGGTCCGGATATGGTGATACGCACCACCGCCATCGTCGGATTCCCCGGCGAGCAGGAAGAAGATTTCTACGAGCTCTGCGACTTCATCGAGGAGACGAAATTCGACCGCTTCGGCGCGTTCGCGTACAGCCGCGAGGAAGGCACTCCCGCTGCCGACTTCCCGGATCAGATCGACGAGCAGACAAAGCAGGACCGCCTCGACAAGATAATGCAGATTCAGTACGAAATCACCGAGGAGCTGAACGAAAAAAAGGTCGGTCAGACCTTTGAAGTCCTTTACGAAGGCTGGGATCCCATCGCCGAGAGCTGCTACGGCCGCAGCTATGCCGACGCTCCGGAGATCGACGGCAAAATTTACTTCACGGCGAAGCGCCGCCCCGACGAAGGCGATTTCGTCCGGGTGAAGATAACCGAAGTTGTCGATTACGACCTTGTCGGCACCGCCGTCGAACAGGACAAAAAGAAAAAATAAGACCGTAAAAGCCGCGGCGAAAAGCTGCGGCAGATATACGAAACCATCATCACCGACATAAGAAAAGAAAACCAAAACATGAACATAACCGTTTTATGCGGCGGCATCAGCCCGGAGCGGGACGTCTCGCTGCGCTCCGGCGCCCTTGTCGCAAACGCCCTTAAAACCTTAGGACACAGCGTCGCCCTCGCCGATTCCTTCGCCGGAGTCGAAAATCCCGCGGATGCGAATTTTACGACCGACCCATCCCCTGTGCCGCCGATCGCCAAAACCGAACCGAATCTTGACGAAATACGCGCAAAATACCGCGCCCCCGGCGACCGCTCGGTCATCGGGAACGGAGTTATCGACCTCTGCCGCCGCGCCGACATCGTCTTCATCGCCCTTCACGGCGGCGAAGGAGAAGGCGGACAGATTCAGGCCGCCCTCGACTGCTTCGGCGTCCGCTACACCGGTTCCGGCCATACCGCCGCCGGAATCGCCCTCGACAAAGACCTGACAAAGCGCCTTCTCCGCTTCGCCGGAGTTGACACCGCCGACTGGCTGCGCTTTGACGGCAATAATCAAAGCGACGATACCGACGAATACGGCGGCGGCAAATACTCAAACCACAACGGCCGCGCCGAAAAGATCATGAAAGAAATCGGCATCCCCTGCGTGATAAAGCCGCTTACCGGCGGCTCTTCCTGCGGAGTTACGATAGTCCGCCGCGAAGATGAGCTGAAGGCGGCGATAGCCCTCGCCGAGAAATATCAATCCGATTTTATCGCAGAAAAATTCATCCCCGGCCGGGAGCTGACGGTAGGCGTGCTCGAAGACCCGGAGACCCGCCGGGCGCGCGCCCTGCCCGCGGTTGAGATAATCCCGCGCGTCGGCGGATATGACTACGTAAACAAATACCAGGCGGGCGCGACGGCGGAAATCTGCCCCGCCGAAATTCCCGACGATATCGCGCAAAGAGCCGCAAAAATCGCCGAGACAGTTCACCGCACCTTAGGGCTTCGCGGTTACAGCCGCACCGACATCATCTACGAAGAATCGACCGGCCGCCTCGTCACCCTTGAGGTGAACACCTCCCCCGGCATGACCGACACCAGCCTGATCCCGCTGGAGGCAAAAGCCGCTGGGATAAGTTTCCCGAGGCTGTGCGAGATAATAGCAACCCTTTGAATTGAATCCCCCGCGTTCCGCGGGGGATTCGAGAGTTTTTCCTG
>LSQX01406683.1_pt3 | contig 15428 bp, 13 predicted proteins | sample 654561 | NCBI WGS metagenome assembly LSQX01 (sample SAMN04489861, study PRJNA283612) | anaerobic digester metagenome | isolation source: 4 biogas reactors fed with cattle manure at either 37C or 55C with and... | place: Denmark: Kongens Lyngby | collected 2014 | reverse complement strand
GCGGCAGTATTCTTTAACAAAGTCTACCACCAGTTTGCCGAATCCCCGCCTGCGTTGCAACGGCCTGATATAAAACTCATCAACTCGATAGCTAACTCCCGTATCGCACATAAGGCAGAAGCCGATCGGTTCGCTGTGGTAGGTGACCAGGAACGGAACGCAGTCTGTATTTTCCCAATAGCGGTCGAAGTAGGGGTATCGCTTGCGAGTCTGCGGACGCTTCTCGCCGTCATATTGCGACAAGTCATCGCAGTATTCCAGAAACAGCGTCCAAATCTCGTCGCGCCGATCCTCCGGGGCTACAATGATCTCAACCATCTGGCTCAGCTCCTCTCGCTTTATGCCGGAGTACATCCCCCTTCGCCAACCTCTGCGCATTTTCCTCCCGGCAGACGTTCATTAAGCTCCACGACAGCCCGGCTAAATAAAAAAGGAGGCCGGAACCGCGCTCGGCCCGACCTCTCTGCAAGTGGGAGGAGAAGAATGGTCAGTAAACTTACATATTTGCCAGCAGCTTCTTTGCCAGACTCGAATCCGGGTTAGATTTTTGAAGCGATCGATACTCAGACGCAGCCTCGTCATAAAGCCCTGCCGATTCATAAGCAGCCCCTAAAGCGAGATGGGAGCCGGCAAAGTCCTTTTGAGCGCGGCTTATCGTCTCATAACCCTCCGCTGACAATATCGCAAATCCGCCAGCCGCCGATTCCGTCCATTGATCGGTTTCGCTGAACCGAACGCCGACACGCCAGCTATAGACCTGTCCTCTTGTCAATGGAGCGGCAGCAGTGAAGGTGTTGTCCGTGACAATCTGTTCCGCTACCAAATGGCCGGACGTATCAAAAATTCTTATTCTATAGTCCTCGGCCAACTCGACCGGCGACCATTTGAAAGTCGGCGTCTGCTCAATCAGCATCTTTTCAGCGGGAAAAACCAACTGAGGCGCGCTCGGAGGAGCTTCATACGCATGGCTGTTGCGCATCGCAATCGAGGCAACGGCGATCTTCAGGGACTGAGCGGGCTTGATCTTGCCTGTGCGCAGTTTCTCATCTATAAGCGCAACGACCCTGGCTCCGCCTCGCAAATCGGCTCCATTGCTTCTGGCAAACACCAGCTTGCCGTTGCTGCGCGTCACCGTATAGTTGCCATCCCGCAGGACGGTTGTGACAACCGGCGCGGGCTTCGGTTTATCTTCCGCTATGTTGACCGCAGAAGGAGGCGGTGCGGGAACAGCTACATTGCTCTCCGGCTGAGTCGGTTCGGGAGATTTTTCAGGCTCAACAGCGGGAAGCGCCATCGTAATCGGCGGCATATGCACCATCTGAGGCACTTTGTTGGCTCCCTGATCACCTGAATTGCCAAACAACATCGCCACGGCGATCAATCCGCCAAGAGACAAAGCGGCAACAGCCTGTCGCCAGTAGACGAAAAAGCCTCTGCGGGACTCTCTGCTCATACCCGGTCTCACAACCACGGTTTCCCGCAATAGCGCATGCGATCTCAGTTCACGAATGCGATCTATATCCCTGGCGCATATTTCACAAAGATTGGCGTGCGCATGTATCGACGCGGCGCGTGCCACATCCAGAGTATCATCGACATAAGCCGACAAATCTTCATATTCAGGACAGTCGTTAGAACCCGTCACATCAGCGGCAAAACCGGCCACCACAGGAGAACGCCTCAGAGCCGCCCGGCAGCTTTTGCACTCGCTCAGGTGCTCATCAATCGCCAATATCCTGTCCGGCGGCAATGTTCCTTGGAGAAACCGTCCCAATTCGATTTTATCAATGCAATCCATAGTGCACACTTCTTTCGCTGATCTCAGACGCAATCTATGCCCGCGTATTGCCTCACGCAATGCATATTTCGGCAACAACTGCTCGCATCTTCAGTAATATCGCACTATCAGTCGTCTTCATCGGTCAGCGATGACTTTTTGGTTCTTCTTCTGATTCGTCCCCAGGCTTTGAATCTTACGCTCGGAACCGCTCTCGGCGGTATATCAAGCTCCTCCGCAATAACCATATCCGCAAGAGGCAGTCTATTTATTAAAGACGCAAGTTGACCACGCTCTATTTCCAATGCGCTCGCAACTTCTTTCAGCCCAATGCTGGCGACTATCGCCATCACCTGATCGCCGCTCATTCCATAGATCAGAGCTTTGCGTTGTTTGAGGGAAAGCTCGACAAATTCACCCCAAAACCACTCGATTACGTGGTTGAACCACTCCGAATCTATGATCTGCTTTTCTATGTCGGTGTCAGGGGAGACCAGCCAATTGACGGGCGAATCGGAGTCCTCCCCGGAATCCGCCGGCTGCGAATCGAGGGAAAGAGGTTCGGCGGAGTATAGCTGCAACATCTCCGTAAGGCTGCTTGTCAGTTCGTCTATATTTACCGGAGCGCCGCAATAGTCCAGCACCGCAGCGGCCAGCTCGTGTCTGGCAAGCTCTCCGGGATCACGATTATGCAAATGCTTTTCGCGGAATTCCGATTCATTGGCAGACAGAGCGCTGAGCCTCTCCGAACCTGATGTCGTGCGACCCTCCCATTCGGCATAGCCGCACAATCTTGTCCTGCCATCAGCGCTTTGCCACAATGCAAACCCCTCAACGTTGCTCTTGCCGGAAAAAAGCTCCATCATTTCGAGCTTCAGGTTATACCACGTCGGCCTCTTTCGGCGTATGGCATCGCAATAGCGATTGTGCACCGCCCTTCGAATGAATGCCTCGATATTGTCTATCGTGCCTTCCACCTCGCCGAACTTGAGCGCGTTTATGCGCGTCCATATTGACAGCACGCAATCTTCCTCAAAATCCTCCAGATCCGCGATCTGGCGTCTTGAGGAAGCCTGGCTGACCAGACCGGTCACCGCTTCGGAAAGCGGCTCCCAATACTGATCACCCTCTTTGCCTGGCGTGTTTATATAAGCTTCGAGCAATTGCTGAGCATTCATCGGTGCTTCATGCTACCATTAGACACCCTGTTCTAGCAATATCGGACGCCAATCGGAAATATCCAAAATATATAAAATAACCGCTTGACTTACTACGAGAACTACGGTAGACTATATGTGTAACATACACATAGCAACAAATGCACCTAAGCAAAACTTTAATAATCGGTCGCCGAAAGTCGGCGGCGGAAAGGAGATCGAAATGCCTAGAGGTGATAGAACAGGTCCTGCAGGAATGGGGCCGATGACCGGGCGCGGAATGGGATATTGTGCGGGATATCGCACACCGGGGTTTGCTAATCCGGCAGGTCGCGGATTTGGCCTCGGAATGGCCCGTGGGCGCGGAGGCGGCGGAGGTCGCGGTATGGCGATGCGAAGAGGCGGAGGCGGGTTCGGGTTTATGCCCCCTTTCGTCGGCGCGCCGCCAATGGCGATGCAGGATGAAGAAACGGTCCTGAAATCTCAGGTCTCAGCACTTGAACAACAGTTGGCGTCCATAAAGGCGCGCCTGAGCGAGATCGAGCAGGACGATACTGCCGATAAGTAAACGCCTCCAACAAACTGTGCCGCCATACGGACATGTTCCGACGGCGGCACACTTACTCCCTTTTCTGTAAATCGCGAACTCTTTCAATAACTCTTCTAACCTCTAACTTCTAACCTCTAAACTGGAGTGGCCGCCCACTGCGCACAAACTCGTCACCTGTATCAGCGTTTTCTTAGCTTGCGGAGCGTTTCTTTGGGCGGCAGTTTTATTTTTTGCCCCACTTGCAGTCCGGTGGCGCTTTTGAGTCCGTTATATCGCATCAGCGCGCCCGCAAGGTCGCCATCTTTATAAACCTTGTTGCAGATGCCCCACGGATTATCGTGTTTGCCTATCACATATTCCCCGTCCTTCGAGGCAGGCGCAGCTTTGGGCGGAGTCGGCTGTTGGCTGGCAGGCACTGCGGCAGGAGGGGAGACTGCGACGGCAGCCGGTTTCGGAGTTTCAGGTTCCTTTGAATGCCTCAGAGAAGATGATCCTGCAAATGCGACATATAACAAAGCAGCGGCCAGCGCGGCCGCAATCCACTTGCACGCCTTCATATTCTGCCGAGATGCGACTCTTTTAGCCGCTTTTTGACGCAGCCCATAGGATTTCAGTTCCGCCGACGATCCAACTACTCCATAATTCGGGCAGATGCTTATCCTGCCTTCATGCCAATAGAAAAACCCGTCTCGTCCGGTAGTTGGGTCCAGCACATAGGCCACCATATTCGGGTGTGGAAAGAAGTGCCGGTGGATGAACATATCCGCATCGGACATAAAAAATCCCCATCCGGCGTGCGAATGAAACCATCCCAGCACCCTCAATTTCGGGTATTGGGAATCGCGGATGGCAAGCATCTCCTCCCATGCTTCCAGCGAAATCCGGATACTTGCGCTATCCCCTGCCGCGCATTTGGCTGGCGCAGCGGCTGAAATGTGAATTACACGGGCGTTTGCCTCAGGTTCTATCGCGCCCAACAGCATACCGACACATTCTTTGCCGTGGCTGGCTTTTGCGAACCGGGCGATCTGCCTGTGCACCTCCGCGTCAATATGCACGTCCAGTTTTGCGCGAAGCCGATCATCATGGATCAGCGCCACCGGCTCCCCGATGATGATATCCCAATCGGTCGGGTTCTCATCTGTGGGTTTTTCGCAAGGCTCTGTGGCTTCGGTCGGGCCGGGGATTTTTGCGCCATCTGCTGCGGCGAAGATTTCCGGCACAAGACGCAGCGACATCGGACTGGGAAGAGCCAGTTCGGCCAGGGAAGAGTTCTGGTCGAGCAAGCCTTCATCTTTGGATATCAGGCCATACACAATCTGACGTCCGTTGGAATCGTGCTTCGGCAGATGCATAAGCTCTGCCAGGCGCAAAGCAAGGCAAGATACTTTCACGAAATCCGGCAGCAGGCAATCGTAAGCACGGATATCTGCAGCATCGCTAATCGTGGCAGCTATTTCCATTATCCGCCCTCCCTGAGGACCCGACAGCACAAACCAGACTGAGTTAACCGTTAAGGATATGTATAGAGCATTTCGGCCCGCATGTCAAGTAAATCTGCCACGTAAACTTGCGGAGGTATGCCTTATGTCCTCTTGCGCCTCAGCAAGCCCACACTGCCAAAACCACATAAGACAATGATAATTGAAGACGGTTCGGGAACCATCACCCAGACGACGGTTTTACCCTGATAATTGTACTCCGCGCCTAGCTGAATATTTCCGATTACCGTTCCCTGATTGTTGACCTTCCGGGCAGTACCATCGCCAAGCAGGTGAACGAGGCCGTCACGATCCCACACTGCTGCCTTATCATCCACCCTTCCAGCAACATATCCCGAGTCACTTATACCGTATCCGATGGCGCTGACAGCGCCATCAGGCAGAAGCAATTCCGTTGGGTCAACCCCTACCAGTTGTCGAAAGCCAGGAAAAAAACCGCAGACATTCCCGCATGCGCTTATGGCCAGCACCCAGCCTGGTATGTCGTGACTCACAAACCCGGTCTCAGATGTCCAGGTATCGTATTGGTTCACATTGTATCCCTTGGTTGATCCATAGAGGACGCCGGAGTCGGTAATGCCCCAAAGTAGGAAAGATGGGTCGCCAGTAAGATCGCCCACCGTCATGGCTGTTCCATCCGGTTGCCATATCGTATAAACTCTCACGCTTGAGAGATCGTCATACGACGATACACCGATCACAAGGCCGGAGGAAGTAACATAGTTGGCCCTGCTCATAGTAAAACCATCTATGGGATCATACTCCGTTCGACCTCCGTTCAAATCCCAGACAACAGCTCTGCTATTAGAAACGCCGGCCACTAAACCGGAATCGCTAATAAAATCGGCGCAACCGTCTCCAAGGTTCGCGATAATAACGCCGTCGGAGTTCCAAACCACTGCTCTAACTGTACCGGTTTCAAAAGAATAGGCCGATCCTGCAATCCGGTTGTGATTGTCTATCCACGACGCACTACCCTCTAACTGATGTGCTTCCCACGACTGGGCCAGGGATAACTGAGCGCTCAGCAAGAACGCCAAAACACTCAGGGATACTACCAACCTTAGTCTCATAGACCAACCTCCAAACACAGATCGTATTTCTCCGATAGTCTTATAATTTACTGCAAGTGTCGAGCCATTATAATTAAGGGAAGTCACCCTCAGCAGCGTGAGGAAGAAAACATTCCCATCGGCGCTTTGTTGTCTCAGACTGGACAGGCATTATCAGGGAATGATCAATAAGCCTCGTTTGGAATCCAACAAGACAATACGTAAGCAAAGGAATTACCAATACTATTGTTGTCCAAATCCTGCGCTGCCGACTGCGTTTACCTTATCTCATTTTACTGCACCTTTCAGCAGCGCACAAGATGAACTTTTAATGAACACCGTCGTAAGCCAGCTACAGAGATTATCGTTCTGATGGGCATACTAGACCTTTTTCAGGTTTGCCAGCGACACCATCAGTTTTTTTACGCCGTGCTTATCGAACGCCACCGTGACCAGTTCTTCGTTCCCCGACCCGGAGCAGTTCAATACTATTCCGAAGCCGAATGTGTCATGTTCTACTTTTTGAGCAGGGCGGAATGTGGCTGTATTGGAGGTTCGTCCGGGGCGAAAACGCGTGCGCCATTCAGCGCTGGCTGAGGCTCGTCGTCTTTTGGGTTTGGTATCGGCTACGATATGTTCGGGGATTTCAGATATGAACCTGGATGTATCCAGGCCCGTAACCTGTCCCATCAGCATCCTCTGATGAGCATACGAAAGCAGCAGTTCCTCCCTTGCCCGCGTCATTCCCACATAACACAGGCGGCGCTCCTCAGCCAGTTCCTCCCGGCTTTCCATTGAGCGACGGTGAGGAAACAGGCCTTCCTCCATGCCGGTCATATATACAACCGCAAACTCCAGCCCTTTAGCGGCATGCAGGGTCATCAGCGTAACCGCGTTACCGGAATCGTCGAGTATGTCGATATCGGAAATCAACGCCACCTGCTCCAGAAAAGCGGTCAGGTCAGGGTTTTCGACGCTTGTCTCAAAGTGCTGAGTGACAGACAGCAACTCCTCCACGTTTTCCAGCCGATTACGCGCCTCCATTGTTTGCTCCTCGCTAAGAGCCGACAAATATCCGGTGACCTCCAGAACCTCCCTGGTCAGGCTGTGCACGGACATCTGAGAATGAATTTCATTGAGATGATGAATGATCTCATAGAATTTTCCCATCAAGGCGCGTGCGCGCGGCGTCAGGGTGGTAACCTCGCTGATTCGACGCAAGGCTTCATAGAGCGTGATCTGTTCGGCGATGGCAAACTGTTCCAGGCGGGAGATAGATGTCTGACCAATGCCCCGAGTCGGCACATTTATCACCCGTCGCAAGCTGATCGATTCGTGCGGGTTAGCCGCCAGCCGCAAATACGCCAAAATATCTTTGATTTCCCGGCGCTCGTAGAATCGAACGGTTCCAACAAGTTTATGAGGTATCCGCGCGTTGATCATCGCCTCTTCAAATACGCGAGACTGAGCGTTCATACGGTAGAGCACGACGATATCAGCATATTCCTTTTCCTGAAACGACACCTTATTTTGTATGGACTGAGCAATTTTGTTTGCTTCGTCGATCTCATTGTAGGCGTCGATTATCTCTATGTCACAGCCTTCGTCGTTTTCGGTATAGAGTTTTTTGGCAGCGCGGTCGACATTTCGCTGCACCACCGCGTGCGCCGCCTCAAGTATCTTTTTGGTGGAGCGATAATTTTGTTCCAGCTTATAAACCGCGGCGTTCGGGTAGTCCTTTTCAAACTGCAGAATAATGCCCACATCCGCCCCTCGCCATCTGTAAATCGACTGATCATCATCCCCGACGCAAAATATATTGCCGTGCTTTTGGGCCAGGCTGCGCACGAATATATACTGAGAAAAGTTAATATCCTGATATTCGTCCACCAGTATATAGCGGAATTTATTCTGATAATGCTGCAGCGTATCGGGTTTGTCTTTGAACAGCAGCACCGTATACATGATAAGATCATCAAAGTCCAGCGCACGGCTCAGGTGCAGCCTCTGCTGGTAGGTTTTATATACGCGGCCTGCGATGCTTTCGAGTGCGCCGACAAATCGTTTTTTGAACTCATCGGGAAGCACAAGCTGTTCTTTTGCCTTGGAGATCAGATTGAGGATATCGCGAGGCTTGTAGGTCTTCTGGTCTATGTCATTTGCCGCCATACTCTCCCGAACCAGCGCCATCTGGTCAGAATCGTCGAATATGACATAGTTGCGGTCCAGGCCGATCTCGTCCCCTCTTTCCCTTAGAATCCGCGCGCAGATTCCGTGAAACGTGCCTGCCCACAAACCCTTGGCGCTTTCACCGAGCAATCGCTCGATGCGCTCCTTCATCTCATTGGCCGCTTTGTTGGTGAATGTCACCGCGAGGATGTTATAAGCCGGCACGCCGAGATCGCGTATCAGGTGAGCGATTCTGTGTGTGAGGACGCGGGTCTTGCCGCTGCCGGCTCCGGCAAAGACAAGCACAGGCCCTTCGGTATGCGTAACCGCAGCTCTTTGCTGGTCGTTTAGAGATTTCAATATGTCCGGTGTCACGGACATATTATATCAGATATTCCTCTCGCCCCGGCCCTGATTTCGCTTCTTTCGGACTTTTATGATTTACGGAAAAGCAGACTTCTTACTTCGTTCGAAGTGACATAGGGGATATAGGCCAGCCACTGAGTGCGTCAGCCAAGTGTCATTCCGAGGCGAATGCCGAGGAATCTGCTTTTTCCCTTCCCATTTCTGGGTTTCGCTTCTTTCGGACTTTTGTGATTTACGGAAAAGCAGACTTCTCACTGCGTTCGAAGTGACATAGGGGATATAGGCCAGCCACTACAATCACTAACGAAGAGTGAGTTGGTAACTATTTAAACTTGGTGAACCCGATGGTCAACTGGGTGGAATTGAGTCCTATGTTAGGTTTTTTCAACCCGGCGTTGGATATATGAAAAAATCTGTAGTTGAGCGTCAGGGCAGTATCGTTTTTCAGTTTGCGCTGCACCACGATTCCCACCTGCTCCGTGAAATTTAAGTTGGAGCCTAGTTCAGGCAATGTATGCTCCAGAAAAACGAGGCCGCCGCCGAGTTCATAGGCCATCGATACCTTGTCGCGCACCAGAAAATATCGCCTGTAGCTCGCGGTTGTCGATACAATAAAGTTGTCCTCGCCTTTTATGGCGCTTCCAATGCCAAGCTCCAGAGCTTTTTCTTTTCGCGGAGATTTGCATTCACCCCACCGTAGATTAGCCACGTCAAATTTTATCTTTGTTTGCGTAGCGGACGGGTATTGATGGTTTTGCCCGAATCCTGCGATTACGGTAAAGTTTTTGCGACCGCGCTCATAAGGCATAGCATCGGCTGCGCCGGCGCATATCAGCGCTGCGATAGAAATCAATATAACTTTGGACTTAAGAATGCATCTCATGTCATTTCCTCAGATATTTTGATCACCATACTGGTTTATTTAACAGCTACTTCTATATTCCCTATATCGGCGCTTTATCCCTTGTGGTTGATCCTCACTATTTAACCCGTTATTGGGCAAATCATATTTGACCGCTCTTTGATAGGCACGGTATAATGTCGAGGTTAAAATAGGAGAGTGTGTCAGTGAAACTCAAGATTGCTTTGCCGAAGGGCAGCCTGCAGGAGGCGACCTTCGGTTTGTTCAAAAAAGCCGGATGGGATTTCAGAGTGGGTTCGAGGTCATATCATCCCAGCGTGGACGATGACGACGTCGAGGCCACGCTTCTCAGAGCACAGGAAATAGCCCGCTATGTAGAGGCGGGAGTGCTCGATATCGGAATCACAGGCTATGATAACGTTCGTGAGTGCGAAGCCGATGTAGTCGAGGTTTGCGAGCTTGTATATTCAAAAGTAAGCGCCAAACCATATAAGTGGGTGCTGGCGGTCCCCAAAGATTCGCCGATCAAAGGGCCAAAAGACCTCGAAGGCAAGCGCGTCGCCACCGAACTGGTCAATGTCACTAAACGATATTTCGAAAAGCATAATGTGACTGTCAGCGTGGAGTTCAGTTGGGGAGCCACCGAAGTCAAGGTCCCGGATCTGGTCGATGCGATAGTCGAAGGAACCGAGACGGGCAGCACACTCAAAGCGCATAGTTTGCAAATCATCGATACGCTACTCGAATCGACCACGCGACTGATTGCCAACAAGCAGGCATGGCAGGACGAGGAGAAGCGCAACAAAATAGAAAACATGGCGATGTTGCTGCAGGCGGCCCTTACTGCCGAAGGGTTGGTAGGGCTGAAGATGAACGTGCCTGCCGACAAGCTCAATGAGGTGCTTGCACAGTTGCCATCTCTGAAAAATCCCACCATATCTTCGCTGTCCGATAAGGATTGGGTTGCGGCGGAAATTATTGTAGAGGAAAATCTTGTGCGCGAGCTGATACCGTGCCTGAAAAGGGCAGGAGCCTCAGGCATAGTGGAGTATCCGCTAAACAAGGTAATTTATTAAAGTTGATTGCGCATCTGCACGGCGAATTGGCCAGAATCGGGTCCGATAGCATTGTAATCGATGTCCGAGGCGTCGGTTACAAGGTTTTTTTGCCCGTCGCCGTGCTCTCGCAGTTGCCTGAGATCGGTCAGGAGATCGAAATCCTTACTCATACTGTTGTAAGGGAGGATTCGATCACGCTATACGGCTTTGTTGATGAGCCTCAGCAGAGTATGTTCGAGCTGCTGACGACTGTGAGCGGGGTAGGACCTAAGGTCGCCCTCGGTATTCTGGGCGCTCTGGAAGTCGATACTATTATCAATGCGATATCGTCGGAAAGCTTTCTGGAGCTAAACAGCGCCCCCGGAGTCGGCACAAAGATCGCTCAGCGAATTGTGTTGGAGCTTCGGGAGAAGATCACTACCCTTGTATGGGCGCAGGCTGCGCGCAAGACAACTCCCGACCAGAGCCTGCTTGCCGATGCCATAGAAGGGCTGGTAGCCCTGGGATACAATCGAAACGACGCCAGGTCGGCTGCAGAAAGCGCATTGAAGTCAGTCAAGGACAAACAAGACACTGGAGCGGTGGTTACCCTGGCATTAAAAACTTTGGGGAAATGACCCCTGCGGGCAGCTATGTTGCGTCTGGCTCCCGGTTTATTGCGCTCAGGTGCGGACCTGAACTCGGTATTATTATATAAAGCGCGGCGATCTTATGGATAAGGATGACGTTCGACAAGATGACAGGTTTGTCTCGCCGGAACCCAGGGATGAGGATCGGGCGCTGGACTATACGCTGAGACCCCGACGCCTCAGCGAATTTATCGGGCGCGACAAGATCAAAGACAGCCTGAGCGTATTTATTCAAGCGGCGAAAATGCGCGCCGAACCCCTCGATCACGTTTTGCTGTATGGCCCTCCGGGATTGGGCAAAACCACCCTTGCGCTCATCATTGCAAACGAGATGGATGTCCCTCTGCGCTCCACATCAGGGCCGGCTATCGAACGTCCCGGCGACCTTGCCGCCATACTCACCAACCTCGAACCCGACAGCGTGCTGTTTATTGACGAGATACATCGACTCAATCGGGCTGTGGAGGAAATCCTCTACCCGGCTATGGAGGATTATCAGTTGGACCTGGTGATCGGCAAAGGGCCGAGCGCGCGCACCCTCAAACTTGATTTGCCGAAGTTCACTTTAGTGGGCGCGACCACAAGGGCAGGGCTGATCACATCCCCGCTCCGAGGCAGGTTCGGCATCGTTCACAACTTTGAATTTTATGATGTGGATAACCTGAAAACGATTGTAGAGAGGTCTGCGCGCATCCTCGACGTGCAGATTGTCCGAGACGGAGCCTATGAAATCGCCGGTCGATCCCGTGGCACGCCCAGAATCGCAAACAGGGTCCTTCGGCGTGTCCGCGATTATGCGATGGTTCGCGCCGATGGTAAAATCACAAAGGAAGTAGCACGCGACGGGCTGGAAATGCTGGAAATAGACGAAAGCGGGCTTGATGACGCCGACCGAAGGCTGCTGCTGACCATTATTGAAAAGTTCGATGGCGGGCCGGTGGGAGTCGAGACCATCGCGGCATCGATAAGTGAAGAACGCGACACGATCGAGGATGTTCATGAGCCATATCTGATACAAAGCGGGTTTCTGAATCGAACCCCCAGAGGACGTGTCGCAACCAGGTTGGCATACGAGCATCTGGGTATTACTATGAAAAGTAATGCGCAAGGAGAACTGTTATAAGCCAAATGGAACTAAGATACGCTCGAACTCGACAAACACATGAGCATGAGCAAGTGGATTGGAGTAAGCTATGAGGTGCCCCAACTGCGGCACTCACAACGGAAAAACCAATAAATACTGTAGGGATTGCGGCACTCGACTCGATGTGATTGTGCCAAAAGAGGCGCGTCAGGAGGCTGATGAGGATCGCAAAGAGGAGCTTAAGCTGGGCGAAGAGCTGTTTGCGGTTCACGAGTTGCTCGATGCGGACGATCTCGAAGCAGCCCTTGAAAAAGGAGCCAGGCTGGCAACCGATAACCCCGACAGCGCCTCTGCGCACGCCATTGTAGCCCTGGTTTGCGAGCGTTTGGCGGAGAAATTGACGAAGCAGGGAGAACCGCAGCGCGCAAAGGAGTTCTTGAAGCTCGCCATCGCCCGCTATGAAACCGTTATCGATCTGAACCCGGACAGCGCTGCCGACCGGGAAAAACTGGCCTCTCTTCGGCTTCAGTCCATGGGACAAGCGGCCGTGACTCCTCCCGCGCCAGAGCCGAAAACAAGTCTTGCGATCATTATGGATGCAGTGCCGAAGCCACTGTTGGCGGCTTCCGCTGCGTTTATCGTTATGCTGGTGATAGTGATTGTTTTTACCACCGCACCAAAAAAACAGCCCGCGACCTCCGAGGTAGTGCAGCCCGAGCAGCAGCCGGTAGCTGTCCCTGCCACGCAGCCCGACGCGCCGCCATTGAGTATATATACATTCCCATCTGCCACCGCGCAGAATCAACCTCCGCTGCCGGCGGAGCCTGTGCAGCAGGCCCCTTCAGGGCAGACCCAGACACCGCAGAGCACGGAAGTGCGGCCTGTGCAGGTGCCGAAAGTAGACCAGGAGCTTACGTTAGTGCCGGAGGCAAAAAAAACTCAACCGTCAACTTCGGAGCCTGAGCCTGCAAAACCGACGCCGACACCGCAGCCGCCTGCTCCTGAGCCAAGCGGGGACTCACAACTGGCCGAGGCGATAAGACTGCACAATCAAGGTAGAAATTCCGATGCTATAATTACGGCCAATAATGCAATAGCCCTGTTCAACAGAGATATACAGGATGGCAGGGGAGTAGACTCCGCAAAACGAGGCATCGAAAACGCCAGAAAGTTGATTTCCGTTTGGCAGCAAACGAGATAATGGGATCGTGAGCAGAGGATGAAGGCTATATCGATAATCTTCATAGCAGCGTTTCTTGCAGCCCTGGTATCTTTAGCGGGTGCGGCGGATTCTTCACGTCCGGTTGTGGTGGTGTTCCCATCCACTCATGGAGAGGGTGTCGACAAAACGCTCGCCGATTCTTCGACTAAAGCCCTGTGCAACTACTTGCGCGAGGCGCGTCACGCTGACGTTCTTCCGTTCGACCGGGAATCACCGACGGTGCTGCGTGCGATAATGGAAAAGGCTCTGACTTCGGATCAGGTCGCGAGTTATGCCAGCCATCAGCAGCGAATCGAGGTTGCCAGGGCGCTGTCTTATGAGTATGCCTCCAGTTCGGAGGTGTCGCTGAACAACGGAATTGTGCAGGTCAAAGTGTGGCTGGCGAAATCTACCGGCGGCAAGATCGAGCAATGGGAGGCTATCGGGCAGTCATCCGTGGGTGGCAGCGGAGATCTAAATCTTGATAACGCAATGCAGAGCGCGACCAGCGCTGCGGTAATAAGCGTTTCCCGTCAGGGATTCCTTGGGTTGCCGTCCCTTGAGGAAAAGCCGCCTCCGGCTCCGACGGACACCACAGCCATAGGAGCCGAGTTGATCACTCCTCCTGTTCCGCCAACGTCTGCAGATTATGTGGGAAAAGCAGAGGACAGCCTCAAGTCGGGAGAAGTGGCCGTCGCTATCGGGCAATTCCAGCAGGCAGTAAGCGCGGACCCTTCCAACCCATCGCTCAGGATCAAGCTGGCGCACGCCTACGTGCTCAAGGGTTTGTATGACGAGGCAAGCTCACAACTCGATCAGGCGGCCAAAATGAACGCCGACGAGGAGCAATTAACCGCGGCCAGAAAAAATCTGGACAACGCTCGAGAGGGCAAAGTCGCGCCTGAAGTTCCAAAAAAACCTGAGGATATACAGGTCCAGCCGCCCAAGGCAGAAGTCCCTTCGACACCTGAGGGTGCGTCCAAACAAGAACCAAAGCTCAAGGCGGACGTGAAATCAGCGGTGGCAAAAATAAGCCAGGGGGATAGTTTTTGGCGCGCATCCAAAGTAGATGAGGCTGCCGAGGCATATCGGGAGGCGATCAAAATAAACCCTGCGGACTGGCGCGCATACGAGCGACTGGCGCTGGTCAACATGTCTATGTCGCTGTATGCAGAAGCCAGAAAAGCAGTCGAGCAGCTTAAGGCGGTCCAGCCTAACCCGACTGCCACAATAATCGCCAACCGCTACGATATATTTGCCAAAGTTTTCGACAGGTCATTTGCGGGATTATTAAAACAATACGACCGCGATGCAGAGGACTATCGCACCCAAAGAATCACTCGCGAGAGCTACTATACTTCTACCAAGGGGCTTGGTTATCGCGTGGAGACGATGGCGAAGTTCCTCGATGTGTTGACGGTTCCGGAGAGTAAAAAAGCCGTGAATCTGCATTTGAGCCTGGCATGCGGGCTTATGTCCCAAGCCACCTCCAGCCTGCAGGACTATCTGGAAACCAACAACGACAGCTCAAAATCAAATGCGGACACGTTTATTTCTCAGGCCAGAAAAGAGCTTGATACGGTGCATCAACTCGATCCTAAGCCTGTTACTCCTCCGAGGCCGCCGACAGTTGAAGAGGAAAAGCCTCAAGAGCCTGCCTCTCAGGATGACGATAAGTCACAAGCTCAGCCCGATGAGACTACGGATGCGGCAGCGACGCCATCCGAAAACAATGAATCAAACGAGGCCGACGAGCAGCAGCCTGCCGGGGAGCCGGGCACGGAGCCTGCCTATCCGCAGTATGAACCCGATGGGCCGGATTATATTCAACCTCCGCCAGGTCCGCCGGAGCCATACCCGGGGCCTATGCCTCCGATTGAGTTCTATCCGGTGTGGTAGTCAATTGATCGCATCATCAGTAACAGCTCACGAATGATAAGGTCTTGAAGTTAGAGGTTGGAGGTTGGAGGTTAGAGGTTAGAGGTTAGGGGTTAGGGGTTAGAAGAGTTATTGAGAGGGTT
>LSQX01311693.1_pt1 | contig 15429 bp, 14 predicted proteins | sample 654561 | NCBI WGS metagenome assembly LSQX01 (sample SAMN04489861, study PRJNA283612) | anaerobic digester metagenome | isolation source: 4 biogas reactors fed with cattle manure at either 37C or 55C with and... | place: Denmark: Kongens Lyngby | collected 2014 | reverse complement strand
CGATAGCACGCCAGTCAGTTGTCGGCGGCACTGGCGGTAACCAAGCTTGTAGTTGAAGCAGAACCTGATGTGCTGTTTGCATCACATCATCTAAGAAGGGAATGTTTTGTGGTTTATGGTCAATTTTTTTATGGATAGTCATAAATTTACAAAGCTCAGGGTTATAAACGTCTAAATCAAATAAATGACTACAAGATTAGCATTGATAAATTTTAAATTGGTTTTTTTACCCTATAATAGAATGATTTTAGATTGTTTTGAAAGAGTAGTGTTTGTCTTGCAAGTCTGGACTGATGACAGAAATCGTTTTTCTTTCAAAGCAATTTTTAACTGTTTAACTTTTAATTATCAGGAAGAGTCTTGAGCGCTACGCAGATTTTAAGCCCTATCACAAAAGATATGGAGGCCGTTGACTTCGTTATTCGATCATATTTAAATTCAGAAGTCGTTATGATTCGCACAGTCGGTGAGTACATTATTAGTTCCGGCGGTAAGCGCTTACGTCCGGCTTTAGTCGTGATGATGGCTAACGCACTTGGCTACCAGCAAGTTGAGCGTGAGTTTCAGGATCATCATGTACTGGCAGCGACTATTGAGTTTATTCATACCTCAACCTTACTGCACGATGACGTTGTTGATGAGTCTGATTTGCGTCGTGGCCGCGAAACTGCCAATGCTGTTTTTGGCAATGCTGCCAGTGTCTTAGTCGGTGATTATTTGTATTCTCGATCTTTTGAGATGATGGTGTCGGTTAATCGTATGGAGATCTTGCAGGTCTTGTCTCAAGCGACGACCGTAATTGCTGAGGGTGAGGTTCTGCAGTTGCTCAATGTCCATGATCCGGATGTATCTGTAGAACGCTATATGCAGGTGGTGCGTTACAAGACAGCCAAGCTGTTTGAGGCTTCTGCCGAAGTCGGTGCTATCATCTGTGATGTCACTCCCGAGCTAAGAGAGGCTGCAGCTGCCTATGGTCGTCACATGGGTACTGCCTTCCAATTGATTGATGATGTGTTAGATTATTCAGGTGATGCCGAAGCTTTGGGTAAAAACGTTGGCGATGACCTCCGTGAGGGTAAACCGACCTTACCTCTAATTCGCGTGATGAACCAGGGTACAGCGGAACAAGCTGAGTTAATCCGCAATGCGATCGAGACCGGTGATGCAGATTTTAAAGCGGTAGCTGAGGCAATTAAGTCGACTGATGCTTTACAGTACACCCGTCAAATCGCAGAAAAGGAATCCGAACTTGCTATCGATGCCTTAGAGGCTTTCCCTGACTCTATTTATAAACAGTCATTACTTCAATTAGCGCGTTTTGCTATTGAGCGTGATAACTAATTTTTAATAAGGATTTAAGCATGCCTGCTTATCGTTCTAAAACTTCTACGCATGGGCGTAATATGGCTGGAGCACGAGCCTTATGGCGTGCTACCGGTATTCAGGATAAAGATTTCGGCAAGCCGATTATTGCAGTTGTCAACTCATTCGTGGAGTTTGTGCCGGGGCACGTTCATTTAAAAGATTTGGGTCAAATGGTGGCTCGTGAGATTGAAGCTGCTGGCGGTATCGCCAAGGAGTTCAATACGATTGCCGTTGATGATGGTATCGCTATGGGTCATGACGGTATGTTGTATTCGTTGCCGTCACGCGAACTCATTGCCGATTCTGTGGAGTACATGATTAATGCACACTGTGTCGATGCGATGGTTTGTATTTCCAACTGTGACAAAATCACACCGGGTATGTTGATGGCCTCTTTGCGTCTCAACATCCCAACCGTGTTTGTTTCCGGTGGTCCAATGGAAGCCGGTGTGATGCCTTCTGAGACTAATAGCGGCGAAAAGGTTATTAAGCTTGACCTGGTAGACGCGATGATCAAGGCGGGTGATCCAACTGTTTCCGATGAGGAAACGGAGTTAATTGAGCAAAATGCCTGTCCTACCTGTGGTTCGTGTTCCGGTATGTTTACCGCTAACTCAATGAACTGTTTAAATGAGGCCTTGGGTCTTGCCCTGCCCGGCAACGGTACCATTGTGGCGACTCATGCTCAGCGCAAGGAGTTATTCCTCGAAGCGGGTCGCAAGGTGATGGAACTAACCAAGCGTTATTATGAAGGAGACGATGAGTCCGCTTTGCCTCGCGCCATTGCTACTAAAGCAGCCTTTGAAAATGCAATGACTTTAGATGTGGCCATGGGTGGTTCAACCAATACTGTATTGCATATTTTAGCGGCAGCCCAAGAAGCCGGGGTTGATTTCACCATGCAGGATATTGACCGAATTTCACGTCATACCCCATGTCTTTGTAAGGTAGCGCCGGCTACTGCCGAATACCACATCCAAGATGTGCACCGAGCAGGAGGCGTAGTTGGTATTTTGGCTGAATTAAATCGTGCCGGCTTATTAGACACTTCAGTTAATCATATCGCCGGTAAAGATTTGGCTGATGTATTAAATCGCTGGGATGTGATGTCTGATGGGCAAGCTGAAGGTACTGAGAAGTTTTATCGCTCTGCTATTGGCGGTGTGCGTACGACCAAGGCTTTTAGTCAGGATAAATACTACAAAGAATTAGATACTGATCGTGTCGATGGCTGTATCCGTGATAAGGAGCACGCCTATTCGCAAGATGGTGGTTTAGCAGTTCTATATGGTAATTTAGCACCTAATGGTTGTATCGTTAAAACGGCCGGTGTCGATGAGAGTATTTTAACCTTTACGGGTAAAGCTGTAATTTATGAGAGCCAAGATACTGCGACTGAGGGCATTTTAGGCGATCAGGTCAAAGAAGGCGATGTGGTCATTATTCGCTACGAGGGACCCAAGGGTGGTCCGGGTATGCAAGAGATGCTTTACCCAACCTCATACTTGAAGTCCAAGGGTTTAGGTGCCAAGGCCGCTCTTTTGACTGACGGTCGATTCTCCGGTGGTTCTTCTGGTTTAGTGATTGGTCATGCCTCACCTGAGGCGGCTGAGGGCGGTAATATTGCCTTAGTTGAGGATGGTGACAAGATTGAAATCGATATTCCAAATCGTCGTATCAATTTAGCGATTAGCGATGAGGAGTTGGCACAACGTCGTCAGCGTATGGAAGAGCGCGGTGCCGATGCATGGAAGCCGCTGAATCGTGATCGTTTTGTTTCACAGGCTTTGCGTGCTTATGCTGCTTTGGCTACTTCAGCTGACCGCGGTGCAGTACGTGACGTGTCTCAGGTAGAGCGTAGAAAGTAATTTCTAATGAGTATGATCAATTCAGTTGATCATGGCTACTTAAAGAGCGATCACTAGTTTTAGTGTGTCGCTCTTTTTTATGTCAAAATAACAAAATCTATAAATATAAACAGGAGTAATAGGGTGCTTGCACAAAATGAAAGTCAGCGGCTAGAGGAATCCAAACAGTCCAGTGAGGTTCTATACCAGGAACTACAGGATGATATTCGTTTTTTAGGACGATTATTAGGTTTTAGTATTAAAGAGTCTGAGGGCGAGTCTTTATTTGGTCAAATTGAACATTTGCGACGTACTGCAGTAACTATTCGTCGGGCGGCTGTCAATCAGGGTGAGGGCGCTGTTGATGTAGACGAGGCGATGAGGTTACTGATCGATGAAATTGATCAAAAAAGTGATCAAGAGCTGAAACTGTTAAGTCGTGCATTTAGTTATTTTATGCATCTTGCAAATATTGCTGAGGATAGATTGCAGCGCCGCCTGGATCATTTAGATCATCAGTTTGAAACGCCGAATATGCATGGCTTGAGTGGTACGATTGAGCGCCTCAACAAGGCCGGTGTGAGCAGTCAATCAATTTATGGTTATTTAGATGAAGTAAATATTGTACCGGTATTAACAGCGCATCCGACTGAGGTGCAGCGTAAAAGTATTTTAGATAGACACCAAGTCATTTCTGATTCTTTGCGTGAGTATCACTTAGTTAATGATCATCGTCAAAAATCTGCGATTGCTGAGCGTATTTTGGGACAGGTTCAATTGCTTTGGTATACCCGCATGTTACGTTTTGATACCTTGTCTGTTGAGGATGAAATTGATAATGCGCTGAATTTTTACGAATCAACTTTTTTACACGTGATCCCTCAGCTCTACGCCAAAATGTACAAATATTTGTCCAAAGATGTTGAGGTTGATCCTAAAAAAATCAGCAACTTTCTTACTATGGGCTCTTGGATTGGCGGTGATCGTGATGGTAATCCTTTTGTCAACGCAGGAACCCTTAAAACGGCCATTTCTAGGCAGGCGGTGACGATTTTTAATCACTATTTACGTGAGGTCCATGCCTTAGGTACAGAGTTGTCTTTAAGTGATGCATTTGCACCAGCCTCAGATGAGTTGCGCAAGCTAGCTGAGCGCAGTCATGACCGCTCAAAACATCGTGAGGATGAGCCTTATCGGCGTGCCATGATAGGTGTGTATGCGCGTTTGGCAGCCACTGCCAAGAGTTTGACCGATGATGCCGTAGACTTGCCACAAGCTGAGTTCGGTAGAGTCTACGAAGATGCAGAGGCTTTTTTAGCAGATTTAAATGTGGTTGCTAGCTCTTTGGATAAGTATCACGCAGCTAGAGTGATTGATTTACGCTTACAAAACCTTATCTATGCCGTTAATATTTTCGGTTTTCATTTGGCGACGATTGATCTGCGTCAGAGTTCAGATGTCAATGAACGTGTCTTAGAAGAGGTGTTTTTGCGTGCTGGTTCGCAGTTTAAGGGTCAAAAGCTCATCTACAGTCAATTAACTGAAGAAGACAAAATTGAATTGCTGCTTAAAGAGTTGGCTGAAATACGTCCTTTGGTCGCTCCTTGGCAGCAATATAGCGAAGAAACTGAGCGTGAATTAGCTATTTTAAAAACAGCGGCAGCAGTTCGTCAGCAGTATGGACACCGTGCCATTACTCAAAGTATTGTGTCTCATACTGAAACTCTCAGTGATATGTTGGAGCTCTTGTTGCTGCAGCAAGAAACTGGATTAATTACTATCGAGTGCGATGAGAATGGTGATGTGATGCCATTCAACGCCGATGATGGTTTAATCGTGGTGCCTTTATTTGAGACTATTCCTGACTTAGAGGCTGGTGCCGAGATTATGGATCAGTGGTTGTCAATTCCTTGGGTCAAACAGAGAATTATGTCGTCTCAAGGCGGTTTGCAAGAGGTGATGCTTGGCTATTCTGATAGTAATAAAGATGGCGGTTATTTAACGTCTAATTGGTCTCTTTATGAAACAGAATTGGCACTTGTTGAGGTCTTTAAAAAGCATGGCGTGGCGATGCGCTTATTCCATGGTCGAGGTGGTTCGGTTGGTCGTGGTGGCGGTCCTACTTATGATGCGATTTTGGCACAACCCGCAGGTACCGTTCAGGGCAAGATTCGCATCACTGAGCAGGGCGAGGTTATTCAGTTTAAGTACAAAACACCGCAAACCGGCTTATGGAATTTGGAGCAAATCGTAACCGCTACTTTAGAGGCGAGTTTATTGGAGCAAAGCTCTGCACAGAGCGATGAGGAAGCGTGTGCTTTAGATGCTAATGCCTGCGATGATTTTGGTTATCACGCGGTGATGCAGTCGATGTCTACACGCTCGGAACAAGCTTATCGTGATTTAGTCTATGGCACTGAGGGTTTCGCAAACTACTTTGTAGAAAGTACCACTGTGCGCCATATAGCAGAGTTAAATATTGGTTCACGACCCGCATCTCGCAAGGCCGGGCAGCGTATTGAGGACCTTCGAGCAATCCCTTGGACTTTCTCTTGGGCTCAATGCCGTTTGATGATCCCGGGTTGGTATGGTATGGGTACGGCACTTCAAGATTTTATTGAAGAAGGTGCAGTGAGTGTCGAAGGTCGTGACTTTAGCATCTTGAATCGTGATGAGCGTTTAGACATGCTCCGTACGATGGCTGAGGAGTGGCCTTTCTTTAATACGCTTTTATCTAATATGGAAATGGTTTTGGCCAAAACGGATATGGGTATTGGCCGCCATTACAGCACCTTAGTGCAGGACGAAACATTACGCAATACCGTATTTACCAAGATTGAAAATGAATTCGATTTGACGCTGAAGTATTTCAAAGAGATTGTTCAACATGATTTATTGGCTGACAATACGAATCTTAAAAATGCTTTGCAAGAGCGTTTCTTATATGTTGATCCGCTGAATTATTTACAAGTTAAATTGCTACATCGTTTGCGTGAGGTTGAGGGTGATACCTTAGACCGCAGCAGTGAGCGTGGTAGTGTGGCACGTTCTATTTTAATGACGATTAATGGTATTGCGACAGGTTTAAGAAATACGGGTTGATTGTTTTTAGATCATAAAAAGGAGTCGGAGTTTTTAACTTTTCGACTCTTTTTGTCTAATTATGAACAATCATATTATCGCGGTGAATTAAATCCGTATCAGTCACCGCACCAAGAATCTTTCCAATCTGACTACTTGGTTTGCCGATAATTTGATGAGCATCTTCTGCGCTGTAGCTAATCAGTCCACGGGCATATTCGTTGCCTTCTTTGTCAATACAAGCAACTAGATCGCCCCGTTCAAAATCGCCACGTACCTCAGTCACACCAATCGGTAATAAGCTCTTACCGTGACGAGTGAGGGCGGCAATAGCGCCGTCATCAAGCACCAAGTAACCGCTGATATGTAAGTGAGCAGCAAGCCATTGTTTACGCGCTGAGAGAATAGGAATCTGCGCATAGAGTTCAGTGCCTATAGATTCTCCATTACAAAGGCGAGGTAGTAGATTTTCCTCGCTACCACTGGCAATAATGGTATGAGCGCCACTGCGCGCAGCTCGTTTAGCCGCGAGCACTTTAGTCATCATGCCACCAGTGCCAACATGCGTACCGGCACCACCCGCCATTTTCTCCAAGGCAGGATCTCCGGCTTCTGCACGGTGGATAAATTTAGCATCTTTGTTTTTGCGAGGGTCGCTATCGTACAGACCCTCTTGGTCGGTCAGAATAATATAAACTTCCGATTCAAGTAGATTGGCCACCAGTGCGCCAAGGGTGTCATTATCTCCTAATTGAATTTCTTTGGTAATAACCGTATCATTTTCATTGATGATAGGAATGACATTAAGCTCTAATAGCGTGTTGAGCGTGGAGCGAGCATTTAAATAGCGGTGTCTATCGGCTAGGTCATCATGCGTTAAAAGAATTTGTGCGGTTTGAATACCGTATTCTTTGAACGCTGTTTCATAGGCTTGTGCCAAAGCAATTTGTCCCACGGCAGCGGCCGCTTGTAGCTGATTGACTAATTTTGGTCGTTTGTTCCAGCCGAAGCGCGCCATACCTTCAGCGATTGCGCCGCTTGAAACTAATACTACTTGTTGGCCGCGCTGATGCAGGTAAGCTATTTGTTTAGCCCATCGAGCGATTTCATTGCTATCAATGCCCTTGCCATTATTGGTGAGTAGGGAGGAACCGATTTTAATAACAACGCGATTGGCATCTTTAACAAGAGCGGTTTGCTGGTTTTCTGACATGGCGTAAGGAAAAATCAAGGAGTTAAATGACAAAAGGGCTTAAACGATATTTGACGCTTAAACCCTTTATATTAGCACTGTTAGTGATTGTTTAATTGCACTTAGGCCTTTGGATCATCAGGATCTATACGTGGGTCGTAGCTGGGATGATTGGGGTCTAGTCGCGGGTCATATTCAGGGGAGTTCGGATCGTAACGCGGGTCTAGTTTAGAAGTGTCTACGCTTGCTGTAGTAGCAAAGCGCGGATCATCGTCATCCAACTCTACAGGCGCAGCTTGGCGATTTGGATCAAAGCGAGGGTCCTCATATTCGACAAGGCCTGCGGCCTCATCAGCAGCACGGTTTTCTTGTGTCTTAACCTCATCTACATAATCCTGTAGAGCATAAATTAATTGCTCAGTACCTTCACCACTCAGAGCGGAGATAGCATAAACCGGACCTTGCCAGTTGAGGCGCTCGCATAGTGCTTGCTTGAATTGCTCAACGTCCTCTACCATATCCACTTTATTCAAAACCAACCAACGGGGTTTGTTATAAAGCTCCTCATCGTAAAGTTTAAGCTCCTCAACAATGCCTTCAATGTCTGCGGCCGCCTTTTCAACCGAGTCTACTTCGGCATCGATATTATAAATATCGACAATATGTAGCAGTACGCGAGTACGTGTTAGGTGACGTAAGAATAAATGACCCAGTCCCGCACCCTCTGAGGCACCTTCAATGAGACCCGGAATATCCGCAATCACAAAACTGTGAGAGGGCGATGTTCTAACCATGCCCAGATTGGGGTAGAGGGTGGTAAATGGATAATCGGCAATCTTGGGCTTGGCATTGGATGTCTTGGCAATAAAGGAGGATTTACCGGCGTTTGGTAAACCTAATAAGCCAACATCAGCAAGTACCTTAAGCTCCAGGCGTAATTTTTTTTGTTCGCCCATTTTGCCATAGGTGAATTTACGAGGAGCGCGGTTAGTACTTGATTTAAAGTGTAAGTTACCCAAGCCACCGGCACCGCCTTGGGCGAGGGTGACTTGTTCGCCATGCTTGTCTAGGTCAAAGAGCTGCTCACCGGTCTCAGCATCATAAACAATGGTACCGACAGGCACTCTGAGCGTAATGTCGTCTGCGCCGGCGCCGTATTGGTCAGCACCACGACCGTTTTCACCGTTTTTGGCGCGGTGCATACGGTCATAACGGAAATCGATCAAGGTATTTAAGTTGCGGTCTGCCACAGCAAAGATACTGCCGCCGCGACCACCATCGCCGCCATCTGGGCCACCTCTAGGGATGAATTTCTCACGTCTAAAGCTGGCAGAGCCATTGCCGCCTTTACCGCCAATCACCTCAATGGTGACTTCGTCTACAAATTTCATAATAATTATTTTAGTTTGATGATTAATATCTGGTTTAACTCTAGTTTATAGTACGCGGACTTGAGTCTTCATTTATTTAAATAAAAAAACGCCGCTTCCTAAAAAGGTAAACGGCGTTTGTCTGTGTGGTAATTTGCTAGAGATTACTCAGCTGCAATTACTTCAACAGTAGGCTTGTTTAAAGCGCCTTTAGTTGTGAACTGAATTTGTCCATCAACTAAAGCGAATAACGTGTGGTCTTTGCCCATACCAACACCGGTACCTGCGTGGAAGCGAGTGCCGCGTTGACGAACAATAATAGAACCAGCTGGAACTGTTTGACCACCGTAAGCTTTAACACCTAGGCGTTTGGCTTGTGAGTCGCGACCGTTACGCGTACTACCGCCACCTTTTTTCGTAGCCATGCTTTACTCCTGTAAAAAGCGGGTTTTGCTAATTAAGCGTTAACCGCTGAGATTTCGATCTCGGTGAAATTCTGACGATGCCCTTGGCTCTTTCTGTAGTGCTTACGACGACGCATCTTGAAAATTTTAACTTTATCGTGACGACCGTGTGCAAGAACTTTAGCCGTAACAGTAGCACCTTCAACTAATGGAGAACCTACTTTTAAAGATTCGCCTTCGCCTACGGATAGTACCTGGTCTAAAGAGATTTCTTGTCCGATGTCTGCTGGTATCTGTTCTACCTTTAGTTTTTGGCCGAGAGCAACGCGATACTGCTTGCCGCCGGTTTTTATGACCGCATACATGTGAGTTAACCTCAAATAATTTTAAAGAAAATAAAATTTAGCCCTATAAATAGAGCTAAGCCGTAAATTTTTACATAAAAAGGCTTTTCTGTCAATAGCTTAGCCTGTTTTTGCAAATCTTGTTTGTGTTAGAAGCAACAAATCTTGTGTTAATGCTAAGTACGGTACTCCGCATTGATTTTGACATAGTCATAAGAAAAGTCGCAGCTATACACTGTCTCTTGAACATCGCCACGATTAAGCGCAACTCGTACAAGGATTTCAGCTTCCTGCATGACGCGATTGCCATCTTCCTCTTTGTATTCAGGATGACGGCCGCCGCTACTTGCAACTAGTACGTCACCTAGCCATAAATTGATGTTAGACGTATCTAAGTCAGGAACGTCAGCGTAACCAATGGCCGCAAGAATACGACCTAAATTAGGGTCACTGGCGAAAAATGCAGTTTTAACTAGAGGTGATTGAGCAATAGAGTAGGCTACTTTGAGGGCTTCGTCCTGGTTTTTGGCAGATTCAACTTGAATAGTGATGAACTTGGTAGCACCCTCGGCGTCGCGGACAATCTTTTGTGCTAGATCCAGAGCGATTTCTGTCAAAGCATCAACAAAGGTCTGATAGTACGAGCTGTCGGGGGTGATTTCAATGCCGCTTTGACCGGTCGCCGCAATGATGAAAGAGTCATTGGTCGAGGTGTCACCGTCAATCGTAATGCGATTAAAGGATTTATTAGTCACCTCAGTGGTGATCTGTTTAAGTAAATGACACTCAATTTCTGCGTCAGTACCAATAAAGCCAAGCATGGTTGCCATGTTGGGCTTGATCATGCCTGCGCCTTTAGAAATACCGGTGATGGTCACCTTACGACCATTAATTTCAATTTGCTTAGAACTGATTTTTGGCACCGTGTCGGTTGTCATGATGCTGGAAGCAGCAGGCAACCAGTTTTGTGCATTTAAGTCAGCCACAGCAGCAGGTAGCGCAGTAATGATTTTATCGTCTGGTAAAGGCTCTAAAATCACGCCCGTAGAAAATGGCAGAATTTGATTTTGGTCGATGCCTAATTCGCACGCCAAGGCTTGGCATGTACGTAAAGCTCGATCCATGCCGTCAGTGCCGGTACCGGCGTTGGCATTGCCGGTATTGACTAGGAGGGCGCGAATATCCTGATCGCAGCGTAGCCGTGACTCGCAAATCTGTACTGGTGCAGCGCGAAAACGATTGCGGGTAAACACACCAGCTACCGCAGTGCCCGGTGTAAATTTAAAGACAGTCACATCGCGATTGTCTGCTTTTTTTATGCCGGCGGAAGCAATACCAATTTCAATGCCGGGTACGGCATGGATATTTTCCGGGCTTGGGATATGAAAATTTACTGCCACTTAATTTCCCATGTAGATATCAAAGACAAGAAGCTGGTGCGCATAATAAACGCACCAAACCCAACCAATCATTAATCAATTGTATCTTAATTTTTTTGTTTGTCTTTTTTTGTAGTGACTTTTTAAAAAAAACTTTAGGGTTAACACTAGCTTTTAGAGATTCTTGAAGCTAAGTCGGGTAGCAGTGATCGTCTCTTCAATGACTTCATCGCTATGAGCCGCTGAGATAAAGCCCGCTTCAAAAGCTGATGGAGCTAAGTGAACGCCATTATCCAACATGCTGTGAAAGAAGTTATTAAAAGCTTTAATATCGCTATCAGAGGTTTCAACAAAGTTAGTTGGTACGCTATCTCTGAAGTAAATGCCGAACATGCCACCGACAGAATCAGCACTAAAGTCAATGCCAGCTCTTAAGGCCTCATCCTCAATGCCATTAACCATTTTTTCCAGTTGAGCGCTGAGGTTTTCATAAAAACCGTCACGAGAAATAATTTCCAGGGTCTTTAAGCCCGCGGCGACTGAGACAGGATTACCCGATAAGGTACCAGCTTGATACACTGCGCCGAGTGGGGCAATGTGCTCCATAATATCTGCGCGACCACCAAAAGCGCCTACGGGCATACCGCCACCGATCACTTTACCTAGGGTTGTCAGGTCTGGCTTGATGCCAGTTAAGCCCTGAACACCTTGCGGGCCAACACGGAAACCGGTCATTACTTCATCAAAAATTAACAAGGCGCCATATTGGTCACAAAGCTCACGTAATCCCTCCAGAAAACCGGCTTTGGCTTTGATTAAGTTCATATTGCCAGCGTATGGCTCAACAATAATACAAGCGATGTCTTGTGGGCTGGCTTCAAAGGCTGCGCGTACAGAGTCCAGGTTGTTGTATTCTAAAACCAGAGTGTGTTGAACGAACTCTTCGGGAACACCGGCAGAAGATGGGTTACCGAAAGTCAATAAACCGGAGCCGGCTTTAACTAATAGACTATCTGAGTGACCATGATAACAGCCTTCAAACTTGATGATTTTGTTGCGATTGGTGGCACCACGTGCTAAGCGAATAGCGCTCATGGTGGCTTCGGTGCCAGAGCTTACTAAGCGTACTTTTTCAATGCTGGGCAGTAGTTGTGTGATTTTTTCAGCAAGTAAAATCTCGCCTTCAGTAGGTGCACCATAAGAGAGGCCAAGTGCTGCGGCCTCTTGGACTGCAGCGACAACCTCAGGGTGGGCGTGGCCGACAATCGCAGGTCCCCATGAACCTAAATAATCAATATAACGTTTGCCCTCAGCGTCCCAAATATAAGGGCCATCCGCTTTTGCAATAAAGCGGGGGGTGCCGCCAACTGATTTAAATGCACGCACGGGTGAGTTTACTCCGCCTGGGATGGTTAAGCAGGCGCGGTCAAATAAAGCTTGATTAGTTGTCATGGAGATGCCTATACAAATAATTAAAAATTAAAATAAATTACTGAGGTATTGAGCTGTTGCTTGAATGTCATCAGCTTCAAATAAGCCACTGATGACAGCGAGGCTATCGGCGCCCGCCTCAATGGCTGATGCTGCATTGCTTTGATCAATACCACCAATGCCGACTAATGCAGGTGTTGTATCGACGCTTAAGCCGAGTTCTTGCATATGGGTTTTAATCTCGGCAAATAAGGTCAATGGTGCAGATACTGCATCTGGTTTGACACTGGACGAAAAAAGAGCCCCAAAGGCTAGATAATCAACCCCGTCATTAATGGCTTCTTTGGCTAGTTCTATGTCATTGTAGCAACTTACGCCGATTAGTAAATTCTGACCATGATCGGCGCAGGCTTTTCTTAGATCAGCAACGGTACCGTCTTCACGGCCAATATGTATGCCATCTGCCTGGCAAGCTAAAGCCAATTGTACTGAGTCATTAACAAAGAACTGGCAAGCGTATTGATGGCAAATTGCTTTAGTTTTAAGAGCCAATGGCAGGGCGTTAGATAAACTCAAGTTTTTTTGACGCCATTGTAAAATCTGCATGCCACCTCGGCAAGCTTCTTCAATGGCTGTTAACAGGCGATTTTTATCTTCCCATTCGGGGGTGATACCATAAAGGCCTTTGGCAAAGCGGCTATTTAATTGGGTCATGATGTCTTGTCAAGGTGGTCCGGGATTTCTAATAAGAAAACTGTTCATTGAAAAATAGAAAGTATTTAGTGTTTTTTAAAATGATAACAGTACAATTAAGGCATATCAGCTGAAGTTTATTAATTAATTTTTTCTTATTTTATTGATGAAAACTTGGATGTGTTTAGTTTGTGGTTGGGTCTATGACGAAGCAGAAGGTGCACCTGATGACGGTATAGCACCCGGAACCCGCTGGGAAGATGTTCCTGATGATTGGATTTGTCCCGAATGCGCTGCTCGCAAGGTGGATTTTGAGATGATGGAAGTTTAATTTATGAAGCAAGACAAAGAAAACTCCTTAGCCGAGGACCAAGAGTTTGACGACTTTACTAGCCTAAAAGATCACTTTCTATTGGCTATGCCGAGTGTTGATGCTGGTGTATTTAGTGGCAGTGTCGTTTACTTATTTGATCACACACCTGATGGTGCAGCCGGTGTGATTATTAATCGGGCAACAGACGTTGAGCTCGCAGAGTTAGTGGAGCGCTTCGAGTTGGAAGCTAGCGATGACTTGGCAGAGCAGTGGATCTTTTTTGGTGGACCGGTGCAGCCAATGCGCGCTTTTGTATTGCATCCTCAGTTTGGTTCTGCAGAAGAGATTGCTCAAGTGGATAATGAGATTTTGGAGCTTAATAACTCACGTGATGTTTTACAGGATTATTTGTTGGGGCAGGGACCGGAAAAGGCCTTTATTTGCTTTGGTTATGCCGGCTGGGACGGAGGTCAGTTAGAAGATGAGCTCCAACAAAATGTCTGGTTAACTATTCCGGCAGACCATGAACTCATCTTTAAGCACCCGGTCCATGACCGTTATCGTGCAACCTTGGCTATTTTAGGTGTTGAGCTTAGTAATTTGTCCTCACAGATTGGTCACGCTTAATTGCTGAGTGCTTATGAAAGAAATTCGTTATCTTGCCTTTGATTTTGGTTTAAAAAAAATTGGTGTAGCAGTAGGAGATTCTCTTTTGAAGCACGCTCGCCCATTGAGTACGTTAAAGTCTGAGACCAGGCAACAACGTTTTGAACAGGTAGAGGAGCTTCTCAAAGAGTGGCAACCCGATCAGGTTGTTGTGGGCTTACCTTTAACACTTGATGGTGGGGAGCAAGAAGCGTCTACCCATGCTCGCCGTTTTGCCAATCAATTACACGGTCGCTATGGTTTAGAGGTGATTTTAGTAGAGGAGCAAAACTCCAGCATGGAGGCGCAGCATCTGATTCGTCAGTTTAAGCAATTTGATGCCAGGCAAGCGCGTCGATTTGCCGATGAGGATGATGCGGTAGCTGCTGCAGTGATATTGCAGCGACATTTAGATTCATTGACATCTTAAGTGCTAAAATATCGAGCTAAAAAGTAGTGATCATTTAACTCAGGAATAATCATGCAACATGAATCCCCTAAGCAGCAAAGAAGCTTAGACGAGCTGCCAAAAGCTGAAGAACTTTATCAGCGCCTAAAAGCAGGTGTAGCCAATTTAATAGCAAAACTCTCACCTGAAGATGTGCATCTAGTCGGTATTTATTCTGGTGGCGCCTGGCTAGCTGAACGTCTCAAAGAAGATTTGGCAATTGTCACCAGCAATGCCTTAATCAATACCAGCCTGTATCGCGATGATTTTCGCAAGATAGGTTTGCATACTCAAAAGCAGCCGACTTCAGTGCCTTTTGATGTGAGTGATAAGCATCTGATTTTAGTGGATGATATTTTGTATACCGGCCGTAGTGTCAGGGCAGCGATGAATGAGCTTTTTGATATTGGTCGTCCGACAAGTATCACTTTAGCTGTTTTGCTTGACAGAGGTGGTCGTGAGTTGCCGATTCAGCCAGACGTGGTTGGCGAGGTATTTGAGCTACCCAAGACTCAACGTTTTGTGCTGTCACAAAATGAAGAGTCTGTTTTTGATATCACGTTAAAAGAGGTCGAAAATGCTTAATCCTCAACTTAATAAGCATGGCGAGTTGACTCATTTGCTTAGTACTGAGGGGCTGCCATACGATGTGTTAACTAATATTCTGGATACTGCAGAAACCTTTGTGCCTTTAGCCGATCGAGATGTCAAAAAGGTACCTATTTTACGCGGTAAAAGTGTTTTTAATCTTTTCTTTGAGAATTCTACCCGTACTCGTACTACCTTTGAAATTGCCGCTAAGCGCTTATCGGCGGATGTGTTTAATTTAAATATTAATGCCTCTTCAGCTTCTAAAGGTGAGAGCCTATTGGATACCATCGCCAACCTGACGGCGATGCAGGCGGATATTTTTGTGG
>LSQX01314027.1_pt1 | contig 15430 bp, 16 predicted proteins | sample 654561 | NCBI WGS metagenome assembly LSQX01 (sample SAMN04489861, study PRJNA283612) | anaerobic digester metagenome | isolation source: 4 biogas reactors fed with cattle manure at either 37C or 55C with and... | place: Denmark: Kongens Lyngby | collected 2014 | reverse complement strand
CCATAACGGAGAACTTCATCGACCCCCGACTTCCAATAATAAGTAATTCATCTTTATCTTCCATGGCATTAAAATTCATCTGTACTGTACCCTGTACCCCATTTTTAAAGGTCATTATTCCTGAAGTCACATCAGACACATCAAAAGTATGGCTTTGATTGGAGGAAATTCCTTTGGCGTAAGCCACATCTCCAAAAAGAAAAAGAAGCATATCAATCATATGGGATCCCACATCATATAGCTTACCCCCTCCAGAAATCTCTTTGTCATATACCCAAGGTCGATTGGGATCAAATTCAGGAATCTCACTGGTATAAAGCATCTGAAATGAGCGAATCTCTCCAATTTCTTCCGACTCTATACTAGCTCTTATCGACTCAAATTTTTCTTGACCTCGTCTGTAGTAAGCGACAAAAAGCTTAACCCCTTCTTTTTTGCAAATCTCCACCATTTCTTCACATTCTTTCACCGTCATAGCCATGGGCTTTTCTACGTAAACATGTTTCTTTGCTTTAGCAGCCTGTTCTGTGTAGAACTTATGGACATTCGGGGGCGTGGCAATATAAACCAAATCTATACTTTCATCTTCGAGTAAATCTTCATAATTTGTGGAATACTTCTCCACCCTATGCCTCTTAGCATAATCTTTTAGTTTTTCTTCATTTCTACGCATAACATAAGTCAAATTAGATCCAGGAAGTTTTTGAAAAGCTGGACCACTTTTTACTTCCGTCACATCTCCACAACCGATAATACCTACATTTAGTGGCTTCTTAATTAAGTTACTCATTCTTTCCTCCAATTTTATCTTTATCCTTTTCTTCTTTTTTAATAATTTTTCGAATATACGCTTCCGCAGCGCGGTATTTTTCTAATCTTATTTGACCTTCCTCTGTCATGGGATTCTTCAATCGAGTGTGGTCTTGATTATCTTTAAGATCACTGAGTTTAACATTTCGTGCTTTTTTGTTGTTTGAGAGATTTTCAATATATTTCATGTAGCCTGCCTCGGGATCTCTGGTTAGAAGACTGACTCCATCAATAATTTCATCTAAAAACTCATATTCCTTAAGGTCATCTAGGGTAAAATCCGTATCTTCTATCAAATCATGTAGCAGGGCAATAATTTTTTCATCATCATCCTCTACTCCCTGCATAACACGAATCACATGCATAATATAAGGTCTTCCTCCTTTGTCAACTTGCCCTGCATGTTTTATCGTGGCTAGAGTTAGGGCTCGTTCAAAAAAAGGCAAACTAAAGAAAAATTCTTTTTCCATTTTTTTCTCCTTCTTTCTCCTAATAGAATATTCCTATTTTTAATGTCCTCACTGGGTCTTTCCTATATAATAAGACATAATGAATTGAATTGAAAATCATTAATCGTGAACAATCATGAACTTTATTAAAAAAAGAGGTGCCAAATGAAAAAAGAAATCATACAAATCCAAATACTCTCTGGGGGCAAGTTGCCCTTATATGCCAATTATAATGATGCTGGCGCTGATGTAATTGCTGCGGAGGATCTTATTCTTCACCCCGGTGAAGCGCAAGTGCTCCCCCTAAATATAAAGGTGGCCGTACCTGATGGCATGGAGATGCAAGTCCGCCCAAGAAGTGGGCTATCTCTTAAAACCCATCTTCGGATCCCAAATACTCCTGGCACTGTAGACTCAGGATATAGAGATAGTGTAGGGGTGATTTTAGAGAATACCTTTGATATCTCATCACTCTCCTATCAAATGCTCTATGATGACGAGCTAAGAGAAAATTTAGAAAAAAATGCTCAGTTCCTCTTTCCAACAGATAAAAACTCTGTTTATACCACCTATGCCAATAAACAAATGGAAACTCCTGAGATTTTAGCTTTAGCCCCTTTTCTAATTTTTGATAAGCAAGGCCATCCTTATGGTACTCTGTATATTCCTAAGGGAATGAAGGTTGCTCAGGTGGTGTTTAATGAAATTATCCATGGGGTGTTTGAAGAAATTGATGATATTTCTATTATTGGTAAAAATCGCGGTGGTGGCTACGGAAGTACGGGAATAAAATAGATTTAAGCCCATTTAAACCCAATATAAAAAATGACAAAGGAGAATCCTCATTTTTAGAATTCTCCTTTGTCATTTTTTTGGCCTACTGTGCTATGATGCGGTTCAGTCTAAATTATTTGTGTTTCGTTATGATTTGTTCAAAATACTCTATAGGACGAATCCCAACGGTTCCTTCCACTGGAATCCCATTTTTAAACAAAATTACTGTAGGAATGCTCCTAATCTCATATGTCTGAGCCAAAGCTTGATCTTCTTCCACATTGACTTTTAAGATTTCCACTGAGGCTCCATGGTTTTTTTCCACTTCATTAAGAATTGGCGTTACCATCTTACAAGGACCACACCAAGGGGCGAAAAAATCTACTAAGACTAATTTTGTCTGATTTAAGACATCCTCTTCAAAAGTTTTACCCGTGGTTAATGTCATTTGGGGCCACCTCCTCTTATCTTTTTTTATTTGATTTTGTACAATTTATTATACCTCACATTTAGATTTTACGCAATTTAATTGATTGCAAAAATAAAGATTCCTCCATCATTTTAGTGATGAAAGAATCCTTAAAACTTATTTACTTATCTGGATACTCAAATTTAAGCTCATAGGCCATTTCTGATACTTTAGCTAGGGTTTGATACACCGAGCAATATTCTGTTGCTAAGCGCATGGCCTGCTCTAATCCTTTTTCTTTCTCAGGATTAACCACTGTTAGTTCCACATGAGTGGTTTTTAAAAATGTTGGCGTTTCTTCTCTCTTCTCTCCACTAATCTTAATATGTACGCTATCATAAGAAATTCTTTTCTTCACAGCAATATCTAAGAATGTAGCATAAAGACATGATCCTAAAGCTCCAAAAACCATGTCATAAGGGTCCAGAGTTCCTTCTTCAGATCCAATTTTAGCAGATCCTCTTTTCGCTTTTAATTCTCCTTGAAATCCGTCATTAAAATCTAGGGTTACCCATTTCATAATTTCATTTCCTCCTTAAAATTTGTCAAGTCTTACTATCTTTGATTTTACCATAAGGGATACTCAGTTTCTATGAAATGGCCAGAATATGAATGTTACATTTCTTTGTCTGGTTTGTTGGAATCTTCCTTTATTAGATTATTCTCTTCTTCCTGAGTAAGAGCATAGATTCTATCCACCATAATTTCTACACTGTGAGCCCGACTTCGTCCACATACTTTAGCGGGTTTCCCACAGATTAAGCATTCTCTTTGGGGAAGATTCAGATTCCCTCTGGAAATGTAGTCAATTTTATTTTCGCTAGCTCTCATCACATCCAAATCATAAAGCCTTCCTGTAGGACTGCTTTCTTCCACCCTAACCATTAGTCGTTTTATTTCCTCTAAACCACCCTCTGTGATTAAAAAAGCTTCAGGTCCTGTAATCTCGTCTAATTTCTTCTCAAATAACACGGTTTTACCATGGTGATTTAGTTCCATTTTTATTTTTTTAAGTCCTCTAGTAAAAAGATTTCTAATAGCATCATTATTCTTAACCGGACCTGGTATGTTTAATTTAAACGCCGTCAAGATTTCCCCTTCAAATTTTTTAGCCAGTTTCTCTTGAAACTCCACCCGTCTTTCTCGGGTATCGAGCACTTGCTCTAGAGTAGGTTCCTCGCCAATGTTAAATGGATTATTCACCATGTTCACATTCCTCCTAAGGGACTTTAGTTTCTAACTTTTCTGACCACGTCAATTAGACTTCCATCTCGATATTCCACTAATGCTACTATTTTATCTTCATAAATGATAGGATCTGGAGTTCCCACCACATCATAAGCTTTCTTCTTTAGTTCCTCTAATGTATATTGAGGTACTTTTAAATCTTTGAAAGCTTCAATTAAATCTTGTCTCTTCGGATTAATACTAATTCCAATTTCAGTGACCACCACGTCTACGCTCTCTCCTGGCGTAATTATGGTATTCACTTCATCTACGATGCAAGGAATTCTTCCCCGAATAAGTGGGGTTAGTACCATGGAAAGTTTAGCTCCAGCTGCAGCGTCACTATGTCCACCTGATGCACCACGAATAACTCCATCTGAACCTGTCATGACGTTAACATTAAACTTAGTATCCACTTCCAAGGCTGACAACACCACCATATCTAATTGATTTACGGCTGCTCCCTTGTTTCCTGGATTAGCATAAAATGAAGCACTAATTTCATAGTGATTCTCATTGTTTTTAAGAGACTCAATAGCTCCTCGATCAAAGCACTGAGTATCAATTATTTTCTCGATCAAACCTTCTTCCAACATATCGCAAAGGTGAGCTGTAAGCCCTCCTAAAGCAAAAGAAGCTTTGTAGTCATCCTTAATCATGGATTCTCGTAGTAACTTAGCCACGGCTAGAGTAGAGCCTCCCGTACCAGCTTGAAAGGAGAACCCATCTTTGTAATAAGGTGAGCCGGTGATAACTTTACTGGCATTTTCTGCAATTAACAATTCTTTTGGGTTAGAGGTAATTCTAGTGGCTCCCTTAGCAATCCCATTAGGGTCACCAATCTCGTCCACTACCACCACGTAATCTACTTGATTTTGAGGAATACTGATTGGGGTATTGGGATATGGCACTAAATTATCCGTGATAATCACCACTTTATCTGCAAATTCTGCATCGACTTTGGCGTACCCTAAAGATCCGCAAGTAGCTTTTCCATGAGAACCATTAGCATTTCCATAAAGGTCAGAGCTTGGTGCTCCTAGAAAAGCCACGTCAATATGAATATCTCCTTTTTCAATGGCTCTTGCTCGACCTCCATGAGATCTAATCACCACGGGATTTTCCATTAATCCTCGGGAGATTTCTGCCCCTAATTTATCTCGTAGCCCTGATGAGGTGATGTTTGTGATCACGCCATTTTTGATATGGTCTACCAAAGGCTCATGAACATTCGCAATGGAGCTAGATGCCAACGTAAGATTCTTTATACCTAAGTTTGCGATTTCACTCATGACCTGATTTAAAACTTTATCCCCTTCTCTAAAGTGATGATGAAAAGATACCGTCATCCCATCTTTAAGACCAGATTTTATAATAGCGTCTTTTATAGAGTCTACAATTTTAGATTCTCCAGGTTTTATGGATGTTACCTCTCCACTGGCCTTTTGATAAACATGTCTTTTTTCAAATTGGCCTTGAAATAGACCAAACTTTTCTTCATATTCAACAGGAATTTCTCGTCCTAAGATATTTTTCATCCTTCTCTATTCTCCTTTTTGATAAACTCCGGCAGCTTCTGCCAGTTGAAGTACTCGCTGAGCTCTCTCTACTATAGGCTTATCAATCATTTTCCCATTAAGAGCAATGACTCCTGAGCCTTTGGCTTCAGCCTCTTCAATGGCCATCACCACATCGATAGCTTTTTCAATTTCTTTTTGTGTAGGGGTAAACACTGCATTAACCACAGGAATTTGTCTTGGGTTAATTACCGATTTTCCATCAAAACCTAATTGCTTGATGAGTTCTGTTTCTTTTTTAAGGGTTTCCATGTCATTTAAATCAGAGAACACCGTATCAATTGCCGCGATGCCAGCCACTCTGGCAGCATGAACAATCATGGACCTGGCAAAGAAAAGTTCTTCGCTATTTCTCTCGGGATATCTTCTGGTTTTCATGGACGTCACATAATCTTCTGCACCTAGGGCAATCCCGATTAATCGTGAACTACTTTGAGCAATGTCTAAAGCATTAAATACGCCTAAAGGTCCTTCAATGGCCGCCATCATCTTGGTGGATCCAATCTCTCGTCCGCACTGTCTTTCTGCTGCTAGAATCACAGCTTCCACGTCTAAGATTTCTTTAGCGGTTTCAGTTTTAGGTAATCGAATTACATCAATCCCAGCTCTGACCATGGCGTGAATATCATCACTGCCTCCATTTTCTAGCGCATTAATTCTAACCACTGTTTCTACCCCTTGGTAGTCTATGGTTTTCATCGCTTGATAGACTAAAAACCGAGATGAATCTTTCTCTTTAAGAGATATGGAGTCTTCTAAATCAAACATTATGGAATCTGCTCCATAAATATAGGCATCTCTAAGCATTCCTGCATTACTTGCCGGAACAAACATCATAGTTCTTCTTAAACGTTCCATGCTTCAATTCCCTCCCAATCTATGTTTTGAGTAGCTTCTGCTGCTCTATGCACCGCAGCAACAGTTCTCGCGATAATGGTACAATCAAGAGCTCCCTGGTCCGTAACCATAACTTTAGCGTTAGTTACGCCCAAATTCTTCAAGGTTTTCTCTACCACTTCTCTAATTTGACGGCCATATTGATCATAAACACTACTTTTAAGATCAATGGTTAATCCTTGGTCAGGATTGGGATCGATCATTAACTGAACATCCGCTGATTCTAAGGTTCCAGCTACTGCTGATTTTACGATGCTAAATTTTTCCATTTTATTTTCTCTCCTTACTTTACGTCTTGAATTTTCTGGATAATCTCTTTTCCTTCTTCAGTTAAGAGAAAATCAAAGGTGGTTTTGGGAACTAAAGCCTTTACCATATCAAGTTTGCCTTCTTTTAGGTTAGCTCTCACTCTAGACGCACTAATCACGTCCGTGTCCATTTCTTTTCGTTTTAAGATAACCAGTTCCAGATCATCTTTAAAGGTTTCCTTTAAAGCTTCATTGTAGATATTCGTGGCAAAGGACATGGGTTCTTCCCCTACATACCGTCGGGTGATTCCTAGTGCTTTAGCAATATGATTTTTAAAAATTAAAGCATCTAGTGTGGCTTGAACTCTCGTCACGTCCTCATCTTCTTTAAGAAAATAGGAGGGGAAGGTTTTTGCTGATACCATATAATCTCCCGTATCGTGGACCTGCACATTTTTAAGATGCTTGGTCCCTTGAATTACTAATTCTTTTCGAATGCTGCTCGGAAAAGCAGATAAATCTTCTGTCAAAATAAACAGATGAACTACATCATTTTCTTTTGCAGCATTCTCAATTAAGTAAAGATGGCCTAAGGTAAAAGGATTAGCATTCATGACAATCCCTGCAACTTTTTCCCCTTCTACTTTCATCTGTTTAAGCTTATCAATAAAGTCCGTAAATCCAGACACTGCTTTTTCTAAAAAGACTAACTTTCCTTCTACTCGTTCAATCTCTTTAAATCCCATATAGCTAAAAGACATGCTAGATTCTGGTTTAGTATACACATAGCATTTTCCGTATCCTTTAAGGAATACTTCACTTAGTAGATGAGATGTTAGTAAGCTAATCACCTCTCCCCCAGTATGATTTTCATCCACCGCCATACACTTAAGGACGTTTTGATAAAGAGAGCCAGTGGCAACTAAAGATTCACCCTGGTAGACCCCCACAGTATAGGTCACCTGGTCTTCTGCCCGGATGCCTCCCTGGTTAAGTAGAGCTTCCCATTGTTTTTTCTGAGATGCACTTCTATTCACCCATAGTCTTTGAATGTGATATCCATTCATAATCTAATCTCCTCTCTTTATCCTTTGCTATACTTCTCTATGTTAATTTCGTATCGATTACATTTTAATTATACGACAGCTTTTTATATCTTAGTGTTTTTTATCTGCATTTTTAAACTACACTCTAAAATAGATGGCGAATGATCTGCTTTTTCTTATCACAACCTCTGCATTACTCTTCTATTCTAATGAAATCGCATTTTTCTCGGTTAAAGAAAACTCCCTTGTACTTTTTTGTACTTCTAATCTTTTACCCTACTTAGACTCCATTTATTTTATTTTAGAATCCACCTTCTTTAATTCACTAAGATGTTTTTATTCTATTTATAATTTATAATCACTTTCGAATTTTAAAAATTCTATTCATGATATTGCTTGCTCTCTGTTTTTTTGCTGTTCTTTAGACGTAAACATATTGTTAACGATGATACTTTCTTTTATACTAATGAAAACGTTTGATAATTTTTAACATTGTTGTTTGATATTATAGGAGGAGAAAACATCATGGACTTAAAACATTCTGCTTATGCAGGAACCCTTGAATCTAGCGATATTCAAGTTCTGGTGGCCCCAGGAGAAAATGGCATTGAATTAGAACTTGAAAGTAGCGTTATGAGTCAATTTGGAAAACAAATTCGTAGCACTATCTTAGAAACTCTAGAAAACCTAGACATAAAAAACGCTAAAGTTAAGGCTATGGATAAAGGAGCCTTGGATTTGACCATCAAATCTCGAGTGCAAACTGCCATATTTCGTGCTGTAGATCAGACCGAAAACCTACCTTGGGGGGTGAAACTATAATGGGAGAGAAAAACAGACTTCGACGAACCATGATGTTTCTTAATGCCCATAGAGCTTCTCTAGTTAAAGATCCTTATGTATATGGAGCAGACTCCATAATTTTGGATCTTGAAGATGCTGTGTCTGAAAATGAAAAAGATTCTGCTCGAATTCAGCTCTATAATGTGCTTAAATATCATGACTACAAAGGAACTGAAAGAATTGTTCGTATCAACGGACTTTCCACCAAGCACTGGCGAGAAGATGTTAGAGCATCTGTGGCTGGTGGATGCGATGGTATTCGGATTCCCGAGTGTGAAACTGTTGAACAGGTGAAGATGGTGGAGGACGCCATTGAAGCCGCTGAGAAAGAATTTAATGTTCCACTGGGAACAACATTAATCATGACCGCTATTGAGACTCCCATGGGGGTTATCAACGCTTTAGCTTTAGCCCAGAGTTCTGAGCGGATTTTTGGTATGTCCATTGGAGCAGGGGACTTCACAAGAACCATGCATGCCACGCGAACCAAAGACGGTTATGAGCTTCTCGCCGCTAGAAGTCACTTGGTTTTAGCCGCCAGAGCAGCAGGGGTCATGTGCTTTGATACGGTGCACACTGATGTGGACGACTTAGATGGACTAAGAAAAGATACTGAGCTCATTAAGAATATGGGCTTTGATGGAAAATCTGTGGTTAGCCCTAAACAAATTGCTGTGATTCATGATGTGTATGCACCTACACCTAAGCAAATTGATATGGCAGAGAAAACCATCTACTCCATTGAAGATAATGCAAAAGAAGGGGTAGGGGTTACCGTGGTGGATGGCCAAATGATTGATATTGCCATGGTTGAAGGGGCAAAAAGAGTAATTACTCTAGCCAAAAAATCTGGTGTCTATAGGGGGGATCTATAAATGAAAAATCATGTGGGACGAGAAATCCCTAAAGAGTTTTTAGTTGATGGGCGAGAAGTTTATCAAGGCCAGTTCTACCGTAATGGGTATACTTATAAAAAATCTAGTCCTACGGTGAGAGCAAAAGTTTCTCCAGATGAAGATAAAATTCTAGATTCTCTTAAAGAAGCTGTGATTAAAACTGACCTTAAAGACGGTATGACCGTATCTTTTCATCATCACTTTAGAGATGGAGATTACGTGGTAAACATGGTGATGGATACCATCGCTTCCTTAGGGATTAAAGATATTACAATTTGTGCCAGTTCTTTAGGTACAGCCCATGCTCCCATCGTAAAATATATTGAAGATGGTACCGTCACAGGGATTTCATCTAGCGGAGTACGAGGAGAGATTGGAGAAGCTATTTCAGCTGGGAAACTAAAAAATCCAGCTATGATTAGAAGTCACGGTGCTCGAGTACGAGCCATTGAAACGGGAGATATTCATATTGACGTGGCCTTTATTGGAGCGCCTACCTCAGATGAATATGGAAATGCTCGGGGCAAGGGTGGAAAATCTGATTGTGGAGTTTTATCTTACGCCATGGTGGATGCTCAGTATGCTGACAAAGTAGTGGTGATCACCGATACTTTAGTGGCATTTCCCAACTTCCCGCCAAGTATTTCTCAAGTAGATGTGGATTATGTGGTGGTGGTTGAAGAAGTGGGAAATCCTAAGAAGATTGCCAATGCTCTACTACGATTTACCACAGACCCAAGAGAACTTCTTATTGCAGAGTACGCTGCTAAGGCTTTAGCCAACACAAGTTACTTTAAAGATGGTTTCTCCTTCCAAACTGGAGGAGGTGGACCTTCTTTGGCCGTAACAAGATTCCTTAAGCCTTACATGACAGAAAAAGAAATCAAGATGGGCTTTGCCATTGGTGGAATCACAAAACCTATGGTAGATCTGCTTAATGAAGGTTTAATCCGAACAGTAGTAGATGCTCAAGACTTTGATTTTGCTTCCATAGAATCGGTAAACAATCATCCAAATCACTTTGAGATTTCCACATCTGAATATGCCAATCCCCTAAACAAGGGCGCATTTGTCAATAAACTAGACTTTGTTATTTTGGGAGCACTAGAAATCGATACCTCATATAACGTAAATGTCATCACCGGTTCAGACGGTGTGGTCCGGGGAGCCCCGGGTGGTCACGTTGATACGGCAGCTGGTGCAAAATGCACCATCATCGTAGCTCCACTGGTTAGAAGCAGAATCCCCACCATTAAAGATGAGGTTATTACCATTACCACTCCTGGTGACAGTATTGACATTGTGGTGACAGAAGTTGGAGTCGCCATAAATCCTAAGAGACAAGACTTACTTGACGCACTTAAAGACAGCGGGCTTCCTCTAAGAACCATTGAAGAACTTAGAGATGAAGCATATAGCCTGGTTGGAACTCCTGAGCCCATAGAGTTTTTAGATCAAGTGGTGGCTTTAGTAGAATACCGGGACGGAACCCTAATTGATGTGGTTCGTAAACCTAAACCTTATGTCCTTTAAGCCCTATAACCTTTGGTACCCTTATAAAGAGTTCGTGCAAAACCTATTGTCTTAATATTTTATTTTATAGTTTTTGTAAGAACTCTTTGAACTTATATATCCATTACTATTTCTATTGCTATTACTGTTGCTATTACCTTTATCAACATAAAATGGAGGAAAAAACATGACAACAAAAACTGAAACCAAAAAGACTATAAAATACTATGGTATGCCTTGGTGGTTTGCCTTAGCTGCAATTCTAGTTGTTTATCTAGCTACATATCTTGAAGTTCTAACCACAGACATGGGCGGAACCCTTGCTCTAATGTTAGCAATAGGTATTCCACTAAATGAAATTGGTAAAAGAATTCCAATTTGGAATAAGTATGTAGGTGGAGGACTCGTTCTTACTTTCCTTGGAGCAGCAATGCTGGTTTATTACAATATTATTCCAGAAGCTTATGTTGAATCTGTAGATGTCTTCATGAATGACACTAACTTTCTAACATTCTTTATCATTGTTCTTATTACAGGATCTGTTTTATCTCTTGATCGAGATATTTTACTTAAGAGTTTTGCTGGATATGTCCCTGCCATTTTGGGTGGTGTCGTAGGAGCTGGGCTTCTTGGAACATTAGCTGGACTTGTTTTTGGTGTTAACCCTGTTATGATCATGCTTCAATATGTACTTCCTGTAATGGGTGGTGGTAACGGTGCAGGAGCCATCCCACTATCACAGATTTATGCTGACGTAACTGGTGGTAGTGCAGATTCCTACTATGCTTTTGCCATTGTAATCTTAACTATTGCTAATATCTTTGCCATTATGGCTGGTGCTCTTCTGAACACTTTAGGTGAAATAAAGCCAGAATGGACTGGAGACAAAAAGACTTTACTTAGAAATGCAAAATTTGATGTTTCTGATGATACAGATTACAAAGTTACTATGGGTGACATTGGAGCTGGACTATTCTTAGGAGTTGCTGCCTTTACCTTTGGTAGAGTAATGAGTAAATCCATACTACCCACAATTTTAGGAGCACCTATTCATCAATTGGCTTATATGATTATATTTGTAGTCATTCTAGCTGCTACTGGTGTAGTTCCAAAGAATATCCGCATGGGAGCTAAGAGACTTCAAAGCTTTGTTACCACATCACTTACCATTGTTATTATGGTTGGTGTTGGATTTGATATGGACCTGGGTGAATTTGTAGCTGCTCTAACTCTACAAAATGCTGTTATTGCCCTATTTATTGTTATAGGAGCAGTTATCGGTTCTGCAGTAATTGGTTATCTAGTAGGATTCTATCCTATCGATGCTGCTATTACCGCTGGACTATGTATGGCTAATAGAGGTGGATCAGGAGACATAGCAGTTCTTGGAGCTGCGGATAGAATGGAGCTTATGGCCTACGCACAACTATCAAGCCGTTTAGGTGGTGCCATCATCCTAATTTTGGGAAGTTTCGCCTTCTCATTCCTCATGTAACTAATCATTCAACGAAATAGAATCAAATTACCTATACGAAAGAAGGACTATCGTTAAAAATAGTCCTTCTTTTTTATGAATTTATCGATTTCTTATACCCTCAAAAATTTGCCATAGATACCCTTGTATTTTCGCTGTATTTTAACAATCTGACGGTTGTTTGAAGGGCCGTAATCGTTTATACTTGTATTGTTTGTAGTTATAGCCCCTAATTTTCTTATGTCTATATTATTGGGAAATATGGGTTAACTTGATCATTTTATTATTTTTTTAATAGCCTAATTCTAAACCTTACTCAAAATAGGAGGAATACAACATGACAAAAGTCTTACTAAATGACTTAACCGTAAGAGACGGAAACCAAAGTCTTTTAGCTACAAGAATGGAAAAAGAAGATATTATTAAGCTGGTCTCAAAACTTGATCTGGTGGGCTACAATGCTCTAGAAGTATGGGGTGGAGCCACATTTGATTCCGCACTACGTTTCTTAAAAGAATCCCCTTGGGAAATTTTACGTGAAATTAGAAAAGCTGCGAAAAATACTAAGCTATCTATGCTCCTACGAGGACAAAACCTAGTAGGATATCGCCATTATGATAATGACACTTTAGAGCGATTTATCCGATTAGCCCTTGAAAATGGTATTGATATTATCCGTGTGTTTGATGCTCTTAACGATCTTAAAAACGTAGAAAACTCTGTAAAATATATTAAGAAATACGGTGGACACTGCCAATTAGCCATCAGCTATACGGTTAGCCCAGTGCATACTTTAGATTATTTTGTGGATCTTGTAAAGAAAATGGATGCCATGGGTGCAGATTCTATTTGCATTAAAGATATGGCAGGAATTTTAATGCCTGATATGGCTTTTAATCTAGTTACAGAACTTAAGAAAATAACAAAATTACCCATCAATGTCCATAGTCATACTACTGCTGGTCTTACTCACTTGGTTATGCTTAGAGCCATGGAAGCTGGAGCGGACATTGTTGATACGGTTATTTCTCCATTTTCTGGAGGAACTAGTCATATTGCAGCTGAAACCATCATTGAGACCGCAAAAAATATCGGTAGAGATGTAGACTATAATGAAGAAGCTTTATTAGATGCTTATGAGTTGGCCAACGAATTGGCTCAAAAATACATCGATAAAGATTTGTATAAAGCACAAGCTATTATTATTAATCCTAAAATTTTACAATATGAAGTACCTGGAGGTATGCTCTCTAACTTAATGAGCCAGCTTACCGAACAGAAAAACTTCCATAGGCTAACTGAGGTTCTAAAGGAGATTCCTAAAGTTCGTAAGGATATGGGCTATCCTCCTCTAGTAACACCACTTTCACAGATGGTCGGAACTCAAGCCGTTTTAAACGTACTTCGAGGAGAACGATATGCCATGGTACCAAATGAAATTAAGGTATATCTAAGAGGCGGTTATGGTCAAGCACCAGCACCAGTAGACCCTGAAATCCGTCACTTAATTTTAGGTGATGAACCGGCTGCAAAGTCTCCTGACATTTCAGCTATGCCCCCTGTTTATGAGGAGAGCAAGATTGAAATGGAAGTGAAGCTTGGACGTGAAGCTACAGAAGAGGAAGTTATTTCCTATATTATGAATCCTCAACAAGCGATTATTGAAAAGAAACAAGAAGAACCTAAGGTAATTCCACCTAGCAAAACAGATGGTCCTGTGGAATTTGAAATGATTATCCAAGGAGGCATGTAAAAAATGGATTTTAATAATTTTACAATGAGTGACGGTGTCACCGTATCCATCTTTGCTATGCTAGTGGTGTTTATCATCCTCATCATGCTTTCATTAATTCTAAATTTATTTAAATACTTGCCTAAGGATGCAAAAAAGGAGCCTGTTAAGGCTTCACCATCTAAAGCAAATTTTAGTGATAATGATGAAGAAGAGAAAATGGTGGCTATGCTCACCGCATCTGCATTAGCTAAAGAAAGTTATGCTGGCAATGTCAAAATAAAATCAATAAAAAGAATAGGATAGGAGATAAAAAATTATGAAAACTTATAAGATTACAGTTAATGGAAAAACCTATATGGTAGAAGTTGAAGAGGCTGGTGCTAACGAAACAGCATCAACAACAGCCTCACCTTCAGCTCCAGTTAATCAAACTTCCGGCCATGGTGAACCTATTGAGGCTCCTATTCAAGGAACTCTTCTGTCTATAAATGTGGCTCAAGGCGACGCAGTTAAAAAGGGTCAAGTTCTAGCCATATTAGAAGCCATGAAATTAGAAAATGAAATTGCTTGCCCTTTTGACGGTGTAGTTTCTAGCGTTTCTGCAAAAGAGGGTCAAGTTGTCGATAGTGGAGACCTAATTATGACCATCGAAAGTAAGTAGGTGAAATAAATGTTAGAAATTCTCAAGGACTTTTTCGCCAGCAGTGGTATATCACAGCTTAACGGCGGAGCGTTGATCATGATTGTCATCGCCCTGGTTTTCCTATGGTTGGCGATCTTTAAAAAATATGAGCCTTATCTTTTAATTCCCATTGCCTTTGGTATGCTTTTAGTTAACTTACCATCTAATGGATTAATGCAAGAAGGTGGACTTTTAAAATTATTATATATGGGGATTGAGACCGGAATTTATCCCTCATTAATTTTCTTAGGGGTTGGAGCATCTACGGATTTTGGTCCACTGATCGCTAATCCTAAGAGCATGCTTCTAGGAGCCGCTGCCCAGTTTGGAATCTTCTTTGCTTTTCTTGGAGCCATCGCCATGGGCTATACAGCTCTAGAAGCCGCTTCCATCGGAATCATTGGAGGAGCAGATGGGCCAACAGCTATTTACCTTACAGGGATGTTAGCAGACCATCTACTAGGACCTATTGCCTTAGCAGCATATTCTTATATGGCTTTAGTTCCTGTAATTCAACCACCGATTATAAAACTACTTACGACTAAAGAAGAACGCCAAATCAAGATGACTCAGTTAAGACCCGTGAGCAAACTTGAAAAGATTCTTTTCCCCATAGTGGTTACTATTTTAGTCATTTTATTAGTTCCAAGTGCATCTCCACTAATTGGAATGCTTATGTTTGGTAACTTGATTAAAGAAGTTGCCATTGTACCAAACTTAGTAGAAGTGGCAAAAAATGCCATTATGTATACTGTTACCATACTTATCGGTTTAACTGTTGGTGCTAAAGC
>LSQX01144450.1_pt1 | contig 15430 bp, 8 predicted proteins | sample 654561 | NCBI WGS metagenome assembly LSQX01 (sample SAMN04489861, study PRJNA283612) | anaerobic digester metagenome | isolation source: 4 biogas reactors fed with cattle manure at either 37C or 55C with and... | place: Denmark: Kongens Lyngby | collected 2014 | reverse complement strand
GCAGAGTTGTCGGAAATCGAGAGATTCCTCAACGATCGACCACGAAAATGTCTCGGCTGGATGACACCACGAGAAGCGATGAAAGCGTTTGTGGACCAACACGACTGATAGCGACATCTGAATCTACGCCGCTGTGGGGTCAGCCTCTGCCCTCGCCCCTCCGGGGCGCCCCTTCGGGGTTGGGCAGAGGCTGACCCCACAGCGGCGTCCTGCCTAAAACCACCGCTTAGGCTTGCCAGACAGCCCAAATCCTGCCACTTTGACCCCGAGTAGCAACCCAAGGCGAGGAAACGCTAGAACAAAACCCTGGTGTTGCAATAGCTACTGGCTAACAAGCGACCATTTTCGCCTAAATTGTCACATTTTATCCAAAATGAAGACAAATCATGCGCTACACAAAACCTTATATAAAATCATTAAAATCGTCAAATGTTGTCAAAAATCGTTCAAAATAACAAATATCGATCAATTCTGTTGGGGTTTGTCCGAAATTTTGTAAAAACAGCCGGCAACTGCCAAAATCTGTCGATAAATTTGTTGAAAACGGTCGGAATTTGTTAGAAATTGAGTAAATATTGCAAAACAGTTAAAAATGCATCACAAAACCTCAGGTATGTTAATTTTGAGTATATTTCGCTTGTTTTGGTGAGAATTCGTGATTTTAGCCGGTTTGGTCTCGTTGGGGCTCAAAATCCTGTGAGAATGGAAGCCTGCTGATTTTGGCGGGTTGTTTTGGACGGTCGCAGGTTATGTCGTGGCTGTGTGGATCAGCGATATTTGCGTGTTACGGCTTTTCGCTGCGAAGGCGGGGGGTGGGGACAAATAATAATTTGGAACGTTATACCGCGTTGCCTTCACACAGGAGTTGGTTTGTGGTAGGAAATTGAGGGTCATGTCGTGGCGTTGAGTGCCGCGGCGCGTTTGCCGGCGGTCGGTGAGGAGTTTTTGTGACGTTTCGCGCGGTCATTCTAGGGTTGTTGGGAGCGGCTTTTGTCTGCTCCTATACGTATTTTAACGACTGGATCATGCGGCAAACGATGTTTGTGGGCAATTTTATGCCCATTAGCGTGTATGGTTTGCTGGTGCTGTTTTTGGCGCTGATTTATCCGCTGTGGCGGAAGATTAAGCGGGGGGGCGGGCTGAAGCGGGGGGAGCTGGCGGTGATTCTGGTGCTGACGCTGGTGTCGTGCGCGATTCCGGGGTCGAACTTGCTGCGGCTGTTTACGCCGGCGCTGGTGATGCCGCACCGGTATGAGCGGACGGAGCCGGGCTGGAAGCAGCAGCAGGTGATGGATTTGGTGCCGGAGGGGATGCTGGTGGACATCTCGGCGGATGAGAGCACGGTGCTGGACGGCTATACGCGGGGGCTGAAGGAGGCGTCGGACAAACTGTCGCTGCGGGAGATTCCGTGGCGGGCGTGGCGGGGGCCGTTGGTGTTTTGGGTGCCGATTATCCTGAGTTTGTGGATTGCGCTGGTGAGTCTGGCGGTGGTGGTTCACCGACAATGGGCGGACCACGAGCATTTGCCGTATCCGATTGTGACGTTCACGAAGTCGCTGCTGCCGGAGGACGACGGGCGGCCGAGTCCGGTGTTCTCGAATGCGCTGTTTTGGATCGGGCTGGCGGCGGTGCTGGGGATTCACTTCTATAATTATATGAATTTGTGGTTCCCGCGGGTGCTGTTTGGGACGATTCCGCTGGGGGTGGATTTTTCGTCGCTGGCGGATTTGTCGGACACCTTTTTGCAGGGGGGCGGGCGGGAGCTGCTGGATAAGTTCACGATTTTCTTTACGGTGGTGGCGGTGGCGTATTTTCTGCCGAAGGAGGTGTCGCTGTCGCTGGGGATTGGGCCGTTTATTTGGATTTTTATTGCGGGGTTGTTTGCGACTTACGGGGTTGGGGTGGGCGGCTGGCAGGGGACCTGGCCGTTCGGTTTGCAGATGGATGCGATGATGATTATGGGGGCGTATTTCGGTATGCTGGCGGTGCTGCTGTTTACGGGGCGGCAGTATTATTGGGCGGTGTTCCGGCGGGCGATCGGCTTGCGTACGGAGGACGAGATTGAGTCGGCGGCGGTGTGGGGCGGGCGGTTTTTCTTTGCGGGGATGGCGTTTTTCACGGTGTATGTGGCGATGATGATGGGGCTGGATTGGATGATGGCGCTGCTGTTCGGGCTGGGGTGCGTGGCGGTCTATTTGGTGATGGGGCGGTTGCTGGCGGAGACGGGGCTGTTCTTTATTGTGGTGACGGGCACGCCGGCGACGCTGCTGTGGGCGCTGTTTGGCGCACGCGCGCTGGGGCCGGGCACGCTGTTTTTGATGTTTATGATGTGCCTGATTCTGTTTTATGACACGCGCGAGGCGCTGATGCCGTATGTGGTGAACGGGCTGAAGCTGGCAGACGATTGCAACGCGAAGGTGGGGCGTACGGCGTTTTGGGCGGTGATTGCGCTGATGGTGGGGCTGGGGGTGGGGATTCCGACGACGCTGTATTATCAGTATGAGAAGGGCGTGGATGTGTCGCTGTGGAAGATTGAGCAGGCGAAACGGCCGTTCAATGAGACCATCAGCATTATGCAGCGGCTGGACGCGCAGGGGCAGCTCGAGGAGGCGGGGCAGGCGACGGGGCTGGCGCGGTTCAAGGAGATGGCGCCGCACCGCAACGGGCTGATTGCGTTTGTGGTGGCAGCGGGGCTGGTGATTGGGTTTTCGGCGATGCGGCTGAGGTTTACGAATTGGCCGCTGCATCCGGTGATGTTTTTGGTGTGGTCCACCTATGCGGGGGATTCGTTTGCGCAGTCATTTTTGGTGGGGTGGTTCATTAAGGTGGCGATCACGCGGCTGGGCGGCGCGGGGGTGTATCAGAAGGGGAAACCGCTGATGTTCGGCTTGATTGCGGGCGAAATGCTGGGCGGGATGCTGCCGATGATTGTGAGCCTGATTTATTTCCTCGCCACGGGCGGGACGATTCCGAAACCGTTTTCGATTATGCCAGGCTGATGAAGAAGATTGATGTCCAGAATCAGCCGGTGCTGCCGCCGGGGCGCGTGTTTCAGATTGCGCTGACGGGCGTGAAGTATCGCTTGTTCCGCGCCGCGGTGACGGTGGCGGTGATTGTGGTGGCGATGGCGTTTCTGATGAATATTCTGGCGGAGAGCTTGATCAAGCGGTCGGTGGCGGAGTCGGTGCGCGAGCAGATTGTGGACATGCACCGGGTGGACCGCTGGATTGCGCGGTTGTCCATGGCGCGGCCCGCGGAGGAGATTCTGGCGCAGATGGCGGATGCGGAGCTGCCGGAGGAGGACGCGCGCGAGCTGCTGACGATGAGCGGATTGGACGAGGCGGCGCTGGCGGAGCTGCGTCCGGAGGCGGCGCAGGCGGTGCGGTATTTGCGTTTTTTTGATGACTTGAATTATGGTCGGCGCCGCGTGCTGGTGGGACCGGCGGAGTCGGTGCAGGTGTTTGACCGTCTGGCGGGCGAGCGCGAGTGGGCACAGTTTGAGTCGAGTTTGAGCGATATGTTGACGGTGCGGTTCCCGACGCCGTTGGAGGAGTTCCGCGCGTTTTTGGCGGGGTGGGGCGAGCTGCGCGGCGTGGTCGAGAAAACCCGCGCGGGGCAGGCGGCGGCGCTGGCGGCGATTCGCGGGGAGCTGGGCGAGACGCAGTTGGTGACGGCGTTGCGCGGCGCGGATGGCGCGTTTGGCGAGCGGTTGCGGGTGGCGGGGTTTGCGCTGTCGGAGGACGCGGCGTCGGCGCTGGCGGCGGAGGTGGGGCGGCTCGAACACGATTTGCGCGTGGAGGCGACCATCAATAATCCGGGGATTCGCCAGGCGGTGGCGGCGTTGCGCGATGTGCTGCCGGGCGATGTGACGATGCAGATGATTTGGAATTTGCTGCGCAACCGCGAGCGCGCGGAATGGTTTTTGGAGGTCATGCGCGAGAATGAGGTGGATCCGGGCGACCTGACGGCGGCGGAGCTCGAGGAGCTGGCGGAGCATCGAGCGCATACGCGGCTGTTGTCGGCGGCGGAGCGCCAGACGGTGGACGCGGGCGGCGGGTTGCTGGGAATTGGGATGCGGATGACGTGGCTGGCGCTGGTGTCCATGCTGGTTTGCGCGGTGGGGATTGCCAACGCGATGCTGATGTCGGTGACGGAGCGTTTCCGTGAAATTGCCACGCTCAAGTGCCTGGGCGCGTTGGATGGTTTCATCATGACGGTGTTTTTGATTGAGGCGGGACTGCTGGGGCTGGTCGGGGGCATCGGCGGCGCGGTGGTGGGCTTTTTGCTGGCGAGCGCGCGGATGGCGGTGACGTTCCGCTCGTTGTTGTGGCACGCGTTCCCGTGGAATGATGTGCTGGTGGCGGGGCTGATTTCGATTGGCGTGGGCATGGTGCTGGCGGCGGTTTCGGCGGTGTATCCGTCGTTCCGCGCCGCGCGTTTGGCCCCGATGGAAGCGATGAGGATCGAGTAATGAGCGCGACGGTAGAACAACCAGTTGCAGCAGCGCCCGAGACGATGTCCGAGCGTGTTATCATCCGCACGGTCGGCATGAAGAAGATTTATCGGCGCGGCGAGGAAGTGACCCATGCGCTGCGCGGGGTGGATGTCGAAATTTATACGGGTGAGTTTATCACGGTGATGGGTCCGTCCGGCTCCGGCAAGAGCACCTTTTTCAACATGATTGGCGCGTTGGACAGCCCGAGCGAGGGGCGCGTGTTCATTGATGAAGTGGATGTGGCGCAACTGACCGCCGAGGAACTCGCGTTTCTGCGCTGCCGCAAAATTGGCTACATTTTCCAGTCATACAATTTGATTCAGTATATGACCGCGTTGGAGAATGTGACCACGCCGATGGCGTTTGGCGGTGTCAACGCCGACGATGCGCGAAAACGCGGCATGGATTTGCTGGAATTGGTGGGGCTGAAGGAGCGGTGGTTTCACCGGCCGATTGAGATGTCCGGCGGTCAGCAGCAGCGCGTGGCGATTGCCCGCTCGCTGGCGAATGAGCCGAGTATTCTGCTCTGCGATGAGCCGACCGCCAACTTGGATCACCATACGGGGGATGAAATTCTCGCCATTTTACAGAGACTCAACAAGGAGCGCGGTGTTACGACGATTTGCGCCACGCATGACCACCGGATGATGAATATTTGCGACCGCCTGATGTGGATTCGCGATGGCGGCATCGAGCGGATTGCGCGTCGGGACGAAGTAGAAGTGGAGCTGGCTCACATTGAATAGGCTCATGTCCATCGGATTGTTTTTTGCGCTGGCGTTTGCGCTGGTTGGAGGCGTGGCGCGCGCCGATTTCCGCGCGGATACCGAGGCGCTGTTGCGCGCCCCGCACCGCCTGAGCGGAACGCCGGAGTATGCTGATGCCGCCTCGTATGTCGAGCAGCGCCTGCGCGACATGGGCATCGAGCAGGTGGTGGTGCAGGAGTTTCCGTCGCTGCAAACCGATGTGCGCCGCTGCGAGATGCTGGCGGGCGGGCGGGTGATTCCGCTGATTCCGGCGCGCCCCAACGCGATTCAGCCGCCGGTGTCGCCGCCGGAGGGCATCACGGGCGAGCTGGTGGATTTGGGCGACGCCTCCGATGCGCGCCTCAACCGCACGCCGGTCGAGGGCCGCCTTGTTGTGATGAACGCCAGCGCCAACGCCCAGCAGTGGCTCAAGGCGTTCCGGCTGGGCGCGCGTGCGGTCATTTTTGTGGACGGCGAAAACTCCGATTCCTCGCAACCGCACTATGTGCGCGCTACTGCCAATCTGCCGCGTTTCTATTTTGATGGCGTGCGCGACGAGCTGCCGCTGGGCGAGACGGTCACGATTCATTCGGAGATTACGTGGACGCGCACCGTCGGGCGCAATGTGATTGCGTTCCTTCCCGGCACGAATCCCACCTTTGAGCTGGCGCTGGAAGAGGCTATTGTGATTGGCGCGAACCTCGACACCTTCGGCGAGTTCCCGCGGCTGACGCCGGGGGCGCGCTCCGCCGCCAACTGCGCGGGGCTGTTGCGGCTGGCAGAGACCTTCCAGAAGAATCGTCCGCGCCGCCATATTGTGCTGGCGTTTTTCGACAATCAGGCGCGTTCCCATGCGGGCGTGGTCAACTTCTATTGGGCGCTGGAGTCGTCGGATCGGCACCGTGACGCCACACTCAAAACGCGTGCCGAATCGTGGCGCGAGGAAACCCAGTTTTTGGCGAACATCACGCGGATTCTGGAGCGAGAATCGCCGCTGGATCATCTGAACGACAACGGCGGGCGCAAGCTCTCCGAGCGCATTCGCAACATGGCGCGAGACCTGGCGCTGGAGTTGCGCAGCGAGCTGATGGACCTACGTGAGGAGGCGAATCTCCTGCGCGCGGCGGATGACACGAACACGGGCGCCGAGGCCGCGATGCGCGCGCGTATCGCCGGCAAGGAAGAGGAGTACGACCGCTGGAATAATTTGCGCCGCGCGTTGAGCCGCCGCCGTCCGGTGGAGGAGCCGCTGCAGCCGTTGCTGGCGCGTGTGCTGGATGCCGTGCGGCGCGACATCCGTTTACGCCAGGCCGAACTGGATGCCGAGAAGCGGTTGCTGGATTCTTCCGAGGCGCTGTTTGAGATGCTGGGCAAGCGGTGGATCACGCTGCATGTGTCGTTGCTGCTGGGCGATAGCACCGAACGATGGGGCGTCATTATCGGCGGCGAGTCGGAAATTCGCAACAGCGCAGGCGATCAGCCCGGTCTCTACGGCCGTGTGCAGCAGAGCTTCCTGCGGGCATTTAACGGGCTGAAAAAAACGGGCAACGCGCCCGCGCATTTCGAGACCGCCAGCGTGGATGCCACGCTGACCCAGCCGCGCCTGCTGTGGGCGGCGAACGGCCTGATTCATGGCGGCGAAGTGGCGGGGCGCTACGGCATTTATAACATTGTGCTGGGCACTACGCACGAGAGCCTCCCGCGCGAAGGAACTCCCGCTGACACGCTCGACCGCCTCGGACTGGACGGCATCGAGCGCAATGTGGACGAAATCGCGCGCGTGATGGCGGCGGTGGGCGATCAGGATTCGCAGGTCGGCGATGTGGACGCCGTGGCGGATCAGCGCGGCCTTTCCCTGCGCCGCGTGATTCCCGTCAATTACTCCTATCTGACCTCGGTGTTCCGCAACGAAACCGTTTTGGGCTCGATTGCGATGGGGCGCCACCGCGGCAGCTCCATTGCTGAAAAGCCTGTGCCGGGCGCAGTCATCATGACGAGCATCGAAGACCCTTGGAATCATGTGTTCTGGCACCACAGCAAATTCCCTGCGTTTGATCCTTTCCTGCTCACCATGACGGACCAAAACGGGGCGTATTCGTTCGGCGGTTTGCCCAAGGAAGACTCCGGACAGCCCGTTGCGTTTGGCGCGTGTTTCGACGAGCGCGGGCACATCTACGAAGTGACCGACATGGCGTCGCGCGAAAGCCTGCGCACTGGCATGGATATGCTGCGCGTTCATTCGGGCTTTTACCTCATGCCGCCGCGCTTCTGGCCCGACGAAGCCACCGTGTTCGACGCCGTCGGCAACGCCAACCTCGGCTCCGACAGCTCCGACCGCGGCTATGTCCGCACCGAAGACGGGGTGGTCACCTTCTTTGTCGAAGAAAAGGTGTCCAACGCCAAAGTGTTCGCGTTGCGCTCCGCGGTTGGGCTCAACAACGAGTCCGCCGATTTGAGCGGCGAGGACATTCACCAGTCGCTGGGCGCCGGCTTCCCGATTACTGGCGACTGGCTGGGCGTACTGACCTCATTCCGCGGCGCCAGCGACCTGTGGCGGCTGAACGAATCGCGCCTGGCGCTGCTGCGCGCGAAGGACATTCTCAACAGCTCCGTCGAAGAGCTGCACGGTCGCGCGCAAGACCTTCTGGTCGAGGCGGAATCCACCGACGCTCCGCTCCGCTCCGAGGCGCTGGCCGCCGCATCGCTGCTGTCCTCGCAGCCGGTCTATGAAAGCAGCCGCGATGTGATGGACGACCTGGTTGCCGCCGTACTGATTCTGCTGGCGCTATGCATTCCCTTCGCCTTCGCGCTCGAGCGCCTGCTGATTGGCTCGACCACCATCTATAAACAGGTGATTTGGTTCGCCCTGTTCTTCCTGACGACCTTCGTCATTCTCTACCTCTCGCACCCGGCGTTTGCCGTCGCGCAAACCCCCATCATCATCTTCCTGGGCTTCACGGTTGTGGTGCTTTCGACGCTGGTCATCTTCATCATCATGCAGAAATTCGAGACCGAGCTGAAGGCGATGCAGGGCATGACCAACACCGTGCATGTGGCGGACATTTCCCGCTTCAACACCGTCATGGCAGCCATGAGCATGGGCATCTCGACCATGCGCCGCCGCCCGCTGCGCACGGCGCTGACCGCCATCACCATCGTGCTGCTGACCTTCACCATTCTGGTGTTTGCGTCCTTCGACACCCAGCGCGGCATCGTGCGCCTGTTCGCCGCGCCATCCCCCAGCTATACCGGCGTGCTCTACCACCCGCCCTCGTGGGGCACGCTCAACCCCGACTATGTCGAGCTGATCCGCGCCCGCTGGGACGGCGACGCCGACATCGCCACGCGCCACTGGGTCTGCCCTGAATTCCCGGGCGACCCCGACTTCGTCGCCGCGCTCGCCGACGGCTCGAATCCCGTCACCGTCAAGGGCATCCTCGGCATCGACCCCGTCGAGCTGCGTCACCGCGCCGACCTGCGCGCGCTCCTCGGCATCGACGACCCCGAGATCATCCGCGACCACGTCTTCATGACCGACGCCGTCGCCGACCTCCTCGGTGTGGTCCCCGGCGACCGCGTTATCGTCAAGGGCATTCCGCTCACCGTCGGTCCGCTCATCAGCTCCACCCGCTTCACCGCCATCGTGGACATGGACAACACCAGCATCATCCCCATTGACTACGCCGAGATGCAGGAAACCGGCGCCAAGCAATCCACAGGCGCCGCCGACGACCTCCTGACCCAGCAGGTCAACTGGGCGAACCTGCCGACCGACTCCGTCGTCGTCATGTCCGACGACCACTGCGCGCGCGCCGGCGGCAAAGTCAGTGTCATCCACCTCTATACGCACGACGCCGGCGACGCCGAGCGCATCGCCGACGACTACGCCCGCATGATGGACCGCACGCCCATCATGGCGACCCGCCAGGACGGCGTCTACCGCCACATCCTCGGCACCGTCATGGCGGCGAGCGGGGTAGGGGACCTGCTTTTCCCCGTGCTACTGGGCGCATTAGTCATCTTCGGCACCATGCTGGGCTCCGTCGCCGACCGCGAAAAAGAAATCTACACCTTCAGCGCGCTCGGTCTCGCCCCGCCGCACGTCGCCAGCCTGTTCTTCGCCGAAGCCCTGGTCTATTCCGTGCTCGGCGGCATGGGCGGCTACCTCATCGCGCAAGGCTCCATGAAAATCCTGACCACGCTCGCCGCCTACGGCCTCGTGCAAGTCCCCGAAATCAACTACTCCTCGACCAACGCCATCGTCACCATCCTCATCGTCATGGCGACCGTGCTCATCTCCGCCATCTACCCCGCCATCCAGGCGTCCAAGAGCGCCAACCCCGGCCTGCTCCGCACCTGGCGCCCGCCGCCGCCCAAGGGCGACATCCACGACATCGTCTTCCCCTTCACCGTCTCCGCCTACGATCTCACCGGCGTGGTCTCCTTCCTCAAAGAGCACTTCGACCACTTCAGCGACACCGGCCTCGGCGCCTTCATGGCACGCGACACCCGCATGGTGCAATACGACGACGGCGCGCTCGGTCTCGAAGCCTATGTCGCGCTCGCCCCCTTCGACCTCGGCGTCACCCAGCAATTCGAGCTGCGCAGCGCCCCCAGCGAAATCCCCGGCATCGACGAAGTCAAAATCCGCCTCGTCCGCAAGTCCGGCCAAACCGGCGACTGGACCCGCCTCAACCGCAATCTCTTCAACAACCTGCGCACGCAGTTTCTGCTCTGGCGCTCCATTCCCAAGGAAGCCATGGAGCACTACCGCCAGCAAACCCTTGTCCACCTGAAACAGACACAGACCCAACGCCATGGCTGAAATCAAGCTAGATAAAGAGCTGGAAGAATTCCGGCAAGTGATGGAAGTCCCCTCGACCTTCGAGGACGGCTTCAACTGGACCGCGCTGCTCGGCGCCATCTTCGTCGCGCTCCTCATGGTGCCCGGCGCCATCTACATGGGCCTGCTCGCCGGCGTGGACAGCATCGGCTCCGCCTCCCAGTGGGTCACCGCCATCCTCTTCATCGAAGTCGCCAAACGCGCCCAGAAAAACCTCACCCGCGCGGAAATTTTCGTCCTCTTCTTCATGGCGGGCTCCGCCATGGGCCTGCCCTTCGGCGGCCTGCTCTGGAACCAGTTCTTCATCCGCAGCGAAGCCGCCACCGCCACGGGCATCGCCGCCGACCTGCCCGTGTGGTTCGCGCCCTCCGTGGACTCCGCCTCCTACGGCCTGCGCACCTTCTTCCACCGCGACTGGCTGCCCGTCATCGGCATGGTCATCTTCGGCACCTTCTTCGGCCAGCTCTCCAGCACCATCCTCGGCTACGGCCTCTTCCGCGTCGCCAACGACATCGAAAAACTGCCCTTCCCCATGGCACCCATCGGTGCCCAAGGCATCATGGCGCTCGCCGAAGACGCCGACGAAAAATCGCTCACCCAAGACCAGGACAAATGGCGCTGGCGCGTCTTCTCCATCGGCGGCGCGCTCGGTCTCGCCTTCGGCGCCGTCTATCTCCTCCTGCCCACCCTCACCGGCGCGCTCACCGGCGAGCCCATCACCGTTTTCCCCATCCCCTTCTCCGACTTCACGCCCCAAACCGGCAAATACCTCAAAGCCGTCGCCACCGGCATCTCCTGGGACTTCGGCAACCTCATCTTCGGCATGGTTCTGCCCTTCTTCGCCATGGTCGGCGCCTTCATCGGGCTGCTCAGCACCTTCGTGCTCAACCCCGTCCTCTACAACGTGGGTATCCTGCAAAGCTGGACCCCCGGGCGCGACACCATCAGCACCATCTACCTCAACAATGTCGACTTCTACTTCAGCTTCCACATCGGCATCGCCATCGCCATCGCCGTCGGCGGCATCTACCAGGTCATCAAAAGCGTCCGCTCCTCCCGCCAGGCGCAGCGCGACTCCGCCACCCTGCCCAAAGGCAGCGCCGCCATCGGCGCCGTCCCCGAAGGCCGCGGCGACATCAGGCCGTGGCTCATCATCGCCGTGTACTTCTTCGTCACCATGACCTACATCCTCGTCTCCGGCTGGCTCATCGACTGGCACCGCGGCGTCATGCTCGCGCTCCTCTTCCTCGGTTTTGTGTACACCCCGCTCATCAGCTACGTCACCGCGCGCCTCGAAGGCATGGTCGGCCAAGTTGTCGAAGTCCCCTTCATCCGCGAAGCCGCCCTCATCCTCAGCGGCTTCCAGGGCGTCACCGTCTGGTTCCTGCCCATCCCCATGGCGAACTACGGCAGCATGACCGTCTTCTACAAACAGTGCGAGCTCACCGGCACCAAATTCACCAGCATCTGGAAAACGCAAGTCATCCTGCTGCCCATCATCCTGGTCAGCTCCATCTTCTTCATGAACTTCATCTGGAGCCTCAACGAAGTGCCCTCCGCCGTCTATCCCTTCGCCGACATGATGTGGAAACTGCACGCCCAGAACGCCTGCATCATGTTCTCCGCCACCCTCGGCGAATACTCCATCTTCGAAGACGCCTTCCGCTTCACCTACATCCTCTCCGGCACCGTCTTCGGCGGCCTCCTCTTCAGCATCATGTCCATTCTCGGCGCCCCTGTCCTGCTCACCTTCGGCGTCGTGCGCGGCCTCGGCCAAACCACCCCCCACGCCGTCATCCCCCAATTCCTCGGCGCCCTCCTTGGCCGCTACTACTTCCGCCGCAAACTCGGCCTGCGCTGGCGCCAATACATCCCCGTCGTCAGCGCCGGCTTCGCCTGCGGCATGGGCCTCATCACCACCGTCGGCGTCGGCATCACCTTCCTGAGCAAAGCCGCCATCCCCTTACCCTTCTAACGAGACCCAGCCATGGCAGAAACCCTCATCCAAATCCGCGGCGTCAGCAAAGTCTTCGACCTCGGCAAAATCCAAGTCCACGCCCTGCGCGACATGAACCTCGACATCCACCGCGGCGAATACCTCTCCATCATGGGCCCCTCCGGCTCCGGCAAAAGCACCCTCTTCAACATGATCGGCGCGCTCGACCGCCCCACCAGCGGCACCGTCACCGTCGCCGGCGTCACCCTCAGCACCCTCACCAGCCGCGAACTCGCCTACTTCCGCGGCACCCACATCGGCTACATCTTCCAGCAATTCAACCTCCTCCCCGCCTATAACGCCACCGACAACGTCGCCATGCCCCTCGTCTTCAGCGGCTGGAGCCAAGCCCGCGCCGAAGCCCGCGCCCACGAAATCCTCGAGCGCGTCGGCCTCGGCCACCGCATGACCCACCGCCCCGACGAACTCTCCGGCGGCCAGCAGCAGCGCGTCGCCATCGCCCGCGCCCTCGCCAACGAGCCTGCCATCGTCCTCGCCGACGAACCCACCGGCAACCTCGACCTCCAAACCGGCGAAGAAATCATCAACCTCCTCGCCGAACTCTCCAGCGAACTCGGCGTCACCGTCATCTCCGCCACCCACGACCACAAAATGCTCGCCACCTCCGACCGCATCCTCTGGATCAAAGACGGCCAAAAAGACCGCCTCGAACGCCGCGAAGACCTCACCATCCGCACCGGCGCCATCCGCTAACCGCGTAGCAGCCGTAAATCCGCCCAAAAACGAGCCCAAACGCCCCAAAACGCGGGAAATTGCTCAAAATTGCGCGAAAACGCGAAAAACCAAGAGCTCGACTCCCGACTCTCGACACCCGACTCCCGTTATTTTGGAAAAACCGCGCCGTTTTTGCAAAAAACCCGCTATTTTCGCCAAAAGCGCGAAAAACCGCCCAATTTTCGCGAAAAACCCCCTCCCGAGAGTCGGGAGTCGGGAGTCGAAACCCGTTTCAGGCTTTGCCAGGCTTCTTGCGCACTTTCTTTTTGGCGGTTTCGAGTTGTTTCACGGCTTGGTCAAAATCGCTCCCGGCGCCCGCTTCCACTAGGCGCTGGTGATGAAACTTCTCATATTCGCGTTCAGCGAGTTGCTTGGCCAGCTCGTGGGATATACGGCCGGCGTGGGTGAGGATGTCGCGATCATTGATCGTCAGAAATCCGTCCAGTTTGTGCACCCAATCCTGCATGGTCATTGGAATTCGGCGCATGGCTTGTCCCTGTGCAAAAATCAGATACTGTTCGACCAGGTTATTCAGCGCTGCCAGTTCGTCTTCGTTTAGGTAGTTTTTGGCAATACTCACATCCTGCTTGCGCACTTTCGCCCCCCGAAAAGTGGTCAAGCCCATGTTGGGTTGCTTCGCATCGGCGCGGGAGTGGATGATTTCCGCCGCCGTTTGACCCGTAATCGCCCAGTGCATTTTATTCTGCACGGTTTTGAAAAAATCGATGCTGATGCCCAGAGTCGGGTCATAATCAATGCTGGTGGCATAGATATCCGTAATTTTCTGATAGAACCGCCGTTCAGACGTGCGAATATCCTGAATGCGCCGTTCCAGTTCCTCGAAGTAATCAAACGGAAGGTCAGGATTTTTCAGGCGTTCATCGTCCAGCACAAAGCCCTTTTTGATAAACTCGGTCAGTTTTTGAGTCGCCCAGATTCGAAAGCGGGTCGCCACATGGCTTTTGACCCGGTATCCAACGGAAATAATCATATCCAGATTGTAGTAATCCAGCAGCCGTTTGACCTCGCGTTTTCCTTCCAATCGAACTGACAAGTATTCCTTGTGAGTTGCCTCGGGCGTCAATTCCCCTTCTTTGTAGATATTGAGCATGTGCTGGCTGATGTTCTGCTGCGTGGTCTGGAACAAAGTTGCCATCAACTGCTGGGTCAGCCAGACGGATTCATCTTCAAACCGCACATCCAGTTTCAGTTTGCCGTCTTCGGCTTGATAGACGAGAAACTGCCCTTTGGCGGCATCCCAGTCGTGTTCAGCGGGAGTTATTTCAGTGTTGTCCGGCATCATAGCGTCCTCCAGCGATTTTGTGCCGCCTGCAGCTCCAGCTTGCCCCTCCGATCGCCCGTTTTTCTTTGTCATTCCGGATTCCAGTTGTACGCCTTCTTGTACCCTATTCCCGAGATGATTACACGCGGTATTTTCGACTCTCGACACCCCTTTTTCGCGCAAAACCTCCCCCCCGAGAGTCGGGAGTCGCGCGTCGCGAGTCGAAACACAAAAAACGCCCAAAAACAGCCCCAAAAACGCTTAAAATGCCCCCAAGACGACTGAAAAACGCCAAAAATTCCTTGCTCCACGTTGGAAAAGCGTGCCACAATGACAAGATACCCATGAGCGCATCCCCTATAGGCGTTTCCGGCGGCTACCGCAAAATGTTGTCGTTTGGCTTCACCTGCCTGGTTTTTCATGGCACCACGCGGTTTTGCAAGCGAATCTACCACTGGAAAGAGGATCCTCTGGGCAAAACCAGCGGACAAATGATCGGCGCCGCCCGCTCCGCGCGCCAAAACCTCGTGGAAGCCTCCGCTCGCGCCGGCACATCAAAAGAAACCGAGCTGAGATTGCTCGATGTCGCACGCGGCAGCCTCGAAGAACTGCAAGGCGACTACGAAGCTTTTTTGATGGATCACGACCAGGAAATCTGGTCCATCCACGACGACCGCTGGAAAAAGGTGAACCACCTCCAACTCGACCCCTTCGAACTGGGCGACGACGTTCTCCACCAATTCAGCCGCCACATGATCGCCATGCGCCAGCGATTCGCCCCGTGGCTGGAACACGACGACCCCTTTGTTGCCGCCAACTCGCTCATTGCGCTGATCCGGCGCGCCGTCCGGCTCCTTTCGCGGCAAATGGAGAAAACCGCCGAAACTTTTGCCAGCGAAGGCGGATTCCGCGAGCGCATGACCAAATTACGCCTCGAACAGCGCGAAAACCATCAAGCCAAGCAGCCCAAACCGCCCGATTGTCCGGCCTGCGGCAAACCCATGGTCAAACGCAAAGCCAAAACCGGCCCCCGCGCCGGAAAACCCTTCTGGGGCTGCTCTGGCTTCCCCGCCTGTAAAGGCATCCGAGAGGTTGAGGCGTAACGCCGTACCACGCAGGCATTTTTTCGACACGCGACGCCCGACACGCGACACTTGGGATTTTTGCGCGGCATCACCGCGCAGACCCCAGATTCCCCAACTGTAGGCGGGCTCGTTGAGCCCGCAACCGAAACGCCCCGAAAACCGCCTGTCTCCCGCCCAAAGCCCCTCTCCGAGCGTCGAGAGTCGCACGTCGAGAGTCGAAACACCTGAGTTCCGAGTTGCCCGAAATT
>LSQX01257759.1_pt1 | contig 15431 bp, 11 predicted proteins | sample 654561 | NCBI WGS metagenome assembly LSQX01 (sample SAMN04489861, study PRJNA283612) | anaerobic digester metagenome | isolation source: 4 biogas reactors fed with cattle manure at either 37C or 55C with and... | place: Denmark: Kongens Lyngby | collected 2014 | reverse complement strand
AGATGTGTATAAGAGACAGACTCTATGCTGATATGCGAATATGCGCATAAATCAAAATTTTTGCTATATTTATTCCTAAGTTGTTTTAAAATTATTGCTGAGTTTAATATGCAAGAAAAATTATCCAGTTCATACCTAGCTTTAGAAGCCCTAGCTGCAGAAAAGATTTTGATTTTAGATGGGGCCATGGGCACTATGGTGCAAACTTATGGATTAGTAGAAGCGGATTATCGTGGGGAACTTTTTGCAGAGCATTCCAAAGAACTGCGCGGCAATAACGATGTTTTAGTGCTAACCCGTCCCGATGTAATTGGTGAAATTCACAGTAAATACCTAGAAGCGGGCGCAGATATTTTAGAAACTTGCACTTTTAACGCCACCAGCATTTCCCAAGCGGATTACGACTTGGCCGATCAAGTTTATGCCATAAATAAAAGCGCAGCAGAATTAGCCCGCCAAGCGGTGTCTAGTTATCAAGAGAAAAATCCCCGTCCCTGCTTTGTGGCCGGATGCTTGGGACCCACAGCTAAAGCCGCCTCTTTTTCCCCCGATGTGAGTGATCCCAGTAAACGCAGTGTAACTTTTGATGAATTAGTGACTGCATACACCGAGCAATGCCAAGCTTTATTCGATGGCGGGGTGGATTTATTTTTAATAGAAACCGCTTTTGATGCTCTAAACGCCAAGGCGGCGCTTTATGCCTTAGAAAAGCTTTTTGACCAGTGGGGAGAGCGTTACCCAGTGATGGTTTCCGGCACGGTTTCCGATGCCAGCGGACGCACTTTAGCGGGGCAAACCGCCGAAGCTTTTGTGGTTTCGCTATCATCTTATCCTTTATTTAGTATTGGTTTTAATTGCGCCTTAGGAGCCGATGAACTTTTGCCCATTATGCGCGACACCGCCCAAGCAGCCCGGGTGCGCACTAGTACTCATCCCAACGCTGGGTTGCCTAACCAATTTGGGGAATACGACCAAAGCGCCGAGCAAATGACAGCGGTGATCAAAAAGTTCGCCCAAGAGGGTTTGTTAAATATTGTGGGCGGTTGCTGCGGTACCACTCCAGAGCATATTTCCAGTATTGCCCAAGCGGTGCAAGGTTGTGCAGTGCGCCAAGTTCCCGAAGTTAAAAATGAAAGTCGTTTGTCCGGTCTCGAAGTTTTGCGGGTGGGCAAAGAAAGCAATTTTATCAATATTGGGGAGCGTACCAACATTGCGGGTTCCCTGAAATTTGCACGCTTAATAAGGGAAGATAAGTTCGCCGAGGGCATTGGAATTGCGGTGCAGCAGGTGGAAAATGGAGCGCAAATTGTGGATGTAAATATGGACGATGGCATGATAGACTCCCAAGCGGCCATGGTTAAGTTCTTAAACTTGCTAATGACAGAACCCAATGCGGCGCGTTGTCCAGTGATGATCGACAGCTCTCGCTGGGAGGTGCTTTTGGCGGGCATGCGCTGTGTGCAAAGCAAGGGAATTGTGAATTCCATAAGCCTTAAAGAAGGAGAAGAGGTCTTTTGTCAACAAGCCGAAGAAATACGCCGGCATGGTTTTGCTTTGGTGGCTATGGCTTTTGATGAAAACGGACAAGCGGACACTTTGGCCAAACGCAAAGAAATTATAGGCCGTATGTACAAGCTTTTACTGGAAAAAGTGAAGTTCCCCGCTGAGGATATTTACTTCGATCCCAATATTTTAACCGTGGCCACGGGCATAGAAGAACACAACAATTATGCGGTGGATTTTTTAGAAACTGTAAGCTGGATAAGGGAAAATCTTCCCGGAGCCCATGTTTTAGGAGGCGTTTCTAACCTTTCCTTTTCTTTCAAAGGCAACAATGCCATTCGCGAATCCATGCATGCTAGCTTTTTGTACCACGCCACCCAGCGAGGGATGGAGTTGGGCATAGTAAATGCTGGGGTGCTTCCAGTTTACGAAGATATTCCTCTGCAAGAAAGAGAACTTATAGAAGATGTGATTTTTAATAGGCGCGACGATGCCACGGAACGCTTGGTGGATTATGCTCAAACTGTGTTGGATCGCAAATCGGGAGGGGCTGATAACAGTCAGGCTTTGCTATGGCGTTCTGAAAGCGTGGAAAAGCGTCTAAGTCATGCTTTAGTAAAGGGTTTAGACGAGTTTATTGAAGCAGATGTTGAAGAGTGCCGACTGAAAATTGACGATCCGGTGAAGGTGATTGAAGGTCCTTTAATGGATGCCATGAACACCGTGGGTGATCTTTTTGGAGCGGGGAAAATGTTTTTGCCCCAAGTGGTAAAAAGCGCCCGGGTGATGAAGCGAGCGGTGAATGTTTTATTGCCTTATATTGAGGCTACCAAAGAGGGAGGCAGCACTTCGGCAGGGAAATTAGTGGTAGCTACGGTAAAAGGCGATGTACACGATATTGGTAAAAATATTGTGGGAGTTATTTTGGGTTGCAACAACTACGAAGTAATAGATTTGGGAGTCATGGTACCGGCAGAGCAAATTGTGGCAGCTATTAGGGAACATAAGGCCGATGTGGTGGGTTTAAGCGGTTTAATAACCCCTTCTTTGGACGAAATGGTGCGGGTGGCAGCTTTGTTGCAAAGCGAAGGTATTGAAATTCCCTTATTGGTAGGGGGAGCCACCACCAGCTCTATACATACGGCGGTGCGCATTGCACCTCAATATGGCGGTCCAGTGGTACATGTTCCCGATGCTTCTAGGTCTGCTGGAGTCATGGAAAACTTGCTAAATCCCCAGAAAAAAGAGCTTTTTATTGCCGAAAACCATGCCCATCAAGAAAAATTACGGGAAAACCACCGCAAAGCTTTAAATAAGCCTCGTTTACCCTTTGCTCAAGCCCAGGTGCAGCGAGCGCAAATTGCCAACTGGGAAGCTCCAAAACCTAGCTACGAAGGTACCAAGGCTTGGAATGACATTCCCTTGGATAGCTTAGTGGAGTGGATAGATTGGACGCAGTTTTTTAGAGCTTGGGAATTTAAAGGGCTATTTCCTGCTATGTTAGAAGATGAAAATACTGGCGAAGAAGCGCGGAAGTTGTGGGAAGATGCTAAAAACTTGATTGGGGAATTGCATGAAAGCAAAAGTTTGCGAGCCCATGCAGTGGTGGCTTTTCACCGCGTGCGCAAAAGCGCTGAATTTTCCGACGATTTAGAGGTTTTAGCTCCCCAAAGCCAAGATTCTTTGGCAAAACTGCATTTTTTACGCCAACAAGCCCCCCATAGTGAAACGAATTTGACCCTGAGCTTGGCAGACTTTATCGCCGATGATAGGGAAGATTGGCTGGGCTTGTTTGCGGTTACTGCAGGCGATGGCTTGGCGGAATTAACCCAAGCCAGTCGCGATGCGGGCGATGATTATCGCGCCTTGTTGGTGCAAACCGTGGCAGACCGCTTAGCCGAAGCTTTGGCTGAGAAGATTCACTGGGAAGTGCGCACCAAACATTGGGGCTATAGCCCGGACGAAAACTTGGATCTAAAAGCTATGCTGGCCGATAAATTTCAGGGCATCAGGCCTGCGCCCGGCTACCCAGCTTGCCCAGATCATACGGAAAAAGCGACTTTGTGGAAGCTATTGCAAGCCCAAGAGCTAGGTGGCATTGAACTCACCGAGAACTTTGTGATGATGCCCGTGGCTTCGGTGAGTGGCTATTATTTTGCCCACCCCGAAAGTCGCTTTTTGGGCGTAGGACGCATCGGAGAAGATCAGGTGGAAGACTATGCCCGTCGCAAAGAGCTGCCCAAAAGCGAAATGGAAAAATGGCTGCGCCCCGTTTTGGGCTATGAGACCAGTGTTTTGTAGGGAGTTAGCATGAACACGCCAGAAGATTGGACAAAATATGCCGATGAAGTGCCGGCACGGGGCTTGACCATAGATGATGTGGATTTATGGCTTTTTAAAGATTATTTTAAGAAAAATTACGGCGAAGAACTGGAAAAGCAACCCAATGATTTGCAAACTATTTTAAACAATATGAATTTGGCTAACGGAGAGGAGTTAAACCTAGCTGGAGCTTTGCTTTTTAGCAGAAATACCCAGTACAAATTGCCTTTATTTATGGTAAAAGCAGTGACCAATGCCCTGATTCACCGAGATTACTTTGTGTCTGCACCCATCCGGGTTTTTGTGTTTAGCAATAGAGTGGAAATCATCAGTCCTGGGCATTTACCCAATAAACTCACTGTGGAAAACATCAAAGCCGGTAATTCCAACATTCGCAACCCCATTTTGACATCTTTTGCTTCTAAAATCTTGCCCTATCGTGGCTTAGGCACCGGCATTCGCCGCGCCCTCGAAGCCCACCCCGACATTGAATTCATTGACGACCGAGAAGCTAACTTCTTCCATGTGGTGATCCATAAATAGGGTTAGGGGTGTTGCTGAATGGAATCTGAAGTGGCTGTTATCTAGACCAAATTAGGTGAAACTCAACTTCTAAATCGCTAGTTTTTAAAGTAAAGACATCATTATACTTTGAAGTGATAAATTGATTGGCTGAGAAGTAAAAGCCACTCATAAAATCATCTGCAGCTAAATCTTCATCCCAAAGCTCAAAAACATAATCTGTACTAAAATTAGTGATTTTGTAAGGGTTTTTTAAAGAATAAGTCAGTGGTATATCGCTTGAAGTAACATCAGATTCAGTCCAAGTCTTAATAGCTGAAGCACCTAATTTAGTTTTAAGTTTGATGTAAATATCAGGGCCATCTAAGATATCCCACCCACCTCCGTTTGGCTTGGTGAGAGGGACTTTTTTTAAGACCATTTTTTTTATTTCTACAGCTCCTGGCTTTTTTATATTAATTGTTTTTGAGGACTCACTCACTCCATAACTATTACCCGCTGTAAGAGTTACTGTATATACTCCATCCATTTCAAAAGTATGACTAGGACTTTCAGAGGAAGATGTTTTATTATCACCAAAATCCCAAGAATAAGTAGTAGCATTGGTAGTAGTGTTTTTGAAAGTGATTTTAGCAGGTGCTAAATCATCGCCAGAGTAGGTAAAGTTGGCAATAGGGGCACTTTTTGAACTATTGCTTCCACTAGGTGAGTATGGATTGGAGGGGTCATAGTAATAATCATCTTCAGAGTCATTGTTAAAACTACCACAAGCTGATAAAAAAACTGTAGTAAAAATGGATAAGATGCAGATTTTTAAATAACCTCGGCACTTTTTCATAACAAATACTCCTTACACTCTCAGTTTATAAGTCAAGCACAAAATAGAGAGCTGTTATTTTGCGCCTAAAATGTTAAAAACACACTAAAAAGTCATAGCATGCTGAAGTTATTCGACAGCATCGCCAACGCTTGGGCATTTCCCGTGATGAATTAGCAAAGCAGCTTGATCTGCACAAAAACACTTTGTATTACATTGAAGTGGGCACCAAACGCGGTGATTATCCTTTTAGGCGGCAGCAAATTTCTCTATATCATTTTTCACGCATGGCCTATTATTTTGGCTTAACACCTAGCGAAATGCTCGGCGAAGTTTTTGCTCGGATAAATGCGGTGTGAAAGTGGGTTTTGATGCAGAATAATGTATCTTAAAGGTGTGGAGGGCATTTAAAAACTCCTATGTAATTTTGTTTTTGAGGGAAAGATGATTTATCGCGCAAAAATGCAATTTAGCCATAGTTTACTTTCATTACCAGAATCAGGTATGGGATATCAAATCATAAGTGCAAACCGATCTGGTTCTTACACAACTACAGAAGAAGATTATTTGCTCTGCAAAAATAATGATGATGATCCTATAGACAGATATGCTTTGCCAAATAATGAGTCTATAAAGTGGGTTTTCTACATTAGACCTGATTCAAATGATCAATACAGACCAGGAATTGTTCAGCCTGCAAATAACCATAGTGGTGGTGGGGAAGAGGCGCTTTTTGACCAAGGAACATCCAATGAAACCTATATTGAAAGAAAATCATACTAATATGATCTCAAAACTCGAATTACCTGCAGAAATTGTAGCCAAACTCGCAGATTTGCCAGAGCAGGGCATGGGCTATCAAATTAAGGGAATCAGCTTTTAATCGTTTTTCGGAGCGAGCAAGATGCAATACTAGGCTTGCTAGGGAGAATTCAGGAGTAATGTTGTAGCATTTCGAGTGAATTTAATCCGACGCATAACGAAGTAGTGCACTTGCGTAGCCCGAAAGAATGGTGGTATTTTAAAAAGTAGGCGCATATTAAATTCCACTTTTCTCTTATTAGAAAACGCAGAAAGCTTAGACACGGCAGATATTAACAGTGCTGTTTTACATAAAAAAGCGTAGTAAAGCAAAGCGAAAATTCCATATATCGGCCCAAAATGCGTTTGTTGCTCACCTCTGTAACAAATATCTAACCCTTAGTCAGCTAATGCGGTATCTAGCAGAATTTAGCCTACCAATAGTGCAGTAATTTTATAAATTGTTCTCATAAAATAGTAGCATATTTGAAATTTTAGGGATGTGTATGCAAGCGCAGATTTTAGTGATTTTTGGAGCTTCTGGAGATTTAGCCCAACGCAAGTTGCTGCCTGCTTTATGTTCATTGTACGCAGGCAAAAGCTTAGCTAAAGATTTTTTGGTTTTAGGCGTGAGCCGCACCGCTAAAACCGACGATTCTTGGCGGGCAGAAATCAAATCATCTTTGCATGATAAACCAGCCATCGATGAATTTGTTAAAAATATCTTTTACCAACAAATAGATACAGCTAACCCCAATGAGTACAGCGTGTTATCCGAAAAAATTAAAGTTTTGCTTAAAGGGCGAGAGATGCCTGCCAATGTGGTCTTTTACCTAGCAGTTCCCCCGCATTTATCAGCGCAAATCCCCAGTTGGCTTGCCGCCCAAGGTTTAAACAACCAAGAGGATGGTTTTAAACGCCTGGTGCTAGAAAAGCCTTTTGGGCATGATTTACCCAGTGCTAAAAAGCTGAATATGGATTTGCTAGAACATTGGCAAGAGGAGCAAATTTATCGTATAGATCACTATCTAGGCAAGGAAACTGTGCAAAATCTGTTGGTTTTTCGCTTCGCCAATGAAATTTTCGATGCTATGTGGAACCATCGTTTTGTGGATTATGTGGAAATTACCGCTGCGGAAACCTTAGGGGTAGAAAACCGCTCCGGTTATTTTGACTCCAGCGGTTCCACCCGAGATATGCTGCAAAATCATTTGCTCCAAGTTTTAGCCATGGTGGCCATGGATCCTCCGCTAAGTTATGATGCAGAATCTGTACGCAATGAAACCATGAAAATTTTTAAATCACTGCGACCTTTCAATCAATATGATCTTGAAAATAATGTGGTTTTTGGACAATATATTGGCGCCAAAGTCAAGGGCGAACAAATCAAGGCATATAGAGAAGAAAATGGAGTTCCCAAGGATTCCCGCACGGAAACTTTTGTGGCGCTCAAGGCGTATATTGATCATTACAGATGGAATAATGTGCCATTTTATTTGCGCACCGGAAAGCGTTTACCCACCAGAGTTACAGAAATAGTGATTCATTTTAAACCCACTCCGCACCCAGCATTTGTGGGAAATCCCAGCGGAGTTATTGGCAATAATCAGTTGGTGATTCGCATACAGCCCGACGAAGGTATCTTGCTCAAAATAGGTCTAAAAGAGCCAGGATCTGGTTTTAAAGTTAAAACCGTAAATATGGATTTTCACTACAAAGACCTTTCTCATATTCGAGTGCCCGACTCTTATGAAAGATTGCTGATGGATGCGATGTTAGGCGATGCCACTTTGTATGCTTTAGGCCAAGCAGTAGAATATTGTTGGGAATTTGTTGATCCTATTCTACATTATAAAGAGGCAGAGGCCAAGATATGGGGATATTCTGCTGGAACTTGGGGACCATTATTGGCTGATGAACTTATGGCCAGAGATGGCAGACAATGGCGTTACCCCTGTAAATGTTTAACTTCAGATGGTGAGACTTGTGAACTATGACTAAAATAAATGATTTAATTAAAAACTTAACCATTGGAGCCGATTCCCAGGATTTAGCTCTAAAATTTATACCTTGGTTTTCTCAACTTGTCAATGAAACATTACAAGTGAAAGACCAATTTCATATTGCCATTCCTGGGGGAAGCACTCCTGGAATCTTATTTCGCACTTTAGCAGGCGCGGCAGGAAACACCCTAGATTGGGATAAAATTCACTGGTGGTGGACTGACGAACGAGTGGTGGAACCCACTAATGAAGCCTCAAATTTTGCTGCTATAAATAAAGATTTGCTACAAGTTCGTGCTATTCCCACTCAAAATATTCACCGAGTTAAGGGTGAAATAACCCCAAAAGTAGCTGGGCAATTATACGGTATAGAAATGGAAGAGGTTTTAGCCAGAAATTCCAGCAGTATTCCTTATTTTGACCTAGTGGTGCTAGGAATGGGCACTGATGGCCATGTTGCCAGTTTGTTTCCTGATAAAACCCACGAAGAACCCCATCCTTGGGTTTCTACGGTAAAGCATGAGGGGCTATATCGAGTCAGTTTGTCTTATGAAGTCATTTTGGCTTCTTTGCAAATAGCCTATTTAGTAACAGGTAGCAACAAAGCTCAGGTGGTACAAGATATTGTAACTCTAAGTGAAAAGGGTAAAAAACTTCCCGGGGGAATTATATGGGAAAAACGTCCCAATGCCCACTGGTTTTTAGATTCGGCTGCAACAAAATTAATAGCTTGAGGTAAACATGACTGAAAAAAGCGCTGATATTGCGGTAATCGGCTTGGCTGTAATGGGTCAGAACTTGATTTTAAATATGGCCGATAAAGGGCATAAGGTGGTGGCTTATAATCGCACCACTACAAAGGTTGATGAATTTGTAGCTGGCCCGGCCCAAGGAAAATCCATAGTGGGGGCTTACTCCATTAAAGAGATGAAATCTTTGCTGAAAAGGCCTCGAAAAATCATGTTTATGGTCAAGGCTGGGAGCGTGGTTGATGCGGTAATTGCTGAAGTTTTACCTTTTTTAGAAGCTGGTGATATTCTCATTGATGGGGGAAACTCCCACCATCCCGATACGGAAAGGCGTATTGAGGAATTAGCCAAGCACGGCATCCTCTATGTGGGTACAGGTATTTCTGGGGGTGAAGAAGGAGCCCGACATGGACCTTCTATTATGCCCGGTGGCGATGAGCAAGCTTGGCCTCATATCAAAGATATTTTCCAAAGCGTAGCGGCCCGAACCCCCCAGGGCGATATTTGCTGTGATTGGGTGGGTGAGGGCGGAGCGGGGCATTTTGTGAAAATGGTGCATAACGGCATTGAATATGGCGATATGCAGTTAATAGCTGAAGCCTGGGATTTATTGCGGCGGGTGGGCGCTTTAAGTGATGAAGAAATAGCCGCAACTTTTGCGGAGTGGAACTCCGGAGATCTGGAAAGCTATCTGATAGAAATCACCGCTGAGATTTTGCAGCGCCGCGAGGCTGACGGCAAACTTTTGGTGGATAATATTTTGGATGCCGCCGGCCAGAAAGGCACGGGCAAGTGGACTGGTATCGAAGCCCTCGATTTTGGCGTCCCCTTGACCTTGATCACCGAAGCAGTTTTCGCCCGTGCCTTGTCTGCACTTAAAGCGGAGCGCGTGCAGGCGGCGCAAATTCTTCCCGCGCCCGCCATAGTTTCTCCCGCCGATAAAAAGCTTTTTGTGGAGCAAGTGCGGCAAGCGCTTTTTGCTTCTAAACTGATATCTTACGCCCAAGGTTTTATGATGATGCGCGCTGCCGCAGCGGAAAAAGACTGGGATTTAAACTATGGCTCCATAGCTATGCTGTGGCGTAGCGGATGCATTATTCGCAGTGCTTTTTTGGATAAAATCCGCGATGCCTATGAGCGTAGAACTGATTTACCTAGCTTGGTTATAGATCCGTGGTTTGCGGAGCAATTATTGCAAAGCCAAAGTGGTTGGCGTGCAGCGGTGGCCAGTGCGGTGCAAAATGGCATTCCACTCCCGGCCATGACTTCTGCACTATCTTTTTACGATGGCTATCGCAGTGAAGTTTTGCCTGCTAATCTTTTACAAGCTCAAAGGGATTATTTTGGCGCTCATACCTATGAGCGCATAGATAAACCCCGCGGAGAATTTTATCACACGGATTGGATAAATAGTGGGGCTTTCGCCCAAAGTGGCAGTTATTCCGCTTAAACTTCAGCGTCAATATCTTTGCCATAGATATTTTCTATGGCATCGGAATATTCTATATCTATTTTATGCCTTCTGATTTTCAGAGTAGGGGTAAGTAAACCAGACTCTGGAGTCATAGTATCAGGTAAAATTACCCATTTTTTGATTTGTTCCCATTCATTTAATTTGGAATTAACCCTTTTTATGCGCCTATCGATGCGATGTTTAATACGTTTTGATTGAGTGGCTACTTTAGGGTCATAATTTGCTTCTGTTTTTCTCAAAAACGCTGCGCATTGCACATGATTTAAGAAAATTAAAGCCGAAGTAAACTTTTTATTGTCCGCTATCACCACTGCTGTTTCTATAAAAGGGTCTCTCATAACTTCGTTTTCTATGGGCACAGGAGAAATGTATTTACCAGTGGAAGTTTTAAATAACTCTTTTAACCTTCCAGTGATAAATAAGTATCCGTTTTCGTCTATGTAGCCAGTATCTCCGGTTTTAAGCCAGCCATCATCACAGAAAGCTTCTTTGGTGGCCTCAGGGTTGTTATGATAGCCTCGCATATTACCCGGAGAAAGCACTTCTATTTCATCATCTTTACCTATACGCATCTTTACGCCGGGGAAAGCTGGTCCCACTGAACCTATATTTATATGATCTTTGTATTCTGCTGCTAAAGTGGGACTAGATTCTGTAAGACCATAACCTTCGTAAACCGGTAAGCCGATGTTGAGTAAAAATCTATGCACCACAGCGTTTAAAGCTGAGGATCCAGAAACAATTAAATTTATGCGACCACCTAAGGCTTCGCGCATTTTCCTATAAACCAAAGCATTCCACACATACCAACGCCAGCTTTTATTAAGAGGATCCCCAGATCGAGCATATCTAATGGCACCCATTAAAATAAACTTTTTAATACCTCTAGCACTTTGGGCAGAGCTAGTTAAAGCTTCGTAAAGCCTTTCTAAAATGCGAGGTACCATGGTGACAGAAGTCGGTTTTACTTCTTTTAAATAAGAACCAATCAATTTAGGCTCAGACCCAAACCAAATTGGCAGGCGTTGAGAACTAAAATAATAAACAGCCATGCGTTCAAAAATATGAGCCACGGGTAAAACGCTCAACACCACATCTTTTTCAGAATCCACTTGGAAAATTGTTTGGGCAGATTCAAATTGGAAAAGTAAGTTGCCGTGAGATATTTCCGAACCTTTAGGAAAACCAGTGGAACCACTAGCATAAACGATGGTGGCAATATCGTCTCTTTGTAATTTGCTAATTTCATTGTCAAACCAATTGCTGTCATCTGCTTTTTTCAGTTCATCCCCTTTGTGCAGGAGATCGTTTAAGGATAATGCTTTGGGCAAATCTTGGTGGTTATGGAAGCAAATTACTGTTTCTACCTTTTGTAAAAGCTTCTTTTGATCATTGTTAAAATTATTGGGGTCATCTATGAAAATGATTTTGACTTCCGCATCACGACACTGAAATTCAAAGTTTTCCAAGGATAAGTTTAAAAAGAAAGGTACGGTCCAGCCTCTGCAAGTTTGGGTGGCTAAATCACATAAAATCCAAAATGGGGAAGAGGGAGCCATTATGGCCACAGTTTGTTTAACTTCTAAGCCTAAGTCATGCAAAGCCCAGGAAAGATTTTGCCATTGCTCCAAAAACTCCACAGCACTATAATGGTTCCATTTGCCTTGAAAATGATAATGGTATTCCACGGGTTGGGAAGCTGTTAATACACTCTTCATCATTTCGGGAATGGATTGATATTCTGGTTTTGACATGGCTATACTCGCTTTTTAATTGTTTGCCAAACTTAATATAATACTAAATTCTTCTTTATTAATAGGCATTATAGATAATCTATTGCCTTTGCGTAACAAATTCATTGTCGCTAGTTCGGGGACTTCACGCATTTCAGCCAAGGAAACTAGGCGAGGAAGGCGTTTTACAAATTTAAGTTCTACCAAAATCCAACGGGGGTTTTCGGGAGAACTTTTAGGGTCAAAATACATACTTTCAGGGTCGAAAGCGGTGTGGTCTGGCTTAGCCTCTGAGGTTACTTTGCAAACACCCACCACACCAGAGGGTTTAGAGTTAGAGTGATAAAACAAAACCATATCACCTATGCGCATTTGGTCACGCATAAAATTGCGGGCTTGGTAATTGCGCACTCCATCCCAGGCTTCAATACGATTTTTTTCCATATCATCAATGGAAAATGTATTGGGTTCAGTTTTAACCAGCCAATAATTCATAGTCATTCTCTACTATTTAGCTTAATTGCGGCCAAAGCAATACTTCTTTTTCGAGCTTCCTCTTGTAAATCTACTGCTTCATCGAATTCATCGATGATTTCACTGCCCAATAGAGTTTCTAATACATCTTCTAAGGTGGCAATACCTGCCATACTACCATATTCATCTACCACGCCCATAATATGGGTGCGCTGGTTAAGTAATTTTTGCAGAAGAGAGGCTACGCTCATGGAATCGGGAATCATTTTTAAAGGTCGCATAAATTTGCGTAATGCCTGATCACCTTTGCCTTCTAGCAAGGCATTAAAAACTTCGCGCCTTAAAATAAGACCTACCCATTCATCTTCTTTTTCTAGATAAATGGGAATGCGTGAAAAAGGCCATTGATTGTTTATTTCTAAGCTTTCTTTGATGCTGGCATTGCCGTTTAGGGTAAATGCCACCTGCCTTGGAGTCATAATAGAGCGCGCTGAAACCGACTTTAGGTTCACGGCATTTTTAACAATTTCTGCTTGTTGGGGGTCAATAATTCCATCATCTTTGCTTAATTCTGCTAAGCTGATAATATCATCCCGGGTGTATTCTTGGTTTTTTTCGCCAGTTAAACGACTAGTCAAGCGCACGCTCAGCCAGATTAAACCGGTAAAATTCAAAATTTTGGTGAGGTAAAAAAACACCAAGGCCACAAAGGGGCCAAGCACGCGATTTTGCTTGACGCCTACCGTTTTAGGGACAATTTCGCCAAACAATAAAATAAAAACCGTCATGACCCAGGGTAAAATCATCTGCTGGGTAGGGGATAGGTGTTGAGCTGCCAAGCGGGTGGCCATCGAAACTGCAAAAGTGTTGGCTAGGGTATTGACAATCAAAACCGAAGCGATGTAGTGCTCCATATTGTTTTTAATATCGAGCATAAAGCGCGAGCCCCAAGCGCCCTTACTAGCCAAATGCTCGGCGGTGTTGCGGGGATAACTATAAAAAACCGCTTCAGAAATAGAACAACAAGCGGAAATGGTCAGCGCTCCGATTACAGAAAAAATAGTCCACATTACGGAATCGCCTCATAAGTTATGGGACAAAAGGCCCAAATTTGTGTTTGAGTTAACTGGGAGATAGTAGCGGCTGCGCTTTGTGCTGCGTTTTGTGCTGCGTTTTGCGTAAAAATCTTGGGAACCCCGGATGCAGTGGTACTGTAATACTTAAGTTCTAATTTAACATTATTTTTGATTTTCGCCATCTCTTTAGCTTTTTTTATGGCTAAATCTAAACCACCGATGCTATCAATCAAGCCATTTGCGTGGCCTTCTATCCCTGTAAACACTTGTCCTTCTGCTAAACTATCTATTTCTCTATAAGTTTTACGGCGAGATTGGGCAATGGAATTAACAAAACGATGATAGAAATCATCCATGCTTTTTTGCAAAATTTGGGTTTCAGCTTCGCTAAATCCTCTAAAAAAGCTTTGCCCATCAGAGCTGGGATGAGTTTTTACACCATCGCGGTAAATATCGGTTTTTTCTAATAGGTTTTCTGCCACTACTTTACCGCCGAATATGCCAATGCTACCTATAATACTAGTGGGTTCTGCTACAATATAATCTGCCGTTGCGGCGATATAATACCCTCCCGAAGCTGCGGCATGAGATAAGCTGGCTACCACTGGAATACCTAATTCTTTGCTATAACTTCTAATGTTATGCCAGATATTTTCTGAAGCTTGGGCTGAACCTCCGGGAGAGTTTATGCGCAGCACTAAAGCCTTGATACCCCTGTCTTTACGCAGCTGCATTAAAGTTTCTCTTAAGCTGGCATCTCCTATGGTGGGATTAGAGAAAATGGTGGGGCTATGGGAAATTCCATCTAAAATGTCTCCTTCTAAATGGAGGACCGCAATGGAAGATTTGGCATGCCATGAATTATCTCGAAAATCTCTGGGAGCATACTGCCAATAGGGGATAAATGGTCCAGGCCAAGCCAGCCATTTACGCAAATCATCATAATATAAAACTTCATCGACCAGGCCCCATTTTTTAGCTTCAGCAGATGTTAAAAAAGGATTATTTGCCATGGAATCCAAGACTTCGGGGCTAATATTTCGAGATACGGCAATGCTATCTCTATATGTATTCCATAAGCTTTGTGCTAAATCTTGGTAATTTTGACGAGCTTCGGGGGACATAGCCGAATCAGTCCAGACTTCAGGAGCGCTTTTCCAACGGCCATGTTTTACCATTTGCACTTCTATGCCTAGCTTAGCCAAAGCTTTTTTGTAATAGAGTTGTTGAAAGCTAATGCCACGCAAATGCACCATGGCACTGGGCTGTATAGCTAAGCTATCCACCGCTGCCGCCGCAACTAAAGTATTGGCATTTAAGCGATCCATATAGCCCCAAGTGCGCATACCTTGTGCTTTTAAAGCAGAAATACCTCGTCTAATTTCCCAAGCGATGGCGGAATTGCTATTAAAACCGCAAAAGTCAAAAATAATTCCTTTAATATGAGAGTTTTGGCTCAAATAAGCGAACTGTCTTTGCACATCCGCTAAGGTTAAGGGTTTTTCGGTGAAAATATTACCACCAAAATCACTTTCTACAATGTTTTTACCAAAACTTACACGCACCAAAGGCGCACTACGCCGCGCTTGGGGATGGGGTGCTAAATTCCCAAAAAGTTTAATTCCATCTAATTTATTGTTGTCTGTGCTAATTCCCGCACTCCAATAGCTTCCCAAAGGCATGCTGAGAGATACTTCAAAGTTATTGCTAAAACTGGGGAAGTCCTTTAGAGAGAAAGCCACTCCTGCCTGTATATTTGAAAAATCTAGGGAAAATAAAGCGTTGCTGTGGCGCCAAATAGGAGTTGCGAAAAGGCTATCACTGCGGTAGTCCCAAGCTAATGTCAAAGGTGTTTTGGGAACTTTTAAAGCCATTCCTAGCTGCCAAGGTTTAGTGTGCCGACTTAAGCCTATATCGTTGTCACTGTTATAAACTGCTGCTAAACTAAGCCAAGAAG